>Ga0209606_1000015_pt1 | contig 336210 bp, 235 predicted proteins | sample AD_UKC057_MetaG_FD_184412 | JGI IMG/M metagenome (GOLD analysis project Ga0209606, IMG submission 184412) | Active sludge microbial communities of municipal wastewater-treating anaerobic digesters from USA - AD_UKC057_MetaG (SPAdes) (version 2) | ecosystem: Engineered > Bioreactor > Anaerobic... | reverse complement strand
AGAATATATGAATCTTTGAAACAACTGGAGAAAGCCGTTATTGCTTACTTCGACACCCTTTCTGATGCGCGCTTAAAAACGCTGTGCGCGTGCTCTTATATATGACGCTTCAATGTGGAAACAATATAACTTTTTAGTTCAACATGTTTTTACTGCTCGCCATGTCTTTAGACTGGGCAGGAGAACAAATCCTGCTTTTTCATAAAGGGGAGCAGCATCAGGATATTGAGCATAAAAATATAGATGGTTATCCGTGTTTTCCTTATTATGCTGAATTAAATAATTGAGCAAAGTTCCTGAAAATCCTTTGTTTCTATAAAATTGGAAGGTAATGAGATCATCTATGCGTGAATAGCCTTCAAAGACACTAATTGAGCCCATAGCCACCATTTGCTCTCCAACGAAACCACCAATCAAATGATAACCGGGATTTTTAATGTGGCGTTCCAAATATTTAATTGTCCATTCACCGTAATTCTCGGCTCTGATCAATTCCTTCACTTCATCATTAATCTGTAATATCCGTTCAAAATATATCCCGTGCACCGATTCAACTTTACTTTCATTCTGCCAAAGATAATAGGCATGATTGAGCATAGTAAGTTCAAATCCGTGTTGCTTAAGATGCGGTGTTAATTCTACGAGTTCGTTTTCCAGCAGCGCCGGAAACAAACGCGGGAAAATATCTTTTTGCCTATAGAAAAAACAGATGTCTTTAAGAGTAGCTTCCACACCGATAAAATCTGTTATAATTGCATGATTACTGAGCTCACAATCTTTATTAGCTTCATTCCAATAAAGATAACCGTAAGATTTTTGCGTTACATTGGTAAACCGTTTGGCATACTGTTGCTCAATCATAATGATCCGATTTAAGGCGAATGGTGGTCTCATCTTTTCAACCTCTCTTTTTTCTTTCTAACTAAACAGGAAATAATTCAATAATAAATTTACTTAATTACGCGAAAACGGCAGATTTGATTCTTTCCCCCCTTGGGAGATATTTTGGCAAAGTAAATACCGGAAGCTTGATCGGTAAAAGGAATGGAAAGATAAGAACTTTCAGATGCAGTTTGTTCCATAGTCACAAACTGTCCGCGTATATTATAGATCTTAACTTTTAGGGGAGGTGTCAGTAACTGATTTCTACTTTTGATATAGATATTGTTGTTATTAATAAAGACATCAAATGGAAAGCTCGCTGTTTGCGTAGGTTGATTATGATCGGAAGAAGCAATAAAAACCGACTGCCCGTGAGCAGGCAATAAATTAATATTAGTTGTATTGCCATCTAAGGAAATATTCACATCTTGAAGAGCCATTTCTGATTTATTTTCTAATGTAATCGCAATCAAACCGGTTACGGGATCATTTTGAACAGCGGTTATTTCCACATTCTCAATTGCTAACATACGGTCAAAGATGTTTTCAACCGTATCGATCCAAAGACCTCTTTCCGTCTGATAATAATCCATCATTTGTAACATATCGTTAACTTCTGGTTTGATTTCGTAATCACCGTTTGGTAAAATATTATAAAAAGCGCTGTATCCTGGCTCCTGATTAAAGCCAAAATGCGTATAAGCTATGCAGAGGCCTTTCTCTTCCAAAAGTTTATCCAAGTTTTCCGGCGTTAAATTATGCACCATGTCCACCGAGTAATTTGCACTTAAATATTCCCAACATTCCATTCTTGTTCTGCCGAAAAACCAAACCGGTTTTGTCAATCCGGTATAGGAATAAAGCCGATGAGGCAAACGCCAAGGTTCATCAAAACAATTAAAAGGATTGGTTGAAGGAGTATCTCCGGCCCATGCGTAATCAATATAAGATTGATTAATTACATCCAAAATGTAATAAGGTGAGGAACTGTTTCCTCCGGAAACGCAAAAATCTTCAGGATTACTTGAACAGTTGTGATCAATCCATAACCTCACATGATAAGACTCCATTTCATTAAGCAGGTTATTAGCGATTTGAGCAGTCTGATCGGCATAATTAGTAGCAGTATGGTATCCGATTGAATTCCCGGAAACTAATATGCTGTCCCAAATTGCACCAAGATTTACTATATTACCGCCAAACACTGTATTGGAAACTTTAATGTTGTTAGCAATAAACCCTTCTGTTAAAAATTTGGCACTATTCGGATTACTGCTGCCGAAATAGACTGCCCTCAATTTCTTTATTGCTTCACCATCCGCATCATTAGTAAAGGCAAAAGCGGCTTTGCCATCCCTCAACCAACGGTTAACGGAAAATAAATACGGCTTTTCGCCAAAAATTAAGAATGACCAGCTGTCCTGTTGTCCTGCTGAACATGGTTTATAATCGTTTAATTGATCAAAATAGGTAGCTGTATTATAAAATCTGGCAAAATGCATTGTATGATGATAGAAGTATACTGCATCATCGGAAATCCATTCCACACCTTTGCAACCCGCATAATTAGAACCGATAATCCAAAAACTGTTATTGCCGGCTTTATATTCAATTTCCTTGTCCGTATAAGGATAGAGGTTTCGGTTCTGATTTGCATCACTTGTAAGAATGGCTTGCGGTCCCCTTAAAGTTACAACTTGTTTGCTTCCCTGAAAATTTAATTTCAGTCCAAAATCCCTAAGCAGCAAATCCTGTTTGTAACCAGCCTGCACATATACCTGCCAACATTTGAATCTAAAATTCCCGTTAGGCTTAATTCTAAGCGTTATATCAACTTTGTCATTGCCGTAATTTATTATGCAACTGTCCGGATAATCAATGTAATCCTCAGAAAACATCAGAGATTGGTAAGTTCCGTTGCCGGTCTTGATGTTAAAAGAAGGTTTCATGGAAAAGGGAATATTATTAATTAGGTAATAGCCCGCTTGAAAAATCTCCAATCCTGATAGCAGAGAAAGACAAAAGGCTATTATTATAGTTATCAAAATCCCTTTTTTCATGTGCAACCTCCTTTCAGACTGTCATGTATGTAGTAAAAAGCACTTATTGTTCCATATCCCCTTTTTCTTTAGTTTTGCGTAGCGGGAGCGGGAAAGAGCATTCCTTTAACCAAATTGGTATCATGAATAAGATATTTTTTAGCTATTTTCTGCAATTGCGGCAAATCGAGTTTTGTAATCAGCTGTCTGTTTTTCAGCAAATCATCAATCGGGAAGCCGTTCCATGCTTGCTCATAAATACTGTTTTGCCACCAGCGGTTATCTTTAAGGTCAGTTTCTAACCGTTTGGCACTTGTCACTTTCACCACCTGCACATATTTTTCGGAAAATAATCCGGCTTTTAAGCTGTCCAAAGTCGCCGTTACGGCATCGGTTAATTCTTCGGCTCTTTCCGGAGCACACTGCATATAAATACTCACCTGATAAGTCGGGACCGGATATTTGTCCGTATCACCCCAAGAACCTACAAAATAAACTCCGCTGCGTGCTTCACGAATGTTTTCCCGCAATTTCTCATCAGCCAAAAAAGTCAAGCTGCGCAATTGCGCACGAGTTTCACCGGTAATTTTTGCCGAGCCGCAGACTGTAAGATTGACAATGCTTTTAGGATCTTGACCTCTGTGCATGACAAATGTTTTCTTTCCTTTGGTAAAACGAACTCCGTTATCTTTTACCTGTTCTTTTTTTCCGTGCGCGGGAAGATTGGCTAAATATTTCAGACAGTATTCCTTTAACTGCTGTTCCTCAAAATTGCCGACAAAGATAAAGGTAAAATCACTGAAATCGGCAAAGCGTTCTTTATAAATCTGCAGCACTCTTTCTTGATTTAATGCAGGCAAGTCTTCCGCTTGCATTGTTCGCACGCGCGGATTGTTGTCATACATAAAATAGGATAAAGAATCAAAGAAAACGCTTTCCGGACTTAATTGTGAATTTTCCAACCAAGCTTTTTGCCTTGCCAGCCAACCGTTAAAACTGTCATTATCCAGACGAGGAGCTGTCGCATACAGATAAATCAGTTGAAACATAGTCTCCAAATCCCTTTGGGAACTGTTGCCGTTAAAGCCTTCGTTTTCAGATTCAATGAACGGTTCCACTTTTACAATTTTACCCGCTAATTTTTTCTTCAAAGTCGTATCGTCAAAAGCTCCGACTCCGCTTTCACTGATAATGTTTGCAGCTTCTCTGGCTTCGTAAAGGTCGTCTAAATCATAGAGAGAAGTTCCTCCGGGACTGAATGCCCGCAGCAAAATCTGATCATTTTGAAAATCGGTCGGTTTATAAAGGACTGTGACTCCGTTATTCAGTTTCCATTGCTTGACGCCCGTATTTTTGTATGTTTTGACGGAAACAATTTTACCCGGCGCAAGTTCTTGCTCAAATAAAGGCTCTTCATTTACAATATCAACATATGGAGATAGCGTTTGGGATTTAACCTGCTGAACCAATGCCAATAACTCAATTTCCGACGGCAGTTTCAACCCTTCTTTTTCAGGCGCTGAAACAGCTATCACCATATTACTGTCTGTTACGATTGAACGACAAAATTCATTGACATCGTCCAAACTTATTTCTGGATATAAAAGACGATTCAGTTCAACTGTTTGTTCAATGCTCATAACCGGAGTTTGGTATGCGAAAGCACCGACATATCTCCAAACCAAACGACCGGAATCCTGCTTATCTTTTTCGGCCAACATTTGTTCGGCATTCCGTTGAGCTTCTTGTTTGGCGCGTTCTAATTCCGATTGCGTAAAACCATATTGTTTAACTCTTTCCGCTTCTGTCAACAAAGCAGAGAGACCTGTAGTGACACCTGTTTCCGGAACTATTGCCATCATTACATAAGAAGACTTACTGCGCACCATATTAAAATTGAAATTAAAAGCCATGGAAAAAGGCGGCTCAGGTTTCTGTGATAATTCCTGCAAACGCATATTTAGCATTTGAGTATAAAGATTACTGACGAGAGCTTTACGATAATCACCGACGGTTTTTGTGACTGTGAGTTCATGTTTCCAATGAATCTGGACAGCAGTTCCGCTGGCTTCTTTATCTTGAGTGATTACAACTTTGGGCTCTTTATGATCGGGAACTTCGTAAAATCCTAAAGGTCTCTGATTAGGATTAGGCGGAATGGGTCCGAAATATTCTTTAATATAACTTTCCACTGTTGCCGCATCAAAATCTCCGACTGCTACCACAGCTTGTAAATCCGGACGATACCAATCGCTATAAAAGCGCTTAATTGTTTCGGGAGTAAAATTTTGCAGAACTTCCAACTTCCCTATGGGAAGACGCTCAGCATATTTGGAACCGGCAAAAATGACTTTGCGTTGCGCAGCGTCAATGCGTTCATCGGCACCTTGTCCCATGCGCCATTCCTCTATTATTACGCCTCTTTCCTTATTGATCTCATCGGCATCAAAACTGACTCCGTTAGCCCAATCGCTTAGAATCAAAAAGCCCTTCCGAAATTGCTCAACATTATCAGTGGGAACTTGCAATTGATAAGTGGTCTGATCCTGTCCGGTAGCGGCATTCAACCCGTTGGCATAACCCATCCCTATGGAATTAAGATAATCCACCAATTCCGATTTTTTAAAATGCTTCGTTCCGTTAAAAGCCATGTGTTCGGTGAAATGTGCCAAACCCTGCTGGTCATCATCTTCTTGCACGGAGCCCGTATTAACAACTAACCTAAGTTCCGCCCGTTTTTCAGGTTTATGATTAACTTTGATATAATAAGTGATACCGTTGGAAAGGTTGCCTATTATCAGTTCCGGATCAACCGGTAAAGGAGCATCATTGTTAAAGGCAATCTGAGCACAAAGTCCTGCTATGCAAATCAGCATCAGGATTGTCAGCTTGATTTTCTTCATTTACAAAACCTCATTAATGATTATAATTTTTAATATCAACGACCTAAAATTGGGTTTTGCTATTCCGTCAATTCTTTTCGCTTTTTTACGCAATAACCCTAATACAGGATGAGTTTTTCCCGCTGAGCGTATAAATGCTCAAAGTGTTTTTTAACCATACAGTGTTCAGGCAGAGTGAAGCCGAAGTCTTTTTGAATTAAGTCAAAAGCATCATTGCGAGCGAGTTTCAGCAGATGTTGATCACGAATAATATCGGCAAAACGGAAATGAGGCATTCCGCTTTGTTCTGTTCCGAAAAATTCACCCGGACCTCTTAACTCCAAATCTTTTTCTGCAATAACGAAACCGTCATTTGTCCCGGTCATGGTAGAAAGACGTTCTCCGGCTTCATGGGAAACGGGAAAGTGTTCAATTAAATAACAAAATGACTGTTCAGCACCGCGTCCGACCCTGCCTCTCAATTGATGCAACTGTGCCAAACCGAAACGCTCGGCATGCTCAACTACCATTACAGTTGCATTGGGGATATCAACACCCACTTCAATGACCGTAGTGGAAACCAAAATTTGGATTTCTCCTTTTTGGAATGCATGCATAATCGCTTCTTTATCAGCATTTTTCATTCGGCCGTGCAAAAGTTCAACTTTATATTCGGGAAAAACTTTATCCCTTATATACTTAAATAATGTTTCCGCGGAAAGCAAATCACTTTTCTCGGATTCTTCAATCAGCGGACATACAATATATGCTTGTCTTCCTTTTTGTAATTCTTTACGAATTTCTGAATACACCAAATCACGCTTTGCGGAATTGCGGACAAAAGTGCTTACAGGTTTACGATTGGGAGGCAATTCATCCAACACGCTGACTTCCAAATCACCGTAGACAGTCATTGCCAAAGAACGAGGAATGGGAGTTGCACTCAAATACAGCAAATCAGGATGGGTAGAATGTTTTGCCAATTTAGCGCGTTGTTCCACTCCGAAACGATGTTGTTCATCTACTGCGGCAAATCCCAAAGCCTTGAATTTTACGTCTTCTTGCAGCAAGGCATGCGTTCCGACTACCAAATTAATTTCACCGGAAGCAATTTGTTCCTTGAGTTCCGTTTTCCCTTTGAACTGACCGCCTTTCAACAGACAGATCTTCACCTCCGAAAAACCTTTCAGGAAGCGGGATAAATTGGCATAATGCTGCTCCGCTAAAATTTCTGTGGGAGCCATTAACGCAGTCTGATAGCCGTTTTCAATCGCCAAAAGCATTGCCAAAAGCGTCACAATAGTTTTTCCGCTGCCGACATCACCTTGCAGTAACCGACTCATTTGACGCGGAGATGTCATATCGGCAAAAATTTCACGCAAAACGCGTTTTTGCGCACTCGTGAGTTTGAACGGAAGAGTATCATACAAACGCCTTGTAAGCTGTTTTTTGTTGATAAAGGCGATGCCCCGGACTTCGTTTTCGTGAAATTGATGATGCCGCGCCCACATTAGCTGCTGATAAAAAAAATCCTCATAGGCAAAACGCTGACGCACTTCTTCAGCTTTCTCCGGATGAGTGGTAAAATGCATCATTTCCAAAGCGTCTTTGCGCGGAGTAAAATGATACTTGGCAACAAGATAGGAAGGTAAATTTTCTTCCAATTGCGAAGCATATTGCGAAAACGCTTGCAGAACTGCTTTCCGCATCAAATTTTGCGTCAGTTTACCGGAAAGCGGATAAACAGGCAGCACAGGCCTCTTTTTCCAAAAATCAGGTTCACTTTCTTCATCCAAAAGCTCAAATTCCGGATGAATTATCTGCAAAGTATTTTGAAATTCACTGACAGTTCCGCTGAACCAGGCAAGGTTACCCGGCTTAAATTGTTCTTCCTGACCCGGGTAAAGATTAAACCATGTGCAGACAAGAGAACTTACCCCATCGGTAACACCGACATTTATCTGAACTTGATTTTTGCGCGTAGTCCTCTTATCCACCCAACTGATGGTAGCAATAAAAGCAACTTGCTGCCCGACTTTAAATTCGGCAATGGGAACATTTAGCGCGCGCTGAATATAGGCACGAGGAAAAAGTTCCATCAAATCAAGAATAGTTTTTACGCCCAATTTTGCCAATTGCCGTGCACGCACTTCCCCTATTCCCTTCAGATATTTCACTGGTGTCAGCAAAACAGGCGTTTTAACTTCGGATTGTTGCTCTTTTTCCATATTAAACTATTTTCTTGCCAGCATTAAATTAAGCAAGTAAAATCGCTGCCTATAAAACTCATAAGCCTTTTCTGCCGAGTATACTGATGAAAAAACAATCTTCATAATTATAGGGATATTAAATTTACATCTCTTTGGATTAATGCTGATTTTACGCACTTTTCTCCATTTCTTTCTCTCTATTTTCCACAAAAACTTTTCCTTTTGGAATTCCGTTGCTTGCCTGTATTCAACGGGGGGTTAACGGAGGGTTAACGGAGGGTAAGCCCACGTTAACCCCCCGCTAAATATAAGGAAGAAGGCGGTTTTTTAATTATAAATATAAAGATTACAAAAAGGAATAAACACGGACAAAATATGATGGAATTTTGCACATAATATTGCATATAAGTCCCGCATTGACCTTTTTTCTTGCGCAATGGAATTTTGCGAATAAAATTAATTCTGTCGGATTATGTATTTAACAGCATTTCTTTGTTTTTCTTGCAAGAATGGCGGCAGCAAAAAAAGTGGTTTTTATAATGGCATTAAATTTATCGGAGTAGTGTTTTGATGAAAAATCTTCTTAAACGCATACCTTTCATCATTTTACTTTCAGCTTGGCTTTCTCTGGCAGCAGAACCCCTGACTTTGTTTTTTACCAATGACACGCATGGCGCCTATCTGCCTAATACATATAAAACTTCCGAAGGAAATATTGAATTAGGCGGATATGTGAATTTGGATAATTTACTCAAAATGCAGAGAGATTTTCTACCGAATACTTTATGGTTAGACGCAGGAGACCAGCAGACAGGAAGTGCTTTCGCTTCTCTTAACTACAAAAAAGCTTTGGGCGGAGCCGTCATTGAAGCGTTTAATCTGATGGATTTGGATGCTGCAACTTTGGGAAATCACGAATTTGACCAATCCTTTGCCAATACGAAGCAATTAATCAAAATTGCGGATTATCCCTTTGTAAATGCCAATCTCATTGATAAGAAAACAGGCAAACCCTTCACCGGAAAGCCCTATAAAATTTTTTCAAAAGGCAACCTTAAAATCGGAGTATTGGGTTTAACTTTGACGGATTTGCCGGAAAAAGTGAAAACGGATAATGTAAGTCCCCTGCAAGTTCTGCCTTATAAGCAAGCAATTGATAAATATATAGATAAGCTTGATGCTAAAACTGATTTAATCATTCTGCTCACTCACAACGGTTTTGAAGCAGACAGTTTGCTGGCGACACAATTGGACAGACGAATAGATTTGATTGTCGGCGGTCATTCACATACAATTTTAGAGAAACCTGTTCGGGTAAACGGTATTTATATCGTGCAGACAGGAGCTTTTTTAGCTTATTACGGCAGATTGGATTTAGAAGTAATTGCGGACAGCATCGCTAATGATCTCACTTCGCAAAATTGCCTCTTTCCCGTTTTGCAGACTAAAACAGAAAAGCCGACGAAGCTGATGCAATTTATCTCTGAAATGGAAAAACGCATTGATCAGGATCTGAATCGGGTCATCGGTTATACCGCTGAGGATTGGATTCCCGATAAATACAACGAAACTACCGTTTCCGAATGGCAGGCAAAAGCAATTTATACAGAATATTATGATAAATTCAAACCCGATTTGGCGATGATTAATTGCGGAGGCATCAGAAAAGCTGTTCCGGCGGGCCCGATTACTTACAAGGATCTGACTGAAATGTTGCCTTTTACGAATTACATCGCTGTCTTTTCCTGTTACGGAAAAGACCTTCCCGCTTTTATTAAGCATAATCTGAAAATGAAGCAAACAAAGGAACACGATATTGTTCAAACTTATAACTTATCATGGGAAACTCACTTGGAAGACGACAGTCTGATGATTGATCAAATCAAAATTGGCGGGGTTGATGTAATCCCCGATAAAATTTACAAAATTGTTTCGCATGACTTTTTAGCGGGACAGGCAGATAAGTATTTAAGGTTTGAACCGATAAATCCGCAAATTACGGATGATTTGATTTTGGATGTAATAGTCAGACAGGTGGAAAAACAATATGGAAAGAAAAATGTTTTGACAAAATAGGCAATAATCCAAATAAGGAAATGAAGGCGAATTTGCGGGAGTGTAAATGAATTATCTGATATATGAATACCTGAGTGTATTTATAATGGCATGGCTGTTTGTCTACGGGTTAACGCCTTTTGTCATTAGATTCGCTACTTGGGCAAATTTTGTGGACAAGCCCGAAGCCAGAAAAATACACGAACATTCTGTCCCCTTAATGGGAGGGGTCAGTGTATTCATAGGTTTTTTCCTGCTCTGTCTGTATGATGTGGTAATGACCTCTTCCAGGACTTTTGACCGCGGAATTATAGGTTACTTGGTCAGTTCCGTCCTAATTGTCATTTTGGGTTTAATAGACGACCGCAACGGAATGAGCCCTTGGGTTAAACTTTTTGGCCAAATTTCAGTCAGCCTGATTTTCATTTTTTCCAATTACAATTTGCGCGAATTGTTGAATATGTTCGGCTCCGTATATATTACTTTACCGCTTCTGCTGCTTTGGATGGTGGGACTGATGAATGCTATGAACTTTCTGGATAATATGGACGGTATCATAACGGGAATGGCGGTAATTTTAGGCTTGGGATATTTTGCTTTCAGTTTGATGAATACAACTGCCAATGCTGACGTCATGTCATTAATTGCATTACTGTCGCTCAGTTTTTCCGGAGCAGCATTAGGCTTTCTTCCCTATAATTTTAACCCCGCAAAGATTTTTTTGGGCGATGCTGGCAGTATGTTTATCGGCTATTTTCTTTCTTCTATGGGAATTTTGATGGCACAGTATGCGGGCAACCAAAAAAACGATAAATGGTATTACCTCTTGCCTGTGCTGATGCTGAGCTACGCCATTTTTGACATCGTTTTGGTTAGCTATACGCGCAAAAGAGACGGCAGACATATCATGCAAGGCGGACGAGACCATTCCACTCATCGTATAAATACAATTCTCGGCTCACCTAAAGTAACTGCCGTAATAATTTATTTTATCAATATAATCATAGTTTTGTCAACGATCTTAGTCTTTCGCATCGGTTCCAGACAACTATTATTCATAACAACAGGACTGTTTTTAATTATTTTCGTTGTTTTCGGCATAAAATTGGATCAAGTGCCGATTGTTATTCCGCAAAATCAAATAAAAAGGAAGGGTGAAGTATGAAATGCACAATCTTGGGAATCGGTTCCGGAATGCCTCGACCGGAAACAAACCATGCTGCTATCGTTTTTCAAACTTTAGAAGGTAATTTTTTGGCAGATTGCGGAGAAGGCACGGCTAAGCAACTCTTGCGACACGGTTTTAATAAAGATTTTCTGGATGCAATTTTAATCACGCACTACCATCCCGACCATGTTGCAGGGCTCTTTATGGTGATGCAAATGTTCTATCTGGAAGGCAGAACAAAGCCCTTGGACTTGTTTTTACCGGAAAGGCCTGCAGCCTTTTTGGATGCAATGCATATGTTTTACACTTTTGAACAAAGATTTGGCTTCCAACTCAAAATCCGTGATATGGCTGAAGCCGAACTTTTCCACAGCAATATATCCACTCTGTTAAATGACCATCTTCTCGGCTATGACGAATTTATCCAAAAACAGCAATATCCGAACATGATGCAGTCCTACAGCGTCATTATCAGAGAAAAAACTAAATCGATTGCCTATACTTCCGATTGCCATATATTAAGCACTTTGGTTCCCGATTTGAAAAAAACCGATTTGATCATTATGGACGGAATGCATCCTGAAGCCGAAGCCATTCTTGACTTTAAGAATGATTATCAGAATATGGTATTGTTAATTCACGGTTTGTCTGAACCTCTGTCAGCTTGGTTAGAGGATAACACTGCGGACGGTATGGAACTTGCCGCGGAAAATAAGACTTACGAAATTTAGGAGCTCTGCCTGTTTGAATAGAATCAAAATTATTGTCATCCCAAGCCTCATTGCAATATTGCTGCTCATTTCCGCTTGCGAACAAAATAAACTCAGAAGCGGAGAAGAATTGTTTCAACGAGGAAGTTATGCAGCCGCCATTGAACAATTGGATAATTATATCCAAATAGGGAAAAACGGCGCCTATATTACAAGAGCAGAACTTACCCGTTCAGCCTGTTATTTGGAATTGGGTTTAGCCGCTATGGATAAGGAAAATTGGAACCTTGCCATCCGACTGCTCAAATTGGCAAATTCCGCGGAAGCCGATTTGGAATTGGCAAAAGTCTATAATACTCTCGCTCATCAGGCTATTGACGCAAATGATGTCCCCAAAGCTATGGAGTATTTTTCGCTGATAATAAATGAAACCTCAAATTCTGACCTTATTCCGGAAATTATGGAGATGCGCATCATTCAATTCCTGAATTATTATAACGATAAGGAAGCTGCCTGGAGTGAATACATGCAGCTCTATAACCTCTATCCGGAAAATGAACATGAAATCGCTGCCCGTGAATATGTAGACAGCTTTATTCCTTCGTTTATTGACGCCGCAGTTGATAAAGCTGTTAAAAAAGAATACGATGCGGCTCTGGAAGACTTGTTTGAAATCAGAAGATATCCTGTCAGAAACAGAGACCGTATTGATTTTGAAATTTCCAACATCTATCAGGCGATGGCGGAAATTGAAATCCAAAACAAAAATTATTCCGTAGCCAATGATTTATTCCTCAAAGCTTTAGAGTATTATCCGGCAAAGAAAGAAGCGATTACAAAACGACTGGAATTGATAGCTTCCCTCTATCTTGAAAAGGGAAATGACTTCCTGAAAATCCGCGATTTTGATGCAGCTTATGCTTATTATAATAAAGCGTTTGAAATCATTCCCGATTTCCCTCCCGCCAAAGCTGCAATTAATAATGCCAGAAATATACAATATAATATCCTGCGAGCAGAACAAATTTTTAAGCAGGGAGAAATTGCCGAATTCAACAGAAATTATCCGGAAGCAAAAAATCTTTATTCTCAAGCTTACCAACTGGATAAGCAATCCGAGTATGCAGCCAAAATAGAAGAAATGGATAACCTGATTCAAGCCGAACGCAATCCCACAGGCTTTGCCAAATCTATTATTACTCAATACAGAAACGGCTTGCTCACTCAACGCATTCAAGCTCAAAAACAGCAGCTGCTGAAAAAATACAAACCGGAAGAAATTCGCGATTCCGGTTGGAAAATTCTGCTCTCAACCGGACAATACAAATATGAAGCAAGATACGATTTAATCACACCCGACGAAAGTTTATTCTTTGTCTGGCAAATCAATTTAAAAGACCGCTCCGTTACTCCCTTAAATAAAATGTCGGAAAAACTGATGCAGTAAGGGAAGGAAGGTAATTAAATGAAAAAATGGATATTCTGCTTACTGCTTATTGGTTTAGCTTTGCAATTGACAGCTCAGGGAAAATTTGATGTTGATGCTTTTACCAATCCCGAAAAATACGGCTGGAAAACTTGGGAAGACAGAATGAACTATCGCTATGATTTATACGAAAGGCAAAAGCTCTTACAATTGTATGAAATTGACGCTCAAAGCATATCCGGAAACCTGTTAAAGTCTGCAGTTATTCCGGGTTGGGGTCAATTTAATGCAAAGCAATATACAAAAGGAGAAATTTTCCTGTCTTTGGAAATAGGCTTACTGGGCACTTCCTATCTTTTATATGATAAAGCTTTAACAAATTACAACCGTTATAAGGAAGCCACTCAGATAGATGACATCAACCGCTTGTATCATAATGCTCAAGAACCTTATCAATATTCCATTGTCTTTCTTACTTTAGGTGCAATAGTTTGGGGTTACAATTTGATTGATATTGTCCAAACGACTGAACAATACAATGCCGAGCTTTGGGAGAAAACGGTTAAAAATTATTACAATGCACCTGTCCAGATTACGCCGACAGGCTTTCAGATCAAGTTTTAGAGAGGCAATATGCGTATCAGAAATATGGCAATCCTTTTTTTGACAGTCGTTATCACTCTTCTGACGCTCGCTTGCGAACTCAAAAGAAGCAATCCTCTTGACCCCACAAGCCACAATGATATTGTTGTGCCTCCGAAAGTTATTATTGTAAGTGCTACCGGTTCGGGTGCCAATGTGGTTAATAAATTCATTGAAATTACCTGGGAAAGAAACGACGAAAACACTGACGGATATTACATTTATCTCGGTTTGGCTTACAATTCTGCATATGCCGTCGTTGACACTTTTATCGGCAATCCCGTTCCCGAAAGCGGCACTACTCTTTCTAAAAAAATAGATGTTTCAGCTCCGGGACATTATTACCTTAAAATGTCCGCCTACAAAACTTATCCTGACGGCAATTTGGAAGGTCCTTTATCACAGTGGACTTACGCTTACGTTGCCAACTGACCTCCTTTCCGAACTGAATGAACTGCAAGCTGAAGTTGTAACAACAACGGAAGGTCCTCTATTAGTTTTAGCGGGTGCCGGTAGCGGAAAAACCAGAAGCGTCATTTACCGGGCTGCATATTTAATTTTAGAGAAAAAAGTCCCTCCTTGGAATTTGCTGATTGTCACTTTTACCAATAAAGCCGCAGGTGAACTGAAAGACCGTCTGGAAGCACTTTTATACTTTCCCGTAAATTCGCTCTGGGTGGGAACTTTCCATTCTGTTTGCACCAGAATTTTACGCTTTGAAAGCAAAAATCTGCCCTTTCACAGCAATTTTTCCATTTATGATGAAGACGACCAAAAGGCTCTTTTGAAGAAGATTTACAAGCAACTCAACCTTGATGCGCAAAAATATCCCCTTGCCCGTATGCTGAATACAATCAGCGGCTACAAAAACAGGCTTCTCTTGCCGGACGACTTAACTGAAAATGCCGAAGAAATCAAAGCTCACGGGGATTTCTACAAAGCATTTCTTAATGCCTATACATCCTATCAACAACAACTTTTGCTCAATCAAGCAATGGATTTTGACGATCTTTTACTGTGGACGGTTCGCCTGCTGGAAAACAATCAAGCCGTGCGGGAAAAGTATCAAAAGCAGTTTCGCTATGTTATGATAGACGAATATCAGGACACGAATTACGCTCAATTCAAGCTGGTGAACCTGATTGCTTCCGCTCATCAAAATATCTGCGTAGTGGGTGACGACGACCAAGCAATCTATTCTTGGCGGGGTGCTTCCATTCGTAATATTTTGGAATTTGAACACGATTACCGCAATGTAAAAACTATCCGGCTGGAGCAAAATTACCGCTCTCCAAACTCTATCCTGAAATTGGCAAATTCACTCATTAAACATAACAAACGACGCCATCCGAAAGAACTTTGGTCTGAATTGGGTGCAGGTGAAAAACCTCGCCTTTTTGCTTATGAAGATGAAAATGATGAAGCACGCCAAACGATTGCTAAAATCATCAAACTGCACAAATCCGGAGTTAATTGGCATGATTTTGCAGTCCTGTATCGCACAAATGCACAGTCCCGTGTTTTTGAATATGCGTGCGTGGAAAACAAAGTCCCATACAGCATTGTAGGTAGCCTGTATTTCTATCAGCGCAAGGAAATCAAGGATTTGATAGCGTATTTGAAAGTTTTGGCAAATCCGCAGGACAATGAAAATTTGTTGCGTATCATCAATGAACCCCCGCGCGGAATAGGACAAACTTCCGTTTACAAACTCATAAGCTACGCATCCGAGCACAATCTTACCCTTTACGAAACATTGCAGCAGGCGGACAAAATTGAAAACCTGCAATCTTCCATTCGGAATAAAATCAGCGAATTTTCACAAATGCTGGAGCGTTGGCGGCTGCTGTCTTTGAAACAACCCGTTCTGGAAGTAGTCAAAACCGTTTTAGAAGAACTGAAATGGATTGAGTTGTATCAGAACAGTCACGACCCGAAGGAAATTTCCCGCGCTGAAAACTTGGCGGAATTTGTTTCCGCAGTCAGTGAATTTACCGATAAATACAAAACGGAAAACGATAAATTACCTCTCTTGACCGATTACCTTCCGTTCGTTGCTTTGCAGACAGACCTTGATCAACTGACCGATAGCAAAAACACTGTGCGGCTGATGACTATGCACAATGCCAAAGGCTTGGAATTTGATTATGTCTTCATTGTCGGATTGGAGCAGGAGCTTTTACCGCACAGAATGTCTATGGACACGCAGGAAGAAATTGAAGAAGAGCGCCGTTTATTTTATGTTGCGGTCACAAGAACCAAAAAGCGTTTGCATCTCAGTTACGCCAAATTCCGCAGAATGTATGACACCTATTATTACACGCAGCCCAGTATGTTTCTGCAGGAGCTGGATCCCGATTCCTTCATCAACATTGACTCTCCTGAATTACGGACTGCTCCTCACCCGCCTCACAAAAGAAAGAAAATGATAACGGAAAGCATGAAATTCTATCGCATAGGTCAAAAAGTTGCTCATCCGGACTATGGAGAAGGCATTGTTTTAAGCGTTGACGGAGAAGGCTCTGCCGCACGCGTGACCGTATCTTTCAAAAACGGAAAATTGGCAAAAATTATCGGCTCCTTTTTAGAAACCCTCTCCGACTGACATGGAAAGCCAAAGCACTCCTTTTTATCGGCACATCGCTCAAGAATTACAGCGCTCATCTTTCCTAAACTCTTTTACGCAAAATTTGCTTGAAGGCAAAACCCACCTCCAATACAGTCACCTAAATCTTTCAGCTCGCGCTTTGTTAATTGCTCACGCACGGGAGCAAACTGGAAAAAATGTTCTTGTTATTACTCCCGATGACCTTTTGGCGGAGGATTATTGGGATGACTTTTGCGTTTTAAGCGGACGCGAAAATGCGCATTACTTGCCGGATTTTGAAGTTTTACCTTACGAAGAACGCTCTCCTCATTATTCCATTCGGGCTACAAGACTGGAAACTATAGCCCACACAGTTTCAGATAATCCGCAAATTTACACTCTTTCCATGCGCACACTGCTGCGTTGGATGCAGCCTTTTGATCTTTTGCAAAAGAACATTCTCACTTTGCGCAAAGGTATGGAAATTGACCCTGCAGTGCTGATTTCCGATTTAGTGGGAATGGGTTACGAATCAGATTATCAAGTGAGCAAAGTTTATCAATTTGCCAAACGCGGCGGTATTTTGGACATTTTTTCTCCGCCTCAAACCAAACCTTTCCGACTGGAATTTTTTGGCGACGAGATTGTTTCAGTGCGTTCTTTTTCACTTTCCACCCAAAGATCCGATGCCGGCGAATTGGAACAAGTCACGATTATTCCCGCTCGCGAACTTTCCCTGCATGATATCAGCGTTGATTCTCCGCTTTTGGAAAGGGTTCACGACCAAGGATTCTTTGAAGGAATAGAGAATTGCATCGGTCTGCTTTTCCCGTCTGTCCAGATTTTTCCCGAGTATTTTGACCCCGCAAAAACCATAATTTTCTGGTCTGATTTCCCTTACATTTTAGAAGAACAGAAGGAACTGGCGGAGCAAGTTGCCAAAGATTACGCGCATCAAAAAAAGGAACATCCCAAGCACCAAATTCCTTCTCCGGAACAGATTTTTGCCTCTGAAGAAAAACTCATTAGCACCTTAAACCGCTTCCAAAGCATATTCGTCTCCCAAACTGACTTTCTTTTCCCACAGTTAAAAGAAGCATACACCGCTCCCATAACGGGAATGGAAAGTTTTTACGGCGACCTCAATCTGTTGAGTGAAGACATCAAAAAACGCCAAGCTGAAGGCGAAACGGTCTTTATCCAATTTGACAATCAAAGTCAGGCGCACCGAATGGAAATTCTGCTGGAAGAGTATAACTTGAAGATAAACTCTTACATCGGTTGTCTGCATCAGGGTTTTTCTTTTGCTGATGCGGGTTTGGCTGTTTACACGGACCACGAAATTTTCAATCGTTACAAGCAGAAGAAATTTGCCCCTCGTTTCGCTCCCGGAGAAGCTTTAGTTGATTATGAAAGTCTGAAACCGGGAGATTACATCGTTCATGTAGACCACGGCATCGGCATTTTTGAAGGTCTGAAAATAGTCAAAATTGACGGGCAGGAAATCGAATGCCTCAGCCTAAAATATGCGGACGACGACAGAATTTATGTCCCCACTTTTCAATTGCAGTTGGTTTCGCGTTACATAGCGGAAGAAGGCATCACTCCCACCCTGAGTAAATTGGGAAGCAAGAAATGGGAAAATACCAGACAGCGGGCAAAAAAGCAGATTGAATTGGTGGCTGCGGATATTTTGAAGTTGTATGCGGAACGCAGTAAGCGCAAGGGCATCTCGCACGAACCGGATTCCGAGTGGCAAAAGGAATTGGAAGAATCTTTCATCTTTGAAGATACGCCCGACCAAAAAACCGCTACTTCCGAAATAAAAATGGATATGGAAAGTCCGAATCCGATGGAGCGTTTGCTATGCGGAGATGTTGGTTTCGGGAAAACTGAAGTGGCAATCAGAGCAGCATTCAAAGCAGTAGTCAGCGGCTATCAAGTTGCAGTCCTTGTTCCGACCACTTTATTGGCGGAGCAGCATTACAGAGTTTTCAAAGAACGCCTGGCTCAATACCCTGTCCGAATCGCTATGTTCAGTCGTTTCCGTTCTTCCCCACAAATAAAAAGCGACCTTGTAGCCTTGACTTTGGGTCAAATCGACATCGCTATCGGCACGCACAGACTGCTTTCTAACGATGTCCGTTTCCGGCATTTGGGACTGCTCATTGTTGACGAAGAGCATCGTTTCGGCGTTCGCCACAAGGAAAAATTGCGCAAATTGCAGTCCAATGTTGATACCTTATATATGTCCGCAACCCCGATTCCGCGCACTCTGAACATGGCTCTCAGCAAGTTAAAGGACATTTCCCTCATCCAAACTTCGCCGAAAGAACGCTTCCCCATCAGGACTATAGTCACTTTACGCGATATGCAGGTCATCAAAGAAGCCATCCAACGCGAAATTGACCGCAACGGACAAGTCTTTTTCATTCACAACCGCATCCAAAGCATAGAATCAGTCGCTCAGGAATTGCGAACCGCTTTACCCAATGTCCGCTTTGCGATCGGGCACGCACAAATGAAGGAAGCGGAACTGGAAAAAATTATGGAAGACTTCGTTAACCACAAATACGATGTCCTCATTTCCACCACAATTATTGAAAACGGCATCGATATTCCCAACGCCAATACCATTCTGATCGACAGAGCAGACACTTTCGGTTTGGCACAACTTTACCAAATGCGCGGAAGAGTCGGACGCAGCAATCGCAGAGCATACGCATATCTGCTTTTGCCGAAAGGAACAACAACCCAAGCACGCCAACGCTTGGACGCCTTAACTCAATATGATTATTTGGGTGCAGGCTTTCAAGTGGCAATGCGTGACTTGGAAATCAGGGGCGCAGGAACCGTTCTCGGAATTAAGCAAAGCGGCGTCATTCAAGCTATCGGCTATAATTATTACAACAAACTTTTGGAAAAAGCAATTGAAAGCATCCAATCAGAACACCCGGAAAACTTTTATCGGGAAGACTATCCGGAAACACGCCAAAAACTGAAAACGGAAATCGACCTCTATTTCCCGCCCGATTACATCGCTGACGATAAAGAACGCCTGCGCATTTACCGCCGCTTGAATAACTGCACCGATATCCAAAAAATTGACGATTTCGCCAACGAACTCACCGATCGCTTCGGTAAATTACCAGATAAAGCAGCTTGGCTGCTTACCTATTACAAACTGAAAATCCTCACTCAACAGGCTAATCTCCACAACTGCCAAGTCCGAAACGGGGAACTGATTATGGAATTCAAACAACAAGCCCAGCCCTCTCGCGACAAAATCCTCGCTTTTCTGCAAGCGGTGAAAGAACCTGTCCGCATCGATACTTCGGCAAACTTAAAAATAATCATCACTCTTTCCGAGAAAGCGGATTTATCCTATCGCGAGCAAATCCGAAAGGCAATAGACATTCTCTCCGTCTATAACGCCCTTTCCTAACCCCTATCTATCTTCTTACCCTGCAGCATAATAAATAATAACTTAGTTTGTTTTACGCTCTCATTTTCCTTGAGAGCCGATATGTCTCAAAAGCATACCAAAAGTATATCAAAAGGATATTAAATGTATTCTATTCAACATTTGATCTGCTTTTGATATACTTTTGATCTACTTTTGATCTGCTGTTGAACTTAAGGAAGAACAAGGCTAAAAACTTGTTATCCAAAATAGCGGCTTATTTATCTTATTGACATTTTTTAAGTTAAAACCGCTCTGGTCACACGGAAGGAAAATTCCGCGATATAAAGATGAGTTTTCTCTTTAGGATAAAAGCAAATGCCCGTATTCAAGATAAGGAGATAATTTGGCTTCGGTGACAAAATTTCATAATGTTTTGCCGGAAGACGCAGTAAACTGGCGTTATCTGGAGCATCAAACGGAAGAAGTGCTTTCTCTGTTCAATTATCAAGAAATGCGCTTATCCGTATTGCAGGATTACAACCAATTAAGCAAAGGAATGAAAATTGCAGCTGCCAATGCTGAGTCAGAGCAGGTGAAGCAGCCTCTGATTTATGTTCAGACCGGCAATCCGACCGAAACAACGATCAATCTACGGCCTGAAGGGACAATAAATGTGCTGATGCAACTGGCACCCGACCTTGTTAAACATCAAATCAAACGTATTTATTACCAAGGACCGATGTTTCGTTTGGATGCGCAAAACCAACCCTTGGAATTTAATCAATTGGGGGTAGAATTATTAGGCAGCGATAGTATTTTAAGCGAAAATGAAGTTATCAGTTTAAGTTTAAGGATATGCCAGCAGCTTGGTCTGACAGATACTTGGCTGGATTTGTCCAGTTTCGGCTGCAGTTCTTGCCAACCCGCATATTTTCAAGCCGTGCAAGCCTTTCTGGAAGAGCATAAAGACGAATTTTGCCAAACTTGTTACTCTTCCTTGCAGACCAATCCCTTTCAGACAATCGACTGCAAAAATGCCGCTTGCAGAAAACTTTCCGCCCGCCGTCCGCTGATAAATGATTATTTGTGTCCGAGCTGTAAAGCGAATTTTGAACGGGTGCGCAAAATCCAAACCAATCTCGGCAATCATTATCAAGTCAATCATCGCCTGGGAAAAAGCTTTGCCTATTATAATGAGACAGTGTTCAATCTTATGTTGTCGGTGGACGGGAAAAATGTGATGTTGGGCGGTGGCGGTCGTTATGACTATCTTTCTTCCAGGTTAATCGGCAAACAAATTCCTGCCGTCGGTTTTTATCTTAATCTTGATTTAATCTATAATCTGATGAAGAAAAGGGACCTCTTCCCAGCACCTCAAGACCACTTCAGAGTGTATGTCTGCACCCAATCGGAACAGATGGAGATTATGCTTTTGCAGATTATTCAGGATTTGCATGAAAAGAAGATTTCCACTTTGGTGAGTTCGGACCTTTCGGATACTGACAAAGAGACGGCAAATGCGCTTCACAACAATTGTCAAGCGATGGTAATCGTGCGTGCGGATAATATCAGAGAAGGTAAAGTCCTGCTGAAGAATTTGGTGAAGAATAATCAGAAATATTTATCTTTGTCGGAATTAGTTCCTGCTGTGGAATTAATTAAGAAAGCGGTTCAGCAGGATTAAGAAAGCGGGCAGGGAATTGGAATTTTTTCATTGACAAACCAAGCAGGGCGGATTTTTAGGCAAAAAACAAAGATAATCCGGAATAGCTCAGCGGTAGAGCGGGTGGCTGTTAACCACTAGGCCGGGGGTTCGAACCCCTCTTCCGGAGCCATAATAAAAGCGAACCCGAAAGGTTCGCTTTTTCTTTTGCCTTGATAAAATAAACTGTGTCAATCCGCTTTTGCTGCGATGCGCAGATCAACCAGCAGATATTGATTGCCGAATTTCTCAACCGTTACTTCCAAACTTTTTTGACTGTTCTCCCAAAGAGTGGTCCAGCGTTTATCACTATGGGAAAGGCTGGTCATCTGATACGGGTCGTTTTCGCCTTTGTAATGCAGCTCGGAAGAAATTTCATCCACGACGCTTTCCGCAAAATCGTCTTCTTCGTATTCATCGTAAGCATCCCAATAATCCTCTGTCACATCATGGTCGTTAAAGTAAAAATCATCCCAATAAATCAGATTAACCGCTTCATAATTATCTTGATAGAGCAAATCCAGCAAATGCGAAGTCTGTTGAAAAACCGCAAGCGTATCGGACGCTGCAGGTTCGGAAGTTTTACAACTCAAATTTAACGCGGTAAACAACATTAAAGCAATAAAGAAAAACAGGCTTTTGCGCATATTTTCCGCTCTCCTCTGAACTCTGAATTTTCCCGCTATTTATTGGAAATTTTCAGCCGATAGAGTATCAGACCGGAAGAAGGATTGTTTTTAAATTCCATGGTAACCGCTTTTTTCTTGTTATTGGCACTGACAGTGATAATTTTATCGCCGACTTTGACTTTCCAATTTTGAAAAGTATCTTTCCCGTCTCCGTCAGAGTGCAAAAGTTTGGAGATTTGCTTCAGGGTATCATTGATAAAATAGTCTTCTTCATAAGCCTCAAAAGCGTCTACATAAGCATTTCCGAGATATTGGTCATTCAAAGTAAAATCTTCCCACAAAATCAAATCTGCCGCCTTCCAGTCGCTTTTTAGTAACTGATTTAGCAGCGTCATTGCTTGGGATTTGATTTGTTCAGTTTCATCCGGAAGCTGTTTATTATTCTGCGCGAATAATGCTCCTGCGGATAAAAGCAAAAGCAGACAAATAAAAAATCCGTAAATTTTGCTGCGCATTTATTCCTCCTTATCAGATAATTGATTGTCGGCAAATAAGTTCGGAAATAATTGCTTTTCCGTTTCCCCAATCAGGATATGCAAAATCTGCATCTGCATTTCCTGAATTCGTTCGGTAGAATTACTGCCGATAATCATTTCGTAATCGCACTCGCCTTTCAACCTGCCTCCGTCCTTACCCAAAAGAGCAACGGTTATACAGTTTAGCGATTGCGCCCGCTTCAGTGCATTAATCACATTAACCGAATTTCCTGATGTAGAAAGTCCAATCACTACATCATCGGGTTTTGCCAGAGCTTGAACGCCGCGGGCAAACACTTCTTCATACCCGTAATCGTTGGCAACGCAAGTTAAGTATGCAGGATCGGAAAGAGCTATGGCGGGAAGAGGAATTCGCTCTGTGCCGAATTTACCGGTCAGCTCTTCCGCAAAATGCATGGCATCACACATACTTCCTCCGTTGCCGAAGATTATTACTTTATTGCCGCGTCTGAAAGTTTCGGCCAAAAGAAGCGCTAATTTTTCCATTACCGCTATGTTGTCCGGCTCAGATATAAAGCGCTTCAGCACTTCTTCCGCATCTTTCAGCTGACTTAAAATTTCTTCCTTCATATTATATATTACAAATTTTCCTTCACTTTTACTTTAGTTTTTAATTCCGCTTCTTCCATTTCGTCAATTTCAGTCAAAATTTGATTGATGAGCTTAACCCTTTCTTTGTAAGGTAAGAAGGCGCTTTTGAAGCCGTTAAGGATGATGTTTTTAATCTGCGGATAATCCAAGCCCAAAAGTTCTATCGCGCGCATATATTCGTCCGTCAAAGTGATAGAAGAAATCGTGCGGTTATCAGTATTGAGAGTGACGCGCAAACCGTAATCCAAATAAAAATCAATGGGATGAGCACGAATGCTGGGCACAGCTTTTGTGTGAAAATTGCTGGTGAGACAAATCTCCATCGGAATGCGATGGTCGTTCACATAATTTAGTAAATCTCCGTCTTCCACCAAGCGCGTTCCATGCCCGATTCGATGAGCTCCGCAATAATGCAAAGCCTGATGAATGCTGTCCGGACCGTATGCTTCACCGGCATGAATAGTGATGTTCAGATTATTCTTCAGCGCTAAATCAAACGCTTCCTTGTGGTCTTTCGCCGGATAGTTGTTTTCGCCGCCGGCTAAATCAAAACCGATAACTCCTTTGTTTTTATAGGCAATCGCCAGTTCAGCCAATTTTAAGGAAGTCGTGGGATCCATATTGCGAATGCCGCAAATAATGACGCCGGTTTTGATGTTAAAATCCCTTTCCGCTTGTTTGAGGCCGTCAATTACCGCTTCCGAAATCTGGGTCAGCTTCAGACCTTTATTCGTATGCAAGATAGGCGAATAGCGGACTTCTACATACCGAATATTTTCTTTGGCGCAATCTTCCGCCAGTTCGTATGCAGTGCGTTGGAGACTTTCTTTATTTTGCAGAACAAGATTAACAATATTAAAACCTTTCAGATAATCTTCCAAACTTTCGCATTTGTCATCGCAGCAGATCATTTTCCTCAATGCTTCGGGGTCAAAAGTTGGTAATTCTACCTTATATTGCTTCGCCAAATCAATCAGAGTCTCTATTCTGACAGAACCGTCCAAATGCACATGCAGATCTGTCTTAGGCAATTTTTGGATGAATTCCCTGGTCATTTTCACTTGTGATGCCATTATTTTATCTCCTTTCTTATTCAATCCGGCGGACAATTTGCTCTAAAGGCAATCTGTCCTTACTTCTCGCTAAAACTTTTAGGGTTTTATCATAAATTCCTTGTTTGGTTGCAGGATAGCCAAAAGGACTCATCGCGACGATTCTCCAGCTTTCTGGTAATTCCAACCAAGCCTTAAGCTTCTTTTCATCAAAAGCTGCCATCCAACAAGAGCCTATACCGTGACTCCATGCCATTAATATCATTTGCTGAAAAGCGATTGCAGTGTCAACTAAATAATAATCCTGATCGTTGATGCGACGATTTTTTGTCGTGTCTGCGCAAGCGACGACTACACAAGGTGCAGAACGAATAAAATAATTCGACAGACCCAGCAAGCCGGTCTTCAATACCATTTCCTTAATCTTTTCCCGATTCGTAATCACGACAAATCGCCAAGGTTGACGATTTTGTGCCGAAGGCGCTAAGCGCGCAGCTTCCAACATTTCATTCAACACATTTTCCGGTATCGGTTCCGGCAAAAAATCCCGAACACTGTGCCTTGTCTGCACTAATTCCCTAAAATCCATTCTTTTTTGCCTCTATTTTCTTTTACTATAACAGTATAGTTGAAGCCTTGAAACCGGTCAAGCGTTTTTCCTTTTTATCGTATAAATGGAAAGTCCGTTAGTGAATATCTGCAGGAAATTTCTTTTATTCCAATTGAAAGAAAATAGTTTTATGAGAAAAGGAAGGGCGGAGGTTTGCTCCACCCTTCAATATGAATTATTCTGACGGGATTAGAATTCCCGTTCAGGTAAGTAATTATTTCAAGAGCAGCATCAGACGCTCGGAATGATAGCTTCCCGCCTTCATTCTATAGTGATAAATGCCGCCCGCAACCGGTTGTCCGAAACGATCACAACCGTCCCAAACTACACTGTAACGACCTCTGCTCTTAGTTTCACTTACCAAAGTGCGAACCAGCTGTCCTTTGAGGTTATAGATTTCTATTTCTACAGGCAGCGGTTCTTTCACTTCATAAGTTATCGTTGTTGATGAAGTGAAAGGATTGGGATTGTTGCCGAGCAAGATAGTTTGTCGGACTTCTACAACATCATTATTACCCACCGGCAGCATAAAATTGCAGGTTGTCGTCTGACCTTCCAACACAACTATATTCTCATGCGTCATAGTCTGATAGCCGGCAGCCGAACAAGTTACTGTATAAGTTCCCACAGCTACAGACATCAGATAATTTCCTGTCACCGAAGAAGTTGTCGTATAAGAACCGGCTGTGATGACTGCACCGCTTATAGGCATATTATTTACATTGCGAACGAAACCGGATAAATTGCCGGTCACAATCTGCGGTTTAACCAATGCATTGGAAAAAGCCGCCAGAGAATATACACCGTTAGTATAGACAGCTTTAATTGCCCACTTATAAGTTCCGGGTGCAACTGCAGCCCAACCGTCGTCCAAAAGTGTCTCATCCGTAATAACATCAGGAGTAAGAAGCGTCCAATTAGCTTCAATCTGCTCTTGACCTTGCATCAGACGCCAAACTTTGTATCCGACAAGAGAACGATTGCGAACTTGCGCTTCAGGATTGACTGCCCGCAAATTGACACTGCGCAAATCGTTATTACCCTTCCGCAGCATTCCTTTGCTCACAGGTAAATTGCCCGTGACAGTTAAAGGAGCGGATTCTTTTCCCGAACCGGATTTTACCGTTAAGTCACTCTCGGCAAAGCGGACAGTCTCACGTCCATTGGCAATTACGATATTATCAATAAACCATTCGTTCCACATTCCGTCATTAGTAGTATTGGGGTCATCCGCATGCCAAGCGATCTTAATTTGCTGTCCGGCATAAGCAGAAAGGTCAATCTGAACCGGAGTCGTATAATAATTCCAGCCTGCCGGCTGAGCAGACGCATCCCACAAGACATTCCAGTTTGCACCGTTGTCAGACGAGACTTTTACATAGTAATGATCATTGTTGGGAGAACCGTAACAACAGTAAGTGGAAAATGTCAAATGAGCACCTTGAGGACAATTGAACTGCGGAGTAATCAACCACTCATCCTGATGACTGTATGCCCACCAGTAACCTGCTTGCCAACTTCCTTCCGCAGGAGCAATAATTTCCTGGCCGTTAACGATAGTCCCGATACGACACCAAGTGGGATAAACTCCAAGCGTATTGGCAGGACCGTTATTAGTGACAATGCGCGTCCAATTAGTCGGAGGGAAGAGTTCGCTTTCAAAACCCTGAGTGATATCAAGGGCATTGGGATCGGGCGCTAGCCAAGTTAGTGTAACTTGAGTGTTGGCAGCGTTGGCAATAGCATTAACATTACGCGGAGTATATGCAATCTCGCTCAAGGTGAGAGTGCCCATATTCACATTAGCGGAAGCAACATTTAAGGTTCCGGTCAGCATTTGATATCCGATGGCAACAGCACTGTAATTATAAGTTTGATTGGCATACACCGCAGGAAGAGTAAACACACCTGCGGCATTTGCAGTAGCAGTATAATTCTCATAACCGGTCAGGGTAAAAGTTGCTCCTTGCAGTCCAACTGTGGGTGCGTCGCTGCCGACAATCGTTCCGGAAACCGTAACAGTCGGCATTAGCTGTAAAGTGAAGTTTTGAGTTGTGGTCTGGTCCTCGACGATAGTAACGGAAACCGTTTGGGATATATAACCGTGGGCACTGCAAGAGACATTATAAGTTCCGTGAACGATTGTATTAATGGTATAATGACCTTGCGCATCAGTAATTGCTTGTGCGCCGCCCACAATTTGAACAGTGGCACCAGCCAAAGGTTGATTGCCAACACCGTAAACAGTGCCTGTCAAGTTTCCTACTCCCCCGGGAATAAAGAAAATTCCGATATTTGGTCGCGAAGTATTCACCGTTCCATTGCCGCTGGGAGGAGTGCTATCAGTAGCCCAATATTGATGACATCCTGTCGGTCCGGCAGTATAATTGAATTTGGGATAAGGAGATGTTCCCGAACCGCCGTAAAATGTTTCCACCAAGACAAGGAAATTACCGCCTAAATAGATATAAGGGTTTTGGAGAGGAATGGCAGTCCATCCTACTTGCGTAAAAGCCAACAAACCTTCGCAGAGTAAAGTAGCTCCGTCAACCATATTGCTCCAAGTGGTGGCAGTCATAGCTGTCATAGTGGTAGGTTTAATATAGATTCTATAGGGAACTAAAGCAGTGCTGGTAGCAGCACAGTACCATTGGAATGAAGTAAATACGCCGGGAAGTCCAATCAGGGTGCTGTCAATTAAAGAAACATCTCTTTCGTAACCGTATAAAATGCCGAAAGGCTGTCTCTGATTGGAAGTTCCGTCACCGATAGAAATCAAGAAAGTTCCCGCGGGTTGAACATTAACTGTTAAAACTGCTGTTGCGTCATTGGTAGGAACAGCATCCTGGGGATGCACGACTTTACCGAAAATACTCATCGTTCCTGCTTCGGCAGGTGTCCAAGGTATTGTAACGCTGAGCTGTTCGTTCACTGCAATGGCAGGACCGTTAACGGAAGCAAGTTCAGTTGTTCCGCTCATTAGTTTTACAGTATATGAACCGGCCAGTTGAGGTGTTGTTCCCGTATTTTTTATTACAACCGTATAGTTAAACGGAGTTCCTGCCGTAGGAGTCGTCGGTCCGGAAATACTGAGCGCAGATAAATCGTAAGGCAGGATTCTGATCATATTGGAAATTGCGGGAGCGGACATTACATTATTAGTATATACCGTTTTTACCGCCCACTTGTAATTTCCGTTCGGAAGGGAAGCCCATGCCATATCCACATAGAAAGTATCGGTAATTGCATTTGCCGTCAGCAAAGTCCAGTTTGTTTCATCAGTTTCCTGACCTTGCAACAAACGCCAAACTTTGTAACCGACGATTGCACGATTGCGATTGCTTTCCCGCATTTCGGGAACGGCAACAGACCTGAGGTTAGAAACTGCGGGAGCACTCTTTTCAGTTCTTTGAGCGGGTCCCACATACACATCATCAATATACCAACCCGCATAAGCTACAACCGTTGTGGCAAATTCCTCAAAACGAATAACGACATCTGCTTGTCCCGCATAGGCAGTCAAATCAACTACTACATTTTGCCACACTGGATTGGAAACGGTCGTCGGTCCCCAAACAATATTACCGTTAACGGATACTTGAGCATAGTCAAAATTACCGAACAGGTTCTGCCAACTCCAGAAATCCAAAGTAGGATTGGTCATAGCGGAAAAGTTAAATGATTTTGTCAGATAACTGAATCCGCCGGAATTCGTATACGGAGCATATAAAATAGTTCCCCAGAGACCTGTTCCGGAATGAGCAGCCGGAGGCGGAACTTCACTGGCAGGATATTCACCCGTAACATAATTGCTCACATTGTAAGTATTAGTCCATTGCCAATCTCCCAAAGGATTAGACCAATTGGAGCTTGGGACCCATCCTCCGTCATTTGCTTCAAAATCGTTTAAGTTACTCGAACCGCCGCCGGAAGAAGGAACTCTCCATGTCAAAGTTACCTGAGTTTGAGCAGCATTTTCTACAGCCTGCAAATTGCTTGGCGGTAGGGTTAATTCGGTTAAAATAACAGAGCCCAAATTATAATCCGACATTCCGATAGTAATGGAGCCTGTGGCATTTTGGTAGCTTGATTTGGAAATCGTGTATGTATAAGTATTATTAGTCAGGACATTGGGAATAGTGAAGTGACCTTGGGCATTGGTTGTGCCGCTGTAATCCAAAATACCGTGCAAAACTACATCGGCACCTGCAAGACCGACAGTCGGAGCATCGCTTCCGTAGACAGTTCCCGTCACATTAACGGTCGGTTGAGCTTGCAGATTGAAATTCAGGGTGGTCTGTTGGTCGGCAACTACAGTGGCAGACAAGGTTTGAGAAATGTATGCGATTTTACTGCAGGTCACTTGATAAGTATTAGGGACAAGGTATGGCAGAGTATAAGTTCCATCTGCACCGGTAGTTGCATGCGAAGTTGAACCGGCTATGGCTACGGTTGCACCGGCTAAAGGATTGCCGCCTGAAGTGACAGTTCCGTGAATTGAACCCAGCCCGCCGACATTAAAGAATAAAGTAGTCTTCGGAAACTGACCGGTCAAAGTTCCTGTTTCTGGAGCAGCGGGATCGTAGGCAACCGTATCACTGTAAAGACGTCTGGCTCTATTGGTTCCCACAGTCTGATTATAGAACACATTGGTGCTGGGAATATAGACCGTATCCATAACTCTTTGGACCAGCATAATCAGATTTCCGCCCGTGTATACGAAAGGATTTTGCAGCGGAATGGCTAAGATATTCTGTCCTGCAGAGCAGCTTATAGTTCCATCAAAGACCAAAGTCAGATTGGTGGAATTAACCCATCCTGCGCTTAAGTTTGTCAAGTCCGTTATACCCAACCAGACACGGACCGGTTTATTGACAAAAGTCGTATCCGTAAAGTTGTAATAGAAGCCAAGAGCATTGAGTAATCCGCCGCCATTAATTTCATCTTCAAAATAGATATTTTCAAAGAGACTGTTTTTGTAATAGGGTGCAATCGGCGAATAGTAATTAGTTTCCGAACCGGTTCCGATTGTTATTGCAAGAGTGCCCGCAGGCTGCACCCAGACATTAACATCGGGAGTTTTATCATTGAGAGAATTTTGGTCTCCGGTTAAAACTACTTTCCCGTAAATTGTCATAGTTCCCGACGTTGCGGGTGTCCAATTTATTTCAGCATTGACCGTGGCATCGGGTAAAACTGTCGGACCGGGAGCCGAAGCCAATTCCTGATTTGCCGCATTATATAATTTAACGCTGTAATTGGATTGAGTATTTACTCCCCAATTTTTTACCGCTATGGTATAAGTAGAAGCCACTCCGACCGTGGGAGTAAAATTTCCCGTCAGAGAAAGAGCGCCTAAATCGTTGTCGGGAGTAACTTCTATCATAATGTCGTCTACGTAAATGCTTTGGGAGGTAGCAGCATTGCCATGTTTGAAAGCGATGTATTGTCCCGAACCGGAATAAGTTTGGAAACTGACGATATATTCAGCCCAAGACGAGGTTAAAGTCAAATCAGCTATCTGGGTAAAAGTTGCAGGGTCAGCAGGATTAACCATAGCACCGACGGACAAGTGATAGGTTGTTGAACCTTTTGCCCAGAATTTTGTTCTCATCGTCACCAAAGGAATGTTTGGACTGACGGGGGGAGAAATCAAGTAAGGTCCGTTCGTGGAAGTTGAATTGTAAATGTATACGCAATTGGGAGAACTGTGCGGAGATGTAGTTGAAGTAGTAACTGTTCCGGGGGAAACCGTATAAATTGACCAGTCTATAGGAAGATTAGGTGTGGTTACGCTGTCAAAATTCTGCACATAGGGAGAAGTATAAATCGTGGGGTCTACACAATTTCCCGTAACTTGAACAGTGTGCTGCTGTCTTGCCAAATTATCCGTAATCGTAATAACGGCAGAATGCGTTCCCGCAGCAGTGGGATGATATCTTACCTGAAAAGATGCAGATTGAGCTGAAGCTAAAGAAACAGGCAGCGAAGGCATATTCTGCAAAGTGAAAAAAGGACTTCCGGAAATCGTGATACTGTTGATGATTAAAGGAGTCGTTCCCCCGCCCGCATTCATAATAGTAAAAGTTTGATCGGTAGTGGTATTAAGCAGCTTTAATCCGAAATTATAGTTTTCTGGACTGACGGCAAATTGAGGAGTATTGGCTAAAGGCAAAAAGTTAAAAGTAGTCTTCGGAAACTGTCCGCTGACAGTAACATCGGTAGTGGAAGGATTATTCGGATCAAAAACAGTAGTATCGTCAATACTCATCCTTGTCCGATTTGAACCCACGGTTTGACATTTGAAGTAATCGGTTGAACTGTGAAAACTAGCTTCGTAAGGACGCTGCACCATCATCACCAAATTTCCGCCGGGGAAAATAAAAGGCATTTGTAAAGGAATAAAGATGTTGTTTAGTCCCCCGGGATAATCAACAGTCCCGTCGAAAACTTGAGTTAACGTATTAGCGGGAATCCAGCCTGCGCTTAAATCTGATTGCTCCGTCAAACCTAACCAGATTCTAGTAGGCATATTCATTAGAGTAGTTGTCGTAAAGTTATTGTAAAAAGTGATGGCAGTCATGACTCCCGCAGCAGTCATTTCGTCGGACTGATAAATAGTTTCAAACAGACTGTTGCGATAAAACATATCAACGGGTAATCTGGCATCTTGAGAGCCGTCTCCAACGGTTACAACAATCGTGCCTGCAGGCATAACATTAACGGTAAGAGGTTGGGTCTGATCGTTATTGGGATTGCTGTCTCCCGTCAAAACAACTTTACCGTAAATCTGCATTTGCCCTTCAGTTGTTGGTATCCAAGGAATGGTAACAGTGACGAGACCGTTAATGGCGATAGGAGGTCCGGCTACAGATGCCAATTCCGTTGTTCCGCTCATCAATTTGGCTGTGTAATTGTTTTGAGGAGCAGAACTCAAATTGCGAATCTTAAAACTATAATTAGACGCAGCTCCCACCGAAGGTGTCATGTTACCCACCAATTCATAAGCAGTCAAATCATTGGCAGGCAAGTTGCTTGACAAGGTAAAAGTAGTTTTGGGAAACTGTCCAGTCAGAGTTCCTGCAGCGGGTGCAGCGGGATCATATTGCACTGTATTGCTATAAACTCTTCGAGCTCTGTTGGTGCCGATAGTCTGGTTATAGAACAAATCAGTAGTAGTAAACTGCTGAGTATCCATAACTCTTTGCACCATCATCACCAGATTACCGCCCGTGTAAGGATAAGGATTTTGGAGTGAGATAGGAATAGTATTTTGTCCGGGAGGGCAAGTTAAAGTGCCGTCATAGACTAATGTCAAAGAAGAAGAAGGAATCCAACCGCTGCTCAAATTAGTTTGAGAAGTTAATCCTAACCAGATTTTGATTGGTTTATCGATAAAAGTTGCGGAAGAAAAGTTATTATAGAAAGAAACAGCCATAATGGTTCCCACAGCCGTCATTTCGCTTTCAAAGTAAATATTTTCATATAAACTGTTCAGATAATAAGGGGAAATAGGTGAATAGTAATTAGTTTGAGAGCCGTCTCCGATATTGATGATCAGAGTGCCCGCAGGCATGACAGTAATATTTAAGGGAGTTGTTTGATCATTAGCGGGATTTTCATCATTAGCCAAAACAACTTTCCCGTAAATCTGCATGGGACCTTCAGCCGCAGGTGTCCAGCTGATAATCACGGAAGCCATATCTTGAGGAGCTAATGCCGGACCTGCTACGGAAGCCAATTCAGTCGTTCCGCTCATTAATTTAACGGAATACGCAGTTTGGGGATTTAAGCCCCGATTTCTGACCGTGACAGTATAATTGGCAGCTGTGCCGACAGACGGAGTAGCAGTTCCCGTTATGGATAAGGCATGCAAATCGTTAGCCAGAGGAACCGGAGGCAGGTATTCAAACACTAAACCGTTGACCGGAACGCAATCAGCGGTAAAAGCACAAGTATCGGTATTTAGAGTTCCCGCAGTAGTGGAAAGCCAACTTGTAGTGGTTGTGCGGTTGACAAAATCAGTGACATCCGGACCTCTCATCCCGACTTGAGGATAAGGGGTGGCTGCAGTTCCGCCGAAAGTGCAGGGACCGTATGCAATTTGCACTTTATTCAGCGTTTCATATAGCCGAATTTGAAAATTGATAATATCGCCCGTGCCGTTTGTCCCGTAGCGTTTGTAATTATGAAATTGGACAACGCAAATACGGTTGGGAGCAGAACCGACTGTTTCCACTCTTAAAGAAGCGCCTGTCTGCGCTTGAATGTCGCGCGCAAAACCCGCGATTCTGTTATATAATTGCGAAGGAGTTATAGCCACAGTTGAGCTTAACGGCGTGTAAGAACTTGAGGAGTTAATATTAACCGCACTTGTTCCCAAAGCTGATTGCCCGAAAGATATCCAGCCGTTATTGCTAATGGCTATTACATCAAAGGTGTTGTCATTGAAGGCAAAATTGAAGCCGATGGGTATGCCGACTCCGGTGTTGATTGTTCCGCCTGCAGGAGTTGCGGGATCGACAAATCTTTGATCATCGGAAGTCTCCGTTCCGAAGACAGTTCCGCCGGTGATTTCCGTATAAGTTCCGACGCTTTGATTAAAAGTGTAATCAGCCAAAAGAGCCGGCAACGGAATAAATCCGATTAAGATTACACAAACAAAAAAAGTAAAGAGAATTGATTTTTTCATGATTTCCCCCTCTCTCTAGGAGACATGCTCCTACACTTTGTTATTTTATCGGCAGTTTTAATTCGGACAGCTCTCTAAGCTTATCCGCATTTATACATTAACCTTTTAATCCACCTTTTAATAAAATTACAACCACAGAAAATCTGTCAATATAAAAAGAGCAATATTTATGCCAATTTCCCTAAACTCTTCAAAGACAAATAGAAAAACTTTCCCGTTTCATCTCTTCCTTATAATCAACGGGGGGTTAACGGAGGGTTAACGGAGGGAAAGCCCACGCTAATCCCCCGCTATTCAAGAGGAAGAGATGCACTCTGTCGGATGAAATTGTCCTATAGCTTTCCAAGCTGTTGGGTTCCGACATTTCGGAGTTCTGAATTCCTCCAAGCACTTTCAGAGTTTATGTTACCTAAATGGAATTCCGGACTTCGTAAATGTCGCTCTTGTAACATAGCTTTCCAAGCTGTTGTTAGGGCGGGTTTGCTACCCGCCCATCTCTTTTCCGCAGGTTACAAACCTGCGGTTACAACAGGATGCAATCCTATGCTACAAAACCTGTGGTTTGATATTTTTTTCCTACATAAAACCTTTTGCGTCAATACCCTTTGCGTCTCTTGCATCATTTGCGTTAAAATATATCTCCCTTACGTCTTTAGCGTTGTCTAATTCCGGACTTCGTAAATGTCGCTCACCGAAGTCCATTTTGCCTATTAGATTTTAGACACACGATAGTTTACGGAGGCAAAAAGGACTCCGAAATCGCTCAGTTAATTTTTGTAACATAGCTTTCCAAGCTGTTGTTAGGGCGGGTTTGCTACCCGCCCATTAAGTTCCGCAGGTTACAAACCTGCGGTAACAACAGGATGCAATCCTATGCTACAAAAACCTGCGGTTTTGTATTTATTTGCGTTTGCTTCTGCAGGTAGCGATGGGCAGAATCATTTCTTCCATGGAGACGCCTCCGTGCTGGAAAGTGCCGTTATATTGTCTTTGGAATTGATGGTAGGCGTTGGGGTAGACGAAATAGTAATCGTCGCGGGCAAAGATGAAGTTATCGACTATGCTTTTGGCGGGCAAGCCGTAGTCGGAAGGTTTTTTGACGAAGATAGAGTGTCTTTCGTTCGCGGTCAGATTTTTCCCTTCTTTATAGCGCACCGTTACGGACGTATCTTTATCGCCCACAACCTGCGTGGCACGATTTACTTTAATGGAACCGTGGTCTGTGGTGATGACGACAATTGCGTCTTGTTTGGATATCAGTTTCAGAGCTTCATAGAGAGAAGAATGCAGGAACCAATGTTTGGTGAAAGCGCGCAAGCCTTCTTCATTGGGAATTGTTTCCTGCAGAATTTGATCGCGGGAACGGTGATGCGCCAAAAGATCAAGAAAGTTGTAGACGAGCACCACCAGCTTTTCTCTATTCCAACCTTCTATCTTGCGCAAAACAAAATTTCCCTCTTCCATATTGAAGATTTTTACATATTTAGTTGCGGGGTCCAATTCGTATCCCAAGTCCGCTATGTGCTCATCCAGCAATTGGTGTTCATTGCGATTTCTGCTGTTATCCATTTCGGCGGAAGTTATCCAATAATCGGGAAAGCGTTTGGCAATATCGACGGGAAGCAATCCGCTGAATAAGGAATTACGGGAAAAAGGAGTTGCCGTGGGCAAAATGCTGTAATAGGTATCAAGCTCTTCGTCAAAGAGTTCTTGGATATAGGGTTGGATGGCGATATATTGGTCCAGCCGCATGCAATCTATGATAATCAGGTAGACCGGCACATTTTCTTCAAAATGCGGTGCCACAAATTGGGAAATTACATCAAAAGAGAGATTGGGACGCTCGTCAGTCAGCAGCCATTGCTTGTAGTTATTTTCCACATAGGAAGTGAATTCGGAATTACAATCCCGCTTCTGCAGAAAATGCATTTGCTGCAGACCTTCATCGTGAACCTGATCTATCTGCAGTTCCCAATAGCTGAGGTCACGATAGATCTGCCCCCAATCTTCCCACGAAGGTGTGGTGAATAATCTTTGATTGAGCTGTGCGACAAATTGGCTGTATTGTTCGCCGATTTGATTGGCGCGGATTGCATCCGCCTGAAAGATTTTCTTGATTGCCATAATGATTTGATTGGGATTAATGGGTTTGATGAGGTAATCGGCAATTTGAGAAGCGATAGCTTTGTCCATCAAACCTTCTTCCTCACTTTTGGTAACCATGATTACCGGCACAGCGGAATTTATTCTTTTGATTTCGGTTAAAGTGGTCAAGCCGTCCAAACCCGGCATCATTTCATCCAAAATCACCAAATCAAATTTATTGTCTACGGCAAGTTCTATGGCGTCATTGCCGTTGTTGCAGGTAGTGACTTTATAATCTCTGTCTTCCAGAAACAGGATAAAGGGCTTCAGCAGTTCTATTTCGTCATCCACCCAAAGAATATGCATTTGTTTCATTAATTTTCCTCCTTCGCAGTTTGAGTTTCCGCTTCAAAACGGCGCTGCCTGATTTTTATCTCTTTCTTGACCGCGTCCAAATCCGCATCCTGAAAATAGAGAGCCAGCTTGAAGTTCAGCTCCTGACGCGAACAGTTAAACTCTGCGCACATCCTTTCCAGATACTGGTCTACCAATACATCCTTCAAAGTCTTGTCCGTCTCCTTTTCCTTATCTTTCAGCTGCTTGATGTGTTCTTTGAGTTCGCCCAACGGCATCTGCTCAGCTTTTTCCAGCCACTCGTCCTGCGTTATCGTATCCGCTTTTGCCACATAAGGTTTGACTAAATTGAGCCTGTCAAAGCCGATCTCTTGCGCAGTCTGCTCATCCAAATCCAGATTATCTATATACAAATCGTAAACCGAGCATAGTTTGTTTGCCATAGCGCTGCTGAGTTTAAATTCGTTTTCCGCGCATTCCTTGAAAGTGGCATAACCCTTTTTGGCATAAAGCTTCTGCCGCTTTATCAGGGAAAGTAGCTCTCCTAATTGCAGAAAATTCTCTTCCAACTGCCGCTTCAGATTATTGACTGCGGCAAATGTTTCCTTAACACTCATACGCTCAACCGAGCCGATTGATTGATTCATATTTATCTCCGTTGATTATAATATAAAGACTTTCCCGCCTTAAGTTATTTTTTCTCAAGACGAAAGCTTTCGGAAGTCAAGATGAAAAATGAGGTGGATTAGTCAATAGGATAATAGACATTCTCCCTTGCTGGAAAAGTTCCGCTGCGCACATCCTGCGCAAAAGCGTTCAGAGCGGTAATCATATATTTTTCCGTGTCGGCGTAGGTTTTTACGAATTTTGCGGCTGAAGTGCTCCAACCCAATAAATCGTGAAAAACGAGCACCTGCCCGTCACAATAGCGTCCTGCTCCAATGCCGATTACTGGTATTTTCAGGGCGTCGGTAATTGCTTTGCCCAATTCTTCCGGAATGCCTTCCAACACCAGAAGAAATGCTCCTGCCTGCTCTATTTTCAGAGCTTGCTCATACAGAGCGTCATGAGCGGCTGCAGTCTTTCCCTGAACTTTGTATCCGCCGAATTTATAAATGGATTGCGGAGTTAAACCCAAATGCGCACACACGGGAATTTCACAATCCAGAATTGCTTTGATTGCATCCAGCCTGGCAGGACTTCCCCCCTCCAATTTTACCGCATTCGCTCCGCCGTTCACAATCAGGCGCGCTGCATTCAGTTTGGTTTCTTCCCAAGAAAGATGATAACTCATATAGGGCATATCGGCAATGATGAAACCGTCTTCCGCTCCTCTGCGCACGGCTTGAGTATGATAAATCATGTCCTCTAAGGTTACCTGCAAAGTGCTGTCATAACCCAAGACCACCATCCCGAGACTGTCGCCCACTAAAATGAGATCAACCTCCGCTTGGCTTACCGCGCGTGCCATGGCAAAATCATAAGCGGTCAGCATCACAATCTTGCGTCCTTTCTGCTTCATTGCCCGAAAGGAATGAACGGTGAGTGCTTTTTCTTTATTGTCGTCATTCATTTGATTGGTCAATGCCGTCTCCCGAAGGTTCGTTATCTTCATCTGAACCGGCTTCCCTGCCCGGATCGGAATCGGATAGTTGGTCACCCACAAAGGCGTTATCCTTTAAAACTAAATCGTAGATAACGGCTCCGAATTGATACCAGCCTTTAAATTTGCCGTTTAATCTGCCTTTGCGGTAAGTTGCCAAAAGCTGAGGCTTCCCGTCCGGATACCAAACCAGCATAGTGCCGTGTTTTAAGCCGTTCACATATTGAGTTGCTCTTTGCAATTGATTATTGGCGTAGCGGACATAAGCGGTGCCCGTAAAAGGTTTCCCGTCTTTTAGCATCAAACTGTCCTGCGCGGTCAGTTCTGTTTCCGCAACCGCATTTTGAGGAAGCTTGTATTCCTTCATAAATTGCAGGTCTTCATCTGCATTTTGCGCATACAATACATTGTGCGGCAAAAAGATCGCTGCCGTTATCAAAAGCAGGATGCAAAACAGGTATTTTTGCAATTTCATTACTTTTATCTCCAAGTAAAGCTATCTTTTTCTAACTTAAATGATAGTCAATCTTTTTATTGTTTCCAAATATGATAATTGTCCCATACCTTTCCAAGCTGTTGGGTTCCGGCATTTCGGAGTTCTGAATTCCTTCGCGCACTTTCAGAGTTTATGTTACCTAAATGGAATTCCGGACTTCGTAAATGTCGATCACCGAAGTCCATTTTGCCTGATGGACATTTCGGAGTTCTGAATTCCTCCGTGCACTTTCATAGTTTATGTTACCTAAATGGAATTCCGGACTTCGGAAATGTCGCTCACCGAAGTCCATTTTGCCTTATAGTTTTGTGACACACGATAGCTTACGGAGGCAAAAAGGACTCCGAAACGCTCAGTTAATTTTTGTCCCATAGCTTTCCAAGCTGTTGTTAGGGCGGGTTTGCTACCCGCCCATTAGGTTCCGCAGGTTACAAACCTGCGGTTACAACAGGATGCAATCCTATGCTACAAACTACGCGAAATAACGACATTTCGGAGTTCTGAATTCCTCCGTGCACTTTCAGAGTTTATGTTACCTAAATGGAATTCCGGACTTCGTAAATGTCGGGTACCGAAGTCCATTTTGCCTTATAGTTTTGTGACACCCGATAGCTTACGGAGGCAAAAAGGACTCCGAAACGCTCAGTTAATTTTTGTCCCATAGCTTTCCAAGCTGTTGTCAGGGCGGGTTTGTTACCCGCCCATTTAGTTCCGCAGGTTACAAACCTGCGGTTACAACAGGATGCAATCCTATGCCACAAAAACCTGCGGTTACAACAGGATGCAATCCTATGCTACAAAAACCTGCGGTTTGATATTTTTCCCATTAATAAAATCTTTTGCGTCTATACCCTTTGCGTCTCTTGCGTCCTTTGCGTTAAAATTTATCACCTTTGCGTCTTTAGCGTTAACTAAATTACCGAAAATTACATTGACAATTCACTCATCTCTTTGGGAAGAGGATAAACAAAGGAGAACATTATGCGTCAGATTATTTTGACTTTTATTTTAGTAAGCGGCGGCTTTTTATTTGCCAAAGGCGTAAAACTGCCTTCCCAACCGGAGGACTTTTTTACCGACGGTTATTGTCGTCAAATTGTTGCCAAAACATGTCAAACGGGTGCAAAATCCGTGCGAGCGTATGTGGACGGCAAATGGCAAAATTATCCTTTGGCGCATTTTCCTTCCGCTTTTATGGAATGGAACATTGAAAGGCGGTTGGAGTATTTGGATATTATCCGCAAGATGATGAACGGTGACACAGAACAAGGTCCCGAGCTTGCAGGTCCGCATAACGGAATGGTTGCCACTTACGGTTATGCCGGTCAAGGGAGTAAATTTAAACTCAATAATGCGGTCAAAGGAATGGGTTTTCTTCCCAAAGCCTCAAAAATTGATTCCGTTCTTGCTGTTTTGAATAAAACAATAGACAGCCCCATGCCGGAAAAACTCAATGTTCTGGAAAGCATGTATAAGGATGCAGATAACTTATTTGACATGGACAGACAAGTCTCTTTGGAACTTTATGCCGAACCGAAATTCCTGACGCAAACTTTCACCAATCAGATGATTTATCCCGTTTCCACTATCGTCTTTTTGGATATTCCATCTTACAAACTCAAGACTATCGCCCGTTTACTTGACCCCAACGATCCGTCTCTTACCGATTACGAGAAAAAGACAGTTGAATATATCAACCTGATTCACAGTTATTTCCACGGCGCATTTGACAAGAAATTTATCGCCGTCATCTATTATGTGTGCGAAGTGTATGATAATTCTCCGGGTCGTTTGGATGCCAGAGGCTTGATGATTGCCCCTTAAATAATATTTTTGACATTGCAGCATTGATTAGTTGTTTGTCCCATAGCTTTCCAAGCTGTTGTATTCAGACATTTCGGAGTTCTGAATTCCTCCGCGCGCTTTCAGAGTTTATGTTACCTAAATGGAATTCCGGACTTCGTAAATGTCTCTCACCGAAGTCCATTTTGCCTGATGGACATTTCGGAGTTCTGAATTCCTCCGCATGCTTTCAGAGTTTATGTTACCTAAATGGAATTCCGGACTTCGGAAATGTCGCTTTTGTAACATAGCTTTTCAAGCTGTTGTCAGGGCGGGTTTGCTACCCGCCCATTAGGTTCCGCAGGTTACAAACCTGCGGTTACAACAGGATACAATCCTATGCTACAAAAACCTGCGGTTTGATATTTTTTCATACATAAAATCTCTTGCGTCTATACCTTTTGCGTCCATTGCGTCCTTTGCGTTAAAATATATAACCTTTGCGTCTTTAGCTTTAACATATTACCGAAGTCCATTTTGCCTATTAGATTTTATACACACGATAGTTTACGGAGGCAAAAAGGACTCCGAAACGCTCAGTTAATTTTTGTAACATAGCTTTCCAAGCTGTTGTTAGGGCGGGTTTGCTACCCGCCCACTAGGTTCCGCAGGTTGCAAACCTGCGGTAACAACAGGATACAATCCTATGCTACAAAACCTGCGGTAACAACAGGATGCAATCCTATGCTACAAGCTGCGCAAAAAAACGGTATTTCGGCCAACTTTTGAAGTAATTATAGCAATTAACAATATCGTATCTCCCTTATCAATAAGCATAGCAATAAGTTAAAACGCTTTATTCGGATATTTATAAAACCTACAAAAGAAAAAACGCAAATTTATCTTGACAGATTTTAGGCAAAAGAATAAAAAGGAATATGATATAGTAGTGTTTTTTTAGATAATGGATTTATTAATCTGAGCGGCTGATGCTCTGCTCAGGCAAATTATAAAATAGATAAAAATATCGAGGTGAAAATGAAAAAAACATTAACTCTTTTATCCATTGTGTTATTTACAAGTTTTCTCTTTGGTGCAACTACTTTCTTTAGTGAATCTTTCGGTTCGGTTTCTGCGACAACAGCTATAGCAACGCATGAAACTAATAATGGCTTTGATGTAGATGAAGTTACATATTCAGGAACAGCAGATATTCGAAATACGACTTCTTCTTCCGGATACACAGGAGCCACGGGTTTAGCAAACGTATTTTTCACAAATACAATAGGTAGATATTTATTGATTGAGGGTATCAATTCCTCGGCTTATTCCAATATCACTATGTCACTTGGACATTATAAGAACAATGTTGCGGCAAATAATGAATTAACAATTGAAGTAAGTTCGGATGGAACTAATTGGACAGCTCTTTCATATTCAAGACCGGGTGGATCTGCTAATTGGATTTTAATAAATCCAACCGGGACAATACCTTCAGCAACTAATTTAAGAGTAAGATTCACTCAAACTTCCGCAAGCTACCAATTTAGAATTGATGATATTAAATTGTCAGGTGACTCACAATCTCCTTCAATAACAACTGATCCTTTATCTTTAACGGATTTTTACTATGAGTATAATAACGGTCCTTCCGGTGAGAGTAGTTTTTCACTTACCGGCTCTTACTTAACGGATAATCTAAATGTCTCTGCGAGCGGAACGGATTATGAGATTGCTTCATCTTCCGGTGGATCTTTTGGTTCATCATTGTCATATATTCCTTCAGGCGGAAGCGTTTCGGCAACTGTATATGTTCGTTTAAAAGCCGGATTGGCATCCGGTAGTTATAATAACGAAAATATAAGTTGTTCATCCTCAGGAGCGACAACTCAGAATGTAACCTGCAGCGGAACAGTATATAAACCAGAGCCTTCAAATCATGTCACTAACTTCACCTGCGGAACCACTACCATTTCAACTATTCCTCTTAGCTGGACAGACGCTGCTAAAACTGCTCCCGACGGCTATTTGATTAAAGGCAGCAATGTGGGCTTTTCAAGTATTACCGCTCCCGTGGACGGAACTCCGGAGCCTGATGCTGCATTAGTCAAGAATGTGGCGCAAGGTTCCAAAGGCAGTTGTACCTTTACAAACCTTAGCTCAAATACTACTTATTATTTTAAAATTTATCCGTATACTAACAGTGAGAATGCCATAAACTACAAAACTGACGGAACCGTTCCTCAGGCAAGCGCCACTACACAAAAGGAACCAGATTTAATTCATTATTGGAATTTTAACACAAATCCTCCCACAAGCCCTGCTAATTGGCCCCAACCGTTAACTGCAGATATAGGGACGGGAAGTTTAAGTTATAATCTTACCGAAGCTACATCATTTGGTGGTTCAACATTAAATGGTGTAGAATCTGAAGTTGCAGGAGGCAGCTTTGTTCCGGTAAACCAAAGCAACAATGGTAATTATTTTACATTAGCTGTTCCTACAAATGGTTATAGTAATATTATAATTTCTTATGCAACAAGAGGCACTGCCACGGGATTTTCTTCTCAGGCTATTTATTACAGCACAGATGGCGTAAACTTCAATTTAATGACGACTTTCACAGGAACTAATGTAACTGACTGGAGCGTTAAAAATATTGATTTCTCAAGTATTCCTGCTGTAAATAATAATCAAAACTTTATGATAAGAATAGTTGTATCTGGAGCAACTTCAGCTTCAGGCAATAACCGTTTTGATAATATAAAAATTTTAGGTAATGAAAATCCTTTACCAGTGGAACTCACTTCCTTTACTGCCGATTTTACGCAAAGCACTACGGGAGATATGTATGTGTCCATAAAGTGGACCACGCAATCGGAAACAGCTTTAGCCGGTTATTATCTCTATCGCGGGACTACTAATAATTTATCAGCGGCTGAACAGATACCTTCGTTGATTGTTCCCGCCAATTCATCTCACGGCGCAAGCTATGAGTTTATTGATCGTGAAATTCAGAGCGGAACTACATACTATTACTGGCTGCAAAGTATGGAGATGGATGGCTCATCGGATTTTCACGGTCCGGTAAGTGTAACTGTCAATGAAGGCGGCAATATTACTCCTCCTGCTATCATTACCGAAACGCGATTGCTGAATGCATATCCCAATCCGTTCAATCCCACAACTACTTTGTGCTATACATTGAAGGAACGCGGTCAGGTAAAAATTGAGATCTACAATGTTCGCGGTCAATTGATCCGCAGTTTTATGCCTGCCCCGCAAGACAAAGGTTATTATCAAATTATTTGGGACGGCAAAGATCTGAACGGAACGCAAGCCTCTTCGGGTGCGTATTACGTGCGTATGACTTGCGGGAAATATGTATCCTCTCAGCGTATAGTGCTGATGAAATAAGTCATTAACGCAGCTTTGTAACATATCATAAAGGCGGGTTTTTTACCCGCCTTTTTTATTGTAGCATAGATTAGCAATCTGTTGGGTTCCGACATTTCGGAGTTCTGAATTCCTCCACAAGTTTCAGAGTTTATGTTATCTAAATGGAATTCCGGACTTCGGAAATGTCGCTTTTGTAACATAGCTTTCCAAGCTGTTGTCAGGGCGGGTTTGCTACCCGCCCATTATGTTCCGCAGGTTACAACAGGATATAATCCTATGCTACAAAAACCTGTCGTAAATATCGCTAACCGAAGTCCATTTTGCCTTATAGTTTTGTGACACAAGATAGCTTGCAAAGGCAAAAAGGACTCCGAGTTCGCTGAGTTCGCTTTTGTAGCATAGATTAGCAATCTGTTGGGTTCCGGCAATAGCATTGCCGGAGTTATTTTTGGACTAAAAGCGGGCATTACTAATACCCGCTAACAACAGGATACTATCCTATGCTACAAGCTGTTGTCAGGGCGGGTTTGCTACCCGCCCATTAGGTTCCGCAGGTTGCAAACCTGCGGTTACAACAGGATACAATCCTATGCTACAAAAACCTGTCGTAAATGTCGCTCACTGAAGTCCGTTTTGCCTGATAGCTTTGTGACACTTGAAAGTTTACGGAGGCAAAAAGAACTCCAAATCGCTCAGCGAAGTCCGTTTTGCCTTATAGTTTTGTGACACAAGATAGCTTGCAAAGGCAAAAAGGACTCCGAGTTCGCTGAGTTCGCTTTTGTAGCATAGATTAGCAATCTGTTGGGTTCCGGCAATAGCATTGCCGGAGTTATTTTTGGACTAAAAGCGGGCATTACTAATACCCGCTAACAACAGGATACTATCCTATGCTACAAGCTGTTGTTAGGGCGGGTTTGCTACCCGCCCATTAAGTTCCGCAGGTTACAAACCTGCGGTTACAACAGGATGCAATCCTATGCTACAAGCTGCGCAAAAAACGGTATTTCGGCCAACTTTTGAAGTAATTATAGCAAACTAAAATGTCGTATCTTCCTTGTCAATAACCATAGCAATAAATTAAAACGCTTTATCCGGATATTTCTAAAACCCACAAAAGAAAAAACGCAAAATTACCTTGACATATTTTAGACAAAAGAATACAAAGTTATATAATATAGTAGTGTTTTTAGATAATTGATCTATTAATCTGAGCGGCTGATGCTCTGCTCAGGCAAATTATAAATATCGAGGTGAAACATAAAAAAAACATTAACTCTTTTATCCATTGTATTATTTACAAGTTTTCTCTTTGGTGCAACTACTTTCTTTAGTGAATCTTTCGGTACGGTTTCTGCGACAACAGCTATAGCAACGCATGAAAGTAATAATGCCGTTGATGTAGATGAAGTTACATATTCAGGAACAGCAGATATTCGAAATACGACTCCTTCTTCCGGATACACAGGAGCCTCGGGTAATGCAAATGTATTTTTCACAAATACAGCAGGTAGATATTTATTGATTGAAGGTATCAATTCCTCGGCTTATTCCAATATCACTATGTCACTTGGACATTATAAGAACAATGTTGAGGCAAATAATGAATTAACAATTGAAGTAAGTTCGGATGGAACTAATTGGACAGCTCTTTCATATTCAAGACCGGGTGGATCAAACAATTGGATTTTAATAAATCCAACCGGCACAATACCTTCAACAACTAATTTAAGAGTAAGATTCACGCAACAATCATCAAGCTACCAATTTAGAATTGATGATATTAAATTGTCAGGTGACTCACAATCTCCTTCAATAACAACTGATCCTTTATCTTTAACGGATTTTTACTATGAGTATAATAACGGTCCTTCCGGTGAGAGTAGTTTTTCACTTACCGGCTCTTACTTAACGGATAATCTAAATGTCTCTGCGAGCGGAACGGATTATGAGATTGCTTCATCTTCCGGTGGATCTTTTGGTTCATCATTGTCATATATTCCTTCAAGCGGGAGTGTTTCTGCAACTGTATATGTAAGGCTGAAAGCCGGTCTTTCCATCGGGCATTATAAAGCCCAAAATATTGTGTGCTCATCACAGGATGCAATATCCCAAAATGTATCTTGCAGCGGAGAAGTGAGACCGTTACCTCCTGTTAGTGGAATTGAATTTAACTTTGATGGAACGGGAGAAACAAAAGATAGCTATGCTTCTGGAACTGTTAATCTAAGCGGATACAATTGCAATATGACACAAGCCTTGATTGGAACAGACGCAGTCGGCGATATTAAATTCGGCACACGCTCTGCGAGGTTGCGTTATGACGGAACAACTTATGGCTCAATAACGATGCTTGATCAAAAACAAAACGGAATAGGAACGATTAGTTTTTACTATTCAAGAGCTAATTTCTCCAATGATAGAACCGGTATAGCTCCAAAATTCGTTGTTGAGTATACGTCCGATGCCAAGGCATGGATCCAAGCCGGAAACGAAACAGATTTGTCTGATGTTAATGAGTTTATGTTATTTTCGGCAACAGTTAATCAAATTGGTAATTACAGAGTAAGAATTCGACAGACCGGCGGAGATAGCAGCAAGCGGTGGAATATTGATAATATGCAGATTACAGATTGTGGTTTACCTCATGTGGAACTCACATCCTTTACTGCCGATTTTATGCAAAGCACTACGGGAGATATGTATGTGTCCATAAAGTGGACCACGCAATCGGAAACAGCTTTAGCCGGTTATTATCTCTATCGCGGGACTACTAATGATTTATCGGCGGCAGAACAGATAACTTTGTTGATTGTTCCCGCTAATTTATCTCACGGCGCAAGCTATGAGTTTATTGATCGTGAAATTCAGAGCGGAACTACATACTATTACTGGCTGCAAAGTATGGAGATGAACGGCTCATCGGATTTTCACGGACCGGTAAGTGTAACTGTCAATGAAGGCGGCAATATTACTCCTCCTGCTATCATTACCGAAACGCGATTGCTGAATGCATATCCCAATCCGTTCAATCCCACAACTACTTTGTGCTATACACTGAAGGAACGCGGACAGGCAAAGATTGAGATCTATAATGTTCGCGGTCAATTGATCCGCAGTTTTATGCCTGCCCCGCAAGACAAAGGTTATTATCAAATTATTTGGGACGGCAAAGATCTAAACGGAACGCAAGCCTCTTCCGGAGTGTATTATGTGCGTATGGCCTGCGGGAAATATGTATCCTCTCAGCGTATAGTGCTGATGAAATAAGTCATTAACGCAGCTTTGTAACATATCATAAAGGCGGGTTTTTTACCCGCCTTTTTTGTAACATAGCTTTCCAAGCTGTTGTTAGGGCGGGTTTGCTACCCGCCCATCAAGTTCCGCAGGTTACAAACCTGCGGTTACAACAGGATACTATCCTATGCCACAAGCTGCCCGAAACAACGACATTTCGGAGTTCTGAATTCCTCCGCAAGCTTTCAAAGTTTATGTTACCTAAATGGAATTCCGGACTTCGGAAATGTCGCTCACTGAAGTCCGTTTTGCCTAATAGCTTTGTGACACTTGAAAGTTTACGCAGGCAAAAAGAACTCCAAATCGCTCAGCGAAGTCTGTTTTGCCTGATAGTTTTGTGACACTTGAAAGTTTACGAAGGCAAAAAGGACTCCGAGTTAGCTCACCGGAGGCAAAAAGGACTCCGAAACAAAATTAGGTTTTTCTTGACAGACTAAATATGATTAGGAATAAAGCAAAAATAGAATTAGGTAAGTTTAAAAATAGGCGAGAGACATAAAAACGCAGGAAAAAAATCAGATTTTGCGAAGGAGGAGGATGAATGAAGAAATTCATAAAGACTATATTTCTTTTAGTTACTCTCATACTTACGGCATTTCCGATTTGGAGTGCTATCAGCGATTACGCTTTCACAAGCACTACGGGTAATGCTTATGTTGAAATCACGGACGGGACGCTTCACGGCACCTCCGCCAACGATAATGAAGTGTTCAATAACATTCCGCTCGGTTTTGACTTCAATTACAACGGCACTGTCTACAGTTCAATCAGCATAGCGACCAACGGATTTATCGCCATGGGCTCGAGTGTGACAACTGCAACTTTGCCCATCAGCACAGGCACAACCAATAATGTGATAGTTCCTTTTGCGAGGGATATTAAGTCACAGGATACGGGCACATTAATGTCTGCCGTTTCGGGACAAGCGCCTAACCGGGTGTTCACTGTTCAGTGGCACAACTATCGCAGGACGCCATCAACCGCCACTACCGACACGATCAATTTTCAAATTAAATTGCATGAGACGACGAATGTGATTACCTTTCATTACGGCCATATGAATATAGTCACAGTATCGACTGCGTCGACGGTTCAATGCGGATTGAGAGGCGCTTCCAATACGGAATTCAACAATCGGATGACCACTACTGATTGGACAGCCACGGTTCCGGGAACTGCGAATAATTCCACTTGCACTATCAACGCAACGGTTTATCCGCCTATGGGCTTAGTTTTTACCTGGACTCCGCCTCAAGCGGGAAATCCTCCCAATCCTGCTCAAGCAGTGTCACCCTTAAACGGAGCGACCAATGTTTCCATTCATGCCAATCTGGTTTGGCAATCGGGAGGAGGTGTCATAACCGGATACAAAGTTTATTTGGGAACTGACACTCCGCCTGCTAATATTGTGAACGGAGCTTTACAAACCGGCACAGTCTACGATCCCGTCAACGATTTTGCTTATTCCACGGTTTATTATTGGAAGATTGTTCCGACAAACGATTTTGGCGATGCACCGGATTGTCCGATTTGGTCATTTACCACTATGCCGGATCCGACGGTTACTGTGTTTCCTTATACTGAAAATTGGGATGAAGTAACTGTGCCGAATGTTCCTCCTTCTTGGACGATTATTAATGCCAATGCCGATGCTTTTACCTGGCAGACTGTAAATACGGTATCGGAATCCGCTCCCAATTCTTTGCGTTGTGCCTATAATTCCAGTTCTGCTATTCCCATGGACGATTGGGCTGTTTCACCGCCTTTACAGTTAACCGGAGAAACTACCTATCGCCTGCGTTTTTATTATAGAGCTCAAAGCGCTTCCAATCCGGAAAAATTGGAAGTTAAATACGGCAACGGAAACTCTGTATCAGCTTTGACGGAATTGCTTTTCCAAAACGCCAATATCACGACAACAACTTTTACGCAAGCGGAAGCTTTCTTAACTCCGGTTACAAGCGGAATTTATTATATCGGTTTCCATGGCTACAGCAATGCTAATATGTATTACCTGTATATAGACAGTATAAATTTCAGCGAATATGTTCCCACTTTTAATCCACCTCAAAATTTGACCGGTTCAACCGGTGATGGAACAGTTCATCTTTCTTGGCAAGCTCCGGCTGCTCGAGCTTTAAGCGGTTATCATGTATTTCGCAATGAACAGCAATTGACCACATCTCTGCTGACAACTACGACTTACATTGATAATACCGCCTCCGCGGGAGTTGCCGCAACTTATTATGTCAAAGCGTATTACACCAATCCCACCGGTGTATCCGAAGCTTCCAATGCCGTGACAATTACACCTGCTTTTAATACACCTCAGAATTTGACTGCAGTCAGTAATGCAACTTCAGTGGTTCTCTCGTGGCAAAATCCTGCGGGCAATATGCAATCCGGATTCAAAGTCTACAGAAACGGTAATGCTTTAACCCCTAACCCGATAACGACTCTTAATTATACTGATACTTCTCTGAGTACCGGTATGATGTTCGAATATTATGTAACCGCAGTGTATGCAAACGGAGAATCAAGCCCTTCCAATTCAGTCAACGGAGAGCTTTTGGCTCCGCCTACAATGCTGACTGCCGAGGTTAGTAATCAAAATATAACTCTTACTTGGGTGTCCCCTTTCTCAGTTGGCAGAGCAAAGTCAATGACTCGCGATTTGCAGGGGTTCAAGATATACAGAAACAGCAGTCTGCTGACTACGATTAATAATCCTGCCGCCACAACTTATACTGATGAGAATTTGGAACCGGGGACCTATTCTTATGCAGTCTCTGCCGTTTATACTTTAGGTGAATCCTTGCAAGCAGGACCGGTTTCCGGAACAGTTGCCTATATTTTCCCCGCTCCCTCACAGCTTACCGCTATCGGCAATTTAACCAATATCGTGCTGATTTGGCACAGGCCTACCCCTCTCTTAACCAATCTTTCGGGTTACAGAATATACAGAGACGGTTTAGCTATGGGACACGGATTGGTTACCGACACCACTTATACAGATACCTCAATTGCCAATAATGTTACTTACAGCTATTATGTCGTGGCTGTTTATACAAATCCGAACGGTGTTTCCGAACCTTCCAATACCGTAACGGCAACAGGAGGTGAAGCATTGGTGCCTCCTGTCAATTTACAGGGAACTGTCAGTCAGGACAGTGTGTTTTTAACCTGGCAAGCTCCGGGACGGCCTCTTTTGGGGTATAAAGTTTATCGGAACGGCAATGTCGCCGTTACACTAACTGATCCTGCAGCTGCTTCTTATGTGGATACCGGTCTGCCGAACGGACTGTATGTCTATTATGTGACAGCTCTTTATACCATGGGTGAATCCGCACCCAGCAATGCAGTTACTGTAACCGTGAATGTTACCGCTGCGGAAAATACAGTCATTCCTATTACGGAAACTGCTTTGCGAGGAAATTATCCCAATCCTTTCCGAACTGAAACCAAAATTACTTTTGACCTTGCTAAAACAGGTTCCTGCACATTGGAAATTTATAATTTGGCGGGACAGAAAATCCGCACTTTGGTATGCGGAAAATCTTTATCCGGACGCCAAACCGTTACTTGGAAAGGTGATGACGAACAAGGTAATAAAGTTGCCGGCGGGATCTATTTCTGCCGTTTAACTTCAGGTAATGTTGTTTCTGTGCAGAAACTCATTCTGCTTAATTAATTGTCAAAGAACATATATATTATATCAAAACCGGAAGGCTGATAAATGCGGCTTTCCGGTTTTGTTTATTCTTCGGCTATATTCGATTGACAAGCTGTTGCACAATAAGGGAAAGATAAATCCCTTGACTGAAACAATCTTTTGTAATTAAAGGAATTAAAAAGTAAAAAAGGAGTGAAGATGCGTCCTCTTTTGATTGCAGGCAACTGGAAGATGAACAAAGATTTGTTTGAAACTCTGGCTTTCCTGCAGGGTCTGAGAGCTTACGCCCAAAAGCATAAGGAAGAACGAGTGCAAATTGTCGTAGCTCCGGCTTATCCGTTTCTTTTGACTGCCGTTGATCTGCTGAAGGATACTCCCGTTAAAGTAGCGGCACAAGATGTGAGCAGCAATGAAGACGGTGCCTTCACGGGAGAAGTTTCAGCTTCTATGCTGGCTTCTTTACATCTTTCATTCTGTATTGTGGGGCATTCAGAATGCAGGCAATATCATTCGGATACGGACGATGTAATCAATATCAAATTGCAAAGGGTCATCAAGAACGGAATGAAGCCTATCTTCTGCATAGGGGAGAAATTGGAAGAACGCCAATCGGGAAGAACAAACGAAGTGCTGCAAAGGCAATTAGCTATAGGCTTGAATGAAATTAATCTTTCTGCGGGTAAAGACTTGGTGATAGCTTATGAACCTGTTTGGGCTATCGGAACCGGTCAAGTTGCCACACCTCAACAAGCGCAAGAAGCTCAAGCCTTTATCCGTAACTTTCTGCTGCAAAAATACGGAGCAGAAGTTGCCGATACGGTGCAAATCCTTTACGGCGGAAGCGTCAAACCTGACAATATAAAGGAAATAATTTTGCAGCCTGATATTGACGGCGCTCTAATCGGAGGAGCTTCTCTCAAACTTGACCTGTTTACCGCCATGATTGATCTTGCCAAAGAAGCGGTGAAAATAAAGTAAAGGATACGGCAAATGTTGTACCTAAAATTCATTCGCGCCAATACTGAATTGGTGCGTCAAGCTATAATCAATAAAAATGAAAAAGCGAATTTGGACGAACTACTGAAGTTGGATGACAAGCGGCGTAAGCTGCAATTTGATTTTGACAACCTTAAGGCGGAACAAAATCGCGTCTCCCAAGAAATAGCTCTCCGCAAACGCAATAAGGAAGACGCTGCCGAATTGATTTCCCGCGCAAGTAAAATAGCGGAAGAAATCAAGCGGCTCAATGCGGAATTAAATGAAAAGGAAAACGAGCTGCAAGCAGTTCTGATGTGGATTCCTAATGTGCCTCACAAATCAGTTCCCGTAGGAAAAGATGAAAGCGCCAATCTGGTTATACGCGAATGGGGCAAAAAACCTGATTTTACTTTCACCCCGAAAGATCATTTGACTTTAGCGGAACAAAACTGCTTGCTGGATATGCAGCGCGGGGCTAAAATTACCGGAACAGGCTTTCCTGTTTATACAGGTCGGGGTGCCGGGTTGGAGAGGAAACTGATTAATTTTATGCTGGATTTTCATCTCCAAAATCACGGTTATGAAGAGATGTGGATGCCTTTTATCGTGAACAGAAAAACTATGACGGGCACAGGTCAGCTTCCCAAACTGGAAAATGACATGTATCGCATTGAAGAAGAAGATTATTTCTTGATTCCGACTGCCGAAGTTCCCATTACCAATTACTATGCTGATGAGATTTTGCCGCTGTCCAAATTGCCTATTAAAATGGTTGGTTATACTCCATGCTTCAGACGCGAAGCCGGCTCCTACGGTAAAGAAACTAAAGGCTTGCAACGCGTGCATCAGTTCAATAAAGTGGAAATGGTGCGTTTTGTTCATCCAACTGAATCTTATGAAACTTTGGAAGAAATGGTGAAGAATGCGGAAGCGATTTTGCAAACATTGGGACTTCATTACAGAGTGGTTGAGCTTTGCACGGGCGAATTGAGTTTTGCCGGTGCGAAAACTTATGATTTGGAAGTTTGGGCACCCGGAACGGGAAGATATTTGGAAGTTTCCTCCGTAAGTAATTTTGAAGATTTCCAAGCCAGAAGGGCAGGTATCCGTTTCAGGGACGAAGACGGAAAAGTGAAATTTGTCCACACATTAAACGGCTCCGGACTTGCCACTCCGCGCACGATGATCGCTCTCTTGGAAACATATCAGAATGAAGACGGAACTCTTAACCTGCCGAATGTGCTTTCTTGCTGATTTTACTGAAAACCTCTGTTGCTTCAGCTTCCGACAGCAACTAAACGCTCAAAGAAATAGACAGTCAAAGGCTATATAATGGAAACAAAGAAAAACGATTTTTTTGATGTGCTGGCAATTTTTGCCAAGCATGGGAAATTTATTCTGATTTTTACGCTGATTACTGCAGCAGCTGTTGTAATTTTCAGCTTAGTCACTCCTCAAATTTGGAGTTCCACCGCTACTTTCTTTACAATCGGTGACCAAAACCAATCCCTGCCCATAAACTTAGGCGAATTAAGCAGCTTAGCTTCTTCCTTTTTATCAACGCAAAACTTTGTCAACGGCCAAAACAGCATTGCTATTATGAACAGCAGAACTTTTTCCGAGGATGTAATCAGAAAGTTTAATTTGATACCTTATTTCAAAATCAAGGAAAAAGACAGCTTGCGGGCAATGGATTTGGCTTTGAAAAAACTTTCCAAGAAAGTAGTCAGAATGGGACTTGATGATGAAACTGGGCTGATAACCGTCAGAATTGAGACCAAGAAAAAAGAATTGTCCAAACAAATAGCGGAATACTATGTTCAACGCCTGGAACTGTATAATCAGGATTATAAACTCACTCAAGGAAAGTTGAACAGACAATTCCTGGAAAAAAGAGTGGCTGAAGTCCGTAATCAAATCGACAGTTTAAGCTTCGCAATGAAGAATTTCCAAGAGAAAAACCGCGCCATTGATATTCAGACCCAAATGACTTCTATCATTACTCTTTATTCCGATATCATTTCTCAGCAAATAAATAACGATATTGAGCTGGAAATTGCCAAAAATACCTATTCCCAAAATTCACCTGTGGTAAAAGAACTGGAGCAGAAAAAGAGAATCATCCAAGACAAAATCAAGGAATTGGAAGGAAGCGCCGCAGGCTTAAAACCTAAATATATTATTGATATAGATAATATTCCGGATGTTTCATTACAATACGCTCAGCTGATGTTGAATCTGGAAATTCAGAAAAAAGTGTTTGAGTTCATTTATCCGCAATATGAAGCTGCAAGAATAGAAGAATTGAAGGATATGCCGACACTGGAAATTGTAGACCATCCTCGTGAAGCCGGCCTCAGAGCAAAACCGAAACGAGCTTTACTTTGCATTGTAACCACTCTCATCGGATTTGCCGTCAGCCTCATCTTGGCTCTACTGGATGAAATATTGAAAAAGAATTCAGCCCGCATGCATGAGCTGCGTAAAATCATCTTTTCCAAAGGATGAAAATATCCACTCCGATAAAATTCCTGTTCTTAGGCTTATTAATTATTTTGAGCATAATAGCAGGCAATGCGCTTCAACAAATTGAAACGGGGATTTATCTTCTAATTTTAGGCATAATCTGTGTCTGGATTGTCGCTTCGCTATTATTTGAAACTTCTGTCCTGACCACTGTCCTTTTAATTGCCGTTTATTCTTTGAAACCTCATCCCGCGATTTTATACACTTGTTTAATATTGCTTGTCTTTTCCTTAATGATAGAGCTGACAAGAAAACGCTTTGCAAGTTTTACGATACCATATCCGATTTTATTATCGCTGCTTTTAATTACCGGAATTCAAAGCATAGTCAGAGCCAAGGTTTTTGCGGACGGTTTTCAGTTTTTTACAACAACGATTTTGGTGCCTGTAATAACACTGCTGACTATCGGAAATGCCGAATATAAAAATAATCAGCTGGAACTTTGGACCAAGTTTATCGTTACGGTAGGAATAATCCTGAGCTTGATAGGAATAGTGATGGCGATTTTAAATCCGGGATTGAGATTAGGTTCTTTGTGGATTACGGCAATGACAATCAACGGATTTTACATTCTGGCTTTCTTTTTGACTATCGGATTAATGCTAAAAACAGATGACCAAACAAAAAAAAACTTATTAATCCTCGGCGCAATCTGCATCTTTTTGGGCATGCTTTACACCTACACCAGAATTACTTTATTGGCAGTGGCTTTCGGCTTTATTGTCCTTATGCTGAAAATAAAAAATCTCCGCAAAATCTTGTTTCTCTTTATTCTTTTGACGCCTTTGGTTATTCCTTCTTCCATGATTCAAAGATTGCAGCTGGGTTTTAAATCGGATTTATCGTTAATTATCAGGTTCATAGCATGGTATAACGCTTTCAAACTTATCGTAAAAAACTTTTGGCTCGGCATCGGCTTCAATACTTGGGAGCACATTTATTCTTCTCTGATTCCCTATCAGATTTTATATGCAAAACATCCGCATAATACATACTTACGCATCATGGTAGAAACCGGTGTTTTTGGATTTTTGGCATATTTCGGGCTGGTAATTTCTATCATGGTCAAGTTTTTCAAAAATTGTATTTCCCAAACCGGAGACAGATTCAATTATGCCGTTTTTACCGCTGTTTTAGCTGTTTTGTTTGCTTGTTTGACCGATGTCTTTATTCAGCAGGTGGGAGTCAGTCTTCCTTTTTGGATTACTTTAGCTTTAATGTATCAACAATCTGTTAAGGAGCACGCAAAACTGAATTGAATTCACCGGAACTCAGGTAGTCAATATTTTGTTGTCTTTCAGGAGAAGGGTGCGCCTCCTGTTTATGATAAGCGTTTCTCCTGCGGGTAAATCTCATTTTTGCTTTGGTAAGCGCACTTTCCCAATTATTCACGGACAATTTGTTTTTTCTCTGATAAGAAGTCAGAAAAGTGAAAGCATGCTGTTTAAAAGTATCGTAATCAAAAATTTCTGCCCAAAAGAGCAAAAGATGTGCCAAATCCGCTTCAGGCGCTGCAAAGCGAATATCCTCAAAGTCAATCAAATAGAAGCTTTGCCGCTTTTCCGACCAAAGTATATTTTGGGGCTGGTTGTCCCAATGGCACAGGACTTTATCTTCAAAGCGAGCAACGGAATGAAAGCGGAAAATCGTGTCAGCAAGCTTTCGGAGCATGGTAACGGTCAGTTCCGGCAAATCTAAATAAGAAATAGCGTCTACCTTCTCCAAGACAAAAGTCCGCGGCTGAATGATTTCAATCAGCTTCGGCTTATATGGGAAAGAGGACTGATAGACAAAAAGTTCGTTTCTGAACTTCCGCTCGGATGAACATTGTTTTTTGTAATACTTAATCATTGCTTTTTCCTGCGGAGATAATTTTCAATACCCGGAGTTAAGAACCGTAGCGGAAAAGGTCTCTCAGCGTCTGCTCATCCATCTTGCGCAAAACTGATTGGCCTTCATCAATGATATTTTGGAAAAGTTCCAGCTTACTTTGCTGCAGCGCAATGATTTTCTCTTCCACAGTGCCTTTGGTTATCAAACGGAAAACTTGCACCTTTCGCATTTGACCTAAACGGTGTGCGCGGTCAATAGCTTGATTTTCTATCATAGGATTCCACCATGGGTCAACTAAAATAACGGTATCCGCTGCAGTTAAGTTCAATCCTGTTCCGCCGGTTTTGAGACTGATCAGAAAAACTTTAACTTTGGGGTCATCGTTAAAATGATTTACATGTTTTTGCCGTTCTTTGGTTTTACCGTCCATGTATTCATAGTTTATCCCTAACTCGTCAAAAAAGGGACGGATCAACTTCAGCATTTCCACAAATTGGCTGAAAATCAATATCTTATGACCGCTTTCCAACGCCTCTTCCGTAAGCTCCATTAATTGTTCCGTTTTAGCTGAAGCGTCCATAGTTTTCTTGATATTTTGATGAACCAAGGCGGGATGATTGCAGATCTGGCGCAATTTAGTCAAAGCGGAAAGGACATGGATAAAGTTAACGGACTCCGGAGGCTTTCCTTCTTTCGGGAAAAAGCTCTTATTCACCGCTTCCAAGATTTGCAGATAAAGCTTTTCCTGAACAGGATTGAGTTTGCACCAACTAATCTGTTCCTGTTTATCAGGCAATTCAAACAATACTTCTTTTTTGATGCGACGCAAGATAAAAGGTGCAGCCAATCTGTTCAATCTGGCACGCACTTCCGGAGACGAGATTTGTGATATGTATTCCCGTTTGAATTTATGCAGCGAACCCAAATAACCCGGCATGAGGAAATCAAAGATTGACCACAATTCCGTTAAATCGTTCTCAATTGGTGTTCCGGAAAGTGCCAATCTGTATTCCGCCTTCAGTTTTTTAATGGCACCGGTGCGTTGTGCAGATACATTTTTAATGTGCTGAGCCTCATCCAACACTACCCAATGCAGTTTCAATTTACTCAATTCGCTGATATCGTTCAGCACCAAAGAATAGGACATAATAAAAAGGCGCACATTGGGATTATCCAAAAGTTTAATCCGTTCCGACTTGGAACCTTCGTATATTTGGTAAGGGATATTGGTATGGAATTTTTCTATTTCTGCCGCCCAGTTGTAAAGCAGAGTTTTGGGACAAATGACCAAAGAAACGCTGTCCGAAGGAGTTTCCGCCAAGACGGACAACGCTTGAATAGTTTTCCCCAAACCCATTTCATCCGCTAAAATTCCATGCAGACGATATCTCATCAGCATCTTCAGCCACTGATATCCGGCTTTCTGATAACTGCGCAAAACTATGCTCAGATAAGGGGGAAGCATTTCTTCTTTCTCCGCGCGCCTCATCAGTAAAGCTTTAAACATTCGCTCCAGATATTCGTCACCGTAAAGCTGAAGCGCCGGATTCTCTTCTCGAAGCCTCCAATAGTAAGGAAGAATGTTCACTCTGGCGCGATAGACTTTATCCTTATCCGGTTCGCTTTTCTTCAGCAGATTTTCTATTTCGTTAAAGACTTCTCTCTGAGTAAGGAATACCAGCCTCCCGTCCTGAGTCTGCATAAATTCCTCCCCGCTTTGGAAGAACTTGCGCAATTCCTCATGGGTGAAGGAAAAATCTTTGTATTTATACTTGATGTCGTATGTAAACCAATTGATTTCTTCGCTCACTTTTGCTCTGATTTCTGCCTGCAGAGGAACTTTGTAAATGAATTCGCGCTTTAATCCTTCTTCTATCTCAATGTCCCAATTGGCTTCAGTCAGCTCAAAAATCGCTTTCTTCAAAGCTTCAATATTCTCTTCACCTCTGAAGGAAAGCTGAGAATATCTCTCCAACCTGTCGTATTGCGGATTGGGCAATTTTGCCAAAAAGGCGTTCACTTGTTCAAACACTTGCTGAGGAATATAAAACCAACTTTTGACGCCCTTGACTTCATAGCTGACTAAGGAAGATTGAAAGCGAGTGGCGGAAAGCGGAATTTCCACTTCCGGTGAATACCGTAAACTGCCTTCCAGCAAAATCTCATCTTCCAGCCTGTGCAGAAAGAAATGAACCGACGGCAAGTTGTCATAATAAGGAGGAAGTTCTATCTTTTCATCAAAATCCAGATAGATATTATGCTTGATCAGCTGTTTATAGACAATAGTCCTGAAATAGATTAAATCGTTTTTGTGCAGAATAAATTGTCCTCTGAACAGAGCATTAATCAATTTCGGCTTAAACGGCAGACGCACGGCGTGCACCTCATTGCGGAAAAACAGCCATACAGGCTGTCCGGAAAACCAAGCGCTGAGTTCATCCGTTAATACCGGCTTAAGAATATAATTGTTTCCGCTGATGGGACTGATGCGTAAAGTCAAGGACATTTCTTCTTCGGCAAATTTCAATTCCTCACGCGTTTCTCTAACGATAAATTTGCCCTTCATTTCTCTGATAGCAGGCAAAAGATAGGCAAAATCCCTTTTCTGGATTGTAATATACATACCTCTGGCACCGCCGGAAACGCGCTTTTCGTTCAATAAAGCGAAGAAATGCCTTTCTGCTTCAGTCAAAGCGGAAAGATTGGTCAAAATTTCTTCTATGGCTTGCGGGTTTTCCTCATCCAAAGGTTTGCCTGCACAGACTAAACAAAGAAGGCGCGCTTCTATCGGTGCATATTGATTAAAATAAAACCTGATTTTTTCCGTTTCCGGATTGTAGATGCCTTCCGCTTCTATCTGAGCATCCTGTGACAATTGACGCCAGCGTTCGTTTCCGACTAACAGATTGCCCTGATAAGTTTCTATGATGTCTTCTTTCAAAATATCAGTCGTTAAAAAATGATAAGTATAATAAAGCAGTGAAAGATAATGCCGGCAAGTTTCGTCTTCTTTGCATTCGGAGCAGTAATGGCTGACTATTCTTTCTTCTTGAGGGTCATAGACGATGTTTATATATTCGCAGAAAAACTGTCTTTTATCCTGAGCTGGGAAAAAACGGAAACAGATGCGATTACTTTCATCAAGCGTTTTCCAGTAAAGTAAATCGCCTTCTTCCAAAGGCACTATCGCTTGCGTAAAATACCAAGTGTTGCTGTGTTCGTGATAGTCTTTGCCAAAAAGTCTTGCCATGTTTCTCCCGGTGCAGAATGCATAAAATTTTATCGCTTTGTGAGTATCCTTTTAGTCTCAGATACTATTATTGATATTTTGTCAATTTAATTCAAAGCGAATTTTCTGATTTCAGTTCTTGAATTTAGCATCATTCATCTATAAAGGCATTTTGTCAGAATTTGAATTTTATATTTCTAATGCGGGCATTACAAATATCGGCTTATAATAAGATACTATCCTATACTGCAGACAAGTTGCAAAAATTAGTCATTAATCGGATAAATCCGCTTACAGTCAATAGGAAACTTCTGCGGGGTTAGTGTTTTATTCATCTTGACCGGTAGCTGAAGTCCCGGCTACTAATAATAAACTCCTGTGTTTATACGAAATTTCCTTATCTTATTAATACCAGTTTACGTGTCAGGGTTTGATATCCGGTTTCCAGACGATAATAATAAACACCGCTGCTTACGGGATGTCCGTCAGCGTCACATCCGTCCCATTCCACAGAATTGTTTAAGCTTTTGGCTTTACCTTCAGCCAAAGTTTTTACGACTTGGCCTTTTAAGTTATAGATTGTCAGCTTAATCTCTTGCGCCGGCTTTTGTACTCTAAAGTCTATGCGGGTTTTGGTTCTGAAAGGATTGGGCTGATTTTGAGCCAGACTAAATACACCGCTGCTAACTTCGTCATTATTGGCAGTTACATAATCACCGGTAGTAAAATTGCGGATATTGGAAAAATTACTGTGACCGGCAGAATTGGCTGCACGCACTCTCCAAAAATAACGAGTATTTGCTTCAAGCGGTTGCAATCTGATTTGTGTTGCTTGCAGACTGTCATCCTCTTGCACAATGTTTGTAAAATAGCTGTCAGTCGCTACTTGATAGTGATAGCGGTATGCATAACTTGCACTGTTCCAACGCAGCAATTCGTTTCTGGGTTGATTGATAGCGCCCATGGAAGGTGAAATCAGGACAGGCACTCCCGGCAAAATAGAAATATCGCCTGTAGTAAAACGCTGAACGGGAGAGCTGTCGCTTAAACCTATTGTTGCATAAGCTGCCACCTGCCAATAATATGTAGTGAACGGCATCAGATTATTGTATGTATAGGTCGTATCCGGCAAGTCAATCAAATTAAGAATATTTGCAACAAACAGACTATCCAGCGCAACCTGAAGGGTGTAGGACTCCGCTCCCGAAACCGAACTCCATCTAAAAGTCGGATTGGTGGGTGCGTTTTGCATCATATTATAAGGGAACAAAGGAACGGGCACGCCAATAGTGCTTAAAATAGTAAAAGGCGCATTGCAGACATCTACTGCCCCGTTGGTTAAAGTCGTTACTCTGACAAGACACTGATTGGAATCAATAATAGGCAGACTTTGCCAGTTATAGCTTCCGGTATTAGGAGCGGAGGAAGTTACAGTTTGCCAAGTTTGACCGTTATTGGCGGAATATTCTATTTTAACTGAGCCATAAGCGGTTTTAGCTTTCCAGGTGACGGTTAAAACCGCATTGCCGAAAAAAGTCTCCCCTCCTTTGGGATAGGTCACTTGCACATTGGAGATATTGACATGGAAAGTCATTGTATCTCCTCCGGCAAAACTGATGTCACTGATATCCAATCCGCCCGGAGCATTATCTGATAAAAATCCGCTCGGGACTGTGGTTTCATTCATAAAAGTACGTCCGGTTTGCAGTGACCAATGTGCTTGATTGAGGTTGCCGTCGGTTACGTTATTCACACCTTCCGGTCTGTATATATAAAGTTCGTCCGGAGGACCGTCAGCATTGCCATCTTCATTAATGTTAAGACGATAAATCAGCAAACCCGTTCCCGGTATATTGCCGTCGTAAATATCGAACGGTTTCCTGTATTCCAAAACATAGTATTCACTCGAGCGCCAAGAAGGAATTCGGTATATATTATTGTTTTGCGACCATACGGAACGCAAAGAATATGTCCCGCTTTGAGTTAAAATAGGAGCATTGGCAACCCAACCCAAATATTTGTATTTCAGCCAAACTGCCATTGACTGGGGAGGATTGGCATTCCCGCACATCAAATCCCAACTTCCGATGGGGTCAATCGTATCATTATAATAACGATACAAGTCCGGAGCGCCTAAAGAATGCGTCATTTCATGGCAAAGAACACTGGTGCCGGAATTGTCCAGAAAACTTTCCAACTGGAAATTGAAGTCATAGACCAAAGCACCGTTTATGTAAGTGGTGGAATTGTAGACTGCCCAACGATGCGGCCAAAGTAGAGTAGCCCATGCGGTCGTATTCCCTTGAACGATAAAACAGATGTTGTCTATATACCCGTCATCGTCACCGTCCAAATCCAAAGTGGAGGGTATTTGAGAACTGACAAAAGAAGCGGCATTAGTGAGCAAAGTAAACTCGCGCAAAGCTCTTTCGTCGTCATCGTTTTCATCATAACCTTGCGGATTTGTAGCGCTTAACGGCATATAATACTGGCGAGGATGCGAATCCACATAACAGACGATTGTGTTTCCGTTCGGAAGAGGATAAAACTGACTGACAATATCCAATTGGTTATAGGAAGCAGCTTGAAAGAAATTGCGCATGGAGTTGTAACCTGCAGTATCGGTATTGAACATATCCGCATAATAGGAAAGGGGATGCGTGAAATCAGGACTGTTTGAGAACTTGATAAAAATGACCAAATTATTCAGAGTACCCGTGTGAATAATACGATGCTGCACAGGTTGCGGATGCGTAGCGGCAAAAGCAAGATAGCGTTCCCGCAATTGTTCTTGCGTTAAATTCAGACCCGGTTCCAATCCTATCTCAGCAGGATCAGTTTGCCCCACGATATAATTGCTTGCCGTTAAATTTTCTCCGTTGCGGACAGCCCAAGTATACCATCCCGTCTGCTTATCTTGGATAATGGTATAATTGCGCCCGTCGTGCAACCAATTGTGAAATTCGTCTCCGCTGGCAAGTTCTTCCAATATTGTTCCGTCAGGCTGAACTAAAGTGACGGGATGATTCATTACTCTTGCGGCAAATAAACTTCCGCCGAAAAAAAGTAAAATCGCTAATGCTGATTTAAATCTCATCTATCTTTTCCCTCGCACCATTTTCTTCTAATTTTTATATGCAGATTTCATTCCTTTGAATGCAATTTTCTGTCAAGATAAACAATTCATGCAATGAAAATAAGAACGCTTGAGAAAAGAAATGAAATAAGGAAAAACGATTGACAGAATAGCAAGCGTCAAAATTATTAAAAGAGAAGCAAAATATCTGGGAAAATAAGAGAAATTCTCATAAACGAATTATATCTTTTCGGGGAGGTAAAATGAAGACGATTATGCCGATTATCTTTTTGTTGCTTACTGTTTCCGCTTTTGCTATCAATAAGTATAGCTGTCTTTTCTTAGATATTGAGCCGTCAAGTCTAAATTGTGCTTTGGGCGAAATCACCGGTGTGGCAAATATTTGGCATAATGACGCTTTACTTTCATATTCCAATCCTGCCTTACCGGCATTATCGGAAGGCGTGCGTTACGGTTTTACGGATAACCCATGGCTTAAAGGCTCAGGCTTTGAAGGCATATACTATAAATCCGCATTCTGGAATGTGAACAGGGATGGTTTTGCCGTCACTTTGCCTGATTTTTTCCAAGCTAGACCGCATGGCGTGCTCATAAATTACGGACCAGAGATTGTTACAAACGAGCATAATGAAAATATTGCAGTTGCTCATCCTTATAATAAAGCTGGTGTTTACGGAGTGGCGTTTGAGTTACCGGCTATTCTTAATTTAATTGATGACAATTATACTTTCTCAGATAAATTTCATCTTGCCGTAGGTATTAACTACTTTGATATTTTATCGAACTTCGATCTGCAATATATTGGAAATGGAGAGCTTCATAAAATAAAAGGTGAAGCTCATTCCTGGAATTGGGGAATAGTGACTTCCGGAAAATATAATCTGGACCGGTTTTTGGAATTCGAAGCAGCTTGCGGCTACGCTGATTTTAATTTTACGAAGGAAGAAATCAAATATACTCTTTCTGAACAGTCAGATATTATTTCCAGACACGGAACTATAGGCGCTGCACTATCAGCTTCAATTCCGGTTTCTTTCCTCAAATTACCCCCTAACCTTAAACCGTTTCTCTTTTGCGACAAACTGTTAACGATGACATACTTGGTCGGCAATATGGATACTTTTTCGGATGATGCAAATATAAAAGGCAATGGTATGGAACTCGGTTTTTTTGATACTGTATTCGTTCGCAACGGATATTACAAAGATGAGGACTGTCCCAAAGTCGGAGGTACTCACGGCTGGGGAATTAATCTCCATTATAAAAATCTGTTCTCCTATTCATACAATTATTCATCTTTCCCCGGAGGTAATTTAGTTAACCGCCAAACCGCACACGACCATAACTTTATGCTGAATTTGCAGGAAATAGGTAAGTTGGCTTTAGGTAATTTATAACTTAGGGGGCAGACCTGTTTATCTGATTAAAATAAGGGCGAACACACAGGTTCGCCCCTATTTTCTATATAATTATTCCTTTATTCTGATTTTTATTTTGCAAAAGATGAAGGAAAACCAGGAAAATTCATCCTGTTAATTTGTGCCTAACAAGAAAAATTAGATATAAGGTAAATAAGTAATCAAAAAAACAGGTAGGGGTTTTTTATTGACAGAATAGACGAAATCAGGGGCTTGAGTTATAATGAATAAAGATAAAGGATTAAATTAAGGAAAAATACGCAGAAATGAAGTTTGAGCAAGAGTTGAAGATCATTCGTCGCGGAGTGGAAGAAATTATTCCCGAGGAAGATTTGATTAAGAAGCTGGAAAAATCCGCACGCACGAAAAAGCCTCTGCGCGTGAAATACGGAATTGATCCTACCGGTTATGACATTCATTTGGGGCATTTGGTCCCAATCAGGAAAATGCGTGAATTTGAGGATTTAGGACATACGGGTGTGATAATTATAGGTGATTTTACCGCACAAATAGGAGATCCTACTGGTCGTGACGAATCCCGTCCTCCTTTGTCTCCCGAAATGGTTAAAGCGAACAGCGAAAAATACATGGAACAGCTTTTTACCGTCTTGGACCCGAAGAAAACGGAAATCCGTTGGCAGAGCGAATGGTTTGGGTTAATGGGAATGAGTGATGTCCTGAAACTTATGGGGCAGTTCACTTTGGCTCAATTCATGGCGCACGATACTTTCAGGCGTCGTTATGAACAGGGTTTGCCTTTGGGAATGCACGAGATTATGTATCCCATTTTGCAAGGTTACGATTCCGTCGCCATCAAAGCCGATATCGAACTCGGCGCCACGGAGCAGAAATTCAACATTCTTTGCGGGCGTGACTTGCAGCGTTGCTATGGCATGGAACAGCAAGTGGCAATTTTATCACCGATCTTAATCGGCACGGACGGTGTCCAAAAGATGAGCAAATCTCTCAATAATTATATAGCTGTCTTTGACTCTCCTTCCGAAAAATACGGGAAAGTGATGTCCATTCCGGACAGTTTAATCTTGAATTACTTTAATTATGCCACCACAGTTAACACGGATGATATAGAAAAGATGAAAAAGGAGATGGAAGAAGGCGCCAATCCGATGCTGTATAAAAAGAGATTGGCATTTGAGATTGTGAAATTGTATCATGGTGAAGCGGCAGCTGAAGAAGCTCAAACGAAATTTGAAAAAATATTCAGTCAGAAAGAACTACCGGAGGAAATGCCGATTTACACTGCAAAGGAAGAGCAGATCAAGATGATTAAACTTTTGACTGATAACGGATTGTGCTCTTCGAACAGCGAAGCGAAACGGCTCATTAACCAAAATGCCGTTTCCGTTGACGGTATCAAATGGACAGATCCCGACGGTGAATTGACTATCCGAGACGGACAAGTCATAAAAGTCGGCAAACGCAAATTCCTGCGAATTAAGAAAATTAAATAAGCGGAAAAGCAAGAGTTATTATGAGTTTTATCATCCAACTTGTGTTCATAGCCATCATTTTCTACTCTATTATTCTGCATGAAGTCAGTCACGGTTTGGCGGCAAATTGGCTGGGTGACGATACGGCAAAAAGAAGCGGCAGATTGAGTTTAAATCCGCTGAAGCATATAGATTGGTTTGGGACGGTGATTTTACCCCTGATTTTGTATTATACGGTGGGCTTCGTTTTCGGTTATGCAAAGCCCGTGCCCATCAATCCTTATAATTTTAACAACTACAAACGCGATACGGGAATCACCGCTGCCGCGGGTCCGCTATCCAATATTTTAATCGCCGTTTTCTTTGCTTTAATTTATCATATTTTTGGTGCTTCTTCAATTTTGGGAATGCTGAGTGTGCCCGTTATCCAAATCAATCTTTTCTTAGCTTTGTTCAACCTGATTCCCTTTCCGCCTTTGGACGGCAGCAAAGTGTTGGGCATTTTTCTTTCCGATGAAGCCTATTATAAATATACTGCTCAAGAAAGAGTCGGCTTAATCTTATTTTTTGCCTTAATTCTGCTTCTTAATCTATTTCATATTGACTTATTCGGACGCTTTTTTGGTCCTATTCTTGATTTTTTCTGCAGGATTTTAGGAATTGCAGTTTAAATTATAACTATAAAACATCAAGGAGATACAATGGACGCTAAACAACAAAAAAGAGAAAAACCGAAGCCGAAGGTTCAATCGGTAGATTTGCGTTATTGCGGCTTGGACGGGAAATGGTATCATATCACTTTCCCGAGCAATAGATTAAACGATGTATTGGAAAAAGGCATCCCTTTTGACGGGAGCAGCATTCCGGGAATGAAATCAGTGGAATCCGGCGATATGATTCTGATGCCCGATATGGAAACCGCATATGTAGACCCGTTTTTCCCTGTTCCAACTTTGGCAGTGATTTGTTCTATCTGTGACGCCGAAACGCGGAAAGGGACAAAAAAAGACCCGCGCAGCGTAGCAATACGGGCATTTGAATATTTGCATCAAACAGGGATTGCCGATACTTCGCTTTGGATTCCGGAGCTGGAATTTTACCTTTTGGACGGCGCTGAATACATGTGCGAAGAATACAGCGCGGGATACATTTTAAGTTCCACGGAAAACAAAATGTCTTTACCCGCGGATTTTGACGATACCGATGCAGTTTCCCAACAGGACATTAAAGGCTATCACATGAATGTACCTTTTGATCGCTTTTACGAAGTGAGGGAACAAATGGTTTGCCTTATGGAGCAATGCGGGATCCAGGTCCGTTATCATCATCATGAAGTCGGACCGGCTTCCCAGCAGGAAATAGAAACGGAACTGCTGAAGTTTCCCGCTATTTGCGACCAGACAATGATGATGAAAGACATAATCCGTCGGACTGCTTTAGCAAATGGTTTAACTGCAACTTTTATGCCCAAACCCATTTACAATCAAGCCGGAACGGGACTGCATTTCCACATGATGCTGAAGAAAAACGGCAGAAATATCTTTTACAAGAAAGGCGGTTATGCCGATCTTTCACCCGAAGCCTTATGGTTTATCGGAGGAATTTTAACTCACGGCAAAAGCTTGATCGCTTTAACCAATCCTTCCACCAACTCATACAAACGCTTACTTCCCGGTTTTGAAGCTCCGGTAAAACTTTTCTTCGGTTTAGCCAATCGCAGTGCAGCCATTCGCATTCCCAAATATGCAAATGACAGTTCTTCCAAGCGCTTTGAATTCAGGACGGGAGATGCCACTTGCAATCCTTATTTCGCTATGAGCGCATTACTTTTGGCAGGCTTGGACGGCATTCAAAAGAAAATTGACCCCACCAAACATAATTTCGGTCCGTTTGACGATAATGTTTTTGCTTGGCCAGAAAAGAAAAAAGCCGCTCTGACTTCCGTGCCTTCCAGTCTGAAAGAAGCTCTTGAGGAATTGGAGAAAGACCATAGGTACCTTACAGAAAACGGGGTCTTTAACGATGAACTGATTGAAAGCTTTATTCAGATTAAAATGAAAGAACACGAAGCAGTGATGAATCGACCGCATCCCTATGAAATGGTATTGTATTACAATCAATAAATCAAGCATCTTAAACCCGGTTTCAAAGCCGGGTTTATTTTTCTTTTTAGTAATCATGATGAGGGTTTACTTACTATGAAAACCGCCGATATAATGGTGAAGCAGGGTTATTGGCTTTTCCGCTACAGAAGCTATTTACCGCTTGTGATTTTAGCCTTTGCCTTGGCCTGCATGTGGACGCATCGAACTATGTATAAAAGCGACAGCGTTCTGTTTGATATTTTATGCTTATGCATTTCCCTTTGCGGAGAGGCAATCCGAATAATAACAGTCGGTTTTGCTCCCAACCGAACTTCCGGACGCAACAGAACAAAACAGGTAGCAAAAGAGCTTAATCAGACCGGGATCTATTCCTTATTCCGGCATCCTTTGTATGTGGGAAATTTTTTCATGTGGCTCGGGATTGCGATTTATTCCAAAATTTGGTGGCTGGTTATAATCTTTATTTTAATTTACTGGCTTTATTACGAGCGCATTATAATGGCGGAGGAAGATTTCTTAAAAAGTAAATTCGGCGAAGATTATGAACAGTATTCCTCCAGAGTGAACGCTATTCTGCCCCGTTTTAAAGCTTATGTGCAAAATAAATATACCTTTCGCTTTAAGAAGGCTCTGAGGCAAGATTACTCCAGTTTCTACGGATTGATTGTCGTATTTTTAGCGGTCAGACTTTATCAAAATTGGCTCGGCAGAGGAAAAATCAGTCTTGAAACACACTGGATAGCTATCGGCAGCACCTTTACCGTGCTCTATCTTATCCTTTTGGCTTTATGGAAATGGACTAAGCTGCTGAAGATAGAAAAAGAAACAGAAAAAAAATTTAGCGGGGAATAAGATTTGCATTATTTTCTAAATTGATTGAAGAACTAATCCTATATTTATAAGGAAGAAATATGAAAAAAACAGCCTTCTTACTGCTTGTTTTAGCCGCACTGCAACTTGCCTTCCTTTCCTTAAAGGCAAGTGAAGTTACGGCAGCAAAAACTTTTACAGTCAGCTCAAAAAGCGCTGATGCAATGGATATCCGGTTCAATATTCCCTCTTATGAAATTGAAAAGGAAACCATCGGAGGAGAAATTTGGGATAAAATTAATCTGGTTGAAAGCGGCTTTCTAATGGAAACCGGTCTGCCCGAATTACCTGTTTTATCAACGGCAATAGCCATTCCCAATCACGGACAAGTGAGTCTGGAAGTAATCAATACCCGCACTAAAATGATTGAGCATATCCTGCCCTACCCTTCTCAAACAAGCAGTATGGAAGACAATCCCAAAAACTTAAATATAAACCGTTCTTTTTATGATGGAAGCGGAATTTATCCGCAAGAAATCGTTCAATGCAGCGAACCTCAAATTTTAAGAGATTTCAGAATAGTGACCATTCAAATGCAACCTTTCGCTTGGAATGCTTCAACAAAGGAATTGGAAGTGCGGGAAGAAGTTAATTTCCGTCTGCACTTCACGAACGAACCCGGCATCAATGAACTGGAAGGCCCGCAATTCGTTTCATCCGCTTTTGAACATATCTATGAATCCGTTATTCTCAATTTTGACGATTATCGCAATTATATCGTTCCCAACGCTCCGCCTCGTTATTTGATCATTTACGGTAACAGCTCTGATAACAGTTATCTGACTAAGGTTAACGATTTTGCTTTTTGGAAAAAACAAAAAGGTGCCGACTTGCGTCTTGTAAGCACTGCAGTAACGGGCACGACTACCACTGCCATTAAAAACTACATCCAATCCCTGTATAACGACATTAACTCCAGACCGGATTACATTGTTCTGATCGGAGATGTGTCAGGTTCTTTCCAAATTCCTTCTTTTACGGAAAGTTGGTCAGGTTTGAACGGACACGGTGATTATCCGTATACTCATTTAGCCGGCAACGATTATTTGGGAGATGTATTTATCGGCAGAATATCAGTGGAAAATACTTCCCAACTTGATGTCGTTTTGTCCAAGACTTATTTTTACGAGAAAAATATCAATGTTGCTACAGCTCAGTGGGTGCAGAAAATGTTACTGGTCGGCGATACTAATCCTTCCGGAGCGGGATTGTATTATACGATGAAAAACATCAGAGACCTTACTTTGATGGTAAATCCGGATTATACTTTTACCGAACTTTACGGAGATCCGTCTGCCTCATCAATGAACAGTGCCATCAATCAAGGAGTAGGCTTTTTCTGGTATCGGGGTTGGATTGGAATGAGCGGATGGAGTCCTTCTTCTTCTCTCATTAACGGAGCAAAACTTCCGCATGCTATTCTTATTACTTGTTCAACAGGTAATTTTTATTCCGGAGAAGCCACGACGGAGCAATTTGTCCGTTCAATAGGCACGGCATCAGTTCCCGCGGGCGCAGTAACCGCAATCGGAATGGAAACTTCTCATACCAATCCCATGTGTAACAACATTCTGGTTAGGGGCATGGCTAACGGCATTTTTGCGAATCACATGCGGACCATGGGCGAAGCAATGCTAAACGGGAAGATTTTGGGAAGCGTAATGTATGGGCAAAATCATACTTATGTGATGAATTACTCCAATCATTGGTGCAACTTGATCGGCGACCCGACTATGGAAGTTTTTTGCAAAATCCCCGATACTTTTGCCTGCAACGCACCCGATTCCTTAAGTTTGGGCACTTCTTATTTGGATTTGAACATTATTAATCAAAATGCCCAACCTATTGAAGGAGCTTGCGTAACCATCAGCCAAGGCAATATTATTTTAGGCCGCGGCTATACTGATGCAAGCGGAAGAGTATTGCTTTATCTGATTAACCCTCTTGCTTCCGGTTCAGCGGTTGTAACTGTTTCCAAACATGATTGCAAACCTCTGCAAAAAACCGTAACCATTTCCGAGAATGGTTCACTGGTAGCGTGGCAGCCGATTATAGATGACGATAACACCGGAAGTTCAATCGGCAACGGCAATAATGAGGCTAACAGCGGAGAAACTTTGGAATTAATAGCTGCCTTGAAAAACACCGCGTCCGCAACCCTGAATGCCGTAACCGGTTATGCCACAACTGCAAGTTCTTATGCGACTATCCTCAATGACAGCTTAAATTTCGGTAATATTGAAGCTGGAGCAACAAATTATACCATGATACCGTTACTGGTGCAGATCTCACCCTCCTGCCCGCATAACACAACAGTGAGATTTGATCTGCATTTAACGGATGCAAATAATCATTCCTATGCACCTATTCTTTTATTGACCATTACCGATGCTTTTATGACTTTTGTTTCGTATCAAATTCAGGACGAAAACAATCAAGCTCTGGACCCTGATGAAAGTGCTCAGTTCATTATCACTTTAAATAACAACGGTTCTGTTCCCGTTAGCGGTTTATACGGTCAATTGGCTACACAAAACGATTTAGTTCTGGTGCAGGATAACAGCGGATATTTTGGTGACATAGAAGCCGGTGCACAAGTTTCTTGCCAAACCGATTCTTATCAATTATTAGGTAGAACTCAACTTCTTCCCGGAATGTTAATTCCTTTGCGGTTGCGGTTATACAATGCCGCAGGTTTTCAGCAATGGCTTGATTTCACTTTAACTGTCGGGTCTGTCACTTCCACAGATCCCGTAGGTCCGGATGCACACGGATATGTGATTTACGATATTACCGATACTTCTTATGAGGATTGCCCTACCTATTCTTGGATAGGAATTGCTCCTTCCGAAGGAGGTCAAGGCACTTTAATGCCTTTTACCGATACGAGTGTTGACCTTGACGGCGATAATACTGATGTAACATCTTGTATTGCAGCAACATTGCCTTTTAATTTCACCTTCTACGGCAAATCGTATTCTCAAATTACAGTTTGCTCTAACGGCTTTATTGCTATGGGTTTGACAGATAACGGAAATTGGGCAAATACTCCTATACCCGGTTATGGCGGTCCCAATTATTTAATCGCACCTTTTTGGGATGACTTGATCATTGGCTCCGGAGGCGTCTATAAATGGTTTGACAGTGTAAACCATCTTTTCGTTGTTGAATGGTATAACCTCAAAAACGGCTTCAATCAATCTTCCATAGAAAGCTTTGAAGTCATTCTTTATGACCCTCTATACTATCCCACAAGTTTAGGTGACGGACCCATCAAAATCCAATATCAGACTTTCAATAATGTTGACAATACTTGGGCGCCTACCAGCCTTTCTGTCGTAAGCGGTTCCGGAAATTATGCCACTGTCGGAATCCAAGATCTGGAACTGGGAACCGGTCTGCAGTATTCTTTTAACAATCTTTATCCGACTGCAGCAGCTCCCTTGGGAAACAGCAAAGCTTTGTATATCACCAACGCCCCTGTCTACCATTACACTCCGCATCTGATGTATGACAGTTATTTTGTCAGAGATAACAATAACAATGTTGCAGAGCCGAATGAAACAGTCGATCTCTATGTCAATCTACTCAATATCGGCGAGCAGGAAGCGACAGGTATCAACGCTCAAATTATTTCCACAAGTCCTTATGTTACAATCGGTAATGCAGTATCATCCTATGCGTCCATAGCGGGAAATGCTTCCGGAACGAATCTGACTCCTTTTGTTATCAGTGTTTCTGCAGATTGCCCGGATAATCAAATTCTGCCTTTCACGCTTAATATTACTTCCGACACAAACTTCTGGACACGCCATTTTAATCTTACCGTGGAAAAACCGAGTTTAAGCTATGAATCATATATAATCAATGACGCTTCCGGCAATAATAACGGTGTAGCTGAACCCGGAGAAACCGTCGTTTTGGCAGTGAACATCAAAAATACTTCGGAAGTGGATGCGCACGACTTAATCGGCACCTTGACAACAACCTCTCCCGGAGTTACTATTTTCAATCAAACAATAGAGAAAAATTTGGTGAAAGCAAACGAAATCCTGCAACTTGCCTATTATTTGGTGGTGGATATCACTTTCCAACCGGGAACTGAAGTCAATTTTAATTTATCGTTAATCTCCCAAGACGCTCCACCTGTAAACACAACTATACCCATTACTTTAGCGACCCCGGGACTGATTTTGGATTTTGAAGCAAACAACGGTTTCCTGAACAGCTTGAGCGGATGGGCATGCGGAACACCAATTCAGACGACACCGCATTCCGGAAATAATGTTTGGGCGACAAACTTAACCGGTCAATATGACAACAATGCCATGTATATTCTGGAGACCCCTCCTCTCACTATCGGAACAAATGCCACTCTCACTTTTTGGCATATGATGTCCTGTCAAAATTTCTATGACGGAGGAAATCTCAGCATCTCAACTAACGGCGGAAGTATGTGGAGCGTTCTCTATCCCGTCGGTGGTTACAATACTTCATTCAGTATATATTCTTTGGGTGAACAAGGCTACACCAATAATGTAAGCTGGTCTCAAGCGATTTTTAACCTCAGTAATTATGCGGGAACCACTGCAGTCATCCGTTGGCGTTTTGCTTCCAACGGTTCGGTTCAGGGAAACGGATGGTTCATTGATGATGTCATGATCTCAGGTTATTACATCACACCGGGTCTGATAACCGGAAATGTAACTTTAAATTCAAATTTCGCTCCTTCGCAAGTGCATTTAATCACAGATAATATGATTGCCGCAACTCCCAATGCCAATGGTATCTATGCTCTTTATCTGCCTCAAGGCTCATACACCCTGACCGCCAATATGCCTTATCACATTTGCTCCCAATCACCCTCATTCACTTTGGCTGATAGTGTCACTTCCTATAATTTTGACTTCAGTTTGACTTTCTTAGCCAATCCTACAGATTTGAACTACACCTTGGCAGTAGGTGATTCGATTGTGCATTTGTTTTGGGGGAGCCCGATTAATGCTCCGTCTGATCCTTTGGGCTATAATGTCTATAGAAAGATTGGTGTTCATCCTTATCATTTATTAGGTATGACGACAGATCTTAACTATACAGACCAACCTCCGGAAGACGGTGTCTATGATTATTGCGTGAAAGCAATTTATCTTGAAGGAGAAGGTGCTCCGTCAAATATGATTTCCGTCACTTATCCCAATGTCGGCAACGGCAATCAGGTGCAGGAAATCTGGCTCAATACTCTGCAACAGAATTTCCCCAATCCTTTTACCACTGAAACAACATTCTATTTCTCCCTTGCCGCTAAAGGTCATGTAGCAGTCAAAATCTATAATGCCAAAGGACAATTGGTCAAAACCCTGCTTGATGAAACGAAGGCTTCAGGCCAATATCACATCAGATGGGACGGCAAAGACGCTTCGGGAAAAACTGCCGCTTCCGGAATTTATTTCTGCCGCATGACCGCTCCCGGCTTTGCCAAAACCAGAAAAATGCTGCTGGTAAACTAAAAGAAAGAAGCTAAAAGATTGTTGCACATGCGGAAACAGAATAAAACAACAGATAAAAAAAGTTATATCTAAATACAAAAGTCAGGTTGGGGCGGACGTATGTGTTCGCCCTCATTTTTTAGTAGGCATAAAATACCGTATTTAATGGTCTGATACAAGGTCCTGCCCATACTGTTTATATTTATTGTCCAAATTATTCAATTTCTTGATAAAATAAAAGGCTCTATCGTCTTTTTATGAAAAGGCGACAAAGCTCAGCATTTTAATCTGTGCATAGTTAAAGGAATTATACATCTTAACTTTCACCATATCTTTTGCCGAATATAGCTTTGTCCCTTTTTTTGTCTTCCTTGTATGAAGCGGGGGGGTTAACGGGGGGTTAACGGAGGGTAAGCCCACGTTAACCCCCCGTTATTCAAGAGGATGAGATGTAATTTTATTAAGCGCTCTTTTTTGCCCTTTGTATAGGACGCTAAACGCAATACTGATGAGAGTTATCGTTAATAGTGATTGTATTTAATATCCTGTAAGATATCTTTTAGAACTAATCCCGTAAAAAATTATAGTTGTGAACCACGAAAAATAGAAGATTTTTGCGTTATTATCTCTTGTGTCTTTTGAGGCTTTTGCGTTAAACATATCACTTTTGCGTCTTTTGTCTTAAATAATTTCTCCCGTGTTAATGTGGTCATTTAACAAAGCCGGTTCTGCCGAAATTTCTAAAAATATGCAAGTTTACGAAGGCAAAAAGGCTTCCGAAAGATTATTCAACTGTCTTGGAAAAAGTGCGGAACCAAATCTCCAATGCCAGAATATTGAACAGCATCTCTCCGTCGGCAATTTTTCCGCTTCTGTAATCTTTCCACTTCCTTCTGATAACAGGCAGGTCATAAATACCGCGTTGCCTGAATTCCGCGGAATTAAACACTTCGGACACATAGGAATTCAGCGGCCCTTTCAGCCATTTGGAATAAAAAGGAGTGGAAAAAATCGCCTTGTCTTTCCGCTCGTATATTTCCCGAGGGATGATGTCACGCATTGCTTCTCTGTGAACATATTTGCCGATTGGTGGTTTGATTTTATAGGATGAAGGCAGAGAAAAAGCAAAATTTACCAATCGGTGGTCCAAAAATGGAACTCTGCTTTCCACGCTGTTCGCCATCGCCATCCGGTCTTCGTAATGCAGCAAAGTCTGAATGCTGGTGCCGTGCATCATATTGTAAAGAAAATTGCTCAAGCGGGAGGTCGGCAAATCTTTGATTTCCGTTAAAAGTTGACTCTTGCTTGGCAGACTGTTTTTCACTTGATTTAGAAAGGCGGAATTAAAAGGTTCAAACCGGTAGAAATTAAATTCAAATTGATAGAGAAAATTTTCTTTGCAGCAAGCGGAAAGCAAAATCTTGGCAAAAGCGGGAAGTCTTTGCGGAAGAGGCTTTCCTTCAAAATAAAGAGGCAATTCTTTCCCGAATTGTTTCAGTTTCCCTTTGCGAATGAGGTCGGCAAAATAGCGGTAAAATGCATGTTTATACCCGCCCGTTAATTCGTCGCTGCCCTGTCCGTCAAGCAGAACTTTTACCCCGTGTTCATTAGCCTTTTGCATTACGGCGTATTGAGATACGAAACCGGCTCCGAGGGGTAAATCATTATACCATGTGGCTTTTCCGAGCCATTCAATAGCGTCATTCGGAGAAGGAGAAACCAAATGAGAAACAGCGTGAACCTGCTCCGCTACCAGTTTTATCCACTTCCTTTCGTCCAAAGCAGCATCTTCTTCATAATAAGAAGAAAAAGTTTGGAAAGGTCTGTCCGTCAGTTTTGCCGCTGTGCAGACAATTGCTCCCGAATCCATTCCTCCGCTTAGACAGCTTCCCACTTCCACATCACTGTGCATCTGCAGTTTTACGCTGTCCAAAAAAAGATTGCGATACTGCGAAACCGCTTCCGGAAAGCTTAATCTGCTCTTTTCAAAAGCGGAAACGTCCCATTCGTCGTATGGTTTTAGTTCGGCTTTTCCGTTGCGAAACAATAAGTAATGCCCCGGACGCAAGGCTTTGACGGCAGTAAAATATGTTTCCTCGCCATAGGCAAGTAAAGCGTTGATTTTTTGGCTGCGATACAGCATCGGATAGTTTAACGCTTGACTAATCGGACAAACAAGCAATTGTTTAATTTCAGAGGCGAAATAAAAAGAGTTTTTAGTCAGCGAATAGTAAAAAGGCTTTATACCGTAACGGTCGCGGGCACAAAAAAGAGTTTCGGACTTTTGGTCGTAAAGAGCAAATGCCCACATCCCGTTAAATTTGCTTAAACACGCCGTTCCCCATTTCTGATAAGCGTTTAGAATGACTTCAGTATCAGTATGCGTGGTAAATTTGCACCCCAAACTTTCCAACTCTGCCCGCAATTCCAAATAGTTATAAATTTCACCATTGAATACGATCCATGCTGATTGATCGGGTAAAGTCAAGGGCTGATGCCCATTTGCGGAAAGGTCAAGAATGGATAACCGCCGAAAACCGAAAGCCAAATCCGCTTGAAATGAAGAAGGCAATCGGCGAAGGGTGCTTTGCAATTCCGGTATTGTGTCTTCTCCGCTGCAGGAAACAGCTGCACCGGTTTTTGCGTTAATTAAACAATAGCCTTCGTCATCAGGTCCGCGATGCTTGATCAGACCGTTCATTTTTTGCAGTAAAGTCTGCTCAATCGCTTTGCCGTCAAGGTTGTAAATTCCGCTGATTCCGCACATTTTTCCTAAATCCTAATAAATTCCATATCCGGAAATTGCTTTTGCTGTCAATTTATTCTCTCATAACCGTTCCTGCAAAGGTGCCCTATTATACTAAAAATTAATATGTTATGAAATTGATAATTTATGTAAAAAATAAAAAAAGTGCCGTCCCGAAAGACGGCACAGTTTAGGGTTGAGAGTTAAGGGGCAAATTATTTGGGACAGTTTCCTTCGCAATTTTCATGCATACCGTCGCACTGATGATTCATATCTTGTTTCATCTTTTTATTGTTCATCATTCCGCGTATTTGCTTTCCTTTTTCGGCACGCATTTCTTTCAACTTTTCTTTCTGTGCGGGAGTGAGCTCTTTCATCATTGCCTGATGATGATCCACTTTTGCGTTGGCAATTTCCAACTGCAAATCATTGATAGCTTTATTAATCTGTTTTGCCTTGGTGTAATTTTCTGCTTGCATGGCATTCTGCTGGTCAATGCGCAGATTCTTCAGATTGGCTTCTTTGAGGTTGAGGAACTTTCTGTGCTCGTCACGCAGTTGGTCAATTTTTTGTCTTTGTTCTTTTGTCAAATCCAGCTTATTGACCATCTCAGCGTCCATATCGTTGTCCTGAGCCTTTTGCATTTCCATCTTCTGAGGCTGATTCGGTTGAGGAACGGCAGGTTTGTTGCCGGCTTGAGCAAACAGAAACAGACTGAAGGTCAAAAGGGCAAGAGTAATCAAGATTGATTTTTTCATTTTTGTTCTCCTTGAGATTGAGTTTCATCTGATTTATTTTTAGTTGAAGGATTAGCGGGATTGGGTTGCGGACTGCGTTGAATGCGCTTCATTCTGTGTTCAAAAAAGCGTTTTGCTTCATCTGCCGTCATTTTTGTGCGGACTTGAATTAAAGATTCACCCAGTCTGCGTTCCAGTTTTTCCTGCGCTTGCAGGGATTTCTCCATCGCTTGTTTCGCTTCCTGCAAATTCAGTTCCGATTTGGCTAAAGTTGCCATAAAAGCTTGACGGCTTTCCTGAAATGCCTGCCGCAGTTGCCTGATTTCTTCTTTGTTTTGCAAAACAGAATCGGGGTCAAAGCGATGACTTTGAAAAGGATGATTTTCAGCTCGCCATTGAGGTTCCGGAGGCGGACATGAGGATTTGTGAAAGACTGTCGAGTAAATAAACATTCCCAAAACAGCTAAGTTGAAAGCCAAAGATACTATAAGCAATATTTCCATCCAGCGCTTACTCATTCCATATCTCCGTTATTGATGTATAGGGTGCTTACCAAGCCGTTATCACCGAAAGTGCGTAATGCGGAACGGTCTGTCCGCACCGGTGTTTGAGTGTTGAAGGTGCGCAATCCGATTAAAGAACCAACATATATGCTCAGCAAAATGGCTATTGCAGCCGGAACCAACTGCCAGCGTTTACGAATTGCCTGTTTACGATAAACCGGCGCTTCCTGTCTGACGGACGCCATTATACGTTCATGCAAAAAAGCCGGAAACTCAGATTGAGGAGTGGATTGAAAGGCATGTTGTAAGCTTTTGTGTTCGTCTATGAGTTTCCGGCAGACAGAGCAATGACGCACCTCTGCACAGGAAGCGAACCAAGCTTCTAATTCTGCTGCTCTTTCAGCGCTCAGTTCTCTGTCCAGCAAGCGACTAAGTTCTTTGCGATATTTACGGCACGTCATTTTTACCTCTTTTGCCTATTCAGCCAAAACTGAATTAGGTCGTCTATTGCTATATACATATTCACTCCCCGTTTCCTTCAGAATTTTTTTCCTCAATTGCTTTTTGGCTCTCACTAAAAGTGATTCCACGGCTTTTACGCTGATTCCGAGTTTTTCGCTGATTTCCTTATAGGAGAGCTGTTCGTAATATTGCAGATGAATAACGGTGGAGAGCTTTGGCGGAAGTTCCATCAGCGCTTTGTTGAGAATGGTATAATCAGCTTTAGCTTCGGTTGCCGGCTTATCTTTCAAGTTCCGAAAATCATAAGGGTCTTTCAGCACAGTCTTCTTCGTCTGCTTCAGCCAATTCAATGCCATGTTATGCGCCATCCGGTAAAGATAGGCAGTGGCAGTATTTTCTTCAATGTCGCCAATGCGGGCATAAAAAGCAAGAAAAACATTTTGCGTCAAATCCTGCGCGTCCGCATCCACTTCTACAAAACGCAGCAGATAATTATAGATCCGCTTCTCGTTTTCTGTCAGAAAGGCTTCAAAGCTTTCAGGTTTCATAACTCTCCATTTATACTCATACTAATCTCAAGCGGTTTTTCCTGCAATACTTTTTTTTAACCTTAGCTTAAAAAAACAGTCAAACCAGCACTCTCATTAAAGCCAAACCTCATATTCGGAGTTTCGGATTCGGAGTTTCTGAGTCCTTTTTGCCTCCGGTGACCATTTCGGAGTCCTTTTTGCCTTCGTAACCATTTGAGTGCCTTCATACTATTTGGCAAAATGGACTTCGGTTTATTGTTTCGGAGTCCTTTTTGCCTTCGTAACTATTTAAGCGACACAAAACTATTTGGCAAAATGGACTTCGGAACATTCCCTTAGGTGTAACATAGGATTTTATCCTGTTGTAACCGCAGGTTTGTAACCTGCGGAACTTAATGGGCGGGTAGCAAACCCGCCCTGACAACAGCTTGGAAAGCTATGTTACAAAAATTTACCGAGCATTTCGGAGTCCTTTTTGCCTTCATAACCATTTAAGTGAATTCATACTATCTGGCAAAATGGACTTCGGAACATTCCCTTAGGTGTAACATAGGATTTTATCCTGTTGTAACCGCAGGTTTGTAACCTGCGGAACTTAATGGGCGGGTGGCAAACCCGCCCTGACAACAGCTTGAAAAGCTATGTTACAAGAGCGACATTTACGAAGTCCGGAATTCCATTTATGTAATATAAACTCTGAAAGTGCACGGAGGAATTCAGAACTCCTAAATGCCGTTTTCCCCGCAGGTGTAGCATAGGATAGTATCCTGTTGTTTGCGGGCATTAGTAATGCCCGCTTTTAGGATAAAAATAACTCCAGCAATGCTATTGCTGGAATACAACAGATTGCTAATCTATACTACAATAACATAGTAATACCTCCTATGCAGAGAACATAAAAAATCGGAGGGGATACTTTTTACCTTTACCGTCCGACAGAAATGATAAAATCCCTTGACGAAAGAAGCGTGATAAAAAATTATGTTCTCAAATGAGAAGTGTTTTCTGAAAAAGGAGCCGCAATGGTAAAATTGAGAATGAGAAGAATGGGTGCGAACAATCAGCCTTTCTATCGCATTGTAGCTGTTGATTCGAGAGTCAGCAGAGACGGTAAATATATAGAATGTATAGGTTGGTATGATCCGAAGCCGAATCCGTCCAAATATACAGTGGATAAGGAATTGGCTTTGAAGTGGTTAAATGTGGGTGCCCAACCCAGTAATACGGTCCGCAGTTTATTCCGTAAAGCGGGGATTTTGCAATTATGGCATGAGCAAAAATTAGCAGCCAAAAAACAAACTGATTCTGAAACGAAAATAAGTGAGGTGAAAAATGAAGGAATTGATTGAATTCATAGTAAAAGCGCTTGTGGATGATCCCAGTCAGGTAGACATTACAGAAATAGCGGGCGATAAGGTAACTCTTTATGAATTACGCGTTTCCAAGAATGATATCGGTAAAGTAATAGGGAAACGTGGTCGCACCGCAAGTGCCATCCGGACCATCATTAATGCTGTTAGCACCAAGCAAGGAAAAAGAGCGGAATTAGAAATCATCGAGTAGATGCAAATTTCCGATCTGGTGCCGATCGGCAAATTGGATAAAGCTGAAGCGGACGGCTTTTTCTGCATCCGTTTCCACCGATTGTATCAATCTGTTGCAACCCGGTTAACGGAATGTTTTTTGATCTTTGACAGCGATAGAGTGTTTTTTGTTTCAGTAGTTGAAAGCAAGATAAAAGGCAAGCGCACATATTTGCGTTTTCGGGAAGACGGCATTGCAGAAGAGTGCAATAAGCACGCCAAAATCATTGTAGCTTTAGCTCCGGAAGATTTAGCCGATTTACAAATGCCGAAACCAACTGAAAACTTAATCGGTTACTCCGTTTGGTTCAAGAATGAAGAAATCGGCATTCTGGAGGCCTCCTTGAAAGGTACTATGCAATCCGTCTTCTCCGTTAAATTACACGACGGCAGAGAATTGCTGGTCCCGAATGTTAGTTATTATGTCAGCCTGATTGATGACGAGGCGAAGCAAATTATTTTGAGGAATGCGGAGCAGTTGCTGGAAATATGCACATAGATGTGTTGACTTTGTTTCCCGGCATAATCAGAGGTTTTCTGAAAGAGAGCATGATTGCCAAAGCTATCAATCAGGGCGCTATGGAAGTAAAACTGATAAACTTCAGAAAGTATGCGGGAAATAAGCACAATCAGGTAGATGATTATCCTTACGGTGGCGGAGCAGGAATGGTCATAAAACCGGAACCTCTTTACAAAGGCATCAAGCTGGCAAGAAAGAAAACAAACTGTCCCGTTATCTATTTCACTCCTCAAGGCAGGCTGCTTAATCAAAAGATTTTGGAAGAATATCTTTCGCAGGAGAAAATTATTCTGGTGTGCGGACATTACAAAGAAATAGACCAAAGAGTGCGTGACCTTTTGGTGACTGATGAAATATCCATCGGGGATTATGTTCTTTCCGGAGGAGAATTGCCGGCAATGGTATTTATTGACGGCATCGCAAGATTGCTTCCCGGAGTTTTGAACGATATGGAATCGGCAGAAACTGATTCCTTTCGGGATGGGCTTTTGGGCTATCCTTGCTATACGCGTCCCCCGGAATTTATGGGTTTGAAAGTGCCGGAAGTATTGCTTAACGGAAATCATAAACTGATAGAAAAATGGCGCAAAGAGCAAGCTCTGCTCTTAACGAAAAAGCGTCGTCCCGATTTAATGAAAAAGTAAAATCCGTCCCGTTAAGTTTATTCTTTGTAGCATAAACGCATACCCTATTTTGTTTTTGACTGCTGAATCCTGCTGAACTGCATACTGTTGTCCCTAATCATATAATTGAAAACCGCCTGAGGGACGATTGCTATTCGCGAAAAAAATTGTAAAGAATTGTGGAAAAAGAGAATACAATGCAGAAAGAAAGGCTTCCGAAGATAACAAGTTAATTCACCGGAACAGACAGCCGGCTTTTTTTTATCTGCAGAAAGCAGATTCCGAAACGAAAGAGAAGACAACGTTCGGAATACTTGAGCCGGTTCGGTTAAAGAAGTTGATTAAAAAACGGACTTTAATTCAAAATGATGAGTATGTTACGGAAGCGAAAGTCAATTTTTATCCGCAGTGATAAGATTTGAGGTCTTTCTTCTGCTGTATATAAAGGGAGGAAAAATGGATATTCTGCAGCAAGTTGGCAGAGAGCAATTACGCACCGATTATCCCGAATTTAAGGTTGGAGATACGGTGAAAGTGCATTATAAAATCAAGGAAGGAGAGAAAGTCCGCATCCAAGTGTTTCAAGGGCTCGTAATTCAAAAACGCGGAGCAGGCATTTCCAGAACTTTTACGGTTCGGAAAGTTTCCAACGGCGTAGGAGTGGAGCGTATCTTTCCCTATCATTCTCCTATGATTGATAAACTTGAGATTGTTCGTTACGGACATGTCCGGCGCGCAAAATTGTTTTACTTACGAAATGCGAAAGGTAAAGCAGGCCGGATTAAGGAACGGAAAAGGCCCATGGCCTGATTATGAGAACGGGAGCTCCACGCTCCCGTTTTTTTTGGAGTTTTAATATGTTTGCTTTTTATCATCACGAACCGGTTTTCCTGGTCATAGAACACGACGGCACCACCATCTCTATGGTCAAATTCATCAGTGAAGAAAAATATTGGGAACGTCAAGCTTTGGAATTGATGGACCACTTTACAAATCAGATTAAAGCCGTGCTGGATGATTATTTTGCCGGAAAAATTAAGAAATTGGATTTGCCGTTTAAGGCTGAAGGAACCGAATTTGAAATGAAAGTTTGGGATGCAGTCCAAAAGATTGAATACGGTAAAACTGCCACTTATACGGACATAGCAAAAGCCGTAGGAGAACCCGAAGCGGCAAGAGCAGTGGGAAATGCTCTTAATAAAAACAAACTTCCTCTGCTGATTCCCTGCCACAGAATTATCGGCACGGACGGCGCTTTACACGGTTTCGCGGGCGGTGAAGAAATCAAGCAGTTCCTTTTGGAGCACGAAGCCAAGTATAGAGGTTAGAAAAATGATTGCCGGTATCGGCATTGACATTATTGACATAAATCGCATCAGACGGGTTTTGACGAATAATCCTTCCTTTCGGGAAAAGGTTTTTTCCGCAGCCGAAATCGCTTATTGCGAAGCGAAAGCGGATCCGTCTTTATCGTATGCGGTGCGTTTTGCGGCTAAAGAGGCTTTTATGAAAGCACTCGGCAGCGGTTGGAATCAGGATGTCCGATGGGCGGAAATTGAAACCTTGAATTTGGAATCAGGCGCTCCTGAAGTGAAAGTCAGCGGCATCACTGCTCAAACTCTTGCCCGCAAACAAATTTCCAAAATCCATGTTTCTCTCTCCCATGAAAAGGATTATGCAGTTGCCAATGTAATCTTGGAACAATCTTGAAACTTGACAACTTTACCTCTTTTCCGTTATGGTTATGAAAATGAGGTTTTATGGATTGTTATGCTTTTATCGGTATTCAAGGAAGCGGAAAAGGAACTCAAGCAGTCAAATTGAGTAGCTCTCTGCAATATCAGCATATTAACATCGGAGATTTATTCAGGTATCATGTTCAAAATCAGACAGAATTGGGACTGCAGGTTCAGTCTATTATTCAAAAGGGTGAACTGGTTCCCGATGATTTAGTCTTCCAATTGGTTGCCGCCACTACCAATCCTGACGCCAAAGGCATTGTTTTTGACGGCTTTCCCAGAACAATTGCTCAAGCCGAATATTTACTGACAAATTACAATCTGCTGAAAGTCTTTTATCTGCAATTGGATGAAGAAACGGCAATCCGCAGAATTTCCGCCCGCAGGGTTTGTCAAAATTGCCAAGCAAATTACAATATTGATACCCAACCTCCAAGAATTGTCGATACTTGTGATATTTGCGGCGGAAAATTAATTATCAGAGCGGATGACATGCCGGATGCGATTCGCAAAAGATTTCAGGAATTTCACGAACAAACTTTGCCGCTGAAGCAAATGTTTGAACAGCACAAAATTCTCGTCGTCATCGATGCCTCTCGCTCCGTTGATGAAGTTTTCAGTGAGATTATGAAGAACACCCGCTGACAAAATAGTATGGGAACGCGCAAGAGAATTCTTGATTTTATAGAAGCATTGGCATATCCGATAGCCTTATGGGATATTATGGTCTTGTTTTTTGAACCTGTAATCGGGAATTACCTTTACATAGGGCTTACCCAATTCTGGACTGCAGTTGCCAATCTGGCTTTTTTAGTTCTGACTCTTCTCATCAGATTGATTAACTTTCCCGTTAGGGAAAACAGGAATATTTTGATAACGGATGGAGTGCTTTTGGGCTTCGGCAGCATTCTTTTGCTTTACGATGCCAAGTTTGTCATCTTTTTCCTGTTAATCAGGCAGACTTTTTTCATATCGCGTTATCTGTTGTTTCGTGTTTATGAAGGTGCTCTGGGAAAGAGGCTTTTAGCCAATCCCCCGATGACTTTTATGTTGAGTTTTGCCGCCACAATTCTGACCGGAACCTTTCTTTTGATGCTGCCTTCCGCTACAACCGCACACAAAATGACCTCTTTCATCAATGCTTTATTCACTGCCACTTCAGCCACTTGTGTAACGGGTTTGATTGTTGTGGACACAGGTTCCTATTATTCTTTGTTCGGGCAGCTGGTTATTCTGGCTTTAATTCAAGTGGGCGGGCTGGGAATAATGACGATTTCCACCGCTTTTGCAGTTCTATTGGGGCAAAGGCTAACGCTTAAAGTGGAAAATGTGATGCAGAATGTAATGGGCGAAACGCTCAGTCAGGATATGGTGACTTTAGTAAAGAATGTGGTTGTTTTTACTTTTGTCATCGAATTGGCAGGTGCAACCTTGCTTTTTTTCACTTTCAGCCAAAGTTACACTCCTCTGAAGGCGATTTATCTGTCTGTTTTTCACGCTGTTTCCGCTTTTTGCAATGCGGGGTTCAGTTTGTTCCGCAACAACTTAACGGATTATGCCTTTAATTTTAATATCAGCATAACTGTTTCCTTGTTAATCATTTGCGGGGGTTTAGGCTTCCCGGTAATTACAGACCTGTATAATCAATTTTTCGGATCCAAAAAGAGATATACTTTAACCTTACACACGAAAGTGGTTCTTTCCATGACGGCTTTTTTGCTTGTTTTCGGCACAGTTGCTTTTTTCATAGCAGAATATGACAAAACGATGAAAGGATTTTCTTTACCTTACAGAGTCCTGTGTTCTTGGTTTCAATCAGTGACATGCAGGACTTCCGGTTTTAACACAATAGACCAAGGTCAGCTTAGTCACTCTTCAATTCTGGTCTCATTAATTTTAATGTTTATAGGAGCTTCACCGGGTTCTACCGGAGGCGGTGTAAAGACTTCCACTTTTTCTTTACTGCTGTTGTCTGTGCTCAGTTTAATTAAAGGGCAGACGGAAATTACCATTTTCCGAAGGAAGATAAATCAGAACAATGTCAGGCTGGCAACAGCTCTTATTATAGTTTCCCTGATTTTTATCAGTTTAATAGTCTATCTGATTTTACTGATAGAACCCTTTACTTTGGAATCCACCGTATTTGAATCGGTTTCCGCTTTCGGAACGGTGGGACTTTCTATGGGAATAACATCTTTTTTGAGTTCAATGAGTAAATTTCTCATTGTCGTATTGATGTATGTGGGCAGGGTCGGACCTTTGACCTTGCTGTTTGCCTTATCGCAAAGAAGAAAACCTCAACATTTTACTTTACCGGAAGAGAGAATTGCCATCGGTTAAACTCTCGGGAGAATAAAATGAAAAAATTCGCCATTATCGGTTTAGGCAGATTTGGCTGGACGGTTGCAACAACATTAGCAGCCAGCGGAGTTGATGTCGTTGCCGTAGATAAAAATCCCAAGCTCGTGGATGACATCAAGGATAAAGTAGCTTTAGCAGTGTGTTTGGATTCCACTGAAGAAGACGCCTTGCGCGGAATAGAAATTCAGGACATGGACGCAGTCGTTTTGGCAATAGGGACAGATATTCAGGAGAGCATTCTCACTTGTGCCATCCTGAAAAAAATAGGTGTCAATGTTATCTATGCCAAAGTGGAAAATCATCTTCACGCCAAAATATTGGATTTTATGGGAGTAAAAAATATCTATTTCCCGGAAGAACTGATTGGAGAGCAATTGGCAAAAAGCTTAATTTCGAAGAACATTCTGGAATACATCAATCTGACTTCCGGGCACATTATGATTGAATTGATAGCTCCTCCTCAATTTGTCGGCAAAACTTTGCAGGAATTAGCTTTGCCCACTGAGCGCGGTATTAATGTCGTCGCTATCAAATACAATAATCTTAACATCACTGAAGACGGAGACAAAACCGTAGAAGTGAAAATTAACGATCTTCCCGGCGCTAATGATGTTGTCCGTCAAGGCGACATTCTCATCCTTCTGGGACCCAAAGGCAGCATAGATAAATTGATTAAAGATACTTCTTCAGAGACGGATTGACATGAAAAAATCTTTGCAATCGCATTTTCGCCTTTTGCTTTTCTTTTTCTTTTTAGTCTCTATTTTGGAATCAGTCCTTATCTTTTTGGCTGTCAGGCAAACTGATAATCCCCAAAAACTCGTTTCGGACACTCATCTTCTGGTGCTGCTTTTCCTTTTTATCCAGTTTGTCTTTTTCGTCATTCTCTATTATTATATTCCTTATCAGTATAGTCGCGCTTTTGAAGAACTAAAGAAAATAATGAAAGAGATTTCGGAAGGCAAGTATCAGTTTGATCTGGAAAACAGAACAGCGCATCAGGCACGAGAAATTGCCGATTTGATGTCCGCTCTGCAGGATATGATGAATGTCATCAATCGTTTTGACAGCTTGAAAACGGAAAAGATAAGCGAACAGCACATCAGGACGCAGCAATTGATTAACATGCTGCCGCAGGGTTGTCTCATCATGAACATTACCGGTGAAATTCTTTATGTGAACAGGGTTGCCGCCAAATTCTTCCCCGAACTGACGGAAAATCTAAACATCTTGGAAACCTATCTCACACAAACAGTTGAAACCGAATTTAAGCCTTTGCTAATCAATTCCATCAAATCCGGTGAAAATCTGCATAACAGAAAACTCGGCATCAGTGAACTCGGCATCACTCTCAACATCAACAGCAGCATCGTCAAAAACCGCAAAAATCAGCCCACAGGTGTGATTTTCCTATTCGTCAAAGCGTAAATCATGCAGGCAAGAATTGACCTCGTGTATGAACGGGAAAACGCTCAAAGGCTTGATAAGTTTTTGGCTGATTTGCAATTGCCTGAATTGTATTCCCGAACTTTTATTGATAAATTGATTGAAGACGAGAAGGTTGCCGTTAACGGAAAAACTGCTAAAAAAAGCTGTCTGTTGCACAATGGCGATAAAGTTCAAATTGATATTCCTCCCCTGCCTCCACAAGAAATTCAGCCGCTTGACCTCCCTCTTTCCGTCATTTATGAAGATGAATATTTGGCAGTTGTCAATAAACCTGCCAATTTAGTTGTCCACCCCGGTTTCGGCAATCCGGATAACACATTGGCAAATGCCTTGGTGCATCGCTACGGACAAAAACTTTCCACACGCTACGGAAACTTGCGCCCGGGAATTGTTCATCGTTTGGATAAAGGCACATCGGGCTTGATTATAGTGGCTCTGAATGATGCAGTCCATGCCAAATTGGCGGATTTATTTTCCGGGCGAAAAGTGAAAAAAACTTATCTGGCAGTAAGTTCCGGCATTCCCGAAGCCGAAGAAGGAACGATTGAAACACATTTAGCGCGAAGTCATTCCAATCCGCGTCAGATCAGCGTTAGTGCTTCCGGACGCAACGCTGTTACAAATTACAAAGTTCTGCATTATTATAACTTTTTTGCTTTGCTTGCCGTAAAACCTGAGACCGGACGCACTCATCAGATCAGAGCGCATTTGGCTTATTTGCATTGTCCCATTTTGGGAGACCCTTTATACAACAGCATGCGCCAAGTGAAGAATTTGTTGCCGGATAATCTGAAAAAGAAAGCGGTGGAACTTTTGTCCAATCACTTGCAGCGTCAGGCTCTGCATGCCTGGAAACTTAAGTTCACTCATCCTTACACGGGTGAAGAATTGAACTTGACTGCACCCTTACCGGAAGATATTATTTATACTCTAAATTGGCTGGACCGCTATTTTGCTATTGACAATGTCCACCTTGATAAAAAGATGCTTGAAATAGACTAAATTATTTATCCGCCAAAGGTTCAGAGCGGAAAGCGAAATGTTGTAAATAAAAAAAACAGATGAAAAAGAGAAGGTAAATGTCCGAAACCGAAAAATCAGTCTTCTGCAGTGCCGAAGAAGCAATAGATGAAATCCGCAAAGGGAGGATGCTCATCGTTGTGGATGACGCCAACAGAGAAAATGAAGGCGATCTGGTTATGGCTGCAGAACTGATTGATACCCGAAAAGTGAACTTTATGATTACTTATGCCCGCGGTCTTTTGTGTGTCCCGATGGAAGCGGATTGGCTGCAAAGATTGGATATTCCTCTGATGACGACTGAAACCACCGATCGCCACCAGACAAAATTCACCATTTCCGTTGATGCGGTGGAAGGCACGACGACTGGAATTTCCGCTAAAGAAAGAGCAATAACCATCAATCGTTTGGCAGACCCGAACAGTCGTCCGGAAGATTTTATGCGTCCGGGGCATGTTTTCCCCCTGTTAGCGGAAAAAGGAGGAGTGTTGAAACGCGCGGGTCACACTGAAGCGGCAGTTGATTTGGCAAGGCTTGCGGGTTTAAATCCCGTAGGTGCAATCTGCGAAATTATCCGTCCTGACGGTGAAATGGCTCGCGTGCCCGATTTAATCAAATTTGCCCAAAAGCATAAACTGAAACTGTTCACGATTGAAGAACTGATCCATTACCGCCGTAAAAAAGAAAAACTGGTGAAACTTGTCTCCAAAGCTAAGTTTCCCAATCAGTTCGGTAATTTCACGATTATGACATATATCAGCACTATTTCGGACGAGTATCATCTGGCTTTAGTGCTGGGTGACATCAAAAAAAAGGAAAGTGTTTTGGTGCGTGTCCATTCCGAATGCCTGACAGGTGATGCTCTATTTTCTAAACGCTGCGATTGTGGCCAGCAATTGAAAGCATCATTCCAGATGATTGCCAAAGAAGGCTGCGGCGTTTTGTTATACATGCGTCAGGAAGGAAGGGGCATCGGTCTTCTGAATAAAATCATGGCATATCACTTGCAAGACGAAGGCAGAGACACTGTTCAAGCCAATCTGGATTTGGGTTTTGCGCCCGATTTAAGAGATTACGGAATTGGTGCTCAAATTCTTAAAGACTTGGGTTTGAAGAACATCCGCCTGCTTACCAATAATCCCAAAAAAGTTGTCGGCTTGGAAGGTTACGGTCTGCACATTGTGGAACGCGTTCCCATTGAGATAAAACCCTCGCGCACGAACCGCAAATACCTGAAAACGAAGAAAGAGAAGATGGGGCATATTTTGCATGAAGTTTAAGCGTCTTCTCCTTATCTGCATTTTATTTTCTGCTTGTCTTTTGACGGCAGCGAATGCATTTCCGCGTCCGACAGGCTGGGTGAATGATTTTGCCGGAGTGCTTTCTCCCGAAGTCAAGACTGAATTGACCAATTGGTTCACGGAAGTGAAGGAAAAAACAGATGTAGAGATGGCAGTTGCCATTTTTCCTAATTTGGGCGGAGCGGATTACGAAAATTTCGCCACCGATCTTTTCCGCAATTGGGGCGTCGGCAATTCCAACGATGAAGGTGTGCTGCTTCTGATTTCAGTTCAGGAACGAAAAATCAAGTTTGAAGTCGGATACGGTTCCGAAGGTTATCTGACTGATTATTATACCAATGAAGTTCTTAAAGCAATGCAGTCTTTGCTTGCACCTGGAAAAGAAAATTACGATGCAGCAGTTAAGCAGGCAGCTTTGATGCTGCTGAACAGAATTGCCGAAGAAAAAGGCGTTCAACTGACGGGTGTCCCCCATTACAATACTCAAGACCAAAACGCCAATCAGTCCAAAGTTCCCTTACTCATCGTTTTAGTCTTTATTGCTTTAATTATTTTAACGCGAGGCAGGATTTTGTATTGGCTGTTCTTCTTATCATTTTTTGGAGGGGGTTCAGGTAGAGGCGGTTTCGGAGGATTTGGTAACGGAGGGGGAGGTTTTGGCGGTTTTGGCGGTTTCGGAGGAGGTCGTTCCGGAGGTGGTGGAGCAGGAGGAGGTTTCTGATGCTTTTTCTAAAATCTTTATTATTTATTGCCTGGAATATCTTCATCGGTATTTGCTTGGTGGAACTCATTCATTGGCTGCTGTTTAACAAAAAATCACGCTCTATTTTCGGATTGCATATACCGTTAACTCCCGGTTTTGTTGTGCAAAAAAGAGACTGGATTTTCAATAAAGCGCGTGAAATTCTCAATGATTATCTTGATCAGGCGGAAAATTATTTAGAGAAATCCGGCTATTTGGCAAAATGGGAACAAGCAGTGTATGAAGCAGTTATGGAAAAATTGGAGTTCATAGCTGAATGGAGATTTTTGCCCGCAAGTTGGAAGCAGAAAATCAGGGAAGCCATTGCCAACGCAGCCAAAGATATTGCCGCCAAAGTCCTGCGCATACTTGTTCCCCGCTTAATTGAACAACTCCAAATTGAAAATAGGATTGATGAATTTGACGAAAAATTCAGTATGGAAGTTATTCGCCAATATTACAATCGCTATGTGCATAAGTATTTGATGTATATTATGATCGGCCTCAATTTCCTGATCGGCGTCACCAATATGGTTCTCTTTCTCATTATTGCTTAAGGAAGTTTCAGCTTGGAAAAATTCCCGCAGGTGTAGCATAGGATTTTATCCTGTTGTCCCCACAGGTTTTTGTAACATAGGATTGTATCCTGTTATAACCGCAGGTTTGTAACCTGCGGAAAAAATTGGGCGGGTAGCAAACCCGCCCTAACAACAGCTTGGAAAGCTATGTTACAAGAGCGTCATTTCCGAAGTCCAGAATTCCTTTTAGTAATATAAACTCTTAAAGTATGCGGAGGAATTCAGAACTCCGAAATGCCGAAAAACAACAGCTTGAAAATCTATGCTACAATAAAATAGTAATTACATCTATTTAAATTATAAATCCAAAAAATAACCGCAGAAAGAGAACCATTTGCAAAGATAAGCTATATTTTCTTCCATTTTTCTAACATATTGTAAGTCAATTTGTTAAACTATTCTTCCTTAATGTCCTGTCGATATCCAGTCGATATCCAGTCGAATTAAAGTCAACTGGATATCGACTGGATATCGACAGGCTATTAAGGGAGGGCAGATACCGTAAAAACGCAAAAACACTTGACACCTGCGGATAAGAGAAATAAGATTGTAAAAATAACTAAGTTATACATTAAGAAATAGATAAGAGGAAAAAGAAATGGGTATGCAAGCGCCATTCAGTATTCAATTGCCGGAAGAACTTCCGCCGGAGAAAACTTTTCGTTCGGATATCCGGCGAGCACCAAATCGCGGTTTAAACCTTTCCAAAAAAGAAATAGGTTTAGCGTTGGCAAATGCGTTAAGATACATTCCCGTTTCTCTGCACGAGCGTTTGGCGCCTGAATTTTTACAGGAGTTAAAGACACGGGGGCGCATTTACGGATATCGCTACAGACCCGAAGGAGCAATTTACGGTAAACCGATAGACGAATATGAAGGCATTCTTGCGGGTCGGGCTCTGCAGGTAATGATTGATAACAATCTGGATTTTGAAGTAGCGCTATATCCTTACGAATTAGTCACTTACGGCGAATCCGGTCAGGTATGTCAAAACTGGATGCAATATAATTTAATCAAGAAATACTTGTCCATAATGACGGAAAATCAGACTTTGGTAGTTTCTTCGGGACACCCGGTGGGGCTTTTTCCCTCCAGACAAGACGCTCCGAGAGTGATTTCAACCAACGGATTGATGGTCGGGAAATGGGACAATCCCGAAGAATTCAGACGCTTGACCGCTTTGGGAGTTGCCAATTACGGACAAATGACAGCCGGCGGATGGATGTATATCGGTCCGCAGGGTATCGTAAACGGTACTTTTTTAACTTTGCTGAACGCGGGACGCAAGTATTTGGGCATTCCTCAAGACAAGAATTTAGCAGGAGTGTTATTCGTTTCTTCAGGGCTGGGAGGAATGAGCGGTGCTCAAGCTAAAGCGATTGAAATTGCCGGTGGCATCGGAGTGATTGCAGAAGTTGACAAAAGCAGGATAGAAACGCGTTTCAATCAAGGTTGGGTGAGTAAGGTTTCTTCCGATTTGGAGGAAATATTCCGTTGGGTTGATGAATGCAGAATCAGCAAAAAGTCAATTTCCATCGCTTACTACGGCAATATTGTTGATCTTTTGGAATACATAGATAAACATAACATCAAGGCTGAGTTGCTTTCCGACCAGACGAGTTGTCATGCGGTTTATGAAGGCGGATACACACCTGCCGGTTATACTTATGAAGAGGGGCGGGAATTGCTCAAGACTGATTTGAGCGCTTTTTGTGAGGCTGTGAACGCTTCGTTGAAACGGCACTTCAGAGCCTTAAAACGCTTGACTGATAAGGGTTCGCACTTCTGGGATTACGGAAACAGTTTTATGGCGTCAGTCTTCGATGCAGGCGAAAAAGGCATTGCCAAAAACGGCGAAAACATGAATGAAGGCTTCATTTGGCCTTCCTATGTGGAGGATATCATCGGTCCCATCTATTTTGACAGAGGATATGGTCCGTTCCGTTGGGTCTGCCTTTCCCGCAAAGAGGAGGATTTACGTAAAACCGATCAGGCTGCGATGGCTATTATAGACCCTTCGCGCAGTCCGCTTGACAAGGATAACTATTACTGGATTTCCACTGCGGAGCAGAATAAATTAGTCGTGGGAACCAAAGCGCGCATCCTTTATGCGGATGAGGAACAGCGCATCAATCTGGGTTTGAAATTCAATTCAATGATCAGAAACGGAGAAATTGGTCCCGTAATGTTGGGAAGAGATCACCATGATGTTTCCGGCACCGATTCCCCGTTCAGGGAAACTGCCAATATTTATGACGGGAGTAATTTGACTGCCGATATGGCTGCTCAATGTTTTGCAGGCAATGCTGCCCGCGGTTTAACTCTCGTAGTAATGTCCAACGGCGGAGGTGTCGGAGTCGGAAAAGCCATAAATAGCGGTAACGGAATACTTTTGGACGGTTCAGAAAGGATGGATCAAATAGTGCGGACCGGACTTTGTTGGGATGTTATGGGCGGAGTGGCAAGACGAAATTGGGCTCGCAATCCCAATGCTATGCACACTTCCAAAGACTGGAACGAAAAGCATAAAGACGAAGGTCATATCACAATTCCCTTTGAAGCAGACCCCGAATTGATTTCCGAGCAGGTGAAGAAGATTTTCGGAGAGTAAATGAGCGCTCACTTGGATGAATTTATTCGGATCATGCAGGAAGCGGGCATTGATGAAAATATCATCAAAACTTTTTCCGCCTATTACGAGAAACTGGCTTCCGGAGAAGTAACTCTTCTAAGTAATAAGGAAATCAGTCCCCCCGCGGAAAACGATTTACTCTTTTATGACCGGCTTCCTTTGGACAGCGATAAAAGCGTGATGCAACGCATTGTCAACCTTAAACTGAACGGCGGTTTGGGCACAAGCATGGGTCTTTCCAAAGCCAAATCTTTGCTGCCCGTAAAAGGAAATCTTAATTTTTTGGATATCATCGCGCGACAGGTGCTGACTTTGCGCGCGCAGTTAGGTATTGAACTGCCCCTGATTTTTATGAACAGCTACAGCACTCAAGCCGATACTTTAAATTATCTGCAGAAATATCCTGACCTTGCTTTGGACGATCTTCCTCTTGATTTTCTGCAGAATAAATATCCGCGCATCCGTCAAGAAGACTTGGCTCCTTTTGTTGCCAAAGATGAAAAACAGCGTTGGAATCCTCCCGGTCACGGTGATATTTATGCCGCTTTACAAAGCAGCGGTTTATTGGATAATTTATTGTCCAAAGGCTATAAATACGCTTTCATTTCCAATTCGGATAATCTCGGCGCCGTGATAGAAGCATCAATTCCACAAATTATGCAAAAATCCGGAATTCCTTTTTTGATGGAAGTTTGCCTGCGCACTGAAGCAGACAGGAAAGGCGGACATTTATGCGTTGATAAAAATGGCAAATTGATTTTAAGGGAAATTGCTCAATGCCCGGAAGATGAATTATCAGATTTTCAGGACATCAATAAATACAAGTTCTTCAATACGAACAGTATCTGGCTGGATTTGGAGAAGTTGAAATCAGAATTAGAGAAGCATCATGGAATTTTGCTGCTGCCTTTAATCTGCAATCCCAAAAAGGTGGAGAATGTTCCGGTTTATCAATTGGAAACTGCAATGGGTGCGGCAATCAGTATTTTTGAAGGTGCCAAAGCGTTAGTGGTACCGCGTTCCCGTTTCGCTCCCGTCAAAAAAACTAATGACCTGCTTGCTTTGTGGTCTGATGCTTATGAATTAAATGAACAGTATCAGATAGTTTTGTGCAGGAACAGGACAAAGCCGCCCAAAATTGAATTGGACGAAAGGTTCTATGGCACGATTGAACAGATGCAGCAACGGTTTTTGGATGTCCCGTCTTTGCGGCATTGTGAGTCCTTAACGGTGTCTGGTGATATAACATTCGGACGTGATGTAATTTGCAACGGAAATGTATATTTGGCTGCTGATGGCAAAGCAACGGTTCAAGATCGCGTCTGCGAAGGCTTAATCAGCCTTTGAGGTAAAATATGCCATATCTGGTGTATTGGGTAAATGCTTTTACGGAACAGCTTTTTCACGGCAATCCCGCTGCGGTTGTCATGGTTGATGATTTTCCGCAGGAAACGTTTATGCAGAAAATGGCGCACGAATTTAATTTGTCGGAAACTGCTTTCGTCAAACGGTTAGGTTTCGGGAAATATGCCATTCGCTGGTTCACTCCGGTAACGGAAGTCTATTTATGCGGACATGCTACTTTGGGTGCAGCAAAGGCTATGTTTCACGATTTAATTCCGCAGGAAAAAGTAATCCTTTTTCAAAGCAAGGCGGGTGAACTTTCAGCCCGCAGACAAGGCAATGAAATCAGTCTGGATTTTCCTCTTGACATACCATATAAAATAGAAGCTGATAGCACTCTTTTAAAAAATTTCGGCGAGACAAAAGCGGAAGAAATTCTTTATGCGCCCAAAACAAAAAACCTGATTGTCGTATATTCCGACGCAATAACGGTGCAGACATTAAAACCTGATTTCGCTAACTTGGCTCTTTTCCGAACGGATAAGATCAGCGGAATAGCGGTAACGGCAAAATCAACGGGAAAATATGATTATATTTGCCGTTATTTTGCGCCTTGGGAAGGCATAACTGAAGATCCGGTAACCGGTTCCGCTCAAACATTTTTAGCGCCTTACTGGTGCACGCGTTTGGGCAAAAAGGAACTTGCAGGCTTCCAAGCTTCTGCACGCGGAGGAGAATTTAAAGTCTGCGTGACGGAAGAAAGGGTCTTGATTTCCGGCAAAGCGATAATTTTTTTGAAGGGAGAACTTAAGCGGGGTTTCTGATGATAACAAAATCACAAAAAGTGCGTTTGGGCGTCTTTTTAACTGTGGGGTTTATCCTCATCCTACTGTTTGCGGGCATTGTTGCAGGCAGCAAATTATTCGAACGCCGAGACATTTATTATATTGAATTTGACGATGTTTCCGTGGGAGGTTTGCAGGTTGGGGGCGATGTTCAGTATCACGGAATAAAAATCGGCAGAGTGGAAAATATAAAAATCAAACCGGACAATGTAAGTCAGGTAATAGTAACGATAAGTGTCCAAGCCGGCACTACCATTAAGGAAGATGTGAAAGCGCAATTAGTTTATATGGGTATTACGGGTCTGAAAGCGATAGAATTGACGGGCGGTTCCAATGAAGCAAAAGTGATTAAACCGAAATCATTCATCCCGAAAGGTAGTTCTCCTTTGGAAAATATCAGCAGTAAAGCGGAATCTATCGTGCTCAAAATTGACGAAATCACTTCTAACCTAGCTACCATCACCGGTGAAACCAATCAAAAGAATATTGCAGATATCCTGAATCAGACTAATTTGATTTTAACTGATACGCGGGAAAACCTTTCAGGCGCTCTTTCCAGTCTGGATAAAATGGTGCAGGGCATCAATATGATAGCGGATTCTACTTCTGCAGGGGTCAGCAAATTGACCTCTAACGCAAATTTGATTATGCTTGATACGCGTCAGCAGGTGAATAAAATCGGCGGGCATACGGACAGCCTTATCGTCAAAGCCAATACTGACCTTGATAAAATCACAGCCAGCATCAACAGTTCTTTGGCACGCATTAATCAAATAGTTTATACAGCTCAGTTCGATTCCCTGATTGCCAATACGAATACAATTTCCGCAAAACTGGCTTCCTCGGATTTAAAGCAATTAGTTTCAGACTTGAATACAACCATCGTCCAGACTAACAGTCTGGTCAGTAATTTGGATAGAACTGTCACGCGAAGCAAAACTGATTTTTTGGAAACGCTGGAATCTCTGCGCGAAGCATCCGAAAACTTGAACGAATTTGCGCGCCAGATTTCCGAAAATCCTTCCGCACTGCTAATGGGAAATTAAAGAAAGGGAAAGCAAGATGAAAAAGTTTGTCTGCCCCGTCCTCTTATTAAGTCTTGTCGTTTTATGCCTAATTTCTTCCGCCTGCTCCTTCATGAACAAACGCACGGTTCCCGTGATGAATTATTACATTCTGGATTATCTGCCTGCAACGGAAAATCCTGCTCTGTATAGAGAGAAACCTTTTGATAAGACCTTGGAAGTTTTTGATACGACTTTGCCGCGCACTTACGACAGAAATCAGATTGTGCGGAAACTTTCTTATATGCAGATTGCGTATTTTCCCAATGACCTGTGGTCTACGCGTCTGTATGATGCGGTTCCGAACCTTTTGGTAAGAAGGCTTAGCGCATACAATATCTTTCGTGATGTCAGCCGTGATTTAGGTGAAACGAAGCCTGATTTCTTTTTGGAATCCTATATTCAAAACATTGAATATGTGGAAGCAGCACAGCCTTACGCATTTTTACGCATGGAAATGGTCTTGAAAAATGCCAAATCACAAGCGGTCATCTTTTCTTTGCGCGACGAGCGGTCAAAAATACTTTATGACAATTCAGTAGCGTATTTGGTTCAGGCTTTTAACGAAATGATTATGGCGGAAACTGATCTTTTTGCGCAAAAGTGCACTCAATACCTCAGCGGACAACCTTTGGAAACATCTCCTGCTTTCAGGGCAACGGCTAAAGTAAATGAGCAGCATTATACTCAAGAAGAAATTTCCGCACCGGAAACAAATATGAATACCGGCGAATTAAAAGTTCCGCTTTTAATGCAATCAGAGATGCCTATTCCTTTTTTCGCCGCTTATCAGGACACGACGGAAATTGAAAATAAAGAAGTTACAGGTATAATGAATGAAGTTCTGACTCTGCCGATTGGGAAATGGAAAATTGATCTGAGCAGCGATCAGGACATTTCTGCGAATGTTGAAATCAAGCCTTCCATGCGAACTGTGGTCACGCCTTTCTGGAGTGAACTCATAGTACGGATTATTGATCAGAGCCAGACGCGCGTCCGTATGCGTTATGACATTTATGCAAAAACTCCCGGTCAGGATGCTTACGACCGTAAAATCAATTCCAGATACAGTCCTGCCGACGAAGTTGGCGAATATGATTACCTTTGGGTGATGCGTCCGGGAACCTACTTGATTACGGTAAACGGCGCTTCTCCAAATGCTTACAAAGATTTCACCACAGTCAGTTTGGAAGAAGCAAAATCATATATCCTGACCGTGGTAGTTGATCCTACGGGTTCCAATTCTGTTTTGGTAGGAGCGGGTCTGTTAGAATCTCCCGTTACCAAAGGTCATACACGTATTCATAAAGGCGCTGTTCACGCCAATATCAACTTCGCTTCCAATAATTCAGTCTCCAAAAACAACCCTACAACCAGCATCAGCCTTTCCGGCGAATTTGACAATAAATTGGATTATGATGTCTGGCCTGTGCATTACACAACCAGAAGTTTGTATGACCTTGGTTTTGATAAAACTACGGGAACCGATTTCCGTATCAATTTGGATGATTATTCCCTCAAAAATGCGTTGATGTTTTATCCTTGGAAAGAAAATGTCTTCCTTCGTAATTTCGGACTATACGGTCGTGCTGACATCAATACGCACTTCTTTGATGAGTATGCCTTTTTCACGGATAACAAAAACTTCGTCAAATTGCCTCAGGATGCAGATTCTGTTGTTATTACGGAAACAAAGAAACTGCAGGTGAAAGATCCTTTTTATCCCATTCGGTTGAAAGAAGGGTTGGGTCTTACTTACAGAATAAATTTCAGCTCCAATGCTTCAGTTAATCTGCGTTCAGGATTCGGCTGGCAGCAGGATTATGAGGATAAAGTCTACTATTTTACCGGCACAAGAAGAATTGACGGCATTGATTACGATTATTATAAAGAAAATCCTTCCACTACCACGCAAGGAATAGAAAATTCGGTAATTATTGATATCAATAATCTGCTCAGCTTCATCAGTCTCAATTCAACTTTGGATGTTCTCTTCCCTTTGGGTGCAACTGAAAAATCGACTAAATACGAGAACGAGAACTTGGTGAATATCAAACTCTTCCGTAATATCTCTTTGGACTTCAAAGCTACGGTCAAATACAATAAAGCCGTGCGTGATTATGTGCAAACGGATTACAGCGCTTTCCTGAGACTTTCGCTTTATTATTGATATATGGAACAACTTAACTATCAGGACAAGACGCTTTTTGTTAGCGGAGAACTAAGCTTTCAAACCGTGCCGGATTTGTATGAGCAGACTGAACATCTGCTGAAAGATGAGCAACCGCAAAGAATTGACATTTCTGCAGTTTCACGTTTGGACAGTGCAGGCGTGGCTTTTCTGGAAACAGTTTTGGCAAAAGCTAAAGCTTCAGATTCCTCTGCAGTTTTGGCAGGTGCATCAGAAGAGCAACGTAAAGTCCTGCGCACTTTTTCTTCACAAAATATTCCTCCGGAAGTGATTACCGTCAAAGCAGGCTATTTTGAACAGGTAGCGGACAGTGTTCTTAAGGGTTGTAAGGGCTTTTTTAATTATTTGGTTATGGCTGCGGACATTTTTTACTGGGCGTTGAAAGGATTGTTCAGCCGGTCAGGACAGAAAAAAGGCGCTACTGTTCAGCAAGCTTACATTTTGGGTGCACAGGCTCTTCCGGTGGTAGGTTTGCTTTCATTGATTTTGGGTTTTATTCTTTCCCTGCAATCTGCAAATCAATTAAAGAATTTCGGTGCCAATGTTTTTCTGGCGGACGGCCTTGCTTTTTCTTTCGTGCGGGAATTGGGTCCGATGATTACAGCCATTATTGTAGCAGGCAGAAGCGGGAGTGCAATCGCTTCCGAAATTGCGTCTATGAAGGTTTCGGAAGAAATTGACGCTTTGAAAATGATGGCTATCAATCCCATCCGTTATGTAGTAGTGCCGAAGTTTCATGCTATGTCCTATGTTTTACCCGTGTTGGTTATGTTTTCTATTATAATAGGAATGCTTAGCGGAATGCTGATTGCGGTTACCTATTTGGATGTGAGCCTGCAAAACTTTTGTACTCGCGCCATTAATATCCTGTCTATGAAAGACTTTGTCATCAGTTTCAGTAAAACGGTATTCTTTGCGTGGCTGATTGTTTCCATCAGCAGTTACTACGGTTTTTCGGTGGAAGGCGGTGCTGAAGATGTCGGTCATGCTACAACTCAATCAGTCGTATCTTCCATAATTGCCATCATCTTTTTTGATGCGGTGTTCAGTTTAATTTATTTATAAAGCGCCGAAGCAGTTCTGCTATGAATAAAGAAAATAAGCAAGAGCCCGTCATCGAAGTTAATCATTTGGTCGCCAAATATGGAGATACTATAGTTTTGGACGATGTTTCCGTGCAAATTTTTCCTAATGAAATTACCGTTATTTTGGGCGGAAGCGGTTGCGGCAAAACAACTTTTCTGAAGAATATTCTGCGTTTGCAGGAACCAGCTTCCGGCAGCGTTAAATTTTGGGGCATGGAAGTCACGAATTTGGAAGAACGAGAATTTAACGATCGCATCCTCAGCAGGATCGGAATGCTGTTTCAATCCGGAGCTTTGCTTAATTCACTCACTGTGCATGACAACATTTCCATTCCGTTAGAACAGCACACACAACTGCCCGACGAACTTATTGACACAATTATCAAAACCAAACTGCATCTTGTCAATCTGGATAATGTCCTCAATCTTTTGCCGGGAGAACTTTCCGGAGGAATGAAAAAACGCGCTGCTTTGGCACGAGCATTGGTTTTGGATCCGGAAATCCTTTTTTGTGACGAACCTTCTTCCGGACTGGATCCTTTGACTTCTCTCACTCTGGATGAACTGATTTTAAGTCTGAAGCAGCAGCTGAATATGACTATCATCGTCGTCACACATGAACTGGCTTCCATTCATCGCATTGCGGATAAAATCATTTTTTTGGACAGCGGAAAAATGCTTTTTGCCGGAACTCTTGACGCTGCCAAGCAAAGCGGAATTGAAGCCATAAATCGGTTCTTCAATGCCGAACAGCATACAAGACCTTGACGGCATAAATTGCAATTAATATCCTGCTTTATCAAAACGGATATACGGAAGCATGCTTCCCATATTGTCAAAAATTTGTTATTTGAGGTGAAAATGCCTTCCTTATCGGAGCGAATTTATCATTTGTATTTTTTAGCGGCGCTGTTATTTTGTTTCTGTTGGTTTAATTTGCAGGCGGAATACATTTATGTAGTCAATTCGGAATCGCGAACCTTGAGCAGAATTGATCCTTCAACCGATGTAGTGCAGAATAATTTTGCCGTCTTGGGACTGATTCCCAATAAGATAATCGTGGCTGAAGATTGCCTTTGGAGCGTTAATTCCGGAGATAATTCTCTGCAAAAATTGGATAAGCAGACCGGTTCAACTTTAGCAAACATTCTGATAGCAAGCGGATGCAATCCTTGGGATGCTTGCAAGGAAGGGAATTTTCTTTATGTAACGGGGCTCTTCACCGATAAAGTATATAAAGTGAATGCAATTACCCAAGCGGTGGAAGCTTCCCTCAATGTAGGAATTTCTCCCGAAGCGCTTTGTACTTTTGGCGGAAAACTTTTCGTCACCAACACGGGCGGTTACCAAAATAATTATGCGAACAGTTCCGTTTCCGTGATTGATCTTTCAGCTTTCACCGTCACCAACACCATTCCTGTTGCGCCCAATCCGCAATACATTACTTTGTCCGAAGGCTTGCTCCATGTGTCTTGCACTGGGAATTGGGCAAGCGGAAACGGTGCAGTCTGCGTAATTGATCCCGCTTCCGAACAAGTTATCGGAACCGTAGAACCGGGAGCAAACCTTGGCAATGTGTGGATCGGACCAAGTCAAAATGCTTTAGTCGGAGACGCAAACGGAGTGGAACTATACCGTTATGACGCACATAATTTTTCACTCTTGAACGGAGGCGCCAATCCTTTACCTTACGGAGGTTCTCTTGTAACAGGAACTGCAGATTGGACTGCGACTTTATATCCCGATTGGGGAAGTAACGGCAAGGTTCGCATTCTGCATCCGGACTTGTCATTCTGGAAAGAATATACGATAGGTTTAGCGCCTACAGACATCAAAACTGAGCACGGCAATACATATAATTCCGAAGATACATATCCCTTAATCCAAAAATCTGAAGTCTACCCCAATCCCGCTCGCAGTAATGATTTATTGACTTTCACTTTTGCCGAAAAAAGTAGAAGCACGCTAAAAATTTATAATTTGCGCGGAAGATTGCTTTTATCAATTCCGATATCGGAAGGGAAAGCAGTTTTGCCTGCTGTGCAAATTGCAACTAAATACGGCGCGGGATGTTATCTTTATCTGATAGAAAAAGGTAGGGCAAGACAGACGGGAAAATTTATTCTTTTGCCATAAGCGCCCAAAATCAGAACTTCAGCTCCAATTGCAGCAGTTTATCTTCAAACTTGAGGCGGACTTTTTCCTTTTCTGAATTGTAATTTGATAAATGTGCATCCACAAAAGCATCGGCAACTGATAGGGCAACAGTCATTCCAATCCACCAATAATCGCTGCGTAAATCGTCACGATATTGGTCGCGTTTAGTTTGATAAAGCTGGTAGGAATAAGGATCTGCGGCAAATTCATCCATTAAGTTACCGTAATGTTTTGCTTTATCGTCCAGATAGAATGCTCTGCTGATAAGATAAGCTTGAACGCCGATTACTGCTCCCGCTTTAATATAGGCTTCATTATAAATTTGACCTCCGCCGGGTAAAACTACAGAATAAATCATTGCGCGTGAAGGTTGCTTTTGTTCTTCCGCTGCCGTTAAATTGCTCAAAAGCAGAAGCATCAGAGGCAACAGGTAAAAAGCAATCTTTCTGCTCATTGCGTTAATTTCTCCTTTAAGGATAGGAAAAACAGCGGCAGCATCAGTTCATGATGGCCTACAAAGTAAAACCCTTTTCCCGAAGGCTGAACAGGCCTTTGCGTAACATTCACTAACGGCCGGTATTGCACATTCATATCAAATACTGCAGTGTTCAATTCCCGCAAAGGATGTCCCAAATTTCGCGCCACTGATAAAGCTTTCAGAAAAACTTCCGGAATAATGACCCCTGAACCCAGATTGATAAAGACACCGCCATCTTCCAAGCTTGCCAAGCATTGACAAAAAATGCGAAAGTCACGCAAACTTGCAGCACCGATGGCGGCACCGTCTGCAGAAGCGTGTTGATGAATGATGTCAGTGCCGATGGCAACATGAACTGTGACGGGGACGCCGTATTGATAAGCCTTTGCCAGCAAGGAATTTTCTTTGTAAGGCGCGTTTTCGGAAAGCCAAAAACCTACTGCTTCGCCCAAACCCAGATTATTTTTATACGCGTCTGTTATGATGCTGTTTAAGTTATCTGCGGTATCTGCAGCCATACCAAAAGAACCGTCAAGCAAAGCTGTATCTACATCTTCGGAAGTTTTTCCCCAAACCGCAAGTTCGTAATCGTGAATAACGACAGCACCGTTCACGGCAACTACACCGATAGCACCAAGCTTCATCAAATCTATAATTAAAGGAGCCAAGCCGCATTTGATTACATGTCCGCCCGCTCCTAATAACAGCGGTTTTTGCTTGTGTACGGATTGCGCACAGATTTCAATGAATTCACGCAGTTCCGCTGCTTTTAATATCTCCGGCAAAGCTTGCCAAAAATCGTTAAGATTGACATTCAAAGGAGCAGCAAGAGAAGCAGCTTGCACTTTGCTGTAGCGGTCAGCGGCATTATAGCGTTTTAAGTTTGAAAGGTCAATTTCCCGGTAGCGTCCCATACATTTTTCTCTATTTCAATACCTTACTCGGTTTCCAATAGCGTTCCTGTTCGCTGAAAATACATCCGCAATAAGCTTGACGGTATAGTTTGGCGGCTTTGGAAAGGTCGATTCCTTCTTGCCACAAGGGACGCCAATCCTGATAGTAAAAATCTATTCCGAATTGATTTGCCAGCCTTTCACCGATTGCTTTGACTTCATCGTGTTTTTGATATTTACTGTATAGCAGAGTTGTTGTGAAGGCGTCAAAATCTTTTCCCAGAGCAATTTGAGCAGTCCGCAGAAGCCGCAATTCGTAACAGCCGAGGCATCGCACTACTCCTCTTTTTCTTGTAGCCTCCAAATACGCTTCCAGATTGTATTCATCCTGCCAGATAATCGGAATGTTTTCCTTCGCTGCAAAGTCTTTTAAGTTATCGCGCCTTTTCAGATATTCGGTATAGGGATGAATATTGGGATTATACCACAGCAGCGTTACATCCCAATCCTGCCTTAACTGCTGCAAAGGTGCAATTAAACAAGGCGCACAACAGGTGTGCACCAGCAATTTTTTAGCGGACATAATGAGGCATCTCCTTCGGTATTATAAATGAAATTTCCACTAAGCCTGAAATCTTTCCGTCTTTATACCAGCACTGCTGATGAATAAGTTTGCGCTCATTATTTTTCTCTATCGTGTAGGTATTGGTTCCGCCGGAGGCTAAAAGTTGCAGAATTTTCGCCCAAGTCTCCGGCTTATGACATTCTTGTAAGCTGTGTCCGATGAGATCGGCACCGCCTTCTTTTTGGAAAGTGGCAACGGATTTATCATTCATCGCGATAATGACAGCGTTTTGATCGCAAACTGTTATGGCGTCCGGAAATTCTTTAATCCAGTCAAAATTCATACTTTAGCTTCCATCCGTTATTTGGTCTAAAATTATAAACTGCTCAAAATTCCTTCAGAACAGCATTAGCAACGATACCGCGTTGAATTTGGTTAGTTCCTTCGTAAATCTGCAGAATTTTAGCGTCGCGCATGCGTTTTTCCTGCGGATATTCTTTCATGTAACCATATCCTCCACAAATCTGGACTGCATCAGTCGTCACTTTCATTGCTACATCGGACGCAAAGTATTTACACATAGCGCTTTCTTTGGAATAATTTCTGGCGCCGGAATCGATCATTTTAGCAGTCTGCAAAACCAGAGCCCGAGCGGCTTCAATCTGCGTCGCCATATCTGCAAGCATAAATTGTATGGCTTGAAAAGAGGAAATCGGCTTGCCGAATTGAATACGCTGATTCGCATAATGTGCGGCATATTCAAAAGCACCACGAGCAACACCCACAGCTTGGGCACCAACCATCGGACGAGATTTGTCAAAAACTTTCATTGCCGTAATGAAACCAGTGCCTTCTCGTCCGATTAAATTTTCCGCAGGAACGACGCAATCTTCAAAAATCAATTCGCGGGTGGCATTGGCACGAATTCCCATTTTATTTTCTTTTTTGCCGAAAGAAAAACCGGGCATCTCCTTTTCTACAACGAAACAAGACGCACCGCGCGCGCCTCTGGACTTATCAGTCATGGCAAAAATCGTATAAATATCAGCTTCTCCGCCGTTGGAAATCCACTGTTTCGTGCCGTTCAAAATATAGTTATCACCTTCTTTTCGGGCAGTTGTTTCAATTCCGCCCGCATCACTGCCAGCATTTGCTTCGGTTAATCCGAAGGCTGCCAACTTTTCTCCGTTTGCAATCTGCGATAAATATTTCTGCTTCTGTTCTTCGCTTCCCGCTATCAAAATCGGATACATCCCCAGTCCCGTTACTCCGAATGCGAGCGAAATTCCCAAATCAACGGCACAAAGCTCTTCCGTAACAATCGCCAAATCCATAACCTTTCCGCTGATTCCGCCGTATGCTTCAGGGATCAGAACCGCAAAAAGATCGCTCTGACGCATCACTTCCACAATCTCCCAAGGGAATATGCCTTCTTCATCATATTTTTCACTCAGGGGAGCCATTTTTTCCACTGCTATTCTTCGGGCCAGATCTCTCATTTCTTTTTGTTCGTCAGTCAAAAAATACTCCATAAAGCAAACTCCTATTTTATTCAATTCATTTTGTATAATCATTATCAAAAGAGATGATTTTCTGTCAATTAAAAAGTCAATTTTACCATTTCGGAACTCGCTTTTTATAAATGAACCCGGATGACTTCTTCCTCTTATTTAACGGGGGGTTAACGCAGGCTTTCCCTCCGTTAACCCTCCGTTAACCCCCCGCTTCATTTAAGGAAGATAAAAAATTGCCCTTTCGGAGTTTTGAATTCCTTCACCAGCTTTCAAAGTTTAAATATATAATAAGGAATTCCGGACTTCGGAAATGGCGCGCAACGCAGTCTATTTTGCTTTTCGTTAAAATATTTAACGTATAAATTAAAAAAAATAAAAAAATGCTTGACATAAATATGAGGATTATATAAAAGCGAATCAGACTATATAGGTGATGAAAAAAATTTTTTATAAAGAGGAGGCTATGATGCGACACAAATTTTTATTTTTAACATTAGTCTTTTGTTTTGTAGTATTAGGGCTTTATGCTCAGGAGTCCTGGTCATGGTTTGAAGGTTTTGAAGAAAGTTGGCCACTTTCAAATTGGCAGATGAGCGGAGTGGCAAGAGTTTCTTCTACTTACAGCAGCGGTTATGGAGTTCCGAGGACCGCTGCTCATAGCGGAACTTTTTGTGCAGGATTTAGTACTAATATTACAGATTATATTATTACGCCGATTCTATTATATCCTGAGGGAATTATTTACTTTTCCAAAACGAATACTGGCAACAATCAAGTTATAGTAGAATATCAAGAAGAGGATGCCACACCCGGTCCTGATCTAAATGGCACTTGGGAGACTTTAGGAAATTATACAAGCAATACGAGATGGTTGCCAACCTATATTGATTTATTAGGTTATACAAATATCTATCTTAGGTTCAGACCAACTCCTCCTGCTCCGGCAACCAAACGTTACACCTATTTCGATGATTTTACTGTCTATGAACAAAATGTTCCTATAGAATTATCTTCGTTTACCGCTGTTTTATCACAAGAGTTGTTTGTTAATCTGCATTGGACTACCCAATCCGAAACCCAGATTGCAGGATACAACTTGTTTAGAAATGAGAATAACAGGTTATATGATGCAATAAAAATTAATTATGATTTAATTCCCGCAAATAATTCTTCGTCTGCTTCCAATTACGAATTTCAAGACAAAGAAGTGGAACCCGGAAATTGGTATTACTGGCTGCAAAGTATGGAGCTGGACGGTTCTTCCTATTATTACGGTCCATTGAGTATATTTGTAAATGAAAACGGCCACAATATTACTCCTCCTGCTATTATTACCGAAACGCAATTGCTGAACGCATATCCCAATCCTTTCAAGTCAATAACAAATTTGAGCTATGCATTAAAGGAGCCCGGTCAGGCTAAATTTGAGATCTATAATGTAAGAGGACAACTGATTCGCACTATCCTGCCTGCCCCGCAAGACAAAGGTTATTATCAAATCGTGTGGGACGGCAAAGATCTGAACGGAACGCAAGCTTCTTCCGGAGTGTATTATGTGCGTATGACCTGCGGGAAATATGTGTCTTCTCAGCGTTTGGTGCTGATGAAATAGTTAACTTAACAAAGCTTCATAACATATTATAAAGGCGGGCTTTTTACCCACCTTTTTTATTGTAACATAGCTTTCCAAGCTGTTGGGTTCCGACATTTCGGAGTTCCGAATTCCTTCGTGCACTATCAAAGTTTATGTTATCTAAATGGAATTCCGGACTTCGTAAATGTCGCTTACCGAAGTCCATTTTGCCTAATGGATTTTATACACACGATAGTTTACGGGGGCAAAAAGGACTCCGAAATCGCTGAGTTCGCTCTTGTAATACAGCTTTCCAAGCTGTTATTATGCCGGGTTTGTTACCCGCCCATTTCTTTTCCGCAGGTTACAAACCTGCGGTTACAACAGGATAAAATCCTATGCTACAAAAACCTGCGGTTACAACAGGATAAAATCCTATGCTACACCTACGGCTTTAAATATTTGCATCCTTTAGGTCTTAAGCGTTGTATACCTTTTGCGTATCTTATATCGAATAAAAGAGTTAGCTCACTGTTTAATGACAGCCAGAACTTGACCTTTGCTGACACTGTCACCCGCGTTTAAAGGAGTGGAGATAACTACACCTTTGACGGGACTGGGAATATTATTATACATCTTCATCGCTTCCAGCACCAAAATAGTATCGCCGATTTCTACGCTGTCACCTTTTTTCTTTTCATAGCGGACAACCATTCCCGGCATGGGTGCAGTAATGGGTGTCCCTTCTTCTGTATTAGCAGAAGTAATTGGTTTGGCATTGATGGTTTGCGTATTTTTTACAACCGTTGCCGGTGCTGGTGAAGAAACAGTTGGATGAGGAATATTGACCTTCGATTTATTCGCCGGTTCGTAATTGACAATCTGTGACGAGCCTATTTTTTCATTTACTTCCACCAAGAAGTATTCGCCATCCACATAAATATCAAACTGTCTGATGTCTTCAGGTTTAGGGGGATTATCCTTTTTTGGAATCACAATATATTCTCCTGATTTAACTTTTCTGATGAGTTCTTCTTGTCTCTGCACTTCTTCCAAAGTAACCGGTTTAACATCGTCGGGAACGGGAAGAAGACCGTATTTCCATTTCAGAAAGCGGATAGCAGTTACATCATACAACGCTACGATTAGGACATCTTCAATGCTTTTAGCCAAGCCCTTGCTCATTTCTTCCGCTTTCGGCATTCCCGGTTCAATAACATCTCCCGGTCTGACAGTTATAGGTTTTTCCCCGCGAGAATAACCTTTCAAAGCTTTTTTCTGAACTTCGGGATTGATGGGCATAGTAGTTTTGCCGTAAAGGCCATAGCATAAATCTTTTACCTGTTCCGTAATGCGGGAATATTCACCTTCAGTCTTATCAAATAAGGCATTATTAACTGCTTGAGTGCCAACAATTTGACTGGTGGGCGTCACCAAAGGAATCATTCCCAAGTCTTTTCTCACTCTGGGTATTTCCTTGAACACATCTTCCAATTTATCCAAGGCATCCATCTCACGCAATTGATTGACCAAATTGGATAGCATTCCGCCCGGAGTTTGATGAATGATTACATCGGTGTCAATGATGCTGAACTTCGTCGTATCGGCGAATTGGAGATATTTCGGGATGACTTTTTCCAAATCTTTGTCTATTTTATCGAGTAACTTGATGTCAAATCCGGTGTCACGATTGGTTCCCAGCAAAGAAATAACCAGAGGTTCCACTGCCGGATGCGAAGTCCGATACGCATAAGGAGCCATACAGGTATCAATTATGTCCACTCCTGCTTCAATCGCTTTAAACAATGCCAAATCACCCAAACCTGCAGTGAAATGCGTATGCAGATGAACCGGGACTTTGACGCTTTCCTTCAAAGCCCTGACCAAATTGTATGCATCATAGGGAGCAATCAATCCCGCCATATCTTTAATGGCAATAACATCGGCACCCATATCTTCCAGTTGTTTAGCTTTCCGGACATAGTATTCGATGTTGTAAATTTCCCCGCCCATTCGCTGTTCGGTTAAGGAATAGCAGATGGCGCCTTCGAATACTTTATTGTTCTTTTTTATGATTTTGACTGCGGTAAGGAAATTGCGGAAATCGTTTAATGCGTCAAACACGCGGAAAATGTCAATGCCGTTATCTGCAGCTTTTTGGACAAACACTTCCACCACATCATCAGCGTAATTACGATATCCAACCAAGTTTTGACCCCGAAGCAACATGGAAAAAGGCGTTTTCTTCATATATTTTTTCAGAGTGCGGATGCGTTCCCAAGGGTCTTCATTAAGGTAACGGTGCATCGTGTCAAAAGTAGCTCCGCCCCACATTTCCACTGAATAGAAGCCTACTTTATCCATATCTTCAGCTACTATGACCATATCTTCAGTTCTGCCTCTGGTGGCAAATAAACTTTGATGCCCGTCCCGAAAAGTTAAATCTTGAATTTTAATGGGATTGGCGGCTTTGGGTCTGTCCGGTTCATAACGCATTTGCGTCATTTCCACCGCGCCATGCTTATCCATTTCTTGTCTCCTTTTTATGTCTCTTATGTATTTAAACTCTTTTAGCCAAGCGGCGCTGATAAAGTGTCCTAAAGTTCATTGTCTGTTGTCTTCCGTAATTTGCCCAAGCTGAAGGCAGACGGGAAGGAAGTTTCTGTTCCGAAGAAGTTTTCTCTTCACTTGTCAGGATTGACATTACAGCTGCTATAGCCGCAACTTTCTTTTTATCATCCATCTTTCATATCCTGTCCTATTCGTAAAATTACATGGGAATGTTGCCGTGCTTTTTGGGCGGCAGACTTTCGCTTTTAGTGCAGAGAATTTCCAAAGCGTCAATTAATCTGGCTCGCGTTTCGTTAGGTCTGATTACGGCATCAATGTAACCTCTGGAAGCGGCAACATAGGGATTATTGAATTCATCTTCATACAGTTTAATCATTTCAGCGCGCTTGGCAACAGGCTCTTTCGCTTCCGTTATTTCTTTTCGGAAAATAATATTGGCTGCACCTTGAGCACCCATAACGGCAATTTCAGCCATGGGCCAAGCGAAAACCATATCCGCTCCTAAATGTCTGCTACTCATGGCAATATAACTTCCTCCGTAATCTTTACGCGTAACGACAGTCAGTTTGGGAACAGTGGCTTCGGAATAGCACCACAAAAGTTTTGCTCCGTGTCTGATAATTCCGTTCCACTCTTGATGCGTGCCCGGTAAGTAACCAGGGACATCAACTAAAGTCAAAAGCGGAATATTAAAAGCATCGCAAGTGCGAATAAAACGCGTGGCTTTATCGGAAGCGTCAATATCCAAACAACCGGCTAAAAAATTAGGCTGGTCGGCTATCACACCGACCACTCTTCCGTTCAAACGCGCAAAACCTACGATCACATTTTGCGCATAGTAATAATGCGGCTCAAAAAAGATCCCGTCGTCAACGATGGAATGAATAACCTCACGCATGTCATAACTCATTTTAGGGTCGTCCGGAATGATTGTGTCCAGTTCGGGACACAAGCGATGTGGGTTATCTTTTGTAGGTACGATCGGAGGATCTTCCATATTATTGGAAGGCAAGTAGGAAAGAAGCATTTTGATTTTTTCTACGGCATCGGCATCGTTGTCACAGGCAAAATGTGCATTGCCGCTTTTGGAATTATGAGCCATTGCACCGCCAAGTTCTTCTTGTGTAGTTTCTTCGCCTGTCACTGCTTTAATGACATCCGGTCCAGTTATGAACATAAAACTGGTGTTTTTGACCATAAAGACAAAATCTGCCATGGCAGGCGAATAAACAGCACCTCCAGCACAAGGTCCCATTATTGCTGCAATTTGCGGAATTACACCACTGCAACGAGAATTGCGAAAAAAGATTTCTCCGTAACCTTTGAGAGCATCAACACCTTCCTGAATACGAGCTCCTCCGGAATCGTTTATCCCGACGAGTGGAACCCCTGCTTTTAACGCTAAATCCATAACTTTGCATATTTTAGCGGCATGCATTTCACCCAAACTTCCACCGCGGGAAGTAAAATCCTGCGCAAAAGCAAATAGGGGACGACCGTTCACTAAACCGTGACCGGTTACAACTCCATCTGAAGGAATGTCAATTTTGTCCATGCCGAAATTGTCGCAACGATGATGCACGAACATATCAATTTCACGAAAAGTACCGGGGTCAAACAACAAGTCAAGCCGCTCGCGAGCAGTAAGTTTGCCTCCGTCATGCTGTTTTTGCACGGCTTTTTCTCCGCCCATTTGACGAATTTTTGCTTCTTTTTCTTTCAATTCTTCTATGGCTTTTTTAGTTTCGGACATGGTTGCTCCTTTAGCGTAAAGCTTTTATTTGCAATTAGTTTTAATTAATTCTTTATTTCATTTCTTTATTTATCATGAAGGCATTATCGTCAAGGGAAAAAGTTAGAAGGTATCTCTAATTGTGTCTTTTAATTTGAATAATTCCGTAGAAGTTAAAAAAGCTATTTACCGAAGTCCATTTTGCCTGATAGTTTTGTGGTGCTTGAAAATTTGCAAAGGCAAAAAGGACTCCGAGGCCTGCATTGTATAATACTATTAAAATTAATAGCGGTGTCTGTGATGCGGATGCCAAACCCAACGCCAATAAACGGCAACGGTTGAACTGTGCGACTTGCTTATTTTATGCATGCTGTAGACTTTAATCGTGTGAGTTTCGGGATTTAGCACACCTTTTACTTGCACATACACCTTTTTTCCGTTTTTGCCGTAAGTCTTCCACAATTCTTTTGCCAGACGATTTCCGTAACTGTCAAAATGATAGAGGACTTTTTTACCGTTTTCGTCTTTGGTGACGATACTGTAACCTCTAATGTTGCAATAAACGGCATCTGAAGGCGGTTGTCCCTCCGTAATATTGAGCCAGCCGTTTCCGTTATGCAAATTGGAGTAAGGAGGTTTGCGGACTAAATAACCCGAGAAATCTTCTCCGTCGTCTTTCCATTCGAAGTTATAGACGAAAACGGGTGCCACATAACGGTAATGGCGATGGTGATAATATTCGTAATAAGGATAATAGACCCAATATGAATTCCAGCCGTAGGGACCGAACCAAGAGACATAGTAACCGTAAGTCCAATCGTCCCAATAATAATAACCGTCATACCAAGAGTAATACGGATGGTAGCTAAAATCAAAGTAGAAATAATAATGAGGCAAGTGATGATGCGCATGATGCGCATGCCAGTAAGGTTCAGGATGATGATTATAATCATGATGCCAATCATTGCCTTCGTGATGATGAAAATCACTGTCATTATTACCGTGATGAGGTCCGTGGCCATTATAGGGAGGTTCAACATGATGCTCATTATTATGAGCCGGAGGTGGAGGAGTATTCGGCACATGTCTTGTCACTTGTGAAACCGGTTTTACGGCAACGGGAGTAACAGAATTGTGGTCAACATGACTGTTTTGACTTTGCTGCTTTTGTTTTAATTCAGGTTTAGCTGCAGCAGGTTCGGGTTTAGTATCCGTATCCGGAGAGAAAGTTTTTAGGATAAATTGCGAACTGCTTCTTTCAGCACTTTCAGATTGAGAGCGCAGTGATTGCGAACGCTCAGATTGTGAACGCTCTGATTGCGAACTTCTGGCAGCAGAGGGCATAACAAATTGCGAAGAAGGTTTTTGAGTTGAATCCGTTTTATAAGTATCGTTCGGAACAGAGCGTGAAGTTCGGTCTTTATAATAATAAGAGTTCGGATTATAGCGTTCATTATCCTTATTTGCTTGTCGGTAATCAGTGGAAGGTTTATCCTCTTTATAAGTTTCCGTTTGGCGTGAAGAAGAACGATTTGCATTACCGGAACTGTGAGACGAACGATTATTATCATTTTGAGAGGGTTTTTCTTCACGGGAAGAATTTGGTTTGGAGGAATAATTGCGAACCGCTCTATTTGTGCTTTTATGACTTGTTTGTTTATTGGAGGAAGCTATTTTATCCAAAAGCTGATCGGCATCTAAAGCTTGCTCGTCATTATCGGCAATGATGACTTTATCCTTAGATGTTTCTTTGGCGGTTTTATCCTGATTAGTGCTGCGTTGAGCATTCAAGCACACGCACATCGCCAAAATCAGAACTAAAGTTAAAATAATTTTGCTGTTTTTCATGGCTCCCTCCTTCCCGTCAGGCAACCTTATCTACCCTACATTACAATATACTGAAGAAAATACTGCAAGCAAAATTATCGTTTATATTTTATAAAGAACCACCACAAAGCCGCCAATAATGCACCTGCGGGCGGATTTTCAATCTGCTTCTTGATTTCTTCCAAAGAAGCCACCCTCATATTATGGGCGTCAAAAACATCAGCTCCCCGAATGGAAGCGACTTTATGGTATCGGTCATCGTAAATTTCATAATCTCGAACAGTGCCTACTTTGTGACTATGGGCATCGTAAATTTCGGAGCCGCGCACAAAACCCAGTTTCTGACTGTGGTAATCCATCAAATCGTTTCCGGACATTTTATATTTCGTGAACATAGTTTCTTTGCTTTAGGGAAGCGGATAAGCGGCAAGGAAAAGTTGAGGTTGCAAAGCGAATTTGCCTGCATTAGTCACGGTTTTATAAGTCATCTTATCAAGCGTTCCCAATTTCTGGAAGTATTCACCGGTGAAATAGAAGTTATCATTATCTTTGAAGAACAAGCAATTGGCAGGATTAGCGGAAGCGGAATAATGTGAAAAATCATCAATCGTAAAACTAACTAATTCCCTTTCCAACTTAAGGTCGGGGCTGATTTCCGCCAATTTATACCGAATTCTGTCGCTTACAACAGCAGTATACAGATAAAGTTTATCCCCTTTCGGAAGTAAATTAAATCCTAAATAATTATAATCAATCTGATTTTCTACTTTACTGTTTTTACTATTCACTACATACAAACGGTGGACATCATCAAATCCGCTTTTGGCTTTGGGATTTGCCACTTTGGCAGAATAGGAAATGTAAATGGTGGAATCGGCAATGCCGCACACTTGAAAAACGGCTGTTGTATCCTGCACGGGATAATTTATATCGTTGAAAATGGGGCTCGGGTCAATTGCCTGAATGGCAAAACGCACAGTTTCAAGAGAAGATTTCCCTCCTCTAAACAGCCAAAACCAGCCACCGGTTAATTGGCAAGAAAGCATATTTGAGGCGTCTTTAAGCAGGAGGCGTTTGCGTTCAAAAGCCATGCCGTTTGTATGAAAATCATACATAAAAATCTGAGCATCGGGAGATTTTATTACTAACCGCAATTTAGCACCGCTCATTCCGGCATAAAGTAAATCACCGTTTTTAATCAAAGTGGGATAAGTTTGACCCAAATGCAGGTGCTTATCCGCAGTCACAATTTGGAAAACCGTATCCGCTTTACTGATAATCATTAAACTATCAGCTAAAACCAGATGAGTGTCCGTCAGGTTATTGGCAGGTGATTTTAAGACCAGACTGTCCGTAACGCTTAAGTCTTGCTTACTGATTTGATAGATTGTGACAAAACTGAAGGTGCTGTCACCAACTTGATAAGAAGTCCGCACCGGGCAGTAGATATATTTTTCCGAAGATGCCGTTCCTTCAAAAGAATAGGTATTATAGTCGCTATTAGGAAGAGGAGTCAGATTGAATTTGTGCATAGCGCTCAACTCGCCGGCAGACTGTTTGGGATAATAAACGCCTTTGCTTTGGTAATATTTTTGGCCTGCGCATCCGAAAAGCAGAAACGCAGTCACGCTCAGGATGATTAATTTTCGCATAAATCCTCCACAAAAAGTGTTTATCCTTTATTACTGCTCTTTTTGTCAACTCTATTCTTGCTTTATTAGTTACGGTAGTGATGCCGCGGTGTCTCTGGGATTTTTTCCCAGAGGCTCCTTGTTGTTCCGTGAGATATATTAAAGGAAGAATAGGATTTTCAGGCTGCAAAATCTGGGTATAAAGCGGGATTTATCTCGCCTTAGAAATCAACCCGTTATGGCTTTTTTGACGATTTGCATGGCGTTATGAGCAAAGAGGCCGGGATTTTTCGTCAAAATCAGACGCAGAAGATTCAGGTCAAAATAGCCTTTCATCAGTGCTAAAACTATGGCGGGATCAACATCTTTGAGAATATTCAGCACCTTATCCCATTGCGTATCGTTATAATGGCGAATGATTTCATTCAACTTGGTATTAAGTTCTATGCTGCGTGCGTATTTTCTTTTCCAACGCGCTTCATAGCGTTTGAGAAAGGCTTCGGAAGTGTCATTTTTGGCGATTGCTTCCGCTGCAACGGTTCCGGCAATCTTACCAATCTCCATTGCAGGCCGAATTCCTTCTCCCGAAATGCTTAAAACATGTCCTGCAGCGTCTCCGCAGACAAGCAGATTTTCCGCATAAGTTTTTTCCAGATAACCGCAATTCGGAAGTGAACCAAAATGCGTTTCCACAATACTATAGGGCTGCAATTGACACGCAAGCGGATGGTCACTATTGATAAAGTTGTCCAAAAGCGGTAAAGGATCGTCTTTACATTGAGGAGCTAAAACGCCAAACCCGAGGCGAACGCGATTTTTGCCGCAGGGGAAAATCCACGCGTAACCCAAAGGAGAAAAATCCGAACCCAATAAAATAGCGGTTTTATCCTGCTGCCAATTGGAAGTGAAGATTTCATATTCCGCGCCTTTTCCATAACCGGCTAACTCTGTTCGCAGACCCATTTTGCGTGCAATCACTCCGCCCAAACCGCCGGCATCAATAATAATGCGAGCTTTGTATTCGGCAGGTAGACCGTTTCGCATTGCTTGCACTCCGCAAATTTTGCCCTCTTCCAAAAGCGGATTTTTCACTGTCGTGTTGGTGTAAATTACCGCACCCGCCAAGGATGCCTGCTCTGCCAAATATTGATAAAACGCGTGCACATCCAGCATGCAAATTTCGGGAAAGTCATAATGGAAAGCAGCTTTGGACCTTTTACTTATAAATTCCAAATGATGCACGGGATGCAAAAAACTTTCAGGAATGCCGAAAGCTTTTAATTCCCGCGTCCAACTTCCGCCGCTGGTGTGAACGGGAGAGCCGATTTCCAGATTTTTTTCCAAAACTAAAACGGAAAGACCTTTTTCTGCAGCTGCTTTTGCTGCACATAGTCCGGCCGGACCTCCTCCCACAATGAGCAGATCCCAAGTTTTTGAGGTTTGCACTCGTCACTCCTCTTTATTTTTTATTTTTAATCAATAATAATTTATACAGCTAAATATTTCTCTGCTATGGAAAAGCCGCATCCGTTCGGCTTTTACTTAACTTTTACCAATTTGCGAACAGCAGTTTTCCCGTTTTGCTTTACCTGCAGAAAATATATACCTGTAGCGGCGTCATTACCATATTCGTCTTTTCCGTTCCAATACAAAGTTTGGCATTCTTTTTGCGGAACGCCGCTGTATAAAGTTCTGATTTTCTGGCCCTTGACATTATATATTGCCGCCTGCATTGAAGCGGATTTATCGCCTGAAATCAAATCCGCACAAAGATAATTGCGACACGGATTGGGATAAATTTTGGTGATGTGCAGTCCGTGCACCGGAACGATGTTCTCATCCTGCGCGGAAACCGTTTCGCCGAAGACATTGTGAAACACATGATAAATCAAGTTGGAGACTTCATCCTGCTTCATATTAAACAGCGGAAAGCTAAGCAAAACAGTCTTGCCGTTACCCTGATTTTTGTATACACCAACCGGCATTCCGTTCATACTGCCTTGCGTTGATGTATTTTGATAATCCGAGCCGTAAAAATATACATTTTCTGCAGTCGGTTCTGCACCCACGGATTCAATATTGTAAATATGCCCGACCAAGGGAGGAATGGTTTTCAAACTGTCCACGGTCAGAGGCGGATATCCGGAATTTTCGGGAAGCGCATAACGGAAACGAGCTCCGCTTTTATAATCCGTAGTCTGAACGCCGAAGTTGTCGAACATAAAACTTCCGCTTTCGTAAGTATAGGGATAATTGCCGTTATTGTCAAAAGCCCGGGCAGGAAAATAGGATGTAATCAGCACTTTCCCCCCAATTTGAATATATTTAACGAGTTCATCTCTCACCGCATAAGGATAAAGCAAATTGCCTGCGTCGTTGCCGTGCCACAAAATAGAAGAGTAAATTCCGAGGTCGGCAAGTTTTAGCGTATCTTCAAGTTCCGTATCGTATTGGGCGTGAGTGAAATTGTGCAGCACTTCTTCATAAAAAGCGTCACTCACTGCATCATTGGGCGAAAAAACGGTATTGGAAGGATTATTTTTCGTTTCATCCACGATCAGGATGCCTTGATTGAGAGTTATAATTCTGCTGCGAACGGCTTGTGTGAGAGGACTTTCATTCGCTTCAGTGTCTACTGCGGCAAGTTTGTAATAATAATAAATAAGATCAGTCGCAGTTTGATCCGTATAAACGGTATCGGTAACAAGATTGGAATTGAGGACTGCATAAGGTCCGTCTAAGGAAGTGGAACGATAGATACGATAACCGGTAAGATCAAGTTCGTGATTTGGCTGCCAACTTAAACGAATACTATGCAGTTGCGGGAAATCCGTTAAGCCGACGGGAGTTTTGGGAACGGAATTTGGCGTGGCGTTTACCGTTGTGTAAAAGCCGATATTCAGGTCATTATCCACAGCTGCCACTCCGATTGTATATTCAGTTCCGCTTTCCAATCCTGGAACTGTAAAGGTATTAGTCACTGTGGAAAATTCCAAAGGCGTCTGTAAATTAGGATTGGTGGCATATAATTCAAAATGATTAACATCGCTCTCCAAACCCTCTGTGTTCCAAGTAATAAGAAGAGAATTGCCCGTTCCCGTGTCAAAAACTTGGACATTTTTGACGGGCGCAGGCATTTGGTCAAATGTTGCACACGCTGCAGTTGAGGCTTTGATAACTTCTGCAGCGTAAGCGGGATTGGTATTGGCGACAAGATCATTAACGGTATGATAGTATGGACTGAAAACATCTTCAGAAAAATAAATAACGGGAAAACCGCGCTGCCAAAATGAATAGCTGTCGCTGCTCGGACTGTTCCAACCCAGATAATAAGGAGTTAAAACAGTTTGGGCATCAGTTATGCTTCCTGCAAGCATTGCTTGTTCCAAAGAACCTTCATACACATTCAGACGCACATTCCAATCCGTTGAGGTTGAGGGGCAGTTCGAAATCATATCATGATTAATCATCAGTTTGATGTCTTGTTCGTTATCTGCAGCTTGATTAGCATAAAAATGGCTTCCCCAAAGCCCTAATTCTTCTGCGGCAAAGGTTATGAACCGGATAGAACATTCCGGTTGATAACCTGCTGCAGTCATTACTCTTGCCATTTCTAAAGCAGCTGTTGCTCCGCTGGCATTGTCATCAGCTCCCGGAGCAAAGATAAAAGGGTCGCTTTCACCGTAGACAATGGAATCGTGATGTCCGCCGACAACGATTATTTTCTCCGGGTTGATAGTGCCGGTTAAGGTGGCAACTACATTATAATGTTCGAAACCGTTATTATCGGAAAAACTTTCCAGATGAGCATTACCCAGTCCCATTCTTAGAAATTGGCTTTTAATCCAATTCGCCACTTGCCAACGAATGGCAGCTCTGTCATAGCGAGTTCCGAAATCTTGCAGATGCTGCATGAACCATTCCACGCTGTCCGCATTAACCATAGTCAGCAAGTTGCCGAAATTTATGCGAGTTGATTTAGGCGCTTCTAATTTGGATTTATTTAACCTTATAGGCTGAAAATCAAGTTTGACAAAAGGAAATTTTGTGAGGGAAGATAATTGCGTTTCCGTCAATTGCGTCTTCAGTAAAATAACATCGTCCAGTTTTGTCACTTCAATTCCCATTGCGGGAGTTACTTCAGCCTTTTGATTCGGCAAACTGCTCAGCAGAAAAAAGTTTTCCGTCAAAGGTAATTGCTCCAAAACAGTAAAAGATAAGGCAGGAAGTTTGGTTAAGATTTCATCATCTGCCGATGCCAATAAATAGTTTTCGGAAGTATAATACACTTCTATTTGCTTCGGCAGAAGCTGCCATAAACTTTCCGACTCCGACGGACTAAAATAAGCGTTGACTGCTTGTCTATTCAAACGAACCAAATAACTCGGAGCATTTTGAGCTGTGAGCAGAACAACAGACAGCAAGATCAAAAGCGACAAGACGACTTTTTTCATTGTATCACCTCAATTCAGGAAAAATTTTACTTTATGAATCATTTTATTCAGCTGTCTTTTCTATGTCAATTAAATAGATGAAGTAAAGTGTATAAATGTAAAGCTGAGAAGATAGGGAAAGATAAAAGCTTTGACAAAAAAAAGAGGGAAATAAAAAAATGAACTGCATAATATTTATATTTGCATTATGCTATCGTCCGAAGGAGGAATTTTTAGCATGAAAAAGGACCTTATTCTCATACTTCTTCTTGTCCTTTGCTCGCTGCCTTGCATTGTTACGGCGCAAGATAAAATTCTGCCGCAAAAGGATAATATCTTCGCTCTGAACAGTCCGGCAGAATTGATGCAGCTGAATGAATTGAAGAAAATCAAGATGGAAGTTGATTTATCGGAACCGGAAGAGAAAGCCGAAGATGCCGCTTTTTTTGGAATTTATCCCGTTGATCTTGATTTCACTAAAGCACAGGAATTGAATTATCCTTACAATTACGGCATTTTGATTACGGGAATTGTTGATGCTTCTCCCGCTTACATATATCGTTTGGCGGAAGATGATATCCTGATGGAAATTGACGGCAAAAAAGTCCTTAATCTGAAAGAGTTTGATAAAATTGAAGGAATGTATAGAGCAGGAGATGCGGTTAATCTGAAGATTTATCGTGAAGGTGAAATCAAGGAACTGGACTTTGTGTTTGGAACTAATCCCGAAAATGCTTCTGCAGAGGAGAAAGAAAATTGCGCTTCTTGTGCATCTGACAAGCATAAATCTGTCGGTTACGGAGGCGGTTCATGGCTTCCGGTTTTTTATGCGCTTGATTTAGATGACATTAATTCCCTGCTCAAGACGCTAAACTTTTCTACTTTACCGGACGACGGTCTTTTGGCATTAGCCGGTTTTGGCGGAAAAGGCAGCATCGGTAAAGGATGGTTTTTGGGCTTCCAATTCCAAACTTATGATGAATATAAGAAGAAAAGCGCTCCCCAAACAGGTTTCTTGAATATTGTAGATTTTGATTTCACGACTTGGAATATAACTTTGGACAAGCGTTTTGCCCTATTGAAAAATCTGATTGCATCTGCGGGAGTGGGCGTCGGCAGAGGCGTGCAAAGTTTGAATTTGGTGCATACAAACGGCGATTTTGAGTGGGGAATTCCGCCCGAGAGCAATTACAGCGTTACTTATAAGAAAAGCTATGCGGTCGTGCAGCCGAAAGTTGAACTCCAAGTGAGATTGCTGTCTTGGTTTGGTATAAGAGGTGAAGTCGGTTACCTTTACGGTTATTCTCCCACAAAGGGTTGGAAGCAGAGCTATAGTAACGCCGAAACATTTGAGGTGAATAATTCTCCCGATACGCCTTTAGAAGGTTTGACTTTTTCCGTCGGTCCTTGGTTCGGATTTTAAGGCAAGCAAAAAATATAAATTTGAACAGCTGCTGATTGGGGAGTCGGAGTCCTTTTTGCCTTAGCGAACTATCAATTGTCACAAAACAATGAGGCAAAATGGACTTCGGTATTTATCAAATCACATTACGCTATGTCATGTTCCGAAGTCCGGAATTCCTTTTAGTTTGGATAAACTCATTAGATTATTTCGGAATTCAGAACTCCGAAACATTAGCCTTTCGGAGTCCTTTTTGCCTGCGCAGACTAAAGAGTGTCACCAAACTATAGGCAAAATGGACTTCGGTATTCATCAGATAACATTACGCTCTGTCATGTTCCGAAGTCCGGAATTCCTTTTAGTTTAGATAAACTCTTTTGCTTGTTTGGGAATTCAGAACTCCGAAACATCAAGCTGTCGGAGTCCTTTTTGCCTTAGCGAACTATCAATTGTCACAAAACAATCAGGCAAAATGGACTTCGGTAAAGTGTGTTTCGGAGTCCTTTTTGCCTTAGCGAACTATCAATTGTCACAAAACAACGAGGCAAAATGGACTTCGGTATTTATCAGATAACATTACGCTCTGTCATGTTCCGAAGTCCGGAATTCCTTTTAGTTTAGATACACTCATTAGATTATTTCGGAATTCAGAACTCCGAAACATCAAGCTGTCGGAGTCCTTTTTGCCTTAGTGAATTATCAATTGTCACAAAACAATCAGGCAAAATGGACTTCGGCAAATGACTTTCACTTAAAGGTTGTTTTATTTGACGCGGATTATTCTAACGGTCTTATTGTAATTTCCCGCATGAGTATTCAGCAGATAAATTCCGGACTGCACTTGCCGACCTTGTTCATCTTTTCCGTCCCAATTCAGAGTAATCTGCCCGCTCTTCAAATCACCCTGATAAAGTTTCCGCACCAATTGTCCTTTCAGATTGTAAATCATTAATGATGCTTCAAAAGCGGTTTTGGGAGCGGTAAGGGTCAGCTCTGTATTATCCCTGAAAGGATTGGGTCTGACAGTTAAGCCGGGTGCGCTTACAATAGCATTATCATTATTAGCGGTAACGGGCATCAAAACTATGTATCCGGGACGAAGATTTAGCACGGGGATTTGGTTATACAGGAAATCTGTAATCGTTAATGTGGCAAGAGAAACGCTTCCCGTATTGCCTATGGCGCGGAATTTCACTTTTAGCAAATTGCCTTCACCCACCAGCAACCCGCCAAAATTGATGTTAAAATGCAAGACCCCGTTTCCGTTATCGGTTACCTCTATATTGGCAGAGGAAGCGAGACAATCGGTAACATCAAAGCCTTCCCAACTTACAAGATTAGTCTGATAGTGCAAATCAAAAGAGGCGGAGTTTACATTCCAGGAAGGCAGCACAAAAGTAGTGGTAAGCGGTATCTGCGCAATTGTATCATAATTAATATACATCGCATTCAGCAAATCAATGACTGAATCTTCCAAAGCATTGATTAAAGCCACTACATTGATGACAGTCGCATTGACTAAGGTGACAGGAGTTGAATTAATCTGAACTTGAGTTAAATCGAAAGGAAAATCTCCGGGAAGCATAGGCCTGAAATTAATCTTCAGCAAATTCCCGCCGCCTGAGATGACATTTGTGCTGTTGACGGTAAAAGTAATCTGACCGGGTTGCAATTCCACGGCGTCAATATTTGTTCCCCCCAAAAGAGTTCCGACAGTATTAAATCCGCAATACTGCATGCCTGTATTATCATACTCCAGAACAAAACTGAGGCTGGTTACATTGAATTCAGGCAGAAGAGGATATGTGGCAATAGTGACAAAAGTATTATCTCCCACCGCACAATCCGAACCTTGAAGGGAAAGCTGCACGGAAGAAAGATTGTAGTTCAAAGGAAATACGTTAAAGATAGCGCCCTGTCCCTGATTAAAAGTATAGCCGGGATTTAAATTTGAGGTCAAAAAATACCCGTCGTAAGAACCGCCCCAACCCCAATTGAAATGGAAGTAATCATTATTCTGATAACCGTCGCATACGAAAGCGTGACCTCCGTTGGGACCAAAACCGTGATAATATAAAGGACGTATGGCATCCAATTCAGTCCTCAGCATTTGATTCCATTGAGTTGAACCGTAACTGTTTTTTGATTTTAATTGAATGGAGGTGTTATATCTGAAATGCTGAATCCAGGAAGTTACCACATTTTCACTGTAAGCTCCGGAACCGTCGGGAGAATAACCCATATCTACAGCAACCCCGCAATGATACATCAGCAAAGCCACAGCTTCATTAGCTTCGTGAACCGCATTTGGCATCTGCGTCCATTGATAGGTGGTCGCTCCGAAATTTGCACTTTGATTTCCGTAACCGGAAGCATAATATGAGTGTGAACCGACGCCTGTCGGAGGCCAATTCCAATATTTCATAACTTGAGCCATAGCTGAAGCTACGCAACCCGCATAAACATGTCCACCCGGACCGGAAGGATCTGCAGGACAATACATATTATAGGGCCAGCCTTGATTCCAAGTGGTAACCAAAAGAGGAGAAACACTTTTGGCGCTGTTTCGTTGCATAGTATTATTAAGCAAAGCCTGCCATTCATCTGCTGCAGCTTCACTTTGAGGATTTTGCGCCAAAATTTGCTTTATTTCTTCCTGCCGTGCCGTCAAATATGCACAAAATGCCGGATTGTTATCCACAAGACCTGTTACCGTATTGAAGCCGTAAGCCAAAACGGGACGCACTGCATTGTCGCCGGCAGTCAAGACGAAGCCGTTTGGAAACTTTATTAAATACAGCTGAGTTCCGGAATTATCCGCAATGGGAATAACATCTTCTGCGGCAGCATAATTAAAATCGGAAGGAGCAAATTCAGAAGCCCAATTGCGAGCTGCTACAACTGCAAGATCTTGAGAAACGGGAACTGCAAACAAACTTACAACTATTAAAAGCAAACCGGTAATCAGCGCATATCTCATATAACTACCTCTTTTGGCATATTTATATATTCCATCTATGCAGAATTTATTCCATTAATTAATTTTGGCAAGTTAAATTTACGGTCATATCATAAACAAATACGGAAAACAGGATTACACCGTAAATAGAGTAGGCTGTTCACCTCTTCTCAAAAGGATAAATCCTTTTTTCACTTCTTATCCTGCTCTTGATTAACGGAGGGTTAACGGGGGGTTAGCGTGGGGTAAGCCTCCGTTAACCCCCCGCTATGTATAAGGAAGACAAGCAAAAAAAAGACACCGTCCGGAAGGGCGGTGTCTTAATTAATTGCGCCTGGTTAGGACGCTATTGCAGCATGATCATCTTGCGGGTTGCCGTATACTTTCCGGCTTTCATCTTGTAGAAATAGACACCGCTGGAGACACGCTGGTTATTTTCATCAGTTCCGTTCCATTTAACTTCGAAGTTCCCGGAAGCGGATTTGGCTTCATTCACCAGAGTCTTCACCTTCTGACCTTTGAGGTTGTAGACTTCAATCAAAACCGGTGAAGCGTCTTTCACTGAGAAGCTGATTGTGGTTTCCGGTCCGAACGGATTGGGATAGTTACCGTTCAAAACAGTTGCTACAACAGGAGCATAAGGATCTGTCAAACCGGTCTGAAGCGTCAAAACGACATCATCCACGCATAATGCGAACTGGTCATTGGATACGCAGTGAATGGCAACGCGAATATTTTGTCCGATATAATTAGTCATCGGATAAGTATATTGCTGCCAAGTAGTAGTGGTCGTGACCAAAGGAGACACATTGGTGAAGTTGGCAGGGTCTGTTCCGCCGGTGGAAACGGCAAAATAGAACTGCTCAGCAGGAAAATCTGCAGACATGGCCTTTGCATAGAAAGTGACTTGTCCGCCGCAAGTATACTGCTGAGAAATCAGCCAGTCATTGTTAGGCGGGGTTACGGAGCACCAGCACATAGCCATTTTGTTACCGGTATGAGCTGTCCCGATAGCGCTTACGGAACTGGGTGTTGTGGCACTGGGATTAAAGACCATGAACGCTTGAGGTTGATATTCATTAGCCCACGTGTAACCTTGGTAGCCGTAGGTTGTAGATTGATCAACATCTACATTTACCCATGGCGGGAAATCAATGACAAAGTCACCGTAAGTTTCAAAGCTGTCGGTAATTTCATTGGATATCTGCAGCGTGAAGTTAACGGTGGTCGTAACTCCGGTTACAACGACGACGCCTGCCTGTTGAGCAGATTGATAACCGGCAGCGGTGCAGGTTACAGTATATGTGCCGGCCGGAACCTGCATGGTATACGCACCGGTGGCATTGGAAGTAGCAGTGTATGTTCCCGCTGTAATAGTGGCACCTGCAATCGGAGTGTTGTTCTGTTGACGCACAACGCCGGCAATGGTGCCGATTTGAGTAAGCCTTTGAATATGATTGGAAATGGCTGGTGTAGATAATACATTATTGGAATAAACGGCTTTTACTGCCCATTTATACCAGCCGTCCGGAAGAGTGTTCCAACCTGTATCTTGATAAGCAGTTGCGCTAATGGTATTGGCAGTCAAAAGCGTCCAAGCTGCTTCATTAGTTTCTTGACCTTCCAGCAGCCGCCAAACCTTGTAACCTTGCAGAGAACGTTCGTTGTTTTTAGTAGCAGTAATTACAGGGGCCTTGGGAGCAATACCCATAGCTTCAGCTTTGGATAAGTAAGTCATTCCCGATCCTGAGGGAGCAATATGGAAAGAAGGAGTCGGATTTGCTGACCTGATTTCCATCTCTTTCGCATTGAAAGTAATGGTGCGGGTCGGTGTTCCGATGGCTACTTGATCAAAGAAAGCCACATTCCACATTCCGTCATTGCTGGGTGGATCATCCGCATGCCAGGCAAGCTTAAGTTGTTGACCGGCATAAGCATCTAAGGAAATTACAATCGGAGTTGTGTAATCGCTGTAAGCTCCGCCGCCAACAGCAACAGCATCCCAGATATGAGTCCAATCGGCGCCGTTATTGGTAGAAGCTTCTACATAATAGTGGTCGTCATTAGGAGAGCCGAGGAAGATGTAACCGTGGAAGGATAGAGTAGCTCCCGCGGGACAAGTAAATTGCGGAGTTATAATCCATTCGTCTTGATGACTGTAAGACCACCAAATACCGCATTGCCAAGAACCGTCGGAAGGTGTAATGACAGTTTGATCGGATAAAGGACCGACGACACCGCAACGAATCCATGTTCCGCCTACACCCCATGTATTCAGAGCATCAGTATTGTTTTGAATTTGGCTCCAATTCTCGGGCGGGAAGGTGTCACCTTCAAAGCTTTCGGTGATATTCACCGCATTGGGATTGGGAGCAGTCCAAGTAATGTTTATATTGGGCAAAGCTTCCACAGCCTGAACTTGTGTAGGCGGGAAAGCCATTTCATTAAGAGTGATAGAACCCATGTTATAAGCCGTTCCCTGCACGGTAATAGAACCCGTGGCAGGACTGTAACCCGGTTTGGAAATTGTATAGGTATAAGTTTCAAAGCCGAGGACATTATTAATGGTGAATTGACCACTGGCGTTTGTGGTTGCATTGTAATCCAAGATACCATGCAAAGCAACAGTGGCATCGGCGAGGCCGGCTGTCGGATTATCGCTTCCGTGCACGGTTCCCGTTACTGTAATAGTGGGAGAAGCGACCATATTGAAATTCAAGGTCACGGTCTGATTTTCGATTATGGTCACAGTTTGAGTCTGAGTTACATAACCTATCTTGCTGCAGGTAATCTGATGTTGACCTTCACTGACATAGGAGAATCTGTAAAATCCCTGAGCGTTGGTAGTAGTTGTTAAGGCACTTCCGACCACACTGACAGTGGCACCTTCCAGAGGTTGTCCGCCGCTGGATACCGTTCCTTCAACCGCTCCCATGTTTTCTGCTAAGATAAAGATGGTAGTTTGGGGGAACTGACCGGATAAAGTAGCACCGGTAGGAGGATTGGCAGGATCGTAAGTTGTGCCGTCACTGTGAATTTCCAGTGCTCTGTTGGTGCCGACGGTCTGACAATTGAAGCGATTGGTGCTGTTGAACCATTGTGTATCCATGGGCCTGTTCGCCATCATTACCAAATTGCCGCCATTATAAGTATAGGGAGTGGTAAAGGAAATGGTAATAGTATTGGCGCCAATGGGATAATCAACAGTGCCGTCAAATACAGGAGTCAATTGAGTGGAAGGTATCCAACCGCCCGCTAAATCAGTCTGAGCTGTTTCACCCAGCCAGATCTTTGTAGGCTTTGCCGTCAGAGTTTGAGTGAAATTGTTATAGAAAGAGATACCTGTTATGAGCCCGCCCATATTAATTTCGGAAGACATATAGATGCATTCAAACAGGCTGTTATTATAAAAGAAATTCAGCGGAATGTTGGCTTGCTGGTCACCTGCTCCGATAGTTATAGCAACGACGCCTGCCGGCTGAACATTGACAGTTATAGGAGGCGTGGCATCATTGGCGGGATTTTGGTCACCGGTCAGCACTACTTTACCGAAGATGCTCATAGCACCTGTTGTTGTAAAGTTACAAGTAACCGGAACGGTAACGCTTGCGGCAGGAGCAACTGTAAGTCCCGCTGCGGAAGCCAATTCCGTGGTTCCGCTCATTATCTTGACGGAGTAAGTAGTCTGTTGAGCAGTTCCGCGATTTCGAATTACTACATCATAAACTGCAGGAGAACCAACTGAAGGCGTAAGATTGCCCGTAATTGATACAGCCTGCAAGTCGTTGGCAACTGAAGGATTGCAGGTAACAGTAGCTTCCCAGCCGGCATAAGGAACGGAAGAATCGGAAGTGAACACAAAGGTCACGGCATTTGCCAATTCCAAGGTTCCGGGGCTGTTGGTTCCGGTGTAACCTGTAGTAGGTCCAATCTGAGGTGAAGCAGTGGTGGGACCGTCATAAATCTTTAGGAAATCCCAGTTGTTTTCAAGATTAAAAGCAGTGAATACAACGGTCAGCGAAGAAGTGGGGTTGGCAGCCAAAAAAGTGAAAGTATAGTTTTCACTATTCTGGTAATTGCCCGTAGGTCCGCCCGAATCATAGAAAGAATAAGTAGTTGCATCAGCAACATTCACTGAACCGTTACTCATCAGAATAGTAGGTCCGCCGGTTGTAAAAGACCAGATGGGGCAGCCTGTAGCAGGACCGTTAGCGTTATAAGGAACCACCTGCCAATAATAAGTTGTCATAAAGCTTAAATCTGCAGCGGGATCATAGGTGGTGACCAAGCCTAAATCAACATTGTTGGCAATATTGGTGGGAGGAGTTGTTCCTCCGCCGTCAGTGCCGAAAAATAATCTGTAGCCAGTAGGCATTCCGCCACCCGTAGCCCAGACCAAATTAGAAGAAACCATTACATTAGTGGCACCGTTTACGGGAGAAACGCAAACGGCAGGATTGGGAGGAGTAACATTGGGGGTTAAGTTTATTCCCGTTACATCATCAACCATGCGGTAGTTTCCGCCCGTGTGAATGCTCTTGAATGCAATGTAGATGTTTTGCCCGTTGTAGGCGCTCAAATCCACCGAAGCCTGTTGCCATGTTTCGGTAAACTGAAGATAATCACCCGTCCACACGGTTTGAGTAAAGCTCCCAATAGCTGTGTTTGTCGTTGACACCATCACATAGGTATATTCGTCAACATAATCCCATCCGGTGGAAGAGCTGTAATCACGATACCAGAAGGTGAGAGTATTGGCACCGGCTTGCGGAGTAAGTCTGGGGGTGATTAACCACCAATCTCCGGTGGGTGAATAACCTGATTTGACACAAGCGGTGCCTGTGTGGTAATAACTTGTGTAGCGCTGCCAGGCATTGCCTGCCGTCTGCCATTCCTCGGGCGGGAAGGTTGTTCCCTCAAAACCCTCGTTCAGGAGCACGGCAAACATACTTGCCATAATACATAGCATCGCTACGACGATGAATGTTTTTTTCATGCTTAACTCCTTTAATTTATTTTTGGTTACTTGGATGTTAATTCTTGCACTCACTACCTGCTGAGCGGTGCTTCCTATCTTTCGAAAACTTATATGCATAATTGCATTTTCAGATGTATCGCATCGCTTATTAAGGATGCGATCTCACCTCCTACCTTATTACTTTATTTTACTCTATATTTATAATGAAAATACTTACTTCTCATGCAAAATCATCATTACTTATAAGGCATATTTCTGTCAAGAGACTTTTCAAATCCTCATATATAAAATAATCACAAGATGGGAAAAACATTTCTTAAGATTTCTTGATAACTTGATATCTGTAAAAGCAGCTCTGCGTATCAGCTTAAAAATAAGGGCGGACACATAGGTTCGCCCCAATACTTTAAATCATTATTGCTTTTTGAAGTTTTGGAAAATTGTCTTGCAATTTACACTCACAGTTATTTTCGTACCGACGGATAAGTTAAAGTGCAGGGCTGCGAAACTTTTATCCAATATCCTTGACCGGGAGTCATGGTTGTGAGCGTATTGCTTCCTCCTCCGGGAATATAAATTTGGGTAATACTCCGCACTTCTTGCAGATAGGAAGATACTGAAGCCAAAGCACTGCTCACGCTGAGAGCGTTTTCCGGCAAATAGGAAATCAAATTCCAGCCTGTTTGCAGATTGATGGAACGTGATAAAGGATCAACCGCTGTGCCTGTCACTGTCAAAGTAGCGGGAGCGCTCAAATTAATCCAGTAACCGTTTGTCAGATTTATTGATGAGAGAGTATTAAAATAGGAAGCAACGGCAGGTGAAAAAGTGCGTTTAGTATCTTTGATTTGCAAAACGCTGCTGCCGATGCCGCTTAAAACACTGCCTACGGACAAATCGGACGGTTCAACATTCAAACTGATTAAATTCCAGCCTGCTGTCAAAGATATCTCCTGCGTGGGAATTATCTGACCGAAAACAACATTCAGAGTAGTCTTCTGACCGTCGGTAATAACAACATTATTAAAAGTCTGAGGCTCGTAACCTGCTGCCGTAACCTGAACCGTGTAAGTTCCGGGTAAGAGCATTCTGATGTAATCTCCGCAAGCCGGATCAGTGGTAGCCTTTGAATGAGCATCATCATGACCGATTACATTGATAGTGGCTGCCAAAGGATTGCCGTAAGCATCCTTAACCGTTCCCTGCAAACCGTATAAGGCATTTTCCAAGTAGCCCAAAAAGGAATTGCAATTGTAATTCCAGTAAGCAGGCAACTGCGAAGCGGAAAGAATATAGGATGTGGAAAGCTCAATCGTAACTTCGCGGCATTGCTTATTGTAATTCATCCAATCCTGTCTGCCGCCGTAAACTATATACCAGTCCGAACCATTTGTAATACCGCTGGAATACAGAGCAGTCATATAACTTGCATTGACTTGTCTGGCAGTATTAACATAGTCCGAACTGATATCAATAAACCAATCGTTGTCAATATGCCGCGTAGTGGTTCCGTCCCACGGGTAATTCACCACTTCAGTGCCGCCGTGAAAATTGGCGGAAATAACGAAATGATGCGCATTCGCCAAGTTTTCCATAATCGTGTTTTCAATCTGATGCGTCTGTGTAGTTCCGCCCCAGACATCAGGAAAAGAACGATTCAGATCAATCCCGTTAGCGTTATATCTTCTGGCACCGGAAACGGAACTGTTGCCTCCGTAGTAAGTGCCGTCCGGATTGGCATTAGGATTAATCCAGATTTCCAGATTGTTGACCAAATTTTGCACGCGAGCATCGGTATTGTAATTGCTGAGCAGATAATCAATCAGACGCAGCATCAAGACATAACCACAAGTTTCGTTTCCGTGAATGGTGGATGTATACATAACTTCCGGTTCCGCTTCATGTGTGGCGACATTGTCGGAAATTTTGGCGAAAAGGATCTTTCTGCCGTTGACCGTCGTGCCTGCATCAATGATTTGACACAAAGCGGGATAATTTGTTTGGAAGGCATACATTTGCGCAACATATGCATCGTAAGTGGGATAGGAATCCCAAAGTTTGGCATTTTGTCCGCTGTCGCGCATAGTTACTTCCGCTTGGGAAGACGGATTGGGCAATAATTCGGCAGTGTAACCCAAACGCTGAAAGGCAGCCCATTCGTCATCATTAGCAAAAGCCCAAACGGTCTTGTCTTTGACATTAGCGATGGAAATCACTTGTGTCAAAGTCTGCAATTCGGATTTATCGTTGATTTGGAACTTGAAGTAATACTCCGTCCACTCCCCTGCCAATAAAGGCAGGGTGAGCAGAAAGAGCATTGCTATAATAAGCTGCTTCATTTTGTTGTTTCCTCAATGCGGACAGCTTCTCCTCGGACGGCTTGAACATAATAAAACGCCCGCGGCAAATTATCTGTATCCGTATATTGCAATCCCGTAACGGAAGCGATCTGCGTGAAGCTTGAATAAGGTGTGTCAGCGGAACGGTAGATTTTATACCCTTCGGCATAATTGACCGCGTTCCAACTCAAGACTGTGCCTTGGGCAGTTCTGACAATAGTGACGACGGGAGTTTCCAAACTGACATTTGTGATCGCATTGACAGGAACAGCAGTCGTGCCGCCAATCACTTCTCCAAAGTGCAAAGTGTATGTCTCCAAAACAGGATAAACGGTATTGGCACTTTCGTCAAAAATGCGGAAGCTGATGTTTTCACCGTCTGCCGCCAAATTGACTAATAAAGTAAAATAAGCAGTTTCGCGAGTGATATTCACTTCTGCCATAGCTCTGCATTCGTTTCCGGCAAACGCACCTACATAATCATTCTGCTGACAGGGAATTCCGTCAATTGTGGCAATGCCGTATACCGTAGCGGAATTATTGGGATAAGTGACAACCGTCCAATTCGGTGTATTCACTTGATAGACATGCATAACGACATCAATCGTCTGGCTTGGGTGAACGGGATCGTTGCTGTTCAGAATAATGCCTGCGTTATAATTTCCGGGTGTTAGTCCCGAAGCGTTAAAGTGAACGCTGACGGGAAAACAGACAGAAGGTGAAACACTGCTGCTCATCGGACTGCAACTCAGCCAAGCGGGAGAACCTGTCAAAGTAATTGAATAGGTTAAATCCACGGAACCGGTATTGCAAATGGTAAATCCCAAATCCTGCTGATTATCCGTTCCGATTGTCGTTTCCAAATATGTCAGATTGAGTAAAGCGGTCGGAGGAACATATCCGCTTCCCGTAACTGCTAAATTTACCGTAGGATAGTTAACGGCATTACTGCTGATAACTACATTGCCGTTATAACTTTGCGCCAAAATCGGAGAGAAAGTCAAGTCAAAGACTTTGCTCTGTGAAGCGTTGACAGAGAAATCCAAGCTATTTCTGCTTTCTTTTATTCCTCTTGCTTTAGCATCCGTAAGCATCGGTTCGGAAGCTCTGCTTGACAGCGTTACCGCGTAACCGGTCGGAGTTGTTATCGTTCCCGTTAATACGGCAGAACCTGTGTTCTGAATTGTGAACTGTTGAGTGGAACTGCTTCCTGTCGCAACACTGCCGTAAGTAAGAGAAGCGGGAGTAACGGAAATATTGGCTGCGGCAGAATTGACCACATTCAGCGTAACGGGAATGGAGACAGAGGAATTGGTTGTGCTGTTGCTGGTTAAAGTCAGAGTGGTGTTGTATGTTCCCACGCTCAGACCTGAAGAATTAAAACCGACGGCCACATTCTGATTTGCTCCGCCGTAAGCAATACTGTTACTGTAGGATTCACCTCCTGCCACAGTTAACCAACTTATGCTGACGGGAGTATATTTTGTCACCACAACTTTATCAAGGCAGACGCCATATCCGTATTTGGCAATTCCTTCAAAAGCTATTTGGTAAGTGTCGCTCAAATTTGGCAGACTGATTGTCTCCAATGTCCAAGCAGCAATACTGGAAGTGTAGTATGCTAATTGCGTCCAACTTCCGGCAGATGATGTTCTGTAATATACTTTCAGTTCATCTTGATCATTTGCCCATTTTTCTTGAGTGTGATAAAAAGTCAAAGTAGCGGACTGAGCGCCGGCAAGATTTAATTCGGGCGTAATTAATTTGGTCGTAATTCCCGATGAACTGGCATAATACAATCTGGCGTTATAAGTTCCGTCATAAGCGGCAGCAGGATGACTGTTATAACCGCCGGTTACAAAAGTCCAAGCAGTAGAACCGCTGACATAGACTTGAGTCCAACCTGAAGGAATTGAGCCTCCATTTTCAAAACTCTCATTCAAAACAGTCGTATTGGATGTCGGTTTGGATACCGTATAAGTCAAAGTTGCCATTCCCGTATTCCCGATAGTCAGATTTTGAGTTGCCGTTTGATTAGGATTCAGTTCCTGCGTAAAAGAAGACGGCGTCCAGGTTATTGTGGGAGGAATGTATGCAACTGAAGCGGGAAACACAATTTCATCCAGCCAAGCGCAATCGGAGCCGCTGCTGACAGAACTGTCTTTCGCATACTCCCATTTGAAAGTATGCATTCCTGAAGTAATGTTGAAGCTCGCTTGCGTCCAAGCTACTTCACCTGACCAAGAAGAAGTCTGCATTGTTCCGTCCACATAAAAATTCAATTTGTCATAGGTCGCTTCAGAGGAAACTTTGTAATAGAAAGTAAGGGTTCCGGCAGCAGGAAGCACACGCGTGATCTGCAGAGTGCTGGATTGGCTGTGGGTAATTGTTCCGCTTTGGGCACAATAAGTTCCCGCATAAGCACCAGTATTCACAACAGTCCATGGGTAGGTTCCCTGTTCCCAAGCAAAAGCGCTAAAGTTGCCTGTCTCAAAAGTCTCTTTTATGAGCCCGATTGTTACGCTTTCCGTCTTATTGGCACTGTATGCACCGGCTGCGGCATTGAATACTAAAGAAGCCAAAGTTCCCACACTCATTCCTGAAGCAGCAGATACATTGAAACTAAGATTGGTGCTACCGGAAGCTGTAATGGCGCTGAAATTGGCAGTGCCGCTGTTGATAGTGATTCCTGAGGTGGGAGAAGTTAAAGTGGCGCTTCCGGATAAAGAAACAGCTCCGCCTGTGTTGGTCAAAGGCATAGTTACGGTTACCGTTTCGCCGGGGTCAAGATTGCCGTTATTGTTTCCCGGAGCAGGATCAGAAATGGTCAATGTCCCGAAAGCCAAAACCGGAGCGTAAATAGTCTTGCTAAAATTATAAGTCCAAGGATCGTATCCGGACATCGTCATCGTAATTGTGAAATTGGCGGCAGTGCCGTTTGCAATATTATTGGCGATGGTGAAGGCAAAAGCATTGTCCGCTGTAGTGGAAGCGTTTGCCGCCAAAGATGCAATAGTTGCAGAGTTATCGGTAATCGTGATGCCGGAGGTCGTGCAGGTCAAAATAGCGCTTACATTAGTAGCGGTAACCGTTCCGGAATTAAGGAAAGTGACATCCAAGTAGCCTGCTTCGTTGTATTCGGGAATATCGTTATTGGCATCGTCATACACCACGGAAGATACTGTCATATATGGTCCTGCGCCGGCGATAACACTGATATTGGCAATAACAGTTATTCTATTTTGAGCGGTCAGAACCAAAGTAGCCGTTCCGGGAGCGGTAAAAGGAGTGATAGTCAGAGTCAAATTCCCGGAAGCGTCCGTAACTCCGGTTCCGTAAATGGTTCCGTTCATGCTCAGACCCACTCTTGTGTAAGGAGCGGCACCGGTAATTGTGTAAGAATTGATGCCAACTATAATTTGGTTTGGATAAGATGCGGTATTGACAGTAGGGACACCGTAATAAGGCATCAGAGACGGGTCTCCCATTATGGAGTAAATCTCCCAATAATAATTAGTCAGAGAACTGGAAGCTTGGGTTACCGCCAAATTACCCATCCAAATAGCTTCACTTGTTGTCTGAGCCCAATTTGAAACAGCTTCACCGTGCGTATGGAACATAGCATCATACGCACCTAAGGTGCCGGCATTATAGGCAGGAGCAGAACCGTTTGCCGTTCCTTTAGAACCGACTGCCCACCAGTAATCTTCATTCCAATAAGTATAGTTGGTTCCTCCGATGTAAGCCACTGCCGCTTTATTGGAACCGCGAAGCAACGCTTCTCCGAAACAAGGTCCGCTTGCATAGTCAAATTTATTGGTCAGGCAACAGTTTCCCACCATAATTCCATATTTGCCTGTATTGGTCATATTTTGAGCATTAGACAAGGTAAAAGCAGGATTAGCCCAACCTGTTTCACTGCCGTGAGCAGTGTAATTTATGAAACCGCGTCCTTCATTAGCATTTGCCAAAATAGCGGAAGCAGAAGAACCCGAAATAGCATATAAATAGGTATTGGAAGTAATGCCGTGAGCTGTATTAAAATAATAGGTAGTGCCGTAGTTAATAGCTCCGTCTGCATGAGTAGGACCGTAAGTGGCATCTTGACCGGCAATCATAACAGCTTTGCCCAGATAACTTAAATCGCTCATCTGCGTCTTTTCAAAAGTGATAGTTTTATTGATGACCGCCGTTAATTCATTTGTAGTAGAAACTGAAAACCGCCCGAAATACATTTCGGGAACATAATCGCTGCCTTGCAGTTTTACATAATTCAGATCGGTGGGATGAGTGTCTGTAGCCCCTGTGTTTGTAACGATACTTATAGTTCCCGATTGGTCTCCTATGATCAACAGATAAGTGGGAGCGGGATTTTGAGCCGTAGCGGAACTCCAAACGCTCTGCATATACGAAATAATGGCGCTTGTCGTATTACTTGTTATCGTGCCTCCGGTCCCGACTGAAGCGACAACAACATTGTATCCCTGCTGAATTTTCCAGTCTACATAAGTTTGAATATTACTCGTGTAGCCGACGGGACAGAGAATCAATATCTTGGTGGGATAGCGAACAATATTTGTGCGCTCGTTCGCTTGCCAGTTAAAGACTGACATTTCATACAAATGATTGAATTCGTAAGAAGCTGTTTTTGCCAGCAATTCTTCCGTAGCGGCAAAATCCGGATGATTGAAATCAATGCGGATACGCGCATCTCTCGTAATTTTCAGGTCACCGGTTACGGGATTGTAGTTGACCGGTTCATAATAAATTTGGAAGAGACGCACACCGCGCATATAGCCTATTTCTTCCACTCTGAACAGTTCATTGGCGGTAAAAGCGTCCAACCCGTAAACTTTATCGGAAATGACAAAAGGCACCTTATCCGGATCTTCGGACTTGGATATTGACCGTTGAGCGGGAATGATACGGTTTTGCAGCTTCGAATGTTCTCTGTCCAGAATCTCAAAACTGCTGTTTAGAATACTAAAAGTGACATCGGCACCGATAGGCACTGCAATCAGTTTGGACAGAACAGGAAGCTTCGGCTCGCCAATCCGATTGGAAAAACCGTAATCTTCAATCGCCGGTTCATCAAAAGTGCCGGCTTTGGTCTTGATTTCATTCAGCTGCAGTTCACCGACTTTAAACTCAATTTCCATACCATAACGGTCATTGGAAGCAAGAGTTGTTTGGGTAGGAGTTCCGGCAACGGTAATTTGCCGGGGTGCTGCAACCAAAAAAGCGGTGCTGCTAATCATAACTAAAACAATCAGCAACAGACAAGTAAGTTTGTTTCGGTTCATATAGATCTCCTCTTTGGAAATTATTCTTTAATTTAGGAAAAATTTATGCAAAACTTGTTCCTTGAATTGCAGACAGATTAATTGCAATATGCAGTTAAACAATGTTTGGGGAAACAATAAAATCAAATTTCCGCTCCTTTTTTAAAAATTCTCCCCAAACTTAAACTTAACATCCACCCCGTATCCACCCCGAGTCCACCCCGACTTCACCGGCGTGGAGTCGGCGTGGATACGGGGTGGATATTAGGAAAGATTTATTTTATTGCAAATTTATTTTTTCACCGGATACGGATTTTCATCGGTAGCGATAACTTTATAGAATTTACGCTGTTCCGTTCCGATTGCGTCATTCCAATACAGATTAGCGGTCTTGCCTAAGAAAATATAAGTTCCGTAAGGTTCGGAACATGACCAGACATCATAGGACTGAGCGTTCGGGACAGCGTTCCAAGAAACCTTTATTGTATTACCGCTTACTTGAACGATACCGGCAGTCGGTTCTGCCAGATAATTCAGATGCACATTAACGGTTACAGTAGAAGAAGCGTTTGCCAAGCCGTCAGTTACCGTAAAAGTCAGTTCTTCCGAACCGAACCAATCCTGAGCAGCAGTAAGGGTTACCGTTAATCCGTTCACGGAAACGGACACATGATTATTCCCGCTGTAGGAAAGAGTAAGATTGTCTCCGTCCGCATCATTCACATAAGCGCTGAAGTCAATAACCAGACTGCCGTTCATGTCAAAACTGAAGCTTTCCGGCAGAATGATGGTGGGTGCAGAATTGGGAGGTTGCTGATTAACTATAAGTTCAAAAGGATCGGAAACTCCGCAAAGGGGCGTCTGCATACTGCGTCCGGTATTATCAGTTGCGGAAATGTAATAATACAAGGTTTGTCCGTATGCGGGAGTAGGAACAACCGCTGACCACTCGTCTCTCGCAAGATTAGTGAGCGGTGCAGTTTGCCAGCTTCCCGTGGAAGAATAACGATAAGCAACATAAATGCTGTCAGGAACTAAGGCGTTTGTGTGCTTTATCTCAACGTTCAAAGTAACAGTGCTATTTGCCACAACAGTTGTCGGAGGTATATGTGAAACATGAATCATCTGATCATCAAAGATAGTATTTATCCGGCAATGAATAGCGTCATCAGGCAGCCAAGAACTTAAATAATAAGGTTTTATGGTATATCCCGGCATGGCATTTTGGTAAGCAGTGATGGCTGCAGTGTCATAACTTGAAGGTGTGGAATTCCATTGCGGGACATAAATTACATGATTATAAATAAATGAATTGGTGTAGGGTTCGTTATTACTGCTTTGGTCAACGCGAAAGATTTGATAGGGGGTACCATAGGCGGAAGTTTTACTCTGCCAAGCCGTCACAGCAGCTTCCAAAGCAGCGTAATTGGCGTGTCCGGAAGGCACTCTGGCAATCATTACTTTGTCCACATCCAGCAGCTTTGCCCAACAGTCAATGTGGTCAATACTGGAATTGGAGAGGGGATCGTTATAGAATTGATATTCCGTCACTCCCAAATTATTGTAGACCAAGGCTTCAATTTGAGCTTGAGTGTAACTGTATTCGGTGACTTGGGCAGTCTGAACGCCGTCGTTTTCACTTAAAATCAAGTTTGTGGACATCATTTTCCCTGCTCCGTCCGTCATTACATTTCCTCCTGTCGCTACCAGCGGTAAATAGGAAAATCCCACACCGAAATAGTCGTCCAGCATTTCATTCAAACTGTCATCGTAAGGGCGGTTGCGGTTGTATCTGAAGTCAACTATCTTCATATTGCCGTTTTCATCAAATACGGTCCACGGTCCGTAATCCCGCGTCCAGTAAGAATTGACGCCGGAGGGATTGATGTAATAGACATTGCTCATTGTAACGCCGTTACTGGAGAGCAGAGAATTTGCGGTGCTCTGATTGGAAGAGGTCACCACCACATAAACTTTGCCTCTGGTGGAAAGGTCGGCTATCATAGTGTAGGGTAATCCGAAACCGCCGGCATAAGCTATTATCACTCCCGTGGCAGGTTCCCATTCTGCTACAAAACGAATGGCGGAAGGATTAGGAATTGCCTGAACGGTTAAGCTAACCGGTATAGTCAAAGACGGATTGTTGGTCGCATTAGAGGTAATCAAGACTTGATCCGTATAGGTTCCGACAGCTAATCCGGCAGAATTAAGATTAAGCGTCAGGCTTGAATTACTGCTTGAGGCAACTGTTCCGGAAGCGGGATTGACTGTTCCCCAAGGTGCAAAATTAGCTTCAGTGCTCCAATTTAAAGCGGAAGTGCCCGTGTTTTGAATAGTGATGACAGGTGCGGCACTGCTGCCTGCATAAACGGTTGCGGAAATTGAAGTCGGATTTACCGTAATGTAAGGTCCCGGCTGCTGAGGCTGCACGGTTAATTTCAAGTTGGGACGATAGGTGGTAGTTCCGTAATTATAAGTTGAATTATCGGTGAAAATATTGGTCATATCAGCATAGTCGTATCTGATGAAATGATATCCGCTGGTCACTGATGTATACTGCACTGTTCCTGTTGAGCTATAAGAACCGATGAGACCGAAAGCCGTGTCAATCACTATATTATCATTTCCGTTCCAAGTAAAAGGAGTGGTGAGAGTGAACATATTCCAGCCTGTAGCAGTCGGTTGATAAGAAGAAGAACTCCAGACTGTAACCATATTAGCTGCAGTTTGCCAGCTTGCGGCATTGGCAGCTGTCGTATGCTTCATCCGCACAACATAGTTCGGCATAGTTTTATCAGGTAAACCTGTAACATAAAAGCCTAATTGAGTAATGACGGTTTGACCGCTAATTCCTGCAGCATTCAATTCGGCAGCGGTATAAACTGCTTGTCCGTGCAAACTTTGATACCACACATTGATAGGGCAGGCGTCATAAGTTCCGGTAGAGGAAGTTCCGGTGCCGATTATGACGGAAGTTACAATATTGGGTGTGGCAGTTACGGTATTGGAAGCTGCAGATTCTCCCGCAGGATTGATATAGACAGTAGTAACATAATAAGAATAGGTTACGCCATTCGTTAACCCTGTATCCTGATAGGAAGTTCCGGTCACAGTAGTGACGGCAACACTGTTGCGATAGATTTTGTAACCGCTGATAATTCTGTCGGGAAGTTCTTTTGCGGAAGAGACATCTTGCTCATCTTCTCTGCCTGAAGCAGCTGTCCAACTCAAATTAACAATAGTATTTCCGCCGACAGCGGTAAGATTGGCGGGTGCATACATATTGGGAGTGGCAGTTACTGTGGAAGTGGGAGAAGAATCTCCGCTCTGATAAACAGCAGTCAAATAATAGCTATAAGTAGTGCCGTCCGTTACTGCAGTATCAGTGTAAGTAAGACCGGTTACGGTTGTAAGCAGAGAGCTGTTTCTGTAAATTTTATACCCTGTCGGTGAACCCGAAACGGGAGCGCTCCAAGTTAAGGTTACGGAAGCATGAGTAGCCGACGCAGCTAAATTTTGAGGAGGGAGAAGAACTCCTGCCGTGGGAAAAACTTTCAGTCTCAAGTTCGGCAGATTGTATGACGCGGTCAAAGAAGTCGGTTGAGAATCATCGCTTCTTGCTTGACGAGCACGATAAGTGGCGGTGGTTGTATAAGTCCAATACGGGTAAGCAGAAATCCATGCTTGATTGCCTTTAACGGTTAAGATAGAAAGATTGGAGACACCGTCATAAACGAATTGCGGAGAAAGATTGATTTCCATCCAACCGGAAGTGGCGTTATTAGGGAAAGTTCCGCTGTAGACTTGAGTGTAACCTGTCGTGCTGTAAGTTCCCGTAGCCAGAGTAGCGGAAGTTGTGTTTTTCATATAAATGGTCACTGGTTGAATATCCGTAACATCAGTTCCGCTGGCTTTGTAAAAGGCGAGAGACTTAATCGTTGCCGCGGTCCCTATTTCCGAAGCCAAGTAAATTGCTTCGTGAGTCGAATAGTTATAATATCTGTCCAAAGGATAAGTCTGAGAAGAAGTTCCGGTGCCGATGGTGATAACAGTCGGAGCGCCCACTTCGACGCTGACTGATTTGTTTGCTGAATAAGCACCGGCTGCGGCATTGAATACTAAAGAAGCCAAAGTTCCCACACTCATTCCTGAAGCAGCAGATACACTAAAACTAAGATTGGTGCTGCCTGAAGCTGTAATGGCACTGAAATTGGCTGTGCCGCTGTTGATAGTGATTCCTGAGGTGGGAGAAGTTAAAGTTGCACTTCCGGATAAAGAAGCAGCTCCGCCTGTGTTCGTCAAAGGCATAGTTATGGTTACCGTTTCACCGGGGTCAAGATTACCGTTGTTGTTTCCCGGAGCAGGATCAGAAATCGTCATTGTCCCGAAAGCCAAAACCGGAGCGTAAATCGTCTTGCTAAAATTATAAGTCCAAGGATCGTATCCGGACATCGTCATCGTAATCGTGAAATTGGCGGCAGTGCCGTTTGCAATATTATTGGCAATGGTGAAGGCAAAAGCATTGTCCAGTGTAGTGGAAGCGTTTGCCGCCAAAGATGCAATAGTTGCAGAGTTATCGGTAATCGTGATGCCGGAGGTCGTGCAAGTCAAAATAGCATTTACATTAGTAGCAGTAACTGTTCCGGAATTAAGGAAAGTGACATCCAAGTAACCTGCTTCGTTGTATTCCGGAACATCGTTATTATCATCGTCATAATTTGCGGCTGTTACATTCAACCAAGGTCCGGATGCCGGTATTTGATTAATGGAGCTTGTATAAGTTACGCGATTGAAAGCAGTCACGGTGATAGTATAGGTTACAGATCCTGAAGGCGGATTGGTCAAAGTGACAGTTGCGTTTCCCGAACTGTTGGTAAAGGCTCTACCGTAAATAGTATTGTTGTAAGTTATGGAAACTAAAGCGTTGGCTACTCCTGCGGATACATTTATTGAAGTTGTTCCTGCCGATATGCTGCTCGGATGTGTAGCCGTCATAGCTATAGGAGTTTTGGTGCGCGCAACCAAACTGGCGTCACCGAATATGTGCCAAGTCTTATACATATTAACGCCTTCCGTTCCGTAGGAATCGATCATGCTGCAGGAGCCGTTGTAATATAAACCGCCCAAAGTAGTTTTTGCTTCAGCAGTCAAAAGGTCTGTAACTTCATCTTGAGCTTCCATAGGAGGGCTCCAAGACTGATTTATGGAGCTGGCATATATCCCGATAGCTCCTCCTCCAGACTTCCTCATCCACGCTTCGGCAAAACATGTGTAATTGACAAAATTTCCGTTAACGCATGCTACATCCATGATAAAAGGCATCTTTTCCGCATTGGTCAAAGCGGCAATTTCTGTATTGCTGAATCCTGTCGTAACCCAATATGTTTCACTTCCGTGACCGACATAATTAATAAAACCTCTACCGGCATTAATGCTACTGGTAACTTGAGCGGCAGTTGCACTAGGTTCATAAATTTGATCAACAGTTGTGTAACCGTAATTGAGCAATAAAGTGCGCAAATTATTCATGTGCGCGATGTCTGTTTCACTGTCGTCTCCGGCAGTCGTTGCCTGATCCGCAATTCCAGTTGCTTGCTTAAGCCAAGAGGCACTCGTGGTTAAATCTCGTTCATAAGTTATCACTTTATTGACTTGGGTAGTAACATCGTTTGTAGTTTCTGCTGAGAAGCGACCGATAAAAATATCAGGATAGTTATCACTACCCGCCACTAAAGCAAAACTCGGATCACTTCCGCCTGAACTGTCATACATTATAGTCGGTATCTGAGCAGCATCACCTACCAACTGAACATAGGCAATTGAAGTATCTGCATTATAGCGGTTCTGAATATATGTTTTTAATTGTGCTGCCGTAGTTCCTATAGTGGCAAAGTCAATAAGTTCGGTCGGAATGCCCTTTTGGATTTTCCAGTTTACATAAGGTGCGATTTGAGTCAGATAAGTGGAAGGACAGATCACCAGTAGCTTACCGAAAGCATCACTCACTGAAGTGTAGCGGCTGTTTTGCCAATTCAGGAAATGATTTTGGTAAATGGGAACGAAGTCGCTTGTAATCCGGTTAATCGGTTTAGTCAGCAAATTCCGATAATCAATTCCGTCGGCAAATACGCGAATTTTATAGGCAGTGTAAACTCTCAAAGTTTTTGTAACGGGATTATATGCCATGGGATTAGTCCTGATTGTGATACCTCTGACTTCACGCAGAATGTAAGGCTCGGAAAGCTGAGCGATTAGAGCAGGATAGAACTCATTTTGTTGATAAATTTCGCCGAAGACATAAGGCACCGTTTCAGGATTGATATTACGCGTTAAATTTCCTTTGGAAGGCACGATCGGCAGCTGAAAATCCCGATACTGAACATCGTAAACTTCCAAGTTCATTTTTGGGGTTCCGCTGATGCAGATACTGCGATTGAAGACAGGCAACTCCGGATAGCCTTTATCCAAAGTAATTCCTTCATGAGGCAAACTTACCTGATACCAAGTTTCGTCGTTCAGAGCAACCTTGTTCTTAACAAAATTGGAAATTTGATATTGTAAAATCGTTTCCGTTTCACTTGAACTGATTATGCTGACGGAATTTGAGCCGTTACCCATACTGACGGTTTCGGCAAACAAAAAACCGCTTATTAACATACACAAAAGAAATAGCCAAGCAACCTTGTTCATCCAAGCTCCCTTTATTTTTATTCTATAAAATTGAAATGAGATTATGCAATATTCTTTCCAGCGCCTATTAATAAAATGATAAGCATAAGCGGAATTTTATCTCATATACATCCTCTTTATTTTTATGCTAATGCAAAAAATAAAGAATATGCACAGTGTCAATCTTTTCATTATCACGATACTCGTCAATCGGAAGAAATTATTCATTGCTCACTCAAATTAAAGCTTTCTCAAAATTGTTTTATTTGCCTTAAGTTTTCGCTTGTTCCGTAAAATTTCATTGACTAAATTAAGGTGATGGATATTCAAAATCAGAATAAAGATTAAATAATAAAAGAGGTCATCATGGCTGACTTGAAAGCAGAATTGGAAAAGTGGACAAAAGCTGTCAAACCCGCATGGAAAAAATCTTTGCGTGAGATTGAAGCTTTACGGAGTGAACAAATAAAAAGCAAAGGCAACGAAAAACTTACTTCAGCTTTACGGGATTATTTTACGGATTTGAAGAAACTAATTTTACTTGCCGCTTCTCTTGAACCTTTCATTCACAGCGGTTTCAAGCAAAAGCAGTTGAGCCTGCAGCAATTGAAAAAATGGCAGAACGCTTTCTTTGCCGATCTTAATCCGGATAAGGAAGCAAAGCAAAATTATGCCCATTGTTTCGGCAATCCGCAATATGCGCAACAAAGATTGGGAACTGAACTCGGCAATTGGCTCTGTTTGCTTTACGGAAGTTGCCGCAATTATCCTGCTTTGCTAATTCAGCAACGCTATAACGATTTGCTGAATTTGAATACGCTTATTTTGAATTTAGCCGCATTGGCGGAAGACTTTTCCGGTTCTGCGCAACAGCTGAAAAAATGGCAGCAGTTTATTCGTAATCATATTGTTAGGGATTTGGACAAAAATCAGCTTTTCAATTTTTACTGGCGTTACAGTCCAGAAGCCGATTATTATAAAAATATAGTTCTCAAAGCGGACCTTACGGATTTGACTTATCTTTTCCGTTATGGAGTCTATATAAATGACCATGTCCTAAAGCTGGCAAAATTTATGCAAGAGTATCCGGAGCAGGAATTAAAGCGGTTAGCGCATTTTATCGTCCAAGCTTATGAAGACGGTTTTACGCGCGGAAACCGTTCCTACAAAATCAAAAAATATACCAACTTGATTATACCTGCTGGAATGGAACGCTTGGGACGGTTGTTAATTAAGGAATTGGATAAAATCGGGTTGGAACCCGTCGTAGCTCCGCCTTTTACTCAAAGCTTTAATAAGCAGTTTGATTATGACCGGCGTTTTGCTTTCGGTTTGTATTATGACGATAAATTTACTTCTATTCAGACTGAAGCATACGGCAAGGCTTGCGAAAAGATGCATGACCTGCTGGACTTACAAGCGGGTCCTGTCTATATTGAACTTTTCGGAGAAACTCCTTTCAGTCCGAAAGACAATCCTGCAGCCTTCCAATTAAGTCAGGAGCAGCGCAGACTTTTGCAGGAGACCTCATCCGTATTGAACCAAATCTTCAGCCGGCATTACAAACGCGAAACTACCAGCTTCTGCATTATCGCATTTCCTTCGCCGGAAATCGGGCGCAACTTCAGACGCATCTTTGCCGATACCGTTCGCATCAATACTCTGGACAGTTTGCATTATGCAGCCTTGCAGCAGAAAATCATTGATGTTTTGGACACGGCGGAATATGTTCATGTGAAGGGCGTTAAGGGCAATCAAACAGACATCATGGTAAAGCTGCATCCGCTGAAAAATCCGGAAAAGGAAACTAATTTTGAAAATTGCGTGGCGGATGTGAACATTCCCGTAGGAGAAGTTTTCACTTCCCCTCTGCTGAAAGGGACAAACGGAACTTTACATGTAAAAGAGGTGTATTTGGGCAATCTGCTGTTTAAGAATTTGAAAATTGTCTTTAAGGACGGAATGATAGCCGATTACGATTGCAGCAATTTTAAGGCAAAAGACAAAAATCGCAAATTCGTGGAGGAAAATCTTCTTCTGCCGCACAAAACCTTACCCATCGGTGAATTTGCCATCGGAACCAATACCACCGCATATCAAGTGGCGCATAAATACGGAATTTTGGGTCTGTTGCCCATTCTTATTATAGAAAAGATGGGTCCTCATTTTGCCGTTGGCGACACATGTTACAGTCGTGAAGAGGATATTGACCACTTCAATTTTTACAACGGAAAGAAGTTGATAGCCGTGGATAACGAAAAATCGGCTTTACGCAAAAAAGATCCTTTGCAGGCGTATACTCTCACCCATACTGACATCACTTTGCCTTATGAGATGCTCCAATCCATTTCTGCGGTGCGTAAAGACGGCTCTGCGGCTGACATTATTCGGAACGGACTGTTTGTCGTTCCCGGCACTGAGGAATTAAACGAACCGATTTTGCAAGTCCGTAAAATGACGAAAGCAACAGAGAAGAAATAAAAAGTTGATAAATAAAAGGAGCTTTTGACCTATGCCCAAGATATTTATAACCCGCAAAATCCCTCAACCCGGCATCACCAAATTAAAAGAAGTCTTTGATCCGGTCACTGTTTTTCCCTTTGACCGCGAAATGGCTAAAGAGGAAATCATATCTTCCATGCAGGGCTGCGACATTCTGCTCTCCATGCTCACCAATCCCATCGACAGAGAAGTGATCGATTCCAACCCGAATCTGAAAGGTATCTGCAATTACGCGGTCGGCTACAATAACATTGATGTGGAATATGCGAAGGAGAAAGGCATAATTGTCACAAACACCCCGGAAGTTTTGACTGAGACAACTGCGGATTTGGCCTGGGCCTTAATTTTGGCTTGTGCGCGGCGAATAATTGAAGGTGATACAATGATGCGGACCGGTCAATTTGACGGTTGGGAGCCTCTGTTGCTTTTAGGACAGGATGTTCACCACAAAACTTTGGGTATAATCGGATTGGGAAGAATCGGAATGGCGGTAGCCAACAGAGCAATAGGTTTCGGGATGAATATCATTTATTATAACGGTGATTTTGCCGTTGAAGATTTACCCTTTCCCGCTCAGAGCGTGGATTTGGACGATTTGCTCCAGGCTGCAGACATCATTTCCCTTCATGTTCCGCTGACGGAACAAACGCATCACTTGATTGGTGAACGCGAATTGAACCTGATGAAGCCTTCTGCCATTCTGATCAATACCTCCCGCGGTCCCATTATTGACGAAGCTGCATTAGTTAAAGCTTTACGGGATAAGCAAATTTTTGCCGCAGGTCTGGATGTTTATGAACACGAACCGGACCTGACGCCCGGTCTCAGAGAATTGCCAAATGTCGTTTTACTTCCGCATATCGGCAGTGCCACCATCGAAACCAGAACCGCTATGGCTATTTTAGCGGCGGAAAATGCGGTAGCAATCGTGAAAGGAGAAGCACCACTGACGCCTGTCCCCTGATTTTTATTCTGACTATATCTTCCTTATATTCAACGGGGGGTTAACGGGGGGTTAACGGAGGGTTAGCCTCCGTTAACCCTCCGTTAACCCTCCGATAAATACAGGTGCGATATATCATAAGACAGTTATTTATGGAATAAAGGATTAAATCATTGAGGACTTAACTTGATCTGCTGTCCACCTTGGGAAGATTGAGGTTTGGACAAATCGTAATAGTCTTTTCTGTTGTCTTCAATCTTGATTTTTTGCCGCTGGTTGTAATACCAACTATTTAGGTAATTCATTTTTACGCTTTCATTGGCTTTTGCCATTTCTTTGGATTTGACTTTATTCCATTGGGCAAGAGTAGGTTTGTTGCGTTGTGTGATTTTAGCCAAATAGACATTGTTTTCGTCTTGAATTAAACCTGTAAATTCACCTGCTGAATGAGCTAATAATGAATCGTTCAAAGCTTTTACCGTTCCGATTTCAGGAATGTATCCGTCCTCTTTGATACCGTTTGCTTCAACGATTTTAAGAGAATCTTTTTCTGCAGCGGCAATATAATCTTCACCTTTGTGCTTCTCATAAAATTGACGGGCAAAGTCACGGTTAGCTGCTATTCTTTTCTCTCTTTTAAGCGTGTTGATAATGCCGTCCCTTTCTTTTTCAAAGCGGGAATAGTGAAAATCTAAACTGTCGGAGAGTTCACAAATAAGGATATCTCCGTTTTTTGCGGTTTGCAGAGGCGGTTGATAACCCAGAGGATTGGCAAAAGCATCGGTAACTAATTCCGGGAAAGGACCAAGTTCACGCACAAAACGATCGTTGGCAAAAAATTCTTGCGTTTCACTCACATCGTAATGCATCTCAAAAGCAGCTTGAGAAAGTCCCTCTGCTTTAGCGGCGGAAGCCAGTTCTTCGGCAGTTTTTTGCATAATCTGTTTTGTGGAGTCAGCAGGTTCCGACTTAATTAAGATGTGCCGAGCATGGATTTCGTCTTCACCTTCGGCATTCTTACGCTTTTCTAAAGTTTGAATAATATGCCAACCGAACTGACTTTTTACCGGAGGGGAAATTGCGCTGTCCGCTAAGGCAAAAGCAGCTTCTTCAAAAGGCTTAACCATTTTTCCGCGCCCGAACCATCCCAAATCTCCTCCGTTTATTGCCGAACCGGGATCACCTGAATATTTCTTTGCCAATTCCGCAAAATCTCCGCCTTGCATTAATACTTGATAAATAGAATCCGCTTGGGCTTGCGCATATTTCTCGCCGGTAATTTTGACGAAACGATATCGGCGGGCGGGATTTTTTCTGTAATTCTGCAAATTATTATTGTAATATTCCAACGCTTCTTCATCAGTAACGGAAGGATCGGGCTGTTTGTTGTAGTCGAAGACGATGATTTTGGCGCTGACCGTGTTGTTATTTTTCATCCAGGCGTCACGAACACTGTCCGGTTTGGCTTTCGCCTGACTCTTGAGGACGGCAAACAGTTTATCGTAAATCATAGTATCTTTCATGTAAGAATAGACGCTTTCTTTGAATTTGGGATCCATTTCCAATGCTTTTTTAAATTTCTCCACATCAAATTTACCGTCAGTTTTTAGGGCTTCAATTTGTTTAATTTGCTCGGGAGTGGAATTTATTGCTTTGTCATAGGCTTCTTGATCGGTAACGACAACTCCGCGGCGTTTGATTTCACGGTCGTAAATGGTTCTGCCGATCAATTCTTCCCAACATTGGTCATTCAGTTCCTTTTTCCTTTCTGCACTCAGCTTGCCTTCTCTGGCAGACCAATAATTGTAATAGTTATTCAGGATGTTGTTGTATTCTTCAAAGGTATAAGTTTTGTTGTCAATTTTGCCGACAATGCCTTTGGGGTCTGTTTTCAGGCTCAGAAGCAAGGTGCAGACGGCCTGCATCAATAAGACTGTAAGCGTTATTCTGAAATACTTTTTCATACCAAACTCCCGGTATATATTTATCCTTTTAAGAACCAAGTGTGGAAAGTGCGGATTTCGTCAACTTTCTTGTATAAAAAAACAGCCCGGCTGATGGAAACCGGGCTGAAGTAAAAGACGAGACCAGTGCCGCTTATTTATTGAGCAGCAGTTTGTGAGTTATAGTTTTATTCCCGCTGGTCAGACGGAAGATATAGATTCCGCTGGCTACGGATTTGCCGTTGTCATCGGTTCCGTTCCAATTAATCGTGTAGGAACCGGATTTAACTGAAGCGTTCAGCAAAGTGCGAATCACTTGTCCCTTAGTATTGTAAATGGCAAGGGTGGTTTGTCCGCCTTTGGGGATATTGTAGCTGATGGAAGTCTCTCTACTGAACGGATTGGGGTAGTTGGCAGCTGACATTACTAAAGGAACTGTGGCGGGATCCACGCTGCCAGTTCCGTTTTCAACTATGCAATGAATCATTACTTCACCCGTCGCCAGAGGTTCCCATCCTGCGGCTGTTTTAATCCAGCTGTGACCGCTGGAAGAAGTGTCCAATCCGATAGTGGAAGCATTGGCATATTCATAGACAGCTGCATAAAAAGAGCCGTCTTGAATAGTGATGTTTGAACCGGTCGGAACGGGAATGTAATTCCAGCCTTGAGTAATGGAAGTTGCCGCATAAGTGAATTGAATTAACTGCGTCGCTCCGGGTTGCCCGTCAGGTCCGTTGTCATCAAAAATCCTTAAAATCATGGGCGAAGTTCCCACAGATGCTACATATACTTTGATGTATTTAATCGTAGCAGAATAGTTATGCGTGAATTTAACTGCCATGGTATTGGTGGAACCTACGCTGAAAGCCTGCTCCGAAGTTCCGTCGTCATAACCGAGTTCGGAAAATCCTTCGGGAAGGATATAAGCTGTAACAACATTCGAGGGCAGAGATTCGTTCATGCCATACATAGCGGTTATATGATAGGTATGCAAACCGCCGGAAACATTGGTGTCCGTATATGAATAGACAGTAGGTTCAACGGTTGCAATCATAGTGTTATCTCTATAGATGTTGTAAGCAGTAATTTGGCGGTTGCCTTCACGTGTCGGTTGAGCAATTTGAACGGCTTTGCCGGTGGCGTCTGTTACATAAGCTTGAATATTCCAATTCAAATCGGTGGCACCGGAAGAAACATCATAGAGGGAGCTCCATCCTCCTCCCACAACTCTATACATATCGCCAAATCCAGCTGCTGCAGGACCGGCATCATTTCCGGCAGGATATATTCCGGCTGTATGAGGACATAAGTAACCGACCCATACCCAAGTTCCTGACGGAATAGTAAAAGGTGTGGTCAAAGTAACGGTGTTCCAATCTCCGATTACGGGATTACTCACTGCTTGGGAATATACTTCCGTGCCACTTGCACCGGTGAAAATCTTGATCGTATAATTTACGCCTGCGGCACTGGGGAAGAATTTCACTTGCGTAATGTTCATTCCGACATAAGGTAAAATGCTGTTTTGACCTGCCGGTGCCCATCTGGCTGCAACTTCCAAATCACCGCCGTTGGTTAAACCGATGGCACTGTCATTAGTTCCGTTATCATAATGCAACCATCCGGGTTCGCCTCCCCCGCCGGGTCCTGTCCAATTCAATTCTACATTGTTTCCATTTACAAATGCTGTCAGATTGGCAGGCTCGGCTAAGAAGATATCATTGTAAATTTTGAAATCGTCTATAAAGAGCCCGATACCGTTTGGAGTATCGGCATCAGATTGTAAATACCACCTGAACATTGCAGTCATACCGGCATAATCGGAAATGTAACCGTCCAAAGAATAGCTGTCCACCATAGAGGAAAAAGTAGTGGGAGCATCAGTATAGACATAGTTACTTAAATTGGGGTCGCCGTAAGGATTGCTCATGGCAAACCAAGTTAAACCGTTATTAACCGAAATTTCCCATCCGAAATAATCAACTTCGGGGAAAGTGCCAGTATCGTTAAAAGATCCTTTGAGCATAAAATCCACGCGAATGTCACCTGATTGCGGCAAAACAATCGGAGGAGAAACCAGATAATTCAGCATATTGGCATTATAAGAACCTGAAGCATTCTGGCAAACATAGGCATGTGTCGGTGATGGAGCGTCTGTTACTTCCGCAATGTGCCAAAGGTCGCCTCCCAGAGGAACCATACTTGCCCAAGTCATTTGCCCGTCATCAACCCCGTTGTTTGTATAAGAACCTACGACAATGTCATCAACCATCATGCCGAATAAATCGGCTTGATCACCTGTGCTATAAGCGGGGTCTGAAGCAAAGGCAAACCGAATTTTTACGGTTTGACCCGCATAAGTGCTCAAGTTAAAAACGGCATTGACCCAGCCGTTGGAACTTCCGCCCCAACCCGGAATGCCAACTCCTTCTCCGTGCTCAAAACCGAAAGAATAACATGAAGTTGCATTGTATGCGGGAGTTCCGGTAATTACTGTCCAGCTGGCACCGTTGGTAGTGGATATTCTTACATTGCAGGCATCCCAGCCGTTATATTGACCGGTGCCGCCAAGCGCTTCCACAGCGTAATTCAAGCTGAAAGTCAAAGTCGGATTAGTGGAAGGTAATGTTACTTGCGGCGTATCCAAAACCAAGTATTGATGATTATGATAGCCGCCGATATTACCCTCGGCTGCCAAAGACGGATCACCCATCCACCATACATTACCGTGGGTTCCGCCGACATTATAGATATGCCAATTATTGGGCGATACTGCTCCGTCTGAATGTGTCCAACCTGTTGCACCGCTTTCAAAGTCTTCCGAATAGGCTACGACTTCATAGCGGTTTTGCCTGCTGACGGTTGCCTTAGGGCTTTCCGTCAAGTTAGCTGCAAACACGGTTGAAACAATAAAAATCATCAGAGCGATAAAAGCGATCTTTTTCATTGTTCCTCCTACATCTTTTATTACCAAAATGTCTTGATAATCTCTATTATTCAATTCTGCACACAGTTAATTTTTGTCAAAGCATTTTTTTCATTTAGAACAAACAAAAGAATAATCAGAAGAAGAAAAGATTTTCTTGTAACGAATTAATTTATTGATAAACTATAAATTATACCATATTAAACTGGCTGGGATGAGAGGAGTCGAACCCCTACATACTGATCCAGAGTCAGCTGTCCTACCTTTAGACGACATCCCAATCTAAAAAATGGCTGGGCTGGGAGGATTCGAACCCCCGGATGGCGGGACCAAAACCCGCTGCCTTACCGCTTGGCGACAGCCCAAAAAATATTATATATGGCGGAGAGGGAGAGATTCGAACCCTCGGTAGGCTTTTGACCTACATACGCTTAGCAGGCGTACGCCTTCAGCCAGCTCGGCCACCTCTCCGTCGTTTTTTTTCCGCTGATCATAATACATCTTGCTGAAAATGTATTACTCGCAACAGTTATAAAAACTGATGCGACAAAGTTAAATTACTGGCGGAGGATGAGGGATTCGAACCCCCATGGGCAAAACCCGGCGGTTTTCAAGACCGCTGCCTTACCAATTAGGACTAATCCTCCCCTCAGATTACACTCTATACAACTAAAAACTCTTTTATCTTGCTTCAGAAAAGAGCTCAAAGCGTTTTGCCTTTCAATTCGCAGGAGGTTTTTTTGTCAACTGATTTCTTTCCTGAAGATATTTCTCTATAAACTCCAGTTCCTTTTCGTAACCCGATTTCCCCATCAGCGCATAAGTGGAAATCTTGCCCGCTTCCACTCCCGGTTGGTCTAAAGGATTTATATTTAGCAAGTTGCCGGTAAAAATGGTTTGAATTTCATACATCATAAAGAATTGCCCCAAAGAGTATTCATTCAATTTCGGAAAAATAAGATTGGCATTGGGACGCCCCGCTTTGGTTAAAGCAATTTCTGTTGCCAAACGTTCGGTATTAAGCAGATGGCTCAAAGGCTTATTTGCCAAAAAGTTAACTTCTTCGCGGTCAGGATGAATATCGGGTATGATAAAATCATGCTTAAATTTTTCCACTGTCAGGAAAGTAAAAACTTTGTCATTCGGGCCTTCGGTATAAAGCTGAACTTGAGAATGCTGATCAGTTGTGCCGAGAGCTTTGACCGGAGTTTGACCAGTGTATACTTCTTTCCCTTCACGGTTGTAACGTTTGCCCAAACTTTCAGCCCAAAGCTGACGGAACCAATCCGCACAATCGTAAAGCGGATTTGCATAGGGCATCATCACTGCTATGCTTTTGCCTTGACGCATATATAAATAATGGAGCAGACCATTCAGGTAAGCCGGATTATCTTCAATTTCAGCAGTTTCGCAACGCTGCTTCATTGCCTCGGCTCCGGCTAAAAGAGCTTTGATGTCGATTCCGGTAAATGCCGATGATACTAATCCCACATCACTCAGCACGGAAAAGCGTCCGCCCACATTATCCGGAACGACAAAAGACGGGTAGCCGTCCCTCTTGACAATTTCCCGTAAAAAGCCTTTTTCTTTATCGGTGGTGATAATCATCCGCGCAGTATAATCAGATGGGAATTTACGCCGCAAAATATCGGCAATAATCATGTATGCCGCCATTGTTTCGCTCGTGGTTCCGCTTTTGGAAATGAGGTTAAAGATTGTCCTCTCCCAGTCTAAGCTGTCCAATATATCGGTCAGAAGAGTCGGATCAACATTATCGCAGACGAAAAGCCTCTTTTTCAATTCCAGTTCAGTTTTCAGAGCGGAATATACTGCTTTGTTGCCTAAAGCGGAACCTCCGATGCCCAAAACAACCATTGTGTCAAACTTGTCTTTAATTCCGCTAATGTAATCAAGCAGAGGAGTTACATCCTGCGAAGGTAAATCATAAAATCCGAGCAGGTTTGCTTTGCGGTCGGAAACAATTTCCCGATGAGCCTGCAAGCATTTGGACTGCATGTCTGCCAAGACTTCAGGTGTAATTCCACAACGAATGTAATTGGAAAATAAAAGATTCTGATAATCAAAACGAAGGTCCATAATTCATCTCCCGAATAAAATGTGCGTTAAATTGTGTAATAATCTTTTAAAGTTTGCGTCAGAAAAGTTTCGACGGCTTGAATAGAGGCATTGAAATCAAAACTGTTGACTAAATCAAACAAGCGTCCGTCACATTTACGAATGACAGCTTTGACTTCCGCTGCCTGAGCGGGATTTAGACTCAGTTCCCTAACTCCTAAACCAATTAACAAAGGAATATACATCGACAAAGAAGCCATTTCACCGCACACGGCAACGGGAATATTATTGCTTTCGGCTGCTTTGATAATTTGTTTCAGCAACAAAATAACTGCCGGATGATGCTGAATGTAATAGGAAGCGACTTGCTGATTATTACGGTCTACCGCCAAAGTATATTGCACCAGATCATTGGTGCCGATGCTGAAGAAATCGCAAACTTTTGCCAATTGTTCGCTGCATAAAGCCGCGGAAGGAGTTTCAATCATCGCTCCCAAAGGAACGGAGGAAGCAAAAGGGACGCCTTCTTTTGAAAGTTCTTCTGCACATTGACGAACAATATCACGCGCGGCGCAAAAATCTTCAGTGCCGATTACCATGGGAAACATAATAGCCGCTTTACCCTTTACTGATGCTCTTAAAATCGCTCTGACCTGTGTTTTGAACATAGCCGGAATTTTTAAGGAAAACCTGATACCGCGACAGCCGAGATAAGGATTTTCTTCCTTATTGCGATTTTGGAGATATGTAAGCTTATCTCCGCCTAAGTCAAAAGTGCGGAAGATGACCTTTTGTCCTTTCAGGTTATTAAGCAAATCGGAATAAATTTCGGTTTGTTCTTCCTCATCAGGTAAGGAAGTGCGATTCATATAGATAAATTCTGTGCGCAGAAGCCCCACACCCTCACAGTGATTATTCAGCACTTGTTTGAAATCTGCAGGGTCTTCCAAATTCGCCAGCAAAGATATTTTTATTTGATTTAGAGTTATTGCCGGCTGACTTAATTGCTCCTGCAGACGCTTCTCTGCGGCAGCATGTTCAACCAAGCGCTTATTTAGCTCAGCCAATATTTCTTTTTCAGGATTAATGATGATTTGACTGTCGGCTGCATTCAAGACAGCTTGTTCCCCGTCATGAATCTTGTCCAATATATTTTCATTTGCCAGCATAGCTGTCAGTCCGAGTGCTCTGGTCAAAATGGAGCTGTGGGAAGTGTAACTTCCTTGCATGGAGCAATAGGCTTTTGCACCAGATTTTGCCAATAAAGATACCAGACTGGGTGTGATTTCCCGTAAAAAGATAATTTCATCGGGAGCGTAATTGAGTTCAGGTTGCCTGCAGCCGTTCAGCATAACATTCAACAGCCGCTGCTGAACATCTTTGTAATCTTCGGCGCGTTGCGCAAGATAGTGATTTTGCATTTGCCGAAAACGCTCACCGATTTGGGTAAAAGTGGTCAGCACAGCTTGCGGTGCGGACATCAGTTCTTTTTGCACCGCTTGTTCCAAAGCAGAAAGAATTTCTACATCGGTAATAATCATCAGGTGAGTATTCAGGATATCTTTATCCAATTGATGCAAATCCGGTCTGTCTAAATCTGATTTGATTTCCTGTTCCAGCAAGCGTAGAGCGGTTTTTAATTTTTTCAGTTCGGAATCAACTTGAAAAGATGCAATATCCGGTGCAAAGGAAGGAAACCTGACAGGACGGTAGATTCGGACTTTACCGATAAAAATATAACCGGAAATTACAGTTCCTTTATAAATGGGCATTATTCCTCGTTGAATTTAGATTTGAACATTGAGACTATCTCCTCTATCAAATAATCTTCGTCCACGCCGTCCGCGATAAGAGTGAGCTTTGATTTATATTCCGCTGCTAACATCATAACACCCATAATACTTTTACCGTTGACTTTCATTCCTTCTTTCTCAATAAAAAAATCAGAACGATATTTCGTTGCGGCTTTGACCAACATAGCGGCAGGTCTGGCATGCAAACCCAGCTTGTTTTCAACTGTTATTTCTTTCGCTACCATCATCGGAATTCGTCGGTTCCGTATTTTTTAATTTAGTTTTGCGCTTGATTTCATCGTTCAATTTCCTGTTCCAATCTTCGGCTGCGTCATATCCTTCATTTCTGAGAATAAGATTCATGGCTGCAACTTCCACAATGACGGAAACATTTTTACCGGGAGAAACAGGAAGATAAATTACGGGAACGCGTACTCCCAAATGTTCAACATAATTATCCGATAAGCCGATGCGTTCATAGTCCATATTTTCCTGCCAGGGCATAAGTTCTATCTGCAAGTCAATGGTTTTTTGATGTCGCACTCGTTCAATACCGAACATTTTTTCCACATTTATCAATCCCACTCCGCGAATCTCCATAAAGTAGCCAAACTCCCTTCCCGGCTTTCCGATTAAATGCTCGTCCAAATAGCGGATGTTGATTAAGTCGTCTCCGATGAGGCTGTGCCCTCTGTGAATAAGGTCCAAAGCACATTCGCTCTTCCCGATACCGCTTTTTCCCGTTAAGAGAACCCCCAAACCGAAAACATCTACCAGCGTGGCATGAATCGTTTTTTCCAGAGCAAAAAAGTCCTGCAGATAACGGGTTAAATATTGAATCAGAAGAATGGTGGATAACCTGCTGGAAAGCACTGCCACATGCATATCGTTGGCTAAATATTCAACAACCGGCGGTAAAGTTAATCCTTTGGCGACAATGATGCAAGGAATGTTTTGAGTAAGGATTTCCTTAATCCGTATGTATAAAGTGTCTTCGTCAATTGTTTGCAAATAGCGGACTTCTGTTTCTCCGAAAATCTGAATTCGCTCCGCATCAAAATTTTCCTGATAACCTGCTAAAGCAAGTCCCGGACGATTCAGATGCGGAGTTGTAATTTTGTTATCCAGAGTTTCCGGTTCAGTTACTAAACTTAAGGCAAGATCCTTTTTCTTGGCATCAAAAAATTCTCTGACTGTCATTTCTTTCATAGCTTCAACCCGATTTATTTACGAAAAGGGGAGATTGCTCTCCCCCATCCTTTGTTTTTACGGTTCAAAGAGTTTATAATGTTGCTCGTCTTGTTTGACCAAGACATTAATCCCGTCAGTCTCAACATTCTTAAAGATGTAATAATCATCGTTACTTTTATTGAGACGATCCAAAGCTTCTTTCACTGATAAGGTTTCCGGGACAATGCGTTTGGTTTTTATTAACTGCCGAGGTTCGTCTTTATTGCCGAGCTGGAAATAAGTGGCACGGGAAAAATTCTCGTATTCTTTGACGGGACGCTTAGCATGATCGGTCACTCTGTCTTTCAATTTCTTGATTTGAGCTTCCATTTTCTCAACAGCGTTATCGATTGCTAAATACATATCATTTTCTTCATCTTCGCTTTGCAAAGTAAATTTTGAGGCACGAAGGGTCATCTCACAGATGTTGCGATTGTTTTCCCAAGCCAAGATGACATGAACTTTGACGATTTGGTCAAAGTATTTGTTCAGTTTCAAACAAGAGTTTTCCACATGGTCACGAATGGCTCTGGTAAGTTCAAAGTGTCTGGCTGTAATTGTAATCTGCATGATTTACCTCCTTATGGATTACATTTTGTGCAGAGAAAGACCTTCCAAATCTTCTGCCGCTTCCAAGATCGCTTCCGACAAAGTCGGATGGGCAAATACAATTGATGCCGCTTCTTCTGCCCGAGTGTGCAGATTAATCAGAATGCTGCCTTCGGCAATTAATTCCGCGGCGTTAGGACCCAAAATATGCATTCCGATTAATTGTAAATTATCCGCACGGGCAATAATCTTAACAAATCCGTCCGAGTGACCTCCCGCTAATGCTTTTCCGTTGGCATTGAACATAAATTTGCCAACTTTTATTTCCCCGTGAATTTCTTTGGCTTGGCTTTCCGTTAATCCGCAAGAACCGACTTCCGGATTGGTAAAAGTGCACCTCGGAATATTTTCGTAAACCAATTTCTGCTCTGCAAAAGCTGTGTTTTGCAAACGGGAACGAATGTGAGCGGCAGCTGTTAATCCTTGTTTACCTGCTGTGTGTGCCAAGGGAAGTTTGCCTGTTACATCCCCGATTGCGTATAATTTATCAACGGAAGTCTGCATTGTCTCATCTATGACTAAAGCTCCTCTTTCCGTTTGAGGTTTTGCCGAAGGAAATTCCATCGGACAGAAAGGGGTCCTGCCTACACAGAGCAATACCTTTTCCGCAATAAAATCAGAACCGTCGCTTAATTGCAAGGAAATGCCTTTTTCTGATTTAGTATATCCTGTTACACCTGTTCCCGTCTTGATTTTTATGCCTTGCTTCTTCAGATAAAATTGCAGACGCTTAGCGATTTCCTCATCTTCTAATGAAACAAGAATCGGCAAAAATTCTATGATTGTAACCTCCACTCCGAAGGCTGAAAAAACTGAAGCAAATTCACAACCGATGACTCCTCCGCCTATAATTGCCAAAGAGGAAGGCAATTGCGTAAGTTGTAGAATACCCGTGGAAGATAAAATATCGCGTTCGTCTATTTTAACAGAAGGCAATTCCTTGGGAACTGAACCGGTAGCTATGATTATAAAATCAGAACTGATCTCCTCTCCGTTTTCTAAATTGACGATAAATTTGTCTTCCTGTTTGGTTACGGCAAGAGCTGTTGTCCTTAAGACGGGAATTTTGCGTTTATTGAAAATATATTCAATGCCGGAAACCAGCTTGTCCACTATTTCATTCTTGCGGTTAAAGACTTTAGTATAATCAAGTTGCTCTCTTTTTGCCGCCAGACCGAAACTTTCCGCTTCTTCTATTTCTCGCCAAAGTTCTGCTGATTTGACTAAAGCTTTTGTGGGAATGCATCCCCAATTTAGACAAGTGCCGCCCAAACGCTCTTTTTCGATTAATGCGCATTCAATTTTATATTGATTGAGACGAATTGCCGCTTCATAACCTCCGGGTCCGCCTCCGATGATGATCACCTGATGATGTTCCATTTTTGCTCCAATTCTTTAAATTTTCTCACTTGCAAATTACTTTCTCGCCGCTTTGCGTAAACGGCTGTTCAGTATATTCATTTCATCGCGATATTTAGCAATTATTCGCCGTGAAATTGTCAGTCCTTCCGCTCTTAATTTTTCCACCAATTCCTGATCGCTCAAGGGATTGTCCTTATCTTCGTTCTCAATCAAATGTAAGATTTTCGCTTTTACTCTTTGGCGGGAAACCGATTCGTAATTATCGTCTCTTCCAGCGGTGGAAGTGAAAAAATCCTTCAAAGCATAGATGCCGTAAGGAGTTTCCGCATATTTTCTTTTTACTACTCGGGAAATGGTAGATTCGCTTACTCCCAAATCCTGTGCAATTACTGAATAAGTCAACGGCACCATTACTCCCGAACCGTTGTAGAAAAAGTCTCTTTGATGTTCTATAATGGATTGGGTCACGCGTTCCAAAGTGCGCATCCTCATAAAAATGGATTTGATCAAAAACTTGGCGGAGTTGATTTTATCGCGCACATACTGCACGGTTTCCTTGTCTTGAATACCGTGATTGATCATTTTACGGTATCGGGGACTGATAACAATATTGGGAGTAACCATATCATTGATGATGACCACAAATTCCTCATCCACTTTTTTGATGGTCACATCGGGAAAGATATAATTATTGGAAGAATTAAGGATGCGCAGACCGGGTTTGGGATCCAAATGTGAGATTTGTTCGCGCGCAGCTAAAATCACTTCTTCCGATACTCCGAAATGGGAAGCGATTTTTTGATAACGACGATGAATCAGATTTTGAAACTGGTCACTGATTAAGCCCATAATGATCCGATTTTGCTTTTGTTCCGGCGTCAATTGCGCTTCCAAACATTCGGTCAAATTGCGCGCAGTAATTCCTTGCGGAGAAAGAGAAAGGATTAGTTTATGCACCCGATTTGCATCCGCTCGACTTAATTCGTAGTCTTTTGCAGCTTCGTAAAGATCAAAATCTTTGGGCAAAAAACCGTAAGGATTACAATTCTCCACCAGCTCCGACGCAAATTCGAATTCAGCGTCAGTCAGGTCATAAGGATAAAGCTGTTCCAAAAAAGTAAAGCGCCCGTCTTCTTCATAACTCATTAAAGCTTCGGAGCGTTCATTATCTGCTTCTTCTTTACCGCTTTCTTTTTCCTGATGAAATTCATTCCATTGGTCCAAAATATCTGTCAATTCTTTAACTTCGGATAAAGTTTTACCTTGTTCTTCATCACTTACCGGACTTTCCAAAGGGGTGTTGCTTTCGCGTTCAGTCGGTTCGGGAGTGAATTCTTCCAAATCTTCTTCATCTTTTTCCGTTCTCAATTCCAACAAAGGATTGTTGATCAGTTCCTGCCTGATGTATACTTCCAGTTCCATTGCGGGCAAGGATAGCATTCTTAATGACTGCAGCATTTTAGGCTTCAGTGCCAGTTCCTGTTTTTGCCCCAAGGTCAGGGAATGATTCATTTTTGCCATAGAATTACTCAAATACCGGATTCATTTGAAACCGCTCTCCCAAATAAACTTCTCTGGCTTTTTCATCATTGATCAGTTCCAGACTGTTGCCTTCAACAATTATTTTGCCTTCATAAATGATGTAAGCTCTCGTTACAATTTTTAATGTATCGATAACATTATGGTCTGTTATCATTATGCCGATGCCTCTGCCCTGCAGCTTTTTAATGATATCTTGAATATCGGCAACGGCAATGGGGTCGACACCGGCAAAAGGCTCATCCATAAACATAAAAGTCGGGTTTGTAACCAGCGCGCGAGTAATTTCCAATTTTCTTCTTTCTCCGCCGGAAAGAGTATAGGCTTTCTGTTTAGCCAATTGCGTTAAATTCAATTCGGCTAAATATTCTTCCAGTTTGGCTGCTCTTTCTTTTCTGGTCAAAGGCAGAGTTTCCAAAATAGCCAATATATTCTGTTCAACGGTTAATTTGTGAAAAATTGAAGGCGCTTGAGCCAAATAACCAATCCCTAAACGCGCCCGTTTGAACATTGGTTTTTTGGAAATGTCCTGCTCGTCAAAATATACTTTACCTTTATTAGGATGCGCCAAACCCAAAATCATGTAAAAAGTAGTAGTTTTACCGGCACCGTTAGGACCGAGAATACCTACTACTTCACCTTGCGTAATGTCTAAACTCAGTTCATTGACAACCCGCCGTTTGCCATATATTTTAACGAGCTTATCAGCTCTAATTCTATGTTCACTCATAATTCTCTTTTAACTGATCAGCATTATTTTGTCAATAAAAAAACGGCATTTTCATCAAATAATCCAATGATTGGTATGATTTTTGTATAACTTACTAACTTTAATTTTGTTTAATTTCATATTATTCAATATGATATTTATCTTTTCTGTCATTTATTAGAGATATTGTAAAATTGGATTGTATCGTTTTGTCCGCGAAGCTGTAGCATAGGATAGTATCCTGTTGTCACCGCAGGTTTGTAACCTGCGGAACTTAATGGGCGGGTAACAAACCCGCCCTAACAACAGCTTGGAAAGCTATGTTACAACATTCGTAGCATAGGATTGTATCCTGTTGTCACCGCAGGTTTGTAACCTGCGGAACTTAATGGGCGGGTAACAAACCCGCCCTAACAACAGCTTGGAAAGCTATGTTACAAGTAGCATAGGATTGTATCCTGTTGTCACCGCAGGTTTGTAACCTGCGGAACTTAATGGGCGGGTAACAAACCCGCCCTAACAACAGCTTTCAAAGCTATGGGACAGGGTTTTCAGCCTGCCAAACAGCAAAATCAAAGAAAGATATTGACTTAAGCAAGCGGCTTGAATTGCATAGCAAAAAATAAAAAAGCGTTATGATTTCAGTTTTGCATTGTTATAACTTATAAACAAAACGAAATCATAATTCTTGCTTAGATATATATGGTGGAACAACAAGGAGCCTCTGGGAAAAAATCCCAGAGACACCGCGGCATCACTACCGTAACTAATAAAGCAAGAAACGGGGAAAATACGAAGAAATAACATAAAAATAAATTAATTCTACTAAATGGAGAAAAGGTTGAAAAAGCAGATATTATTGATAATTTGTCTGGCCGGATTGTTTATTGTCGGACTTTCGGCAAAGGAAAATTCCGTTTTGGCGCTTGAAGAAAAGCAGAATTTAATAGATATGTTGCGCACTGCTGATTTTGATTCTACCGATGTATGCTTTTTTAAGGATTGGGATCCCACAACCAAATTCAAACTTAATTGCCAAGTGGAAGCTCTGAATAATCCTTGGAAATTTATTGATTGGTTGGGTGAAGCAGAACAAATATGTTCCGACCGTTTAGCATACAGTCTTGATTCCAAGGCTCGGGAAACTGATTTTGATCCTGTTTTTATGCGGAGTTTAACAAGTTATCTTGATTTGTCAATTCCCGCTGCGGACAGTTTGGGAAAAGTTTTATCAGGCAAATTGGAATCGGTAAAAATTAGACGACCGCAAGCTTGTTTTGCCTATTGGGAAGACTGTTTGGAGGCTTTAGCCCCCAAAGTTAAAACCGCCTTCGGGGCATTATCTTCCGCGCAACTGGACAGTTTATCCTGCTGGATGTATCAAGCATGGGAGGAAAGTGAGGATTCTACGGCTTACAACCGATTTTTGCGAAAGGAAGGTTTGGATAAATATGCGGGTTTGAGCACGACCAGAGCAGCGGAACTTTTAAGTTTAATCCGCTTTGATGTTTTGGCGGAAGCAAATTTGGAGTGGCAGCAGTATGTTTGGCAACTTCAGCGCAGTTTGGAGAAAGTGAATTTAGGCAATAAAAAACCTATCTATCATCAAAGCAAATGGGGCACAATGATCATCGGCACAAAAGGTGATGACCATTATGCAAACACCGATAAATTGAGGAAAAATCCCGTTTGCCTGATTCTTGATCCCGGCGGAAACGATACTTACGATTGCGATTTATTTACTTCCAAACAGCATCCTTTCTATTTATTGATTGATTTCAACGGAAACGATGTCTACCGCAATTCTGAAGTTGCAAAAGGGATGTCTGTATCAAGCGGTTTCGGAACAGTGATTGATTGTGTGGGAGACGATATTTACAAATACAGCGATTTTGCGATGTCTGCTCTGCTTGGTTTCAACAGCGTAATTGACTGTGCCGGTGACGATTACTATTCCACCGGACTTTTTTCCCAAGCGGCAGCTATGTTCGGTATTTCCGTTTTGCAGGATAATGAAGGGAATGACACTTACACTGCAACTGAATTTGCGCAAGGTTTGGGCGGCTGTAAAGGCATCGGTCTTCTTTTGGACGGGAAAGGAAACGATGTTTATTATTGCGGAGGAAAATATTTGCACGCACCTTTGGCGCCTTTTGATTACAGAAGTATGGCTCAGGGATTCGGTTTTGGTTTCCGTTCGGATTTTGCGGGAGGGATTGGAATTTTATATGACGGTGAAGGGAATGACCGTTACAGCGGCGGAGTTTATGCGCAAGGAGTAGCGTATTGGTATGCGATTGGTGCACTTTTTGACGAAGGCGGAAACGATTATTACGATGCGGTCTACTATCCTCAGGGGAGCGGAATCCATCTTGCCAACGGTGCGTTAATTGATCGTTCCGGTGAAGATCATTATTACTCCAAACACGGTCCCGGTCAAGGAAACGGGCATGACTGGTCAGTCGGCGTCTTTATTGATCAAGAAGGGAATGACGAATATTCCGTGGAAGGCGGCAACGGCTTAGCTTTAACCAATTCCGTAGGCATTTTTGTTGACGGTGCGGGCGATGATAAATACGAATATAAAAGTTCCGATAATTACGGTTATGCAAATTGGTCAAGGGAAACAGGAGGGATAGGATTGTTTTTGGATGCGGGAGGAAAAGATTCTTATGCGGACAGTTTACAGGCAAACGATAAAACCTGGCACAACGGGACTTACGGTATCGGCAGAGACATCAAGATAAATGTTCCCGCTCAAACCAAAGTTGAAGAGCTGGCGGAAAAGTCCGTTGCCGATGTGGATAGTTTGGCTTCTATAGCGGTTTTGTTTGATATTGCGTCCGAATGGGAAGTTGGTTCCGCCGTGCAAAGGGTTAAATTAGCGCGACAGCATTTACTTAAAAGGGAAAAAGAAGCGGTTCCTTATGCCGTGAACCAAAAATTGGGCACGCAGTCAGGTCTGGAATATCGCGCCTTGGAAGAATTAACAAAAGGTTCGGCTTTGATGCGTGCCTCGCTTTATTCGGCTTTGCACGATACCGATTCCCTGAAGGTGAAAAATGCGATAGCACTGATAGCGGAACAGGGAGACAGCTTAGTGGTGGATTCCATAGCGGTTTTTCTTAATCAAAACAAGTATATTCCTGCCTGCCTTTCCGCTTTGGGATGTGTGAAAACGGAAAAAGCATTGCTACTGGTGAAACCGTGGCTCAATCATCCTACGGAAAAATATCGCTATTTGGCAGCCCGCAGTCTAAAATCAATGAACACTCCGGAAGCTCTTGCCGAACTGCGTAAATTAAACAATGATAGCTCTTTCTTGATTAAAGCGATGGTGCGTCAACTACCGCCAACGGAAAAATCATCGGCTTCACAGCGTTCTCAATAAGACAGTTATGGCGAATGAAGTAAACGGCAGAGAAAGTTTAAACCTGTTTCTGAAACAGCATTTTCCGGCAAGAGCAGGTGCTTTAATTGAACAGTTTGACCTTTATGCGAATTTGCTGTTTGCCGCCAATCAAAAAGTAAATTTGGTTTCCAGACGGATGAGTTTGCAAGACTATTACTTGCACCATTTTCTTGACAGCCTGCTGGCGGTTAATTGCTTGGAAATAAAAGACGGAAAAGCTTTGGATTTTGGTTCCGGAGGAGGTCTTCCCGGTATTCCGATAAAATTGATTTTCCCGCAATTGGATATGACATTGCTTGATTCTATAGGGAAAAAAATCCGCTGCCTGCAGGAAATCGTTCAGGAAATGAACTTGCAGAATTGCAAAGCCGTTTGCTGCAGATTAGAGGATTTTGCAACCGGACAAAAAAGCGGGAAATTCGATTACATATTTTGTCGGTCTGTGCGTTTGGAACCTGCTTTTATCCGACCTTTGTCAAAATTGCTTGCTCCTTCCGGAGAGGTAGTTTTTTACAAAGCGAAGCAACTGGAAGATGTGGCAATATTACCAAAACTTAAAATTTATGACGTGAGCAGAGAGGACTTGGGAAAAAGGTTGATCGTTACCGCGTCCAAAGCAAGTTTGCAGATGTATTTGGCTGAAAGGAAATAACATCAATATGGGGAAAGTGATTACCATAGTTAATCAAAAAGGTGGCGTCGGTAAAACGACTTCCGCAGTCAATCTGGCAGCTGCTTTGGCGCTTTTGGAACAGAAGACGCTTTTGATTGATTTTGATCCGCAAGGAAACGCCACCAGCGGTGTGGGAATTGATAAAGAGCAGCTGAAACTGCAAATTTACGATGCTCTAATTCAACGAGCCGGAATTGAGGAAACAATCCTTCCCACAGTAGTGGAAAACTTGGATTGTGCTCCCGGAAACATAAATCTGACCGGTGCGGAAATTGAATTGGTGCAGGAATACGCACGCGAATACAAACTCAAGGAAGCGGTTAAACCCGTGCTGGAAAAGTATGAATACATCCTTATTGACTGCCCTCCTTCTTTGGGATTGCTGACAGTAAATGCGCTCACAGCCTGCTCCGACGTTATAATTCCCATCCAATGCGAATACTATGCTTTGGAGGGTGTAAGCCAACTTTTGACCACTATTCGCCTTATCCAGAAAAGCCTGAATCCGCAATTGAATATTTTGGGCGTTCTGCTGACGATGTTTGACAAACGCTTGAACCTTTCCGTGCAGGTGGCAAAAGAGGTTTTGCGCTATTTCAAAGATAAAGTTTTTCACACTATTATCAACCGTAATATAAAATTAACCGAAGCTCCGGGTTTCGGCAAACCGATTTTCCTCTACGACATAAAATCTACTGGAGCGTTTAACTATCTGGCTTTGGCAAGAGAAGTTATTGAACGCTCTCAAGAAGGAAATTAAAATGGAAGAAAAACTTGGCAGAGGATTGGATGCACTCATTCGCGATCTTGACGAGCAGGAACATCCCGACGCAGGTATTACAACGGTACCGGTGGAAAAAATTATCCCCAATCGTTATCAACCGCGCAAGAGTTTCGATCGGGATAAACTTTTGGAATTGGCGGAATCCATTCGCTCCAAAGGCATTATTCAGCCTATAATTGTTACGAAAACTGAAGAAAGTGATTATGAATTGGTAGCCGGTGAACGCAGATTGGAAGCTGCCAAATTAGCAGGTTTAACAGAAGTTCCGGTAATCGTCAGAAGCGTCTCTCCTCGCGAACAATTGCAGCTTGCCTTAATTGAAAATGTCCAGCGTGAAAATCTTAATCCGATTGAAGAAGCTCTTGCCTATAGGCAACTGATAGACGAATTTCAGATGACTCAGGAACAGATTGCAGAAATTATGGGTAAAGATCGGACTACCGTTTCCAATACGCTTCGCCTGCTCAAGCTTGATGCTTCCATTCAAAATTTGCTGATTGCGGGCACAATTTCCGCCGGTCATGCCAGAGCAATTTTATCCGCTCCAGAACAATATCAGAGCGGTCTGGCAAAAAAAATAGCAGAACGCAATCTTTCAGTTCGTCAAGCGGAAGAAGAAGCGCGCAAATTAAATGAGGGAAAACAGACCTGTTCCGTCAGTCAGGAGCGTAATCAATTTCTTGTCGATTTGGAAAAAGAACTTTCCCGCTCCTTGGGCTGCAAAACAAAAATCAAAGCTAAAGACAATAAAGGTCAAATCATCATCTACTATAAGAATGAAGCGGAAATGGAAAGTCTGCTCTCCAAACTCAAAAGGGATTAACTTTGCACCTGTTTAGTTCAATCTGATTATAAAAAAGGCGCTGCTTTTTAAGCAACGCCTATATTTTTCATTTCATATCCCGATTATTTCATCAGAATCATCTTATTGGTGGAAGTATAACTTCCTGATTTCAATTTGTAGAAATAAATACCGGGAGAAACAGATTTGCCGTTTTGGTCGTCACCGTTCCAAGTGAGCTTATAGCTTCCGGCTTTTGCCTTACCTTGGAAAAGCGTCTTTACCAGCTGCCCCTTCACATTGTAAATCTCAATAGTGACATTGCCGTCATCTTTAAGGTTATAGGCAATGCTTGTAGAAGCTCTGAACGGATTGGGATAATTTCCCAATAAAGCTGTTTCCGTAATAGGCTGGACATTTTGTTCGGAACCCATTCCGTTGTTACCCTCCACTTTGAAATCGTCTATCATCAAGGCGTAACCGCCGACAGATTCACACTTAATGCCAATTCTGACATTATTAGCATTGTAAGCTGTCGGAATCTGATAGGAGTAAAAAGTCCAATTCGTATCCGGAGGTTCTACATAATTTGTGCCCGTAAGAAAAGCAAAGGTATTGGGCAAAGGATTATCCGCGTTTGAAATGCCGACCCTAATGCGCTCCAAAACTCCGTTCGGCGCAGTTGAAATTGCCCAGAAGGAGACCGAATTTTCAGTGCCTAAACGCATACGCGGAGAAATCAACCAGTCATTATTCGGTCCGGGAACCGCTGCAGGACATGCTGCCATTTTTACACCGGTGTGTGCCATTGCGTCTGTCACCGGAGGAACGGTCGTATTCGGATTGAAAATGGCAAAAGCCATCGGACTTCCCTCTCCCGGAAAATCAAATTCGTCGTATTGCATCGTGGGATTTTGGTCTACATCAGTAAGAATCCAGTTGCCGAAACTTGTAGCAAAATCGTTGTAAGCTTCAAAGCTGTCTTCAAAAATAGTTGGAATAATCGGCACATAAACAGTGGCAATCACGAACGGACAAGGGGCAGATTCTCCTGTGGTGTAGACAGCGGTAACTTCATAGACATATGAGCCGTTCGGCAGATTGGTGTCCGTATAGTTGTAAACAGCCACATCATTAATCGTGGCAATAACTTCTCCGTCCCGCCAAACTCTGTATCCGGTAAAGGCACGCTGCTCTTCATTATCATTTATGGGACGATTATCACTGTCCACTCTGACACTCTTCAAAATGGCTTTTGTCGGTAACGGATGCGGTTTTTCAGCGGTTACGGTTGTCGTATTTTGAGTAAGGATTACGTCCCTTCCTATATAGTTAGTGGCAAGAGCTTGCAGGTTCCAATTAAAATCAAGCTCGGGATTTAAGTCCGTTAAAGTAGCCCAGCCGTCTGTATAAATGAGATTTCCTTTACCGGGAACGCCGGGACCGTTATCACAACCTGCAGGAAAACCTGTTTGAGTATTGCAATTAACTCCCACCCAAAGTTCACCTGAAGAAGGGACATGAATAGGAGTAGATAAAATTACTTCATTCCAAGAGTCAATTACGGGACTTGGAACTGGAACTGTCTCTACTAAAGTCCCCGGATTGGTGGCAGAAGTTCCGCCCGTCCAAACTTTAACCGTATAAACGCAATTGGCGACATGAGGGAAGAAACGAACTTTTGTAATGTATCTATCCAATATGCCGGCTAATTCAGTCTGCGTCCAACGAATTGCAATATCAAAATTAAAAGCCTGACCATTTCCTATTGCATTATGGTTGAGACCGTTATCGTAATGAATCCAATCCTGATAAATTGGTCCTACAGGCGGTGTCCACAACAGGGAAACATCATGCTGCGACACTGAACATTGCAAATTAGAAACGGGAACCAGTAATTCACCACTTACGCTGTTTGAAGGAACGGATTCACCGTTAGGATTGGTGTAGAGAGCGGTTACATAATAAGTATGCATCCCGAAAGGAGGATTGACGTCATTATATGTCAATTGCGTTACGGGAGAAGAATTAATCTGCACATTATCCCTAAAAATATTATAACTTGCAGGAACAACATCAAGAGGAGCTTGCCAGCTTAACTGCACCTGAGTCCCCGTAAAAGTTGCAGTTAAATTTCGAGGAGGATTGAAAACGGGTGTTACTTCAGTAACTGTTATGTCATCCAAATATAAATAAAACATATTAGGATTGCTGAAACCGTGAAAACCGAAGTAATAAATACCGGATTGTGTTACGGGAATAAAAGCTTCCCCCTGTGTGTAAGAAGTATTTATAATATTGTCGTTCACGAAAATCTGATTGGTCAGAGCCGAGATGTTATTTGCAGAACCGTATTTCAGCTCCACCTTTTCCGGATAATTTGCATTGTGTGCTTTGTAATAAAAATTAATCCTGTAATAATTACCGGCAGAAAACTGCATCGGAGGAGAAATAATCCAATCATCCATAGCGACAGTGGCATTTGCTGAATTGTAGCTGCAACGCAAAGCATTGGGAGCGGAATTTACATCCGTAGTTGTCGTAGTCCATGTATAATTGTCATTATTGGCATTGACGACAGTCCAAGAAGGCGGAACTGCAGGTGCTGTAACCGAATCCCAATTTTGAGAATATGGAAATGAACTGACAGTAGGATCGGGTAAAGTAGTAAATGACCAAACAGGACAATCCGGTGCATCGCCAAAATCGTTTGTCGGAACAATTTGCCAGTAATAAACAGTATTATAAGCTAATTCGCCTTCCGGATCATAAGAGGTGGCTGTAGTAACTGTGCCATTAACAATATTGGAAGGAGGAGTATTTGTTCCAAAATAGACTTTATACCCCGTAGGAGAACCTCCTCCGGATAGCCAATGCAAAATTACGGTAACGGGAACATTGGTTGCTCCGTTTGCCGGAGATACTATTTGTGCAGGCAGAGGAGGATTTCCCGTTTGAGAAGGATTCCAGGTAAAAACTAAGCCCATAGGCGGATAAACCGTTGCATTGATAGTGCAAGTGGAATTATTCGCAGTTCCCGGAACTGTGGCTGTCCAATCAGTAGTGGTCATCCGATTGTTGAATTCCGTATTGGAAGCGCCTCTCAATCCGCATTGAACCGTCGACGCAGTCGATACTGTGACTATATTCATATGACCGTAATGAAAGGTAATCACATTCGTCGTCTCGTGCAATTTAATTTGAAAATTGATCGTGTCATTGGCAGCGGGTGTTGGCGTCCTGCGATAGTTATGCCACTGAACAGTGAACACCCGGTTAGGCGCTAGTCCCGAAACGGCAGACATTAATGTGCCCGTATCCTGTGACTTAATATCCCTCGCAAAAGGAACTATCACATTATTGGTTGTGCCTGTGCTGATGGGCAAAGTTGCAGTTGCCACACTCGAACCCATGGCGATAAATCCGTTGGTCGCTATGCTGATTGAGCTGTAGACAGTTCCGTTGTAATTAAAATCAAAGCCCAACGGAATGTCATTGAACACTTCATTGTCGTTGGCGGAAGTGCCGTGAATGGTTCCCCCCGTGATTTCAACATAGGCATTACCCGTCGTGCTTGTGAAAGCGTAATCGCTGACTACGCTCCAGCCTGCAGTCAGACAAAACAAAAATAACAAGGTTAGAAAAAAGGTTGTAATCTTGCCGTTCATATTATCACCCCTATTTTTAAGAATTATTTTGTTCTTTCAAAGAAACTTAACATGGCAGCGATTTCCTCGCGCTCTATTTAATTCATCACTTATACCATTTTTTTACTAATACATCCTAATTTTATTTATTTTATTTCATGTCAAGAAAAACCTCATTTCATTATTTCATTTCTAACAGAAAAGGATGAACCTGTTACCTGTTCACTGTCCTTATCTGAGGAATTTTTTCGGATAATAAACTTTTGAAACAAAGAGGAAGAAAGGCTGATAGATAATTCATTTCTCTTCCTAAGAATAATGTTTCCCGGGAGAAAAATATATTAACAGCAGAATTTCTGCTTGACAAGTAAACGGGGTTATAAATATTAGCACTCGTCCATTGGGACTGCTAAGAATAACAAAGCATAATAAATTAAAGAACATAGGGAGGTTAACTACTATGGCCAAACAACTTCAATTTTCACACGACGCACGGTCTGCACTCAAAGTGGGTGTGGATAAATTAGCAGATGCGGTGAAAGTAACAATTGGAGCACGCGGCAGAAATGTCGTTCTGGATAAGAAATTTGGTTCTCCCATCATTACCAATGACGGAGTAACCATAGCCAAGGAGATTGAGCTGGAGGATCCTTATGAAAATATGGGTGCTCAGCTATGTAAAGAAGTAGCGGAAAAGACACATGACATTGCCGGAGACGGAACTACCACCGCTACGATTTTGGCACAAGCAATTATTGAAGAAGGAATGAAGCATGTAACCGCAGGTGTCAATCCGATGTTTCTGAGACGCGGGTTGGAAAAAGCTACAAAGATTGTAGTGGATAAAATTCACGAATACAGCAAAGAAATTAAGAGCAGCGAAGAAATTGCTCAGATTGCCACAATTTCCGCCAATAACGATCCCGAAATCGGTAAATTGATTGCCGAAGCAATGGAATCCGTGGGCAAAGAAGGCATAATTAACATCGAAGAAGCAAAGTCCATTGACACAGGCTTGGAAAAAGTGGAAGGAATGCAATTTGACCGAGGTTATATTTCACCTTACTTCGTTACTAACGGTGAAAAGATGATTGCCGAACTGGAAGATCCTTTTATCCTTTTATATGATAAAAAAATCAGCGTAATGAAAGATTTATTGCCTATTCTGCAAGAAATTGCTCAAACCGGAAAGCCTTTACTTATTATCTCTGAAGATATTGAAGGAGAAGCACTTGCTACCTTGGTGGTGAACAAACTGCGCGGTGTATTAAATGTCTGTGCCGTTAAAGCTCCCGGTTTCGGAGACCGCAGAAAAGAAATGTTGGAAGACATTGCTATCCTGACCAATGCCACTTTAATTTCCGAAGAGATGGGACGCAAATTGGACAGCTGCACTATGAGTGATTTGGGACGCGCCAAAAAAGTATTGGTGGAAAAAGAAAATACTACGATCAGAGAAGGTGCCGGCGATGATGAAAAAATTCAGGCTCGCATCAAACAAATCAAAGCCCAGATTGAAGAAACTACTTCCGACTACGACAAAGAAAAACTGCAGGAACGCTTAGCTAAATTGAGCAGCGGCGTAGCTGTCATTCGGATCGGTGCTGCCACAGAAACTGAAATGAAAGAAAAGAAAGCGCGCGTAGATGATGCTTTACATGCCACTCGTGCCGCAGTGGAAGAAGGCATCGTTCCCGGCGGCGGAGTTACATTAATTCAAGCGGCAAAAGAATTGAAAGCAACTAAGAACCTTACTTTTGAGGAAAAAGTGGCTTTTGAAATCTTGGCAAAAGCTCTGGAAAAACCCACTTACCAGATTGCGGCAAATGCAGGTCAAGAAGGTGCAGTAGTGGTTGAAAAGCTGAAATCCTTTACCGATATTCACAAAGGTTTCAATGCCTTAACCGGCCAATATGAAGACCTGTTCAAATCAGGAATCATTGACCCTGCCAAAGTTGTGCGCAGTGCTGTTCAAAATGCTTCTTCCATTGCCGGATTGTTGCTTACTACGGAATGCATCGTGACTGATATTAAAGAACCGAATCCTCCTGCTCCGATGCCCAATCCCGGAATGGGTGACATGTATTAATTCCGATAACTCTACTATAATTAAGAAGCTCTTTCCTCCGGGAAGGAGCTTCTTTTTTTGCCTGCCAAATGATAAACAGAATCATACTGCAGGTATTACGGCGAAAACTTTATTCCGAAATAAACAATCCAATCCTTTTTCCCGTGCCGACTTTTGCCAATTCTTCCAAAATTTATTTGACAAGCATTCCCTGTTTTTATCAGCGTCAACAAAATGGAAATTTTACGGATTAAAAAACAGGAGACCGCTTATGAGGCTTTCCCGACGACGCTTAGTTCCGCTATTGCTGCTCGGTTTTATTGCCTTAGTATCTATATCTTTGGCCGCAATCGGAGATGAAAAAGATGCGTATACGGTAAAAAACTTTCAGGTTAAGGATGTTCCCGCAGATGACGGAACGGGATTGGTGCTCTGTTGGACACCCTTACCCGCAGAACGCAGAATAATTGAATATCGCATCTATCGCGGAATTGATCCTCACCGTTTGTTTTTCCTCAGTTCCATTCCCGTTAATGTCAAAACCGGTGTCGCTTCCGACACTATGTATTATTACGACAGCTCTCAGGATGAATTCATTAATCTGAAATCCCCGGCGAAACTGAAACGCGAAAAACAGCAAAGCATCAACAGCCCTATTTATCGAAATCCTCCGCGTGACATCAAAATTCTGGCTGAGCTGGCACCGCATTTTAATCTTTTGGCGGTAATGGACAAAAATCAATTCTATTATCACACGCAGAAGAGTTTTTCCGCAGACCCGCAAGATTCATCTGCCTATGCAGGTTTGAAGCTTTACCAGACTGTTATTCGCGCCGGTTTGAAGCCCGGAGAAAAATACTATTATACCGTCATTGCGGTTGACGAGCGCAGCACTTACCATGCTTACGCGCCCATTCAAGCAAGCGTGCCGAAAGAAAATCCCCCGGATCCTGCCCCTTCCTTTTACGCAGTCTATTTACAGGATAAGCAGAAGCTCCAATTTGAATGGGAAGATCCTCGGTTCAAAGATGACCTTGCTCAATATCAAGTGCTGCTTTTACCGGAAGTTTCCGATGCGGAATGGACTGTAAAAAGAGATTTGCCTGCTTTTGGCGGATTACAGGTAATGCCGATTGCCAGTGGCTATGCAGGATATATTGATTATGCGATAGTTGATACGAAAGAACTTATGGCTATGGGATTAACTGAAGGGCGCATAAAAAATGCAAAATATTGTCTGATGCTGTCTGACGGGGCAGGTTTTGCTTCATACTCGCAAATAGTTGCTCCCAAGCTTGCTTCCTCTTCAGACCTTCCGCCCAAACCCGTTTTCCGTGTAATAGATAAACCTAATGATAAAGGGGACCGGTTGACGATTATTTGGAGCAATCCGGTCGTCGTAATAACCAAAGTTTCTTTTACCAGCGGAAAAAATAATCGCATGAAAATCAACTATATGCTGAACGCCTATGAAACTCAAAAAGTCAGCAATATCTATTTTGATTTTTACAAAAAGGGAGAAAGCAAACCGTTTAAGAGCATCAACGAATTTTATCCCGATAATATTATCATGCTCAATGTTCCTGAAGATTATAACATCAAGAACGGTTTAACGGTTGTCATGAAAATGAAATGCCATCCCGCCATCGAGAACGGATACTGTCTGCGTCAGGAATTGAATTGGGATGATCAAATCCTGTCTCTAAATCCGGGAAATCTTTACAGTAACGGCAATAACCTATTTACTTTGCAGAATAAAATTTATCAAAAACCGCCTTCCTTCCCCATCTTTTATCAAGCCAAAAAAATGTCCTCTTACGATTGCAGTATGGAGGTTCCAATCCCTTACGAAGCTCAGCTATATCGTTCCGTTACAGGCGTCAATATAGTTGAAAACGGTTACTTATATACTTACGGCGGAGACAAAGTCTACAAACGCAAACTTACCGACAAAGATCCTTCCGAAAGTTTAGTTTTGACGGACGGCAATATTGACCTGATGGTTGATCCTACAACGAAGAAAGTAATAAAAACCAGCATTTATGCGGCAGAAGGAAAAGCGTCTCATATCCAAAAATTGAAAGATGCCAAAGAGAAAATTTCAGCTTTGGAAGCTCAAATTGCAGCTCTTGCTTCCCAAAGAACCAATCCTGAAGCGGCAACAATGTTAGCGCAGGCACAAGCTCAATTGGAAGATGCCAAAGCAACTTTGCAAAGTCTGAATAATCCAATACTGACGAAGGTAAATGCCATTCAATCCGATCATGCGAGAATGAGATTGATTGCCCAAACCAGAGAAAAGGACAAAAGACGCGCCACTTTTTATCTTGTGCGGACGGACGGCAAGGGCTTATTCGTGGAAAGCGATTTCCTAAAAGATAAGCAAGGCGAATACATATACACTGCACCGATTGCCAATTGGTTTGATAAGACGAAACTTGCCGCTCTGATTGCATCCTTAATTTTCGGCTTGTTTGTTTATTATTTTGTTAGGAAAGCCCGTAAAGGACACGATCTTTACATCAGACCGATTGCCGGAATTCAGGAAATTGATAATGCGATCGGTCGTGCAACTGAAATGGGTCGTCCGATTCTGTATGTTATGGGCAGCGGTAGTTTGGGCGATATTTCCATCATCGCTTCTTTGGGCATTCTCAGTCAAGTGGCAAAGAAAGCGGCGGAATATGATACTCGTCTGATTGTCCCCTGTTATGATTACATCGTTATGCCCGTAGCGCAGGAAGTGGTCAGAGAAGCGCATTATGAAGTCGGTCGTCCCGATACCTACAATAAAAATGATGTCTTTTATCTGACTTCTGTTCAGTTTGCGTATGTGGCAGGAGTGAACGGAATTATGATTAGAGAAAAAGTAGCCACAAACTTCTTTTTAGGTTATTTTGCCGCTGAAGCGCTTTTAATGACGGAAACGGGAAACACTGTCGGAGCCATTCAAATTGCCGGTTCCGATGCAGTGACCCAAATTCCTTTCTTTATAACTACCTGCGATTATACTTTAATCGGCGAAGAGCTTTATGCGGCTTCGGCATATTTGAACCGCGAACCCCTGCTTTTGGGAACTCTGAAGGCACAAGACTATTACAAATTCCTGATTTTAACCTGCATCATTATCGGAGCAATTCTCAGTTCCCTTCAGCTTACACAGTTTATTCAACTCTTTCCCTTAAAATAGAATAGGAGGTTAAGTGAAAAAGAACATACCGCTTGCCATCGTAATAATCGGAGGTATGATCTGGGTTTTGTGGGTTTTTGTCCCTCACAAAGTCCTCTCCGAAGACTTCATAAATAAGTTTTACTTGCCGTGGATTTATGTGCAGGCACCATTTGGAGTCATCTTGGGTTTAATGTCAATGGTGATGGTGCACACAACCAAAATACAAAGGAAAGCACCCAAATGGCAATACAGCTTCTTTGCCTTAGGCGGACTGGTCGCTACTTGCATAGCGGGTTTCGGATGGGGCACGCAAAACGGCAGTCCGTTTATGTGGATGTTCACCAATATGCAGATGCCGATGAGCTCAACGATGTTTGCCTTGCTGGCGTTTTACATAGCATCTGCTGCGTATAAAGCATTCAGAGCACGTTCGGCAGAAGCTACAGTTTTACTGATTGCCGCCATTATCGTTATGTTGGCTCAAGTGCCTTTGGGGCTTAAAATCAGCAGTCACTTACCGGACATTTCACAATGGATTTTGGATGTTCCCAATAATGCTGCCAAACGCGGAATCTTGTTGGGAATAGGTCTCGGCAGTGTTGCCACTTCCTTAAAAATTCTGTTGGGGATTGAACGCTCCTATTTGGGCGGGGATTAAAAGGGGGTAGGCAATGAAATTTTTGGATCAACTTCAAGCTCTGGATCGACGCTACATCTATATTGTTGTCGCTCTGGCAATTATCATCCCTTTACTGGTTCCCTACAATTCTGATGTAATAACGACACCACCCACGGAAAATCTTTATCAATTGATAGATTCCTATTCCGGACGCAGTGATCGCGCCATTTTAATCAGCTTTTATCATGACGCATCCACTATGCCGGAATTGTATCCCATGGAATTAGCTATTTTGCGGCATTGCTTTGAACGCAAAATCAAGGTTTTTACCTTAACCTTCATACCTGCCGGCGCTCCCATTATTGATTTCGCTCTTAACACAGTCAAAGAAGAGTATCCCAATATTCAATCCGGAGTGGATTACTGCAATTTCGGTTACAAAATTATGCCGATGATTGTAGCGCTGGGAATGGGAGACAACATTGCCACCACCATTGATACCGATGCGGAGGGGCGCAAATTAGCCAATCTGCCGATTATGAAGAATATCGTGAACTATAACGAAATGAATTTAATCATTGAAACGAGCGGTTCGGTTGCCGGCGGAACTTGGATTACTTATGCCCGTTCCAAATTCGGTGCTAATGTAGCCGTCGGCGTAACCGCAGTTATGGCAGCGGACGAATATCCTTATTTGCAATCCGGACAGTTAATAGGTATGCTGACAGGTTTGAAAGGCGCAGCCGAATATGAAAAACTGGTTGATGTCTTTGCCGCATACAGAGATGACAATTTCCCGCAGGGACGCCCCTTCAGCAAAGAAATTCTGCGTGACCCTTCCATCAAAAAATTGATTAACATCACCACCCAAACTCAAGCTGTATTTTCTCCGGAAGAATATAAATCTTTCGTTGCCAAATATCCTCAGCAGGCTCCTTATCTGGATAAACTGAAGCAGCAAAAGGACGGCAATATTGTTTTCGATGTCACAAAAATCACTCCCGCCGACCAAAAGTTGCTGGGACCGCAGCTTTATACGGCATTGAACAAACAAACCCACAACATTCTTTACAAATTCAAGACCGCACGCATTGGAATGAATGCGCAATCCATAGCGCACATTATGATTTTGGTCTTTATCGTTATCGGTAACATCGGGTATTTCACATCCCGCACGAAAAATAAAAAGGCATAAGGGAGAAGAGCATGTCATTTGAAACTTTCAGCAACCTTGTCGCAGCCTTCTTTACTCTCTGTATCTTCTCTTTTCTTTATAAAGACAATCCGTTTTATCAGATGGCAGAGCAGTTATTGGTCGGCATCTCGGTCGGTTATGGCGTTGTTTATTCTTACGAGCGAATCTTCATTCCGTATTTATATCAACCCATTTTCCTGAAGCATCAATATATATTGATAATTCCGGCATTAATCGGTGCTCTTTATCTATTTCGATTCAGCAGAAATCTCAGTTGGCTTTCCCGTTACCCCATAGCTTTTTCCATGATAAATGTAGGAGCTGGAGTACCTCTTGCCATGCATGCCAGCATTTTAGTTCAAATGCGGCAAGCCATGGTGCCTTTGGAATCAATAAATCTTGTGTTGATTTTTATCGGCACCATTGCAGTGTTGCTGTATTTCTATTTTTCCAAAGCGCATACTGGTGCCTACGGGAAATTCACTACCATCGGAAAATGGTATATGATGATAGGTTTCGGTGCTTCCTTCGGTTTAACCGTTATGGCTCGTATTTCTTTACTTATCGGAAGAATTCAATTCTTGTTAAGTGATGTCATGCACTTGATAAAATAGACGAAACACATCACCGGAGCCGTTTTAAGCTTTGATTTGAGAAAGAAAGTTAGTCAGTCGTGATCTTTTTTGAGGAAAATATGAAGCAATTTTGTTTATGCTGCCTTATTTTTGCGGCAGCTATATTCTTTCCGCTCAGTTATTTATCGGCAGCAGAACCGACCGGAAAAATTCAATCTTTGGAAGTAACCGATGCTCCGTATGATGACGGAGCAGGTGTTATGCTAAGCTGGAAGCCTCTTCCAAAGCATATGCGCATTATTGAATACAGAATTTACAGAGGTGTCAGTCCCGATACCCTGTTTTTACTCAGTCAAGTGGAAGTTGATGCCACGGCCGGTGTAGTTGCCGATCGGATGTATTTCTACGATAAAGATTTCCAAATGCTGCTCACCATCGATTCTCCCGCCAAACTGAAAAAGGAAAAACAGCAACATGCGAAAAGTCCTCTCTACAACAAAGTCCCGCGTGACCCTCAAATTCTCAACCAACTCTTTCCCCATTTCACTTTGTTAGGAATTGTAGACCAAAGCAATCTATATAAGCATGCGCAAAAAATCACCGCTAAAGACGGAACAGTTGCCGCGGGTTTAACGCCTATCCAATTTGAGCAAATAGCCGCCAATCCGATTTCCGGCCAAAGATATTATTATACTGTGCTGGCGGTTAATGAAAAAGGAACTTTTTTACCGTATGCCGACATTAAAAGTGCCATTCCTTACGATAATCCGCCGGATACTACAGCTGTTGTTTCTTCCGTTTACCTTACGGATACTGCAACTTTCCAATTTGAATGGACTTCTTCCACTTCCAGTTACGATATTGCACAGTATCAGATCTGGTTATTACCGAAAAACATGCTTCCGGCCTTCAATCAATGGCAGAATGTCTATCAGGAGCAAAACGGAATTCAAGCGCCTTGGACAAAAAATGCGATACTCATAGCCGAGAAACTCTTTGATTACAATAATTATTTAATCGTGCATACCAAAAACGGCAGAGTGATCAATCCGGACGGCTCTGCGGGAAATGTTTTGCCTTTGGAACGGCTGAACGATTACGAATGTGTTTTAGCCTCTCAAGACTACAGCGGCATGACTTCCTACTCTTTAGGCAATCCTCTGCGCTTCTTAAAAGAAAAGGATTTGCCGAAAAAACCGGTTTTCAGCGTAACAGATAAACCGGACGACAAAGGCGATACCAATGCCATCTCTTTCGGAAAACCCATCTCATACATCACTCAAGCCGCTTTTACCAATGCCAAACATAACAAAATCCGCATTAATTACGAAATCTCCGAAAACCTGAATTATAAAGTAGACGGCTTGCGCTTCCGCTTTTACGATGAAAAAACCAATAAATTAATGGCACAAATCAATGAACCCTATCCCGACAAAATTATTACTCTCAAATTACCCGCGGGTGTTCCCAACCTGAATAATCTGCTGGTTAAAATTGCTTTCCGTTATCGCGGAACGAAGCAATTTACCGATTATTATGTTGAGCAGCGTCTGCAATACGATGATACGACCAAACGCTTCATGAGCAAAGATATCTATTATCACGGAGACGATTTATCGTTCTATTTTTACCAAATTTTCCGCAAGAATCTGTTGGAAGACGCCTATTATCCGTCCAAAAAAATCTCCTGCATCGCCCGTAACTATGATGACATAGTCAATTTTGAAACTACTTTGCAAAAACTGATTACGGGAGTGGATGTCAAATCCGGATGCCTGTTGCTTAGTCCGACTCTTAATTTCGCTATTGATGAAAAAACCGGAATGCCGCTCTCCGTCAATATCTTTCGTGACCAACAAATGAAAGAAGTGAACGACCTGAAAGCCGAAATCGCTTCTTTGAATAAACAGTTAAAATCCAATCCCGCCAAAGCCGATTCTTTGCAAGGGCTCATTACCGAAAAGCAGACTTACCTTAACGCTCTGCTTGCCAACCCTATCTATAAAAAATCCCTGTCTATCTCCGATCCGCAAAAATGGCTGGCTTTCATTCACAACGAATATCTGAAACTGTCCCGTTCCTATTCTTATTTGATTATGAAGACCGACAATGACGCCGCCTATGTTTTTTCCGAAGAAAGCAAATCCTTTTTGCCGATTTCCAATTGGTTCAACCGTCAATTTTTATTGGCTTTAATAGCCAGCGTAATCTTTACGGGAATTGTTCTTTACACAAGTCACAGAGCACGACGCGGCAAAGATTTATATTTGCGTCCGATTGCAGGTTTGCAGGAAATAGACAATGCCGTAGGACGCGCAACTGAAATGGGACGACCCATTCTTTATGTCCCGGGTTGGAGCACAATCGGTGAAATCACTACCATCGCTTCAATGATGATTCTCAATCGCGTTGCCCGTAAAGCTGCGGAATACGATACTCGCATTCTTGTTCCCAACAGCGATTACTATGTTATGCCTTTGGCGCAGGAAATGGTGCGTGACGCTTTTTATGAAGCGGGCAGACCGGACAGTTACAATCAGGTGGATGTATTTTATGTTTCCAGTGATCAGTTCCCTTATGCGGCAGGCGTCAACGGCACTATGATCAGAGAAAAAGCCGCTACAAACTTCTTTATGGGCTTCTTTAATGCGGAAGCGCTGCTGATGACGGAAACGGGAAACGCCATAGGTTCCATTCAAATAGCGGGAACGGATGCCATCACGCAAGTTCCGTTCTTTATTACCACTTGCGACTATACCTTAATCGGAGAAGAATTTTACGCCGCTTCCGCCTACCTCTCCAAAGACCCGGAACTGGTCTCAATGCTGAAAGCGCAGGATTATTTCAAATTCCTGATCGTCTTCTTTATCCTTTTGGGAGCCATTCTTTCCACTTTACATTTCAATTGGTTGACTAATGCTTTCCCTATTGAGTGATTAAAAAGGAAGTTAATTAAATTTAATGTAAAGCCGGCAAGATAGTTATCCTCAACAATAAGAGGCTTAAACGAAGAAATAAGCGGTAAAAACCTCAGTCTCTGCAGCCCAAAACTTGACTGAAGGATTAATATTTTCAAACTATTTCATAAATCGCAACGATCATTTTTAATCCTTGCACTTTCCCCTTATCTTCCTTTATTAGTTGCCGTGGAACAAACGGGAGCCTCTGGGATTTTTTCCCAGAGGCTCCCGCTTGTTCCACCACAACTATATGAGCAAGAATAGTCCGAAATGCTTTTTTTTCTTACTTGGTAAATTATATCGTAGCTTTCAAAAACTACTGCAATTCTTGCTCGCATTGGCAGGTTTGGAAATCTACCCTACGATTAAAGCTTTTCGGATTCCTTTTTGCCTTTTTAAATTTTCAAGTTTTGATGTTTTTTAACAAAACTGGAAGACAAGGCAAAGATCATGACTCAACCGAAAAGAAAGAAAGATGAAAGATTGAAATTGGTCAAGTTATTTTGCACAATGTTTTCCCGCTCAGCTAAGGCAACGAGCTACGGTCTGGTGCCCGTCGTAGCAAGGAAGCTTATTTTAAAAAAAACTTGACTTAGGTTTATAATATGAAAAAAAAGCAATTGGTCCCTTGGCCTTACATAGATTGTGAGTAACGAGGGATAACAGATGCCCTCAAACAACCTGAAAAAAAAGGAGCTGGAATTTACAACAACATTGGGGACTCAACTAATGCAAGAAGACTTACAGAAAATTGGCATCTATATAAATAAGATAGAATTACTATAGAGGATCTATAATGGATAATATGAAAACCTGCTTTAAAAAAGTGGATTATGATTTGGTAGGATTATTGGAAGCAATTGATATAGGTGATATCGGCCTGCCAGATATCCAGAGGCCTTTCGTGTGGACAAACACAAAGGTTAGAGACTTGTTTGATTCCATGTATAAGGGCTTTCCGGTAGGTATGCTTTTGTTCTGGGAAAACAACAACAGTAATGGGATAAAAACCATCGGTATAGACGGTAAACCACATACTATACCCCACCTCTTGATAATTGACGGACAGCAAAGACTGACTTCTCTGTATGCAGTATTCAAAGGCAAGAAAGTGAAGAACAAGTTCTACAAGGAATACAATATAGAAATCGCCTTTAATCCGAGGTTGGGAAAGTTTGAAGTTACCGATGCCACTATTCGGAAAGATCCTGATTGGATAGCCAATATCTCTCAATTATGGGCTACCGGCTTCTCAGTATTTACGATAATCAAAAATTACCTGAAAAAGCTGAGGGAAAAGGAAGACATCAGTGATGAGGAAGAAGAACAGATAGCCCATAACATGGACCGCTTGTTTGATGTGCAGAAATATCCTTTCACGGCTTTGGAGATTTCAGCCAATGTTGAGGAAGAAAGCGTATCAGACATATTTGTAAGAATTAACAGCGAAGGAGTTCAGCTCAACCAGGCTGATTTTATCCTGACAATGATGTCCGTTTACTGGGATGAAGGTAGAGCGGATCTTGAGGAATTCAGCCGTCTTTCCTTTATCCCGACCAAACAAGGGGAGCCACCTACATCTTTTAATCACCTGATAAATCCTGCACCAGACCACCTCTTGAGAGTAGCAATCGCTCTTGGTTTCTACCGGAGCAGGCTAAAAAGCGTATACCAGATTCTGAGAGGTAAGGACGTTCAGACTAACGAATATTCCGATGAGTTGAGGAATAATCAGTTCAATATCCTCAAAGAAGCACAAGCAAAGGTTCTTAACTTAAACAACTGGACTCAATTTATTGGCAACTTGGTCGGGTCAGGCTTCAGAAGCGATAAACTGATAACATCCAATAATAATGTTATTTATAGTTATGCAACTTACCTGATTGCTAAATATAATTGCGGAATGGCTCAAATTGAACTGGACAAGTTGATTAGCAGATGGTTTTTCTTTGTTAACCTGACCGGAAGATATACGGTGTCACCGGAATCAGAAATGGAAAAAGATCTCAATAAACTTAAAACTATCAGGGACCAGGAAGGATTCAAGAATTTTATCGAACAGGAAATTGCGGAAAAGATTACGCCGGATTTCTGGAAGTTCACTATCCCTTACGAATTGATCACATCGTCTAAGCGAAGCCCTGTTTTCAATGCCTATATTGCCACTTTAATCAGGATGAACCAACCTGTGCTGTTTTCCTTCAAGAAAGTGGCTGACCTTTTTGATCCGGCGATAACAACATATAAAAATCCGTTAGAGTTGCATCATCTTTTTCCCAGGGCATATCTTGAAAGAAAAGGCATTAAGGAAACCACTATGATCAATCAGGTGGCAAACTATGCCTATATCGAATGGACTCACAATAACGGTATCAGTGATGATGCTCCTGAAAAATACATCCCTGAGATAAGAAAGCACTTTACCGAGATAGAATGGCAGGATATGCACAAAATACATGCTCTACCGGAAAACTGGCAGAATATGGATTATGAAGAGTTCTTGCAGGCAAGAAGAGATCTGATAGCCCAGAGAATTAAAGAAGGATTTGAAGCATTTAAGTAGAGTATAAGAATGACATGAGTATTATTTCATTTGAAAAAGACAGTATTTATATTTACGAAGACGCTAGTGTCATGTCAAGCTTGACAAGTCGCATAGAGTGAGGATAATTAAATTATTGAATATGACCTTATCCCCGAAATTTACATCACCGGAAGAGTGACACATTGGGAAGCAAGTGTCGTTTTTTCCCAATCAAAAATTTCCCGCTTTACAGCAGGAGCTTGTAAGGAGAATTTGTTGCTCAGAAAAGACTTAACCGAGACCGGCAAGTTCTTTCTCGTTGTTGGACTTAATGCTTAACAGAATATATGTATAATTCATTAACCTATTGAACATTAATTTTTTGCGCGAGGGTGGGCTTTTTTGTATGCTTCTTTGATGTCTTCCAAGGTTACATGAGTATAAATTTCCGTCGTAGACAGGTTTGTATGCCCCAACAATTGTTGAATGGCGCGCAAATCTGCTCCGTTTTGAAGCAAATGAGTGGCAAAAGAATGGCGAATAGAATGCGGAGTGTAACCTTTTTGACGGGCGATAAGATTAAGGTATGGTTGCAGGGCATGTTCCATTTGGTGATTGTCAAAGGGTTTTCCGTTGCGGGTTAAAAACAGGTGCTGTTCCTCAGCTTCGGGTTTGAAGGCGGGACGGATTGCCAAGTAATTTTGCACTGCTTTCAATGCAGGCCTCCCTACCGGCACGATTCTTTCTTTTCTGCCTTTGCCTCTGACAAGCAATAAACCATTTTTCAAATCCAAATCCCGTAACAAAATGTTGCACGCTTCGGTGATGCGTAACCCGGAAGAATATATCAATTCAAGAATTGCCAGGTTGCGCACTCCGTATTTATTATCCGTTTCAGGAATTTTCAAGAGTTGCTTCATTTCCTCCTTTGAGAAAAAATGCGGTAAAGGCTTTTCATATTTTGGCGTTTCCAGTTTTTCGGCAGGATTTTTAGTCAACAGTTTGCGTTGTTGGAGGAAGCGAAAGAAAGCTTTTATGGAAGCGGTTTTACGGGCTAAAGAGCGATTTTTATCCGGTTTGGCGTGAAGTTCGCGCAAAAAGTCTCGCAGCATAAGCGTTGTGATTTGCTCAGCTTTCACTTCACCGTCGGGGAAAAAAGGTTGAAGGAAAGTCTGCAGTTGCTCCAGATCAAGTCTGTAACCGTTGATTGTATTAACGGACTTATTCTCCAAGCGTAATTGCTCCGCAAACCGATCAATCAAATCCTGCATAATTTCCTCTTCGGCAAAAGCTTATCTTTCAATGAAAACCTCCTTTGCAGATACTCTGCTTTCAATCGGCAAAATTCGCAACCGACAAAACTACAATATAATCAGTTCGTTTTTATGTCAAAGATTTTCCTTGTCACAAAGTCCGCAGTGAAAAATCTTTCCTTCAGAACTGAAAACGGAGGCAGAATGAATCAGCACATAGCGGAAACCGCCAAAATCGGACAAAATGTCAAAATCGGTTATAACACCGTGATTGAAGATAATGTAAGCATCGGAGACGATTGTTCTTTGGGGCATAATGTGATAATTCATGCAGGAAGCGTAATCGGCAGGCAGGTCAGAATTGATGACAACAGCATAATCGGCAAGTTGCCTCTTTCCTCTCCGCGCAGTATTTTCAAACCTCAGCCGCAATTGGAACCCGCAGTTATAGGTGATTTTTGTCAAATCGGCTCTAATGTAATCATATATGCGCAAGCTAAAATCGGCGAACGCAATTTGATAGCCGATCTTGCTACTGTCAGAGAAAATACGGTCATTGGCGATTTGAATATCATCGGTCGTAACGCTACGATTGAAAACTATGTGAAAATAGGCAACCGCAATAAATTTGAGACCAATTGCTATATCACTGCGTATTCGGAAATTGAAGATTACTGTTTTATCGCTCCTTGCGTTGCCACCAGTAACGATAATTATATGGGACGCGATATTGAACGCTTTAATCATTTCAAAGGAGTGACAATCAGGACCGGTGGTCGCATTGGTGTTAATGCAACAATCCTGCCCGGAAAAACTATTCAGTCTGACGGTATGGTTGCAGCCGGTTCTGTTGTGACCAAAGATGTGCAAAAGGAAACAGTGGTTTTGGGAAATCCTGCTCATCCGGTAGGCGAAGTTAAGGATGAACAATTGCTGAAGAACAATTTGGACAAATAGAAGGACAATTTGTATTGGCAGATATGCAAAAGCGGATTATGTTGCAAAGAGGAGTAAAATAAAATGAAAGTTTTGGTCATCACTCCCACATACAACGAAAAGGAAAATATTGAGCGCTTGATTAAGGCAGTGCTTCAGCTGAACGACACCATCGAAATTTTGATTGTGGATGATAATTCACCTGACGGCACGGCTGGCATAGTGGAGCGTGTGCAGCAAAATGAACCGCGTCTGCATTTAATTAAACGCTCCGGTAAACTTGGTCTGGGTTCCGCTTATGTTACCGGCTTCAAATACGCTCTGCAAAACGGTTACGACTATATTTTGGAAATGGACGCCGATTTTTCGCATAATCCGAATGACATTCCCCGCCTGCTGGAAGCCGCACAAAATTACGATTTAGTCATCGGTTCCCGCTATTGTGAGGGAATTAATATCGTTCATTGGCCAATCCAGCGCCTTCTAATCAGTTATTTCGCTTCCAAATATGTGCGTGTGATTACCGGAATGCCGATTAAAGATCCCACTGGCGGTTTTAAGTGTTTCAAACGCAAGGTATTGGAAAGCATAGATTTGGACAATATCCGTTCCGAAGGTTACGCCTTCCAGATTGAAATGAATTACAAAGCGTGGATTAAAGGCTTCAAACTGAAAGAGATCAGCATCGTTTTTACGGAAAGGGCGGACGGCAAATCAAAAATGACCAAAAAGATAATTTACGAAGCGGCTTGGATGGTGTGGAAACTGAAGATTCTGGCTATGCTGAAAGCATTGTAAACACAAAAACTAAATTACAAAGAACCCGAAAAAGCAATCTTGCGGAAAAAACCTTTTCCTCATCCGAGCTCATTTCAAATTCGCAAAAAGATACGCCTCCGTGTCCTGATGTTCTGACATATTCAACAAGTTATGAATAAGATTATCCCTTCCCTCAAGATTGAAAAAATCGCAATGCACGGATACGGAATAGGTTATGCGGAAAACAAAGCGATTTTGGTGCCGTATACTCTTCCGGGAGATGTTGTTGATGTGCAACTGCAGGTGGAAAAGAAAGATGTGGCTTTCGCAACTTTAGTCCAATTCAGAACTATATCGGAGGACAGAATTGCCGTCAAATGTGAGGCTTTTGACGATGAAAATGATTGTGGCGGCTGCGATTGGTTGATGGTGCCGTATTATCTGCAGCTGCAATGGAAGAGTGATTTGGTGAAAGGACAATTTGCTCCTCTGCAACTGCAATCCAATGTCACTGACGCTATTGCTTCCCCTTCCTCTTTTCACTATCGGAACAAGAGTTTTTTACCTGCCGCCGTATCCGCTTCGGGAATTTATTTCGGAATGTATGAACGCTACAGTCATCGTGTAATTCCGCACACAAATTGCCTTTTGCATCCTAAACTTTTTGACGATATTTTTAACGAAATTGCCACTTTTGCCGATAAGGTGAAACTTCCTGTCTATAACGAAACTAACGGCAAGGGAATTTTACGGCACGCGGGAATCAGAATTAATCAAGCTCAAGAGCAAGTGCTGGTTGTCCTCGTTACTAAATCAAGTAAATTTCCCTTTACGCAACAATTGGTCAGGCAGCTCACTCAACGCTTTCCGCAAATTACGGGCATAGTGCAGAACATCAATCGCAGCACCGGAAATGTAATTTTGGGGCATGAAGAAAAAATCCTTTACGGCTCACCCTATCTTTACGACGAATTGGACGGAGTTAAATTCCGGGTCCATTACAAGAGTTTTTTTCAGGTGAACAGTCCTCTGGCTCAATTATTATACGGATATTTGGAAGAACAATTGCAGCCGACGGATATTGTGCTGGACGCATTTTGCGGCAACGGAAGCATAGGTCTGTATGTGGCGGATAAAGTCAAACAAGTAATCGGAATTGAAACTGAAGAAGCTGCCGTAGCCGATGCGGAATTCAATCGTGAGCTCAATCAAAAAGAGAATGTAAGTTTCCGGCAAGGGACTGTAGAAGAGCTTCTCCCTTCTCTCATAAAAGAGCGTAAATTCAGCACTGTCATTTTTGACCCTCCGCGTAAAGGAGTTGATGAAGTCGTCCTGCAAGCTGTTGTTCAAAAGGAAATTCCGCTTATTTTATATGTTAGCTGCAATCCCATGACCTTGGTGAGGGATGTTTCTTTTTTGCTCAAGCACGGTTACAAAGCGGAAAACATTACTCCATTTGATATGTTTCCCCAAACTTGGCACATTGAAACGGTAGTCAAATTAACTCGGATTTCAGCTTGAAAAATAAGATGGATAATCACCATCAACACGGTTTGCCGCAAATGAAAAATAAGAAGTTAAACATAATGAAATGGGTTTTGCCGTTGATTGCAATGCTTGTGCTGCTTGCCGGCGGATGTAAGCAATCAACTGAAAATGAAGCGAACGAATATGAAATTAATTCTTTATATGACAGCATTAGAAACGCTTTTGCCGAGCATGACATTGACGCTTTCCTGCAAAAAGTGCATCCTCAATACTTGCATAACGGAATGGCGCGTTTGGGATTGCGTGAATTGTGGCTGGACCGCATGGCAAAATATCAGCTGATTGATTTTCAGGAAATCAAAATTGACCTTAATGAGGACGAAGCATTGGTTTCCTTCACTCTGAAATTGCAGTCGGCAACCGAAACAGTCTATTTTCCCGAACCGGAAACACACGGCGATATCAGTTATTTGCTTAAAACTGAACAAGGCTGGAGCATTTACGGCAATCAGGAAAGTTCCCGTTGCACCCTTTCCCGATGAGCAATGTGAGCATGATGGATACCGTGCTATTCAACTCTTTTTACCTTAAGCTAAAAAATGAATAGCTGTTTTCAATTGACATGACAGCCTGTTCAAATTTGGTGTTTTTTAGAGGTTATCTCTTTGTGAGATAAGAGGAAAAATCATGTTAGAAAAAATATTACGCTCTCTCTTCGGAGACAAGAATCAAAAAGAAATCAACCGCTTCCTGCCAATAGTGGACGAAATTAATGAAATTTACGACACTTTGGAACAATATACGGACGACCAATTGCGGGCACGCGTTAATGAAATCAAAACAGAAATCCAAAGCAGACTTCAACCTTTAAGGGACGAAATTGCCGATATGGAACTTCAGTATCGTGAAAATCCCGATGAAAGTGAAAGGTCACATCTGGATAATGAAATTGAACGCACAAAAAAAGAACTTAAAGCATTGACTAAAAGCACTCTGGATGATTTTTTGCCGGAAGTTTACGCCATCGTTAAAGATACTTGCCGCCGCCTTTTAGGTTATAAATATCAGGTGCGCGGACATGAAACTGAGTGGAATATGGTGCCTTTTGATGTTCAACTCATCGGAGCCGTAAACCTGCACGAAGGCAAAATTTCGGAAATGGCTACCGGCGAAGGAAAAACGCTGGTTGCCGTATTGCCTTTATTCCTGAATGCATTAGTAGGCAGGGGTGTTCATCTGGTTACGGTCAATGATTATTTGGCGCAACGCGACTCCGAATGGATGGGTCCGGTTTTCCAATTTCACGGCTTAACAGTCGGCTGCATCACTACCGGATTGGATTTTGAAGAGAGAAAAGCCGCTTACAGTTGTGATGTGACTTACGGGATGAACAGCGAATTCGGATTTGACTACTTGCGTGACAATATGGCTGTCAGTGCAGAACAATTGGTGCAGCGAGATTTCTATTATGCAATCGTGGATGAAGTTGACAGCATCCTGATTGATGAAGCGCGAACGCCTCTAATCATCAGCGGTGCCATTGCTCAGGATAAAAATTTCTACCGCGAGCTTAAACCGCACATTCAACAACTGGTTGCTATGCAAAACTCTCTGGTGCAAAAGATTTTAAGTGAGGTCAAAGAAGACACGGCAGAAGATAATCCCAAACCTGATATTGACCGTTTAGGCAGAAATCTTTTGCTTTTGCAGAGAGCCGCTCCCAAACACAAAGGCTTCGTCAAACTCATGCAGGATGCGGAATTAAAGAAATTGGTCAATGACACCGAAGGCATCTACCTGCGCGATAAAAAACTCCCGCAACTGGATAACGAACTTTTCTATGTTGTGGACGAAAAACAAAACAGTGTCGATCTTTGCGACAAAGGCAGAGACCTCCTCTCCAGAACGGAAAAAGATCTCTTCGTAGTTGATAATCTTGATGATTTATTGGCGCAAGTGGATCAGGATGCTTCGCTCAGTCCCGAACAAAAAGCGATTAAAAAAGAACAAGTTACCAACGCTTACATGGATAAAAGCGAAAGACTGCACAACATCAACCAGCTCCTGAAAGCCTACACCCTCTTTGAAAATAATGTGGAATATGTGGTTCTGGATAATAAAGTGGTAATTGTAGACGAATTTACGGGACGCCAGATGCCGGGAAGAAGATTTTCCGACGGTTTGCATCAAGCCTTGGAAGCAAAAGAAAATGTGGCTATTGAAGCGGGAACGCAAACTCTGGCTACAATCACGCTGCAGAATTATTTCCGCATGTATGAAAAATTGGCAGGTATGACAGGAACCGCACTTACCGAAGAAGCCGAGTTTATGCAGATTTACAAACTTGGCGCAATGGCAATCCCGACTAATGTTCCCGTGACCAGAATTGACCACGACGATGTCATTTACATGACTAAAAATGAAAAGTATCAAGCCATTCTGGATGAAATTACTTATTGGCATAATTTGAAGAAACCGGTGTTAGTTGGCACTGTGAGTGTGGAGGTTTCCGAAATTTTAAGCCGCCTGCTGAAGCGAAAAGGCATTCCTCATAATGTTTTGAACGCCAAATATCACGAAAAAGAGGCTGAAATCATCATGGGTGCAGGCCAACCCGGTGCGGTTACCATTGCTACAAATATGGCTGGAAGAGGAACTGACATCAAATTGGGTCCGACAGTTGTGGAAAAGCTTTCCGAAGAATACAGAAACATTCCGAAAGCTATAACGCCCGAAAATCCATACGGTTTACCGCTGGACGGTTTGCATGTAATCGGCAGTGAAAGACACGAAAGCAGAAGAATTGACCGGCAGTTAAGAGGAAGAGCAGGTCGTCAAGGTGACCCGGGAACCAGTCGTTTTTATCTTTCTTTGGAAGATGACCTGATGCGCTTATTCGGTTCGGAACGCATGGCACCAATGATGATGAAGCTGGGGATCAAACCCGGTGACGCCATTCGCCATCCATGGATGACAAAAGCTGTGGAACGAGCTCAAAAAAGAGTGGAAGAGCACAACTTCGAAATCCGCAAAAACCTGCTGGAATACGACGAAGTGATGAACCAGCAAAGGGAAGTAATCTATTCCTACAGACGCAATGTGCTGAAAGGCGTCAATATGAAAAACGAGATTCTGGAAATGATGGACGAGGCGTTGGATACGATTTTGGCAAATCAAATTCCGGAAGACTCTTTCCCCGAAGAATGGAATTTGGAGCGGCTTTGCACTTGGTTTAAAAATAACTTGAATATCGGCATTTCACCCGAACAATTGCAAAGTGACCGCTTGAACCGTTCCCTTTTAAGAGACGAATTACGGGAATTACTTAGGAGTGCATACGAAGAAAAAGAATTCAGAGTGGGTAGTGACACTATGCGTGAAATTGAACGCCGCTCACTTTTGGAAGTGGTGGACAACGAATGGCGCGATCATTTACACGAGATGGATCTGCTCAAAGACGGCATATACCTTCGCTCCTACGCTAATAAAGACCCCTTGATTGAATATAAAAAGGAATCCTTTGACCTCTTCCAAGGCTTGATTGCCAGAATCCAAGAAAATGTTACCCGCAAAGTATTTACCACCTACATTCTTTCCAGAGAGCAGATGCAAAGCCTCTTGCAGAACGCCAATATGACACATTCCGAATTAAACGCATTCCTGAAAGCGCAGGAAACTATTCAAACCAACGCTCCTCAGCATCCTATGCCACCCGAAGCAATGGCAGATAAACCAAAATTGCGTCCCGTTACAGTGGAACCGAAAGTCGGACGCAATGATCCCTGTCCTTGCGGAAGTGGGAAAAAATACAAGAAATGCTGCGGCAGAATGGAATTTATGGATCGCGAATAACAATAAAACGGAGTTAATATGGCAAAAGGTCTGATCATTGTTGAATCTCCCGCCAAAGCAAGCACAATCAGCAAGTTTTTGGATAACAAGTATGATGTAAAAGCCTCGATGGGTCACATTCGTGACTTGCCGAAAAAGGAAATGGGAATAAACATTCAACAGAATTTTGCTCCCAAATACCTGATAGATCCGAAGAAAAAGAAAATCATAGAAGAGCTCAGAACCGCTGCAGGCAAAGCAGATGCGGTTTTTCTCGCCAGTGATCATGACCGTGAAGGTGAAGCAATCGCTTGGCATTTGCAGCAAGTTTTGGCAAAAGATATTGAAAGCAAACCCGTTCACCGCATTGTTTTTAACGAAATTACGCGTAATGCCATTCGCGAAGCAATGTCTCATCCGGGTTCCATCGATATGAAAAAAGTGGATGCACAGCAGGCTCGCCGCATTTTGGACCGCTTTGTCGGATACTTAATCAGTCCTTTACTCTGGAAAATCATTTCCAAAGAACTCAGCGCAGGACGCGTGCAATCTGTTGCTTTGCGTCTGATTTGCGAACGCGAAGCGGAAATAACGGATTTTGTTCCCAAAGAGTATTGGAAAGTGGAAACCAATTTCTATCGGGATAAGCTGCCTCCTTTCAAAGCGGTTTTGGAAACTTGGCAGGACAAAAAAGCGGAATTGGCAAATAAAGAACAGGCTGATGCAATCATTAATGCGGTCAAAGACAAGCCCGCTTCCCTCTTGCAAAGAAAGGATTCATCCCGTGTCGTTGAACCCTATTCGGCTTTCATTACCAGCACTATGCAGCAGGATGCATCCCGTTTTTTGAATTTAAGCGCTTCCAAAACAATGCTCATAGCGCAGGAATTGTATGAAGGAGTGGATTTAGCGGGTGAAAGAACGGGCTTGATTACATACATGAGAACCGATTCCTTACGCATTGCCGAAGAAGCTAATCAAGCAGTGCGCAAACTTATTGCCGATCGGTTCGGAACCGATTTTGTGCATAAGACTGTCCGCATTTATAAAAACAAAAATAACGCACAAGACGCTCACGAAGCTATTCGCCCCACCGATCCTTTCAAGACTCCCGAATCCGTCGCTCCTTACTTGAATAAAGATCAACTCAAGCTGTATACTTTAATCTGGCAACGCTTTGTCGCAACTCAGATGCGTCCGCTCAAACTGAAGACTACAGAAGTAAAAGTCAGCGTGGGAGATGCGATTTTTTCCGCTTCCGGCAATGAAGTGACTGATGAAGGTTTTATGAAGGCTTGGCAGTATTACAATCTTCCCGCAGGTGAAAAAATTGCTCCCGATTATCGTGAAAACGACGCATTAGAATACGATCCTTTCAAAGCAAGCCAACATTTTACCACACCTCCTTCTCGCTATACGGAAGCTTCTCTCATCAAAGAACTGGAAGCCAAAGGCATAGGTCGCCCCAGCACTTATGCCACCATCATTTCCACTCTCCACAATCGCAAATATGTGACTATGGAGAAGAAATGCTTCCTTCCTTCAGATTTGGGCATCCAAGTCAACCGCTTTCTCGTGGAGAGATTTGACAGTATTTTCAATGTTAAGTTCACTGCGGAGATGGAAACGGGTTTGGATGCCGTGGAATACGGGAAAATGGAATGGCAGAAATTGGTTGCGGAATATTACGACAAGCTGGTTAAGCTGATAAATCAGGTGGATATCAAGCGGGAAAAGAAAGACTTGCAGGAAGAAACAGACATAATTTGCGATGTTTGCCATCAGGGGAAGATGGTCATCAAATGGGCAAACCGCAAACAGTATTTAGCCTGCAGTCGTTTTCCCGAATGCAAGAATATGAAGTCCTTCACGCGCGACAAAGACGGCAAAATCAAGATTGAAGAGCCGAAAACATTGGATGAAAAATGCCCGCAATGCGGCAGTCCTTTAATTTTGCGCAAGGGACGCTACGGTGAATTTATCGCCTGCTCAAACTATCCAAAATGCAAATATTCAAGGTCTATCAGTTTGGGCGTCAAATGTCCCGAATGCGGCAAAGGCGATGTCGTCAAACGCAATTCCAAAAAGGGAAAACCTTTTTATTCCTGTTCCACTTACCCTGAGTGCAAATGGATTTCCAACGACAAACCTGTCCCGGTCGCTTGTCCCGAATGCGGAAATCCTTATCTTTTCGAAAAGCACAGTAGGCAGGACGGCGATTATAAATTCTGCCCCAACTGTAAACAGAAGTTCTATTCCTAAGGCATTCCGATGCATTTGTCCGATTCGTTCAGAAGCGCGCTGCAAAGCATTTTAAATCATAAAATGCGTTCCTTTTTAACTCTGCTGGGCATCATCATTGGTGTGGTCGCAGTGGTCACCATGTTTTCTTCAGTTTATTCGCTTAAGTCTATGATAAAGAAGAACATGGAAGGCATGGGCTGGAATTATTCCCTCATCATTACTCCCAAATTTGAACAAACTGATGAGCGGGAAGAACAAAAATTGCGCTACAAAAAAACTGCCGAAAATGTCCGACCCTTGGATTATTCCGATTTTGAAGTAATCAGAGCCCAACTGCCTCACAAAAGCATTTACGGTATGATTGAACAGCAGACCCTCTATCGTATCGGCAATACCGATATCCAAGTTTCATTGAGGGGAACGAATACCTCCTTTTTCCAGAATAAAACTTACGAAATTAAAAGCGGAAGATATTTCAGCGCCCGTGAAGAAGAAACCGCTCAACCTGTCCTCGTTCTCGGTTATTATTTTGCCGAAGAACAATTCCCCGGAATTGATCCTGTGGGAAAAATGATGAATTTGAGCGGACAGCGCTATCGCATTATCGGAGTTTTGGATAAAGATGCTCTCAACAGCAGCACGGGAATGAACTTCAATTCTTGGGAACGAAATAATGACCTAAAAGCAGTCTATGTTCCTTTAAAATTTGCCGCTACCTATCTTTCTTCCCGGCGCGCAATTCACTATATTTACCTTCAAGCACCGAACGAAGCAGCTTACCCCGATTTGAAAACGCAAGCTCGTCAATTGCTTTCAGCACGGCACAGTATGTATGAAAACTTCGCTTTTCAGAATATAGGCGACCTTCTGGTCACGATTAATTCCGAAATTGATAAGAATATGAGAAAATGGAATATCACTTTATTTGTCATTGCCTCCATTTCTTTACTTGTAGGCGGGATCGGACTTTTCAGCACTCTGCTGATTTCAATTCAGGAAAGAATGATGGAAATCGGTGTCCGAAAAAGCATAGGAGCCACTGAAACGGACATTTTTTTCTACTTCATCTTTGAAGCGGTAACTTTAGCAGCGATAGGAGCCTTGTTTGGTATCGCACTATCAAGTTTGACTTTGATGGTATTACAAGCAGTGCTTAAATTATCTATGCCGCTCCCCGTGCAAGGAATGGCGGTCGGTTTACTTTTTTCTATGTTAGTGGGTTTTGTTTCAGGCTTGTATCCTGCCCTAAAAGCCTCCAAACTCAATCCCATAAAAGCAATCTATTATTTTGACTGAGCCGCCTTAAACGCTTTCCTTCTTGACAAAAATCCCTCTCCGGAAATTTAGATTTTCATAATTAATTTTGAGTGGGCCTATAGCTCAATTGGTAGAGCTTCCGGCTCATAACCGGATGGTCGGGGGTTCGACTCCCTCTGGGCCCACCATATATTTTTAACATTATTTTATACTATTTGTAAATATATGCCCTTTATTCAACATTCATTTTATCCTTTTTTCTCTATTTTTGGTCAACCAATTTCAGGACTGGTCAAGGACTGGTTAATCTTTATAGCCGATATAGACCAAATGGTAATCAAATGTATATCTAAAGTATATTAAATGTATTCTATTCAACATTTGATATCCTTTTGGTATACATTTGGTATGCTTTTGACCTATAATTGGACAAAAGAAGGAAAAAAGGAAGAAGAAAGTGAAATCAAAAATAGGAACAATAAGGGTTTAACGAAAAAAACGGGGGCTATATCATGCAAATTAAGGAGTTACGATAAAAGAAGCAGCTGCCGAATAAGCTTTTTGCCTGTATTACTTGTCAGAACAATGGTATAGATACCGGCGGAACATGATGCACCGGCGTTGTTTTTGCCGTCCCAGAAAGCTTTGGAGGCATTTTTGTCAGGTTGGACAGTCCGCACCAATTGTCCCTTGAGGTTATAGACGGCAATTTTGGAAGGGGGGAATTTTGCGGGATCAAATTCTATATTAAGCAGGGCAGTTTGGGGGCGGAAAGGATTGGGATAAAGTCTGAACTGAAGCGTGGGCAGGACTTGTTCTTCGTTATCGGTAAAAGTGAGAGGGATGCCGTAAGGGCACCACAAATCCGTTTGCGTATTTTCATTATATAAAGAAAGAGTATATTGATGGACGGACGGTGCCGGAGGAATGGGAGTGCTACATTGGTGATTCTGCAAGGCTATAGTTTGCAATAAGATATTATTATCGTAAAGATGATAGGAAGCCGAAGAATTGGATGAGCCCGTCGGGATCCAATAAAAATTAAGTTGGTCGTTTGTAATATGATAGCCGAAATAAGATGGAGGCAAATCGACAGCAGCTGATAGGAGATGCCATTCATTGTTTTCAGCCAAAGGAAACATAGTTCCGTCCGCTATAACGGCAATCGGTTGTTCTGTATAATGTTCAACCGCATAGGTGGGATCGGGGAACACATCGTAGAAGTGCCACTGATGCTCAAAATAGTCATACAACTCAATTTTGCCGGAGCCGACATTAATTTTGTCATAAAGGGTGCCGGTTTGGTGCTCAAAAGTGGTAATTTCTCTAAAACCTACGGCAGTTTCCGTCAGAATTGACAGATTTTGAAGGGAATAGCCGCTGTATTCATTCCAGGATAAGGTGGAATCCGTCCAAGCGATTCTTCTCCAGATCGGAGGTGTGTCAGGATCGATTGTTGTGTAATTTCCATTGTCATAGACGGTTAGACGGCTTAATTTCAGGAAATCACCTTCTCTGAACAGCCAAAAGATTTCCTGAGTTTGATAGACGAACCAGCCTTTTTTCAGGGGATAACAAAGATGTCCGTTCACATTTTGCGGGCTTCCAGTCTGCAGATAATCCCAATTTGGGGCAGGTGTGGAAAGAGCAATTTCACCTATGTTAACTTGCACATTTGCAATAAGTTGCAGAGCAGTAGGATTATCTGTTCCGCCGTAAGCGCCGTAATATTGGTCACCGGTCAAATCCGTTGTGTGAGCGACAACATAGACAAGCGAATCGATGTATACCGGAACTTGGAAAGGAGCGTTTATGTTCACCGTCCAGTTGTTTAAAACTAATCCCGAAGCAGCGGAAACAAGTTCCAAAGTTGCTGTCGGCACAAGCGGATTTGCTAAAGTAACCGTTCCCGTCAAATAAATTGCTGTAGCGTTATTTTGCCAAGGGTCAAAATCCACTAACGGCAAAGCGGAATTGTCGTTATGGTCTTCAATAGTGGTTGCAATTTGGTCGGCAGTGTTGTAATCCCAGATATTATTTTCCGCATAGATGGTGATATTGCCGTTTGAATAGTTGTAGCAGAAAATGCTGTGCAGCACATTATCGGCGTCGATGTTGCCGGTAATGGTGTTATTTCCTTGAGCCCAAATATGATTTATAGCTAAGTTGCCCAAGCAGGGAACGGCATTTTCAGTAAGGTAAAAGCCCGTGTAGTTTCCAGTGACGATATTATCTTCCAAATAAGGTTGAGCAGTGTTTCCGCTAATCATGAAGCCCGCTCCGGAATTCATGTCTCCCGCAATGAAATTATTGATGACTGTATTGTGGTGCAGATAGCCGGAACTATGACGAAAATAAATGCCGGAGAGGTTGTTTTCCACAAGATTGTGATGGACTTCGGGATTGATGGCATTGGCGGAAACAAGGTCCCATGCGATAATTCCCTGCTTGAAATTGTGGTGAATGTGATTGTATGCAATGACCGGACTGCAGCTTCCTCCTGCCGATTGATTGGAAAGTTGGATTGCTCCGTAATAGGAAGGTGAAGTTCCGTTGCGGGTGATTTCATTGTTAGTGATTGCAGTATTAGAATTTTGGACGACCATAATTGCGTTCTGGACTGTCAGTTCTATAAGATTGTGGTCAATTAAAACAGTTGCGGGATTGGCAGAGCCTATGCCGAAAGCTTGAATGCCTCGCTTGTTGTTTTTGAAATGGCAAAAGGTAACGGACACGGGTGAATTGACGGAATTGATGCCGTAATCCGCTAAATCTATTCGGCAGTAGGAAAATTGACTTTGCACCGAGGCGTTTTCCAATCTGATTCCGTCCCATAGGGCAGCCGGATCAGCTTGCCCGGAAACAAAATAAATGCTGTCTGCTTCAGTTCCGTTAGCGATTATGTTCCCTTGCGCTATGATTTGATAAAGTCCCATGGCTCGGACGATTACTCCCGGGTTCAAAGTCAAGGTCTGTCCGGAAGGAATGGTGATGTCGCCCACTATTTCATAGGGGTTATTTGCCGGCGTCCAAGTTCCCGACTGATTTCCCGAAACTTGAGTGCAAAAGATTAGGGCAGAAGAGGATAAGAAAATTAAGACGCAGAAAAAGTGCTTCATCAGAGCCTCCGCCGAAAATAAGAAACAGACAAAAAAGCGACAGGCCGTTTATTCCGGCCTGTCAATGCTCATTCGGATATAGCTTGTGCCGGACAAACGGATATGCAAGCCAGGCAATCGATGCATGTAGCTTCGTCACATTTAGCTTTTCCGTCTTCCAACGAAAGAGCAGCTACGGGGCATACATCCACGCAAGTTCCGCAACCGGTGCAAGTTTCTTTGTCAATCTTTACTGCCATTTTGCTATCTCCTTATTTTCTATACAGATGTTAAAACCTTCGGACGCTTTTCTTGTCAAGGAAAATGCTCGGTAAATGATTTACCTTTATTAATAAGTATAAAGACTATTTTATGTTGTGCCGTGGTTTTAGATTGACAAAAGTATTATTCAATTTATGCTGGAGTTATTTGTTGGTGGAATAAAGAAATAATCTTTGTTCAGGTACTATAATAATAGAATGCCTATGATACGATAAGGTGACAGATGAAACAAGATACTGAGCCTCCAGACATCCGTCAATATAAGGATATCATTGCCACAATAACCCAGTTGACGCATAGCAAGTTTGGCTTTCTAAATATTTCAAAGGAGCTGTGCAACATCGTTTTGATCAAAAGACTCAAACTTGCTTCAGAGAATGATGACAAACCGAAAAGGGTAGAAACAATTTTTTCCGAGGCTGTTGAAGAGCTATTTTCATCTTATTACAACGATGTGCTTCAATACTCACTTTCAAGAACCCAAAATCCGGAGCTCTCCAAGGATATTGCTCAAGAAACCATCTTTCGCATGCTTAAAACCTCAGATAACATCAGTGAAGTATCCGGTTGGATTAGGAGGGTAGCTCACAATCTGTTATGTGAGCATTATCGAAGCAAAAAGAACGAGCAAACTCTTTATAGGTCACTTTCATGTGAGTCCGAGTTACAACAACAATTATTGGCAAGTCACGGCAAAATGGGACTGGCAGACTACATACATATCATTCCACAATCCGTACTCGAAGGTCAAAACTACAAGCTGTTTGAGCAGATGCAAGAGTACGACTCGATAAAAGCTTTTGCTGAGGCAAAAAGTATTAGCTATGAGGCAGCAAAAAGTAGAAGCCGAAAAGTACTCAAAGACCTTAGAGCCGAGATTCTGTTGTCTATGGGGTGGAGAGCAAGCCCTGAAATCCTGAATTATAATCAATACAAAGCTATCCGGTCTTTTGTGCAGAAGATCAAAACGATAGGCAGCTCCACTAATAGCAGAACTAAGCTGCAATCAATGATGTCTTTGGAATATGTTTCACTTCTCTCTGAGTGTACAAACGTAGTCGATTGGGGGATTACGATGGTTTCAGGGGGAAGGTTTCGCTTGTATCTATTTCATCTGGGCAAAGATCAATCTCCACTAATGGTAACGATTTATATCGCAGTGAGTAAAAATAACCATGTCACCATAGAGAGTTGTAAGGCAAACAATTTCGCAGGTGTACACAAAATCCCAAACCAAATTCATATTCCAAGGGAAGTCGGGAATGCCCTATGGTCTTATGACAACATAATATCTATCATAAAAGAAAATAAGTCGTAATTCATGACCCCCTTTTTCTAATTTTTTACTCTTATAAAGTAGATTGTGATACACAAGGAGTAAAAAATGAAGAAAATTACAATTGTTCTGCTGCTGCTGCTGATCTTCGTAATGGGTTTGCTGTTTTCAGAGGTAAGCTATTCAACGATTGATCCCCTTTCCCTGCCTACCTATACGGGGCCATTAAATAATCCCAATGTGAAGATAGTGTTTGAGGATGCAAATGGTGAATACATTCTTGTTATATTTGATGGGAAACTATATGCGTTTTACATGTGAAGCCCCCTTAGGTCCACATTTGCATCATAACTTCAAGCTTCGTGTATCCAAAGCAGATTATCCCCCATTGGGATCTTGCCACAACACAAGGAGTTGAAAGAGTGTACAGTAAATCCGTATTCAACATAGAAATCGAAAGCAAGCAGAAAATATATTTATATAATTCATACACAAATTCCCTTGCAGAGATCGAAGAGGACCAGTACAAGCTTTACAATACTGCTGCCTATGAGCAATTGGAAAATATACAAGGATGGCTTGATATGGGTTTTTTGGTTGATGAGAGGATGAACGAAGTAAGTGCTCTGAGTTCAATCTTCGAGTCATGTAGATATGAGCAGTCGCTTGGAATCACTGTAGCCCCCACACTCCTGTGCAACTGTGCCTGTCCTTACTGCTTTCAAGACAAAACACCTATTACAATGTCCACAGAAATCTTCAATGATCTCACTGATGTAATTGTAAAAAAGACCTTTGAGTTTAGGAAACCTGTGCATATCACTTGGTACGGAGGTGAACCACTTATTTGTCATCTGCAGATTGCAGGCTTTACTGAAAGATTAGCAAAATTGATTGGGTGCGATATGATTCACTATTCCATAGTCACCAATGGAACAATTTATAACCAGGAAACGATGAGAACAATAAGTGATAATACCACCATAGATTTTGTTCAGATAAGTCTCGATGGAGATGAGCAACACCACAATATGTCACGTATCTATAAAAACGGCGAAGGTACTTATCAAGATATCATGAAAAACATACCACTCTTCTTGGAACATTGCAACATAGTATCCCTTCGCATAAACACAACGCGTGCTAATAAGGATAGTATTGGAAGTTTATTGCAGGATATCCATACGAGGTTTGGTGCTGATAAACGTATCGTAGTTTATATAGCAAACATCACTACCAGCAACCCCAATGTGGGTGTTCAAGCAGATTCTTGCCTCACCAGAGAGGAGCACGAAAACTTGAAGCTTGAGCTCGCTCCGCTTATGAAGTCATTCGGGTTTGATACAGGAGGTTATCCTCAATGGTGCCGTGGTTGCGTTTATACCAGCCATCATGGTTTTATCATTGATCCTGCAGGTTATCTTTATAAGTGCTGGGATTACCTTGGTTTTGAGCAGTTTCAGGTGGGACATATAAAAGACCACGAAAAAATGTACGGTTCTCCTGTCTTTTTTAAACACATGGCTTACAATCCATACCATGAATCATCCATTTGTCACGATTGCGCTTACTTACCTATATGTGTAAGCGAATGTCCTTCACAAAGAATAAATCCATTCTCCACACATGCGAAGCAGACAGATTGTGAAACGAAAAAGCTGCAATGGCGCTCTAATGTATTAAAAAAGATTGAAGAATTACAAGCTATGGGATGCGAAGTGCGATGATCAGTGCTCATTTTAATCAAAGCATGAACAGCACAAAGGAAAAAACAAAGTCAAAAGGAGTTAAGTATGAAAATCATTCTTAAGCCACTACAAACCTTGAACACACACAAACTCCCTCGAGTAAGATTTGATTGTGGGGAGTTTGACTGCAAGCTCTACACCGTTATTTGTACATGCAAAGCACCTCCTCCGGGATCTTGCATGGCTAGATCTATTTTTTAACCATTAATAGATCAGTAATGTGTTACACAATGAGAAAGAGGAGATGATGAAGGTATTAGTAGATCCCCTAAACCATCTGAAAATAGCTCAGGCTACTCATGCTAACAAGAAATGCGATCAGTTTTCGTGCGGAGTTCATAATACGGTATGTGTTAAGAAAATGACTTCAAAGGGGTTATGCAGCTTAAAAATTCAAAAAGGAGATGGATAAAAACGCTGCGTTTACATTACAATATAACCCAAGAAATTACCAGTGTGCTGGCTGTCAGACATGGAGAATAACAACTATAAAAATATAAGGAATTACTATGAAAGTAATAATCAACCCTCTCCAGAACCTTAGTACAGCTGTAAAGCCAAAAGGCGGATGTACAAAGTTCACATGCACTGTTTTTACGCCAATTTGTGCTTGTGACAGTCCACCTCCGGGATCATGTTTGGCCAAGTCAATTGTTTGATCAATCTGTTGATTGCACAGCATTGAAATATGACTTTGTTTGGTCAGCCAGCCACTGGGTATTCCTATAAGCAGTTGATAAAATTAGAGCAAGAATGAACTCAATCAAAACAGCACTCATTATTGGTTATATATTGTGCTTTCTCCTTTCTGCGTTAAGGGGACACGGTGCATCAATCCTTGAGAGTACATCCAAAAGTGATTTGCAAGCACTTCACGAACGCATTCACGAAAAATACCGGGACAAATATCATATCCCATCTACTATTGGGCTCTTAGGAGATAGGGATAATCAGTTTGCCCCCTCTCCATTTGCTGATTCAGTCTTGTTTTTTGCAGATGCAGATTACCTGTATTGTATCTATCTGGCTGAAATCGATGCTTCTCTGGAAAGGGGAAGATTGGTGAAGCGAGATGAAGATACCCAAAGCGATATGATTGATTTTAAACTAATCACACAGCCAAACCAATTGTTTGCCTACGGCTTTCAAGCATCTCCCAGGGGTGTAATTAGTGATTATACTTTGGACACAGCTTTCAATGGAGACTGGAGTTGGAACAGCGATGCGAGGCTAAGCACAGAAATATCATCCAATTACTGGCTTGCAGAATTTCGTATTCCTTGGTACGATTTGCGCATGGCTTCACAGCCACCTTATACAATTGGTGTCTATGTCAGCCGTTTTTGCTATCAGGGCAAGAAATCTTATCGTTATCCATATATTCAATACAGTAGCGGTGCGTTTTTCTTTCAAAATGGCTCCCCTATCGTGATTTCAAACCCCATCCACAGACAGTTGAAGTTTAGAGCGGATGCATACTATGCAGCTTTGTATGACGTCAAGGAAGAGCAAGGAAACATCTGGTACAAAAATGTAGGGGGCAACATTAGCATGAAGCCATCGTCCAATTCCAATCTCAAGCTATCGATCAAACCGGATTTTTCAGATACCCCTTTGGATTCTGCGGTTGATAATTACAATTCCAAAAACCCTCCCCAAATAGCAGAAAACAGAGCTTTCTTCTTGGAGGATTATGATTTGTTATCTGTTTCCAGTGATCTTTGGTACACCCGTAACATCATTAGTCCCATTTTTGCATGTAGATATACAAGTGTGTCACAGGCTCAAGCTATAGCTCTCTTGTTACTAAGAGATGATCCGAGCACTACAATGTCTGATGGAGATTTTTTCAATGCCTTGGGTTATAGCCGCAGCTTTGCCTCTTCAAAGGTAAATCTCAATCTATATGGAAGGCAAAACATAGATTACCACAATGAATTGGCTCACGCTTCTTTTAGCTTCAGACCATCGAACTCGTGGGAGATATCTCCAATAGGTAGCATTAGCTATTTAAAGCGAGATTCTCTCTCACTAGTGGGTTACGGTGCAGGAGTCACTGTTACAAATACCCAAGAATATTATACTCTATCTTTTGCTTCAAACCTTTCAGACAAAAACTTCCGTGCCGATATGGGAGCATTTTACGATCAGGATAGCGCTCAAAACTCGGTGGGGTTTTTATATGACAAGCCTCGCAACGGATTTATCTCCAGAATCAGATCGAGCATAAATTTGTATTTGGTCAATACCCTCAGTAGTGGCGATGCAGTGAGCACAAATGGAAACTATACTCAGGCATTGTATCTGGATAGTAACAGTTATGTAGTTACCATGGCGACAAACTATAGAGCGGAAAAGTATCAAAATCAGTGGTTTCAACCATACAGCTTTACGATGGGCTTTAATAGTATAAATAGCAGCAGATTAACTACATTTGCTTCCATAAGTACCGGTAAAGCAATCATTTATCCACTTGTAGAGATATCTCCCATCTTGAGTTGCAATGGATCTGTTACCATGAACTTCAACGAAAAATTATGGTTTAGCTACGACATCACCTATACAAGATACTCTCGTCCAAGGCTGGATTATTGGGATCCGGAGTACAATCTTATGAATCTAAAAAACTATATTGCAATATTACAAGATCTCAGTATTAGCCAGGGTGTGAGCTTGATAAACTATAGTTTAACCATGTCACCGGATAGAGAATATCTCGGCAATCTTGGTTATTATATAAACTTGGATTGGAGATTCGGACGTAACTATCATGTTTATACTGGCTACAAAAGCCAATACTCACGCTACTCAGTCCTATCTGAAAGCGACTTGATCACTGATTCTTCTAATTTCTATTTGAAAATCCAGTTTGGATTGTAGCATTGCCGAGTATAAAAGAGCATCTCTTAAATATCCGATATCTGCTCCCTTACATTAAGCAGCATCGGTTTGCACTCATCACCGCTTCCTTTCTTACTGCCATTGTTTCAATTTCTTCCTTACCTCTACCACTTATTACGAAACGTTTGATAGATTATAGTTTGATTCAACGCGACTATCATGATCTCATTTTGATGACTGTGTTGATTATTTTACTTTCTGTCATCTTGAATATCCTTGCGTTCTATCAACAGAAGCTCTTTGTTTCTACAAATCAAACGATAATAAACCGAATCAAGGCAGATCTTTTGGCTCGCTTACTAAGAGTAGATATTCCAATGCCCTCAAGTAATGGATATGGTTATCTGATGTCGAGGATTGATGATGATACTGAAAGAATACAAGCCCTTTTGGTTGATAACCTGCTTGAAGCTATTACTTCTGTATGCACCTTGATTGTGGGCGTTTTTGCGTGCATCATCATAAGCTATCGGCTTTTCTTTCTTATCTTGCCATTTGCCCCCATATACTATATATGCTTCATTCGGTATTACAAAAAGATGAGTTGCACCCTTGAAACTATGTTTGAGAAAAGAGCGCTGGTTGTAGATCAACTTAATGAATCATTGGCACTTCGATCAGCAAGCCGTTACTGCAATGATTTCAGGTACCCGATGGAGAAATATCAACACAGACTGCAGGGGTATCTAGCACTCTTTTTGAAGTATTTGAATATTCGAATTAGCTCGGATTTTATGCTTTCGGTTCTGTCTGCAATGATAGTGGCAGCAGTGCTGTTTTTTGGAGGAAGACAGGTAATAGGTGGGACATTATCCATTGGGTCACTTATCGCCTTCAATGCCTTTTTTGGATACATTACAGGGCCTACCGATAGCATTGTAAATACTGTTCTTAATGCACAAAAGGCACTGCTTTCTCTTCAGCGTCTTGCAGAAATTTACTCTATTCCACTGGAAGATCATGAGATCAGTGAGCATGATATATACCCCATCAAGCAAATACTACTCAATGATGTAAGTGTGGAGTTTGATAATAAGCTCATCTTATCTCATATAAGCCTAAAGCTGGAGGCTGGAGATAGGGTTCTTGTCACAGGAGATTCAGGTTCAGGCAAGACTACACTACTTCGCTTGCTGGCAGGAGCCATAAAACCAAGTGAAGGGTCAATACTCCTTAATGGACATGAATTAGACTCATTGTCAAGGGCTGTCCTATGCCTTAGTCTAGGGTTTGTGGATCAAGAACCCGTCTTGGCAAATGATACGATTGATGCAAATATCAGAATGTTCAACAAGAATGCTGCTGCCAAGGACGTTGAAAGGGCTTCCCAAGAGGCTTTTGTAGAACCATTTGTAAGGGAAAACTCAGAGGCGTATAATTTTTGTATTGGTGCCAATGGCAACAGATTATCCATCGGGCAAAAACAAAGAATTGCACTTGCAAGAGCTTTGATTCGCAAGCCACAGATACTATTGCTGGATGAGCCCACTTCCAATGTAGATAAAGAAAGTGAAGCTTGTATTTTTGATACAATCAGAGTTCTTTCACCCACTACGATACTCTTGATGGCTACTCATCAGGATGTCCCTACTGATTTGTTCAACAAAACCTTACGCATTGATAAGGGAAGAATTACTTTTTTGGAAGCTTGAGTGTTTGTATAGCGCCTAAGACTATTATAAATACTAAGCTGCCAACAAGTTCTCCCATCCCATGTCTTTCACATTATCCATATATATACTGCCCAATACCAAGTTAAATAAAAAACTTTCACCCGTGTTTTCCCTATAATTTTGCACGGTAGGCCATACCAGTTCCTGGATCATACCTGCCGTTACCGAATCCAATACAGGAGGGTTGTATCTATTGCCTATCGGATTGATATTCTATATCTTAACCAGCATGATGCAGGTTACCAGATAGGTTCCTTGCAGGGAAGCATGATTGTTATCGTCATCATAGAGATCAAAGGTGGGATATGAGATTGAGACATTGTAAAAAACCTACTCTCGCCGGGATCACCGTTGGTTCACCAACACGGTGAACATGTCTGGAGTAAGTATTCATGATAATTATGCACGTTATCTGGGAGGTGGTTCAGCTGTTGGCAGTGACTCCAATCTTGGTGCGCCAGATATAGTATTTAGCCAAACTGATCGTTGCAGTATATACAACAATTTTACCCAATGGTGAATAGATATTCATTGGCATTATATCCACGGAGGGGTACGCTATAGGTTTATCTAAAGAAGTTCGCCGTTTTGCAATGGGAAAAATACTATGCCTCATATTATGAATCTACCTATCCTCCCTGACCCTATACAGTATTTGACATTCAAGAACTTTATCTGCAGCCTATAGATGCAGATTTATATGTTAGCCCCAATGAAGATGACGCTTACAGTGGGCTTAGCCCCTGCAACGGCTTTAAAAACTCCTTCACGAGCAATGCAAAGAATCGCTTCTAATCCCGATAATCCTAGAACTGTGCATCTATCGGCAGGTTAAGTACTAACAGCAGCTCATTTTCACAGCGCAGAATGTCGTTTTCAAGCAGGATGAATGCTTCTTTTGCGAGATGCCTCTGTCTTCAAGATTACGACCGATACTGATGGTGTGCTTACCTGCTGTGCAGTGATAGAGCTTAAGTCGCAATCCCTCATGTCTGACTAGCTGAGCTTTGATTCTGTTCATCAACGTTTCGGTCATGCTATCTCCTTGGTACCAGATGTGATCATATATCCAGAGCCGGGAAAGCATTACCCTGTCCTATGACAAATCAGGATGAGTAAGTATGAGAAAGAATTTTTTGCTTGACAGAATTAAAGCATAATAATAATAAAAAATGACTATGCAAGGCTAAGGGTTTATCATGAAAGACGTTTTGAAAGACATCCGCTATAAGCTAGAGAATCACCTCTATCAGTGCGAGGAGCATATCCGTTTATCGCTTGTTGCTAGGTTACTGTATGAACTCGGATGGGACATTTGGAATCCACTAGAAGTCAATACCGAATATAAACCCGTACCTAATGAGGATGCCACCAAGGTTGATATTGCTTTATTTCAAACTAAGTACATACCTACAGCATACATTGAGATCAAACAACATGGTAAAATGGACAAAGAAATTTCATCCATTGAAAGGCAACTAAGAGACTACTGTAGAGATAATACTGCGTTATTTGCTATCATGACCGACGGTGAGAAATGGCGTTTCTACTATTCACAAACTGGAGGAGAATTTTCACAAAAGTGCTTCAAGGCTCTAGATATTAAAAATGACGATCTTGATGAACTTGCAGAGTCGTTTAGGCTGTTCCTCAGTAAGAAATCTATAGAATCAGGAGAAGCCAAGAAAGCAGCTGAAGATTATTTACAACTTAACCAGAAACAAAGGGCGATTGAAGACTCTATACCGATAGCAAGAAAGATCGTACTTGAACCACCATTTCCACGATTAACAGAAGTTATTGTCAAAATTGTAGCTCAAAGTGGTATAGCCATCTCAGAGGCTGAAGCAGAGGGGTATCTTCTCGAAAATAGCTCAAGGATTAGAACTATACCAACTGAAACGGAGAAACCTATCACAAAAACTAGTTCCAATATTAACAGCCAAACACGATATCATAATAACAATGCTTTACAGCCCCCTAACTTCGCTATGAAAAATCCCGTAAGAGTTTTTGTTATAGATGAGTGGTATCCTGTCCAATCTTGGCAACAAGTTAAGGAATTTACATACAATGCAATCCTTGATAAAATCGTAAATGCAAACTTACCAAAAACATGCCAAGTATCACGAGATCCTAGTTATTTCCCACGCAGACCAAAAAAAATCGGAAATACAGGATACTATTATGATGGAAACCATGGCTCAGAAGCGATTGTACATCAATGCAGAAAAGCTATGGAAGTAGCAGGCTATGATCCTGATACGCAATGGGGTTACGAGCTTAAATCTGAATAGTATTTGATGTAGTATGAAAGAAGCGGCGGCCAGGATTAAAATAAACGAGCTCCTAAAAGAATCGGGCTGGAGGTTCTTTGATGAAAAGGGCAAACCAGCCAATGTTGTGCTCGAAAACCAGACCAAGATAACTCAGAAGATGATAGACGATTATGGAAATGACTTTGAGCAGGTTTCGATGGGTTTCATTGACTTTTTATTGTTAGATGAACATTCTCATCCCATCATCGTATTGGAAGCCAAATCAGAAAAGCACAGCCCCCTTGTAGGCAAGGAACAAGCCCGAACTTACGCTCGTTCACAGAATTGCAGGTTTATTTTGCTCTCCAATGGCAATCTACACTATTTTTGGGACACCCAGCAGGGAAATCCTTACATTATAACAAAATTCCCCTCCCCAGAATCCATGAAGGGATACGAGCACTACAATCCAGACCCTGATGCATTGGTAAATGAAATCGTGAACTCGGGTTATATAGCTGTTACACAAAAGCACGACTATGATCAAAACCCTGATTTCCAAAACGAAGATACGAGAGCTGAATATCTTAAAAAGCACAACCTCAGCTTATTGAGACCCTACCAGGTGAAAGCTGTTGAATCGATTCAAAACGCAGTCCGTAAGGGTAACAACCGTTTCCTTTTTGAGATGGCAACCGGGACTGGAAAAACGCTTATTTCTGCTGCTGTAATTAAGCTCTTTCTAAAAACCGGTAATGCTCACCGGGTACTTTTCTTGGTGGATAGACTGGAATTAGAAGATCAAGCTCAGCGTAATATGGTCAAGTATCTCAAGCATGATTTCACATCCCTGATCTACAAAGAGAACAAAGAAGACTGGAGAAAAGCCGATATCGTAATAACCACAGTTCAATCTCTATTGTCGGAAGATAAATACAGGACCAAGTTCAGCCCCACAGATTTTGATCTAGTAATATCTGACGAGGCACATCGTTCCATTGGTGGCAATGCCAGAGCTGTTTTCGAGTACTTTGTAGGTTATAAGCTCGGTCTAACAGCCACCCCAAAAGATTACCTAAAAAACGCAAAACCCAATGAGAATAGCCCAAGGGAGTATGAACGTAGATTACTCCTTGATACTTATGAAACATTTGGCTGCAAGAGCGGCATGCCCACTTTCCGATACTCTCTGATAGATGGAGTAAAAGACGGTTATCTTGTTAGCCCAACGGTGATCGATGCCCGTTCACAAGTGACTACCCAGTTATTATCAGATCAGGGTTACGCCTATGTGGAAAAGGATTCAAAAGGGGAGGAAACTACTACTTACTTTGAAGACAAGGACTTTGAAAAGCGGTTTTTTTCGGAGAATACAAACATCACTCTTTGCCGTGCCTTCATAGAAAATGCCGCATGTGATCCCATCAGCGGTGAGATCGGCAAATCGATAGTGTTCGCAGTAAGCCAAATGCATGCTACCAAACTCACCCAGATCCTCAATGTGATGGCCGATAAAATGTTCCCTGGCAAGTACAATTCCGACTTTGCTATGCAGGTTACCTCTATTATACCCACAGCCCAGCAGATGTCCATCAACTTCTCCAACAACAACCTCTCTGGCAGGGGCAACTTTATATCCGATTACCATACTTCCAAAACCAGGGTCTGCGTTACGGTAGGCATGATGACCACCGGCTATGATTGCACCGACATCCTCAATATTGTCCTAATGCGCCCCATTTTTTCCCCCTCGGAGTTCATCCAGATCAAGGGAAGGGGTACCCGACGTCACGAATTCTGCGAACAATTCATTGATCGCAATCTCATGGAACAGAACAAGGATAAGATAAAAACAGGCTATTTCATCTTTGATTTCTTTGCAGTATGCGAGTATTTTGAAGAGAAGTTCAACTATGACCTGGTACTTTCATTACCTACCCCTTCGGAAGATGGAATGGGAAAAGAACTCCCTTCACAGCAAGCAAACTCGGCGGTTATCCATACTCCAGATCCGTTAAAAACTATAGACAAGACTGTCATCTCAGCGGAAGGTATGAAAATCGACCGTATGTTCTTCCAGAAGTTTGAAAAAATGATTAAGCAAGATCCTGTCGTCAAGCAAGGAGTCAACGACGGAAAATGGGACTTCGTTTTGGATTACATAAATCAAACCATAATAGATAAACCAGAAGATTTTTTTACCTTGGAAAAGCTTAGACATTCTCTTCAGCTTGATCGTCGCATTTCACTTAGGGAGATAGTTGAAAAGGCCTTTGGTTTGATACCGGGCTTCAAATCCAAAGACGAACTACTCAATTCAGAATTTGACAAGTTTATCTCAATTTTCAAACCTAGTACCACAGATAACATCCCTGCGCTCAAATACTATTTCAAGGCCTATATTACGGATAATCGGCTAAGGGACATTATCGATAGCAGGGACTACGCAGAACTCAACACATATCCCAGTTTTGGTATGAAAGATTTCAGGACTGTCAAAGATAAATGGCGCACTGCCATACCTGAATATATTAAGGACTATGTAGTCCTAAATAAGTTTATGTAGGAGTACCATTTGTTAGATTCAATTACGAAAAAGAAGATCGACGACGCTAGGGATATCCTTGTGGGCAAAGTGCCCGTGCCCAGTTCTCAGGTTGAGCAGATTACCATCGCCCTGATCTATAAATTTATGTATGATATGGACAATGAATCTATAGAATTGGGAGGTAACCCTAAATATTTCACTGGTGATTATGCCAAGTATGCGTGGAACAAGCTCTTTGACCAAAAGTTGAGTGGCGAAGGCAGGGTTATGCTTTATCAGGACGCATTATCAAAGATACCCTATAATGCTTCTATCCCCACTCTATTCAGGGATATTTTCAAGAACGCCTTCCTACCCTACCGTGACCCGGAAACCTTGAAACTCTTTCTGAAATGCATAGATGAATTTACCTATGATCATAGTGAAAAACTTGGTGATGCTTTTGAATATCTCCTGGCAGTTCTAGGTTCACAAGGCGATGCGGGTCAGTTCCGAACCCCCCGCCACATTATAGACTTCATAGTGGAACTCATCGATCCCCAAAAAGAGGACAGCATCCTCGATCCAGCCTGCGGGACCGCCGGCTTCTTGATCTCTGCCTATAAACACATCATCAAGACCAACAGCTCCAACTACGATAAGGACACAGACCCTCATCCCTTTGCCGTCCACAATACCACCCTGGATGAACTGGTGATCCAAAACAGTAAGAAGTACACCGGAGACCTGCTAACCCCGGATCAGCGTGCTTTTCTACATAAAAACATCAAAGGCTATGACATAGCTTTTGAAATGGTGCGGTTGTCGCTTGTCAACATGTACCTGCATGGTTTCAACACCCCCCAGATCTATGAATATGACACCCTCACCAGCACAGAGCGCTGGAATGAATATGCCAATGTGATCCTTGCCAATCCACCTTTTATGACTCCCAAGGGTGGTATCCGTCCCCACCAGAAATTCACCATTCAAGCCAAGCGCAGCGAAGTTCTCTTTGTCGATTACATACTGGAACATCTGACAAACAATGGCAAAGCCGGCATCATCGTCCCGGAAGGCATCATATTCCAGAGCGGAAACGCCTATAAACAACTGCGTAAGCTCCTGGTGGAAGAAAACTATCTTGTGGGAGTTATATCGCTTCCGGCAGGTGTGTTTAATCCCTATTCCGGGGTAAAGACCTCTATTCTCTGGATCGATAAAGCCCTGACAAAAAAGACGGATAAGATAATCTTCCTTAAAGTCAATAATGATGGCTTTGATTTGGGTGCTCAGAGAAGACCGATTGAAGCTAATGACCTGCCTGCTGCCTTCGCCAATGCGATATCATACAAGAATGCCATTCTGACACAGAGTGAGTATGTTACCCCAGACAAAGATGTGATTCTTGTGGAAAAGACTTTAATAGCCGAAAGTGGGGAATTCAATCTTAGTGGGGAGAGGTACGTGATCTCTGGTAAAACCACAACAGATTACCCATTAATAAATCTATTTGAGGTAGCAGAAGTTATCTCAGGACAATCACCAGAAGGATTATATTACAATTCTGAGGGGAAAGGGCTTCCCTTTTATCAAGGGAAGACAGAATTTACCGAGATGTACTTAGGAAATCCAACAAAATGGACTACCCAAGTGACTAAAAAAGCGATTCCAAGTGACATTGTAATGTCTGTACGGGCACCCGTAGGTCCTGTTAATATAGTAATGTCAGAAATATGTATAGGCAGGGGTCTCGCAGCTATTAGATGTTCTGATAAAATCAACTATCTGTTTTGTTTTTATATACTAAGAAGTATGGAAAACCAGATCACAGGTAATGCAGGCTCGACATTCGCTTCAATAAACAAGAGTGATATTTGTAAACTAAAAATCCCCCTCCCACCCCTTTCAGTTCAAGAAGAGATCGTAGCAGAACTGGACTCTTACCAGAAAATCATTGATGGTGCTAAGCAGGTTGTGGATAATTGGAAACCCCACATCGATATTGATCAGAATTGGGACATAGTTAAACTTAAAGAAATATGCTCATTTGAGTATGGTAAAGGGTTACCTGAAAATGACAGAAAACCTGGCCCCTACCCAGTTTTAGGATCAAATGGAATTGCAGGATATCATAATAATAGCTTTGTTAAGGGGCCTGTAATTGTAGTTGGACGCAAGGGATCTGCTGGTGAAGTTGTATGGGAAGACAGAGATTGCTGCCCTATAGACACTACTTTTTATGTTAAGCATGACGAAAGTAAGATAGAGTACAAGTATCTCTATTATGTTCTAAAAATGTTGAACCTCCAAAAAATACGTGGAGGCACTGGTATTCCTGGGCTCAATAGAAATGATGCTTACGATTTATTGATTCATCTTCCGAACTTATCTATCCAACATGATATTCTGCAAAGAATTAACAAAGAAGAGGAAATGATAAACGCAACTCGTGAGCTGATCAGTCTATACAATCAAAAAATTCACGACAGAATTCAGAGCCTTTGGAATAGTTAGGAGATAGGAATGGTGATTAAAGATATGATGATAAACCTATCTGAACTCATAAAAGGATTGAGTGATAAACCTGAAGTAACTAATCCAAGTGAAACACATGAACGTATCAGCCAGTTAACTGATGATTTGCAGAGGACTATAGAATGGATACATAATGCTGATATTAAGAACTCAATATTGCTTTCATTTATAGGAATTATCATGATTCCCATCATAGAACTATTATTTAGCAGAACATCAAATATTTCTATATCTGTAAATAGCCTATTGTTGCGAGAGCAATCTCTTACTTTTATTCTATATCGTTTTATTATATTTGTTTATCTTCTATTGATCCCAACAACATTTCTAAACTCAGTTTTTTGCTTTTTATCAGCATTGTATGGTCGAGTAAATCTAAAGAATATCAAGAACAAGAACTTGATTAAACACTCCCTGATATTCTTTGGGACAATATCTACAATGGAATACCATGTATATAAAACTCAAATATTAAATCAGAGATTAGATTCTAGGGTTGATGACCTTCTCTCGCAAATTTACATCAACTCTGTTATTTGTTCCAAGAAATTCAAGTTATACAATCAGGGTTTAATGAGTATGAGTATTTTCATGCTCTTGGTGATAGTTGCATTAATTATTTGTGTCTTATGACCAATAATAAATAATATTATAGAGGTGATATTATGTTAACAAAAAAGGCTATCTTGGCAAGCATAGGGAATCTAGCTAGGAAGAAGTATGGGATGTCCTACAATGATGAGTTAATTGTTAGTGAGTCTCTTGTACAGCCATTATTAGAATCATCTGAATCAAACTTGCGTAAATTTGCAAGCATAACGCTGGGACAATCTGCCTCTTATGGAGGACATCCCGATTACAATTATCTTAAAGAGAACATTGGGCAAACAGCTACAGGTTCAACAACTGCATTGTTTTTCGACTTAAAAAACTTTACGAAATATGCTAAAGTGCTAGACTTAAAAAAAGTATATGAAGCAAAAGCAGCATCAATAGAAGCAGTCATTAATGTCTGTTATCTCTATGGTGGACATCTACACGAAATCCCCGGCGACGGTGTTTTGATGTTCTTTGGTGGAAAAAACTGCGATGCTCAGCTTCAATGTTACTATGCTCTGTATGCCGCTGCCGACAGCATGAACTTGTTAGAGGAGATAGTCATTCCTGAATACAACAGCGAAGAAGAATATCCCGATATATATCCAAAAATGGGTATCGATTTTGGTGAATCTCTTTGGGGTGCTTATGGTGCAAGTCCTAACTATGAAGTCAAAGCTACATCATTCTATGTTGATATTGCATCAAAGATGATGAATGGTTGCGGTTCAAGGTCAATCTTAGTTGGAGACAACCTTAAGACTACCCTCGATATCGAAGATTATTTTTCAAAAGCTGGTTGGGAATATCATAAGCAAATGACTGTTAACGGTAAAACTGTTAATATTGACTATAATGCATGGGAGTTTGATTGGAAAAAATTCAGGAGTAAAATCATGAAAGAAGATACTGAACTGACTAACCTATTAGATTTCCCCCAAACGAGTCCAATAAGATCAAGGACAATACTTCAAGATGCTCCGTTGGCATGATTCTAGATCTCAAAAAAAAGGTCTTTCGATTAAGAATCCTACAGCGATTTGAAAAGCATTTGCTATCTTTAGGGTTCGAAAAAGACACAAGAAATGAAGATAATACAACCTATCGTGGAGTTCTACATTCCAGTAGCGAATGCAAATACTTAATAAGAATAGTCTTCACTTCTGAATTCCCTTATAAACAGCCTTCAGTATATATCGATGAACCTAAAATTATTAATTGCAGGCATCAAGAACCTACTGAGGATTCTAGTTCAAGTGGTGCTTTATGCGTTTATAATGAAAGAAAAACAGGTGAGTGGCATAGATTTGTAACATGTGAAGAGTTCATGGCTAAGGTTCAAATATGGATTAATAAACACGCTACAAATGGACTAGAGAGTGAAAAATCACCGCCTGAATTAAGTAGGTACTATCCATCAACTTATAAAGATAGTAAAATACCTTTGTTTATTGTGCAGGAACTACTTATGCCAATCGAAAACGGACAAGAAGGATTGATTGAAACATTAAAATATGGTAATAGTATCTTCATCAACCATCTCGATTCAGCCAAGATAGAAAAGTATAATGAACTTATTTACGAACGCACTGATATTAATGCTCGTAGTACTCTACCAGTTCCAGTTTTTTACACAGATGCTGAACCTTTCCCTATCTGCTATAATATCAAGGAACTATTTGACTACATATATAAACATCAAAAAGCACCTAAACTGAGCAAAACTAATCTGCTAAGAAAGATAATATCAAGTCCAATAATAGCATTATCGTATGATATTGATGATGGTAACCAATGGATTCATTTCTCACATTCTGTGCCAAATATGCCAAAGGTAAAAAACGGGAAAATCTGCGGTTATAGGTCATTGGAAAGTTGGTTTTCAATTGCTCAAGGAGTAAAGACAGGGAAGATCTGCCTGATGACCCAAACCACAATCATCTCTTATGAAGCAATATATAAACGTAACAAAAATCAATTCCCTAAATTGGAGCATAGCAAAATATTACTTATTGGGGCAGGTACAATTGGTTCCAAAATTGCAGATCTGCTTGTAAAATCTGGATTATCTAATCTCACAATTATCGATAAGGATGTTCTTGCTGTAGGCAACATCTGCAGACACATTCTTGGTGTTGATAGCATAAATAAAAATAAGTCAGATGAATTGTGTAAAAGGTTGTTGAAAACGAATCCTTTTGCAGATCTAACTCCGATAGTTGGGGATGTGTTAAATAACAATTATTTTAATACGAGTTTTCTATCTGAATTTGACCTTGTTATATCATGTGTTGGTAATAACGATACTGAAGCGATTATCTGTGATGCATGCACAATTGCTAAGAAACCAGTTTTTTTTATCAGAACTTATAGAATGTCTTTGCTTGGTGAAGTAGTTTTCTATAATGAAGGATTACCATGTATCGAATGCATTAACGATCTTAAGCAAAGAGAAGACTGCATATTTCCGAAAATAACACCTGGAGACTTTAGTGATATATATATGTTTGATACTGACTGTGGCTCTCCATTTATTCCTGCAGCAGCTATAGATATTGAATTCATCTCAGTTATATCTACTCAGTTGATACTTCAATATATTGAAAATCTACATCTTGCTGAGAACTACTACTTAATCAGAGGAAGGGATGTCCCTAAGCACCTTACTTCAAATTTTCCTATGGAATTATTGAATTCATACCAAATACATAAATACAATATTAGCAAAGAACAAATTCCAGTTCCATGCAACATATGTGACTAGCTATGATTAGAATATCAAAACAGGTAATAGATGGTATACAAACAATAGCTTCAAATGACTGCGAAACTGAGACCGGTGGCATACTGATTGGCAAAGGTAGCTTCAAAGATGGTGACGTTTTTATCACCCACTTTACTGGACCTGGACCTAGATCTATCAAAAAACGGTACTATTTTTCTCGTGATACTGAATACTGTCAAAAGGCTCTAGATGATATTGTTCTTCAAACAAAAGGCGAATGTGACTATCTTGGTGAGTGGCATAAGCACTTTGAAAAAAAACCCCGCCCCAGCATGCAAGATGTTTCGACAATGATGATGATTAATGAAAATGATTGTTATCATATTAATGACTGCGTAATGCTGATAATTGGCTCAACTGGGGAAATTTTAGCATACTATTTACTTGGTACATCTGCAACTTCGATAACCTTACAAGTTGTAGACGATTCTACAGAATAGTTGAACTTGTCCTGCATTTCCAATGAAATGGCGGGAAAAGCGTATACGCTCCGGAGACGCCTACCGGATTCATCTCTGAGTCGTATTCGATCTGATCATCTTTTATCCATGGTGCCAGTGCTTTGATATATTCCCGAGCATCATCCAGACTATTGGATTTTGTATCCAGAGCCATGAGGTTGTCCATTACTTCAAGGGCATCGTTCAGGGGATATATCTTATCCTGAGCGGCCAAAGCCCGACAGATGTCACTTGTTTGGTCATCCAGGATCACCACGAGTTTGTAGAATCTGGCTTTGGCTTTCTTGTAGTCCTGAAGCCTTCCGAATTCCCTTATCCTAAGAGCTGTATGCTCTGCCAGTCCCTGCCAGTAATGGGATGAGCGATTGGCGAGGTCATTGAACTGATCGTTGAGCGTATCTGCAAGTATCTCTTTAAAGACCGTTGAATAATTAGGGCATTAAATACTTAGGGGGTTATTTTCTAGCTGAGTAAGCAATTTTTCCAGAAAAAAGACTATGTTTTGATCTTTTTTTGCCTTTTTAACCCTCTATAATCTCTAATTTCTTTATAAGGCTAAGAAAATGCTCATGATTTTCTATGCGCTCATTAATCTCTTGATCGGCAAGAGTGATAATTTGTTTTTCCATGATAGCGCCTTATTAATTATAGGGCTAAAATAATATGCGTAAGAAATTTGTCAAGAATATATTAGATATATTTATTGTCCATTCTTATCTGCAACAGTCTTTAGAAATAATAGAGGTAGAAATAATCAATACCCTGAACAAATCTTCCAATCCGAATTGAATACTGATAAACCTATTCCTCTGATTCCTCCAATTATTGTTGACAATTATATGCATCTGCTAGGAAAGAATATTAAGAGGGGATATGTTTTTCTTTACCACACAAAATTATTCTGACTTTTGTTGTTGACAGATTAATACTATATTCAGATAAAATTTAAAACAGAAGAAATACTTATTCACTTTACCACTCATATATGCTACTTGTCAAGCTTGACATGACACTAGTAAGAAATTCATTGACAAATATCGACTGTGATTTTTTTATCATAAATTGTATAGGAGGAAAGATGCTTGATGAAGTTATAAAAAAAGTCGTTGCCTTGGGAGTTCCAGGACTGGTTCTTGTAGTGGTTATGGGAACAACTGGTTATGCTGGAGCAGCGGCTATTACTTTAGCATTAGCAACCTTAGGTGGTCCGTTTGGAATGCTGGGAGGACTTTTTGTTCTTAGTGTTTTAACCTTAATTGCTAATGCGGTTGCTCAATATGGTATTGATATTGTAGCAAGACGAGTGATCGATGGACTTAGGGAAAAGGGACTATCTAACGATCAGATATGGAAGCAAATCAGAAATATTCCCAGCATAATACTTTCTAAGCGTTATAAACGGAAGTGTAAGGCCTATATTTACGAAGACCGTTAAATAATCAGGGCATTAAATATTTAGGGGTTATTTTCTAGCTGAGAAAGCAATTTTTTAAGAAAAAAGACTATATTTTGCTCTTTTTTTGCCTTTTTAAACCTCTATAATCTCTAATTTCTATCTTTTTGTTCCCTTTTCCCAAAATCCAGGCACACCTCTCAGAAATTCAAAACCTCAAAACAAAAAAAGTGATCTTACGATATCCCAACAACTGACTATTTAGATGATGTCTGGAAATACTATGACTATAAAGAGATGATTAACTTGATGGCGGAGTTAATCTACAGGTTGCAAAAAAACCATTGGGTCAATAACTAGCTACTTTCCCCTTTTCTTATTCAATATGCGCAACCATATCGTTATAGTGATTCCAATTTTACCAAATGTTTCGGCCACTTCCTTTGTTTTTTTATAACTACGCCCCATGGTATTTTTTTTACCGTATCGATAACTGGTTTAGGGTTCATATTTCCTCCTAGTTTTTATAAAATAATTTAATACAACTAAATCAATTCTGTCAATCACTTTATTCAGTATTAACCTATTTATAATTCAATACAACTAAATCAATTCTGTCAATCACTTTATTCAGTATTAACCTATTTGGTAGTGTCTCAGAGGTTGGTTTAAATTTGGTTAATACAGATGAAGAAATAGGATGAGCCTGTGATGAAAATAACGGACTGAATAAGCGGGAAACTGAATTCTTAAGAGCCATTGGAAGGGATCCGAGAAAACCTGATAAATCCTATACTTTTTGCTCCTCAGTCGCGGCAAGGTAGCTTATTTTGAAAAAGATATTGACATATATTTATAAGATGAAAAGAAGGTAAATAGTTGCTTTGCCTTATATAGATTGTGAGTAACGAGGAATATCAGATGCCCTCAAACAACCTGAGAAACAATGAGTTGGAATTTACACCAACATTGGGAACTCAACTGTATAATGATATTCAGCAAAGAGGAGAATTAAGATTTAATGTTAAAAACACATGACCGATTTGTTAATCTAAAACTCATAGAATATATCTCAAGACCTCAATATAATCATGGATGTTCTTTTGCAGCATTAACAGGTGTTTTTAATTATCTTTATGCTGAGCAAATCGGATTGATACCTGCAAAAGATCTTGCCTCTGCCCTAAACAAGCAAGTGGATTTAATAGGCACACGCGGGAATGTTCCAGAAAATGAAGATGTTATGGACTGGTTTGATAAGCTAACGCGATACTATCATGTAAAAGGATATAGTTCAGTTTACTTTTCAAAAGCAAACACTTCAAAACGAGCAAGCATTTTTTTGGAGATAAAACAACTTCTTAAGCGTAGGGACTATGCGTTTATTTATAATCTTAGTAACCATTACAACCTTGTAATCGGTTACTTCGAACACGCTAAAATTCCCGAAGAAGCATACAAGATAGAAACAGAAAATGGAAAACCTATTGAAATAGATCGCTGGTTAATATTGGGAGATCACAGTAAGCATTTTGACCCTATTTGGTCTAGAGATTGGGAAGAGATTATTAAAGATGTTGAAAATAATCCGCCTCACTGTATTATGGCTTTTGTCAAAGAATAATAAGATATTATCTGAGAGAACTAAACCTCTAGTAACTAGTTAGAACCTCTTGATCCTCGTAGAATTAAGGTTGCAGGTCTGGATTTTTACGATCCGGTAAAGATGTTTAGAGTAATGTTGCTTAAATCTTGGTATGAGCTATCCGATCCTGAATAGGAGACGCATTCGAAAACGAACTTGCACTTCATGAATTTCTGTGATTTCGGTCCGGTTGAAGATAAGCCTGATTATTCCACGATTGTCGTTGGCGGGAATATAAGCTGTTTTTTCATGCAGGAAATGTGGAAAAATGCGATTTTATAAGGAAAGAAGAAAAGTAGAATTTGCTCGTAAGGCTTGCAATTTGAATTTATACTTGACAAATAAGTTGGAAACAGTTATTATTTAATTATGAAAAAGTGAAAGGAGGAAACAAGAATGAAAAACTATGGGAAGGTAGTTTTAACCATTCTCGTGATGCTATTCCTTGCAACCGGAGTTTTTGCTTTGGAATCCACTCTTTCTTTAAGAGGAGGCCTTTCCCAAAGCGTTACCGATATCACAGACGACAACCAGATTAAAGGAATGGTCGGTCTGTCGTATGAAGTTTGGATGGCAAAATGGCTCAGTTTGGGAATTTATCCTTATTACACAGCAGCCGAAGCCGGCGAAAAAACCGGGACAGATACAGGGTATCTTGCTCCCAATTTCAAGACTCCTTTGGTTGGAGGAGACTTGATGTTTAAGGTTCGTCCGACCTGGAAAAAAGCAGCTCCTTATGCCATTGCGGGTGTAGGAGTGGTAAATTTCTTCCCCAAATACAGAGACGGAGGACACATTGAGGCATTCCCGCCTGAAGATTATGATTACACTGCAGCTGTTTTGCCTGCAGTCGGTGCGGGAATTGATATTTTCACCAAATGGGGAATTGATTTTGAATTAGGCGGTCAGTATGAATTTGTTGCTTCCGATTACTTGGATGCCAGAGACAGAGATGACGATAATGATGCTTTTTGGATGGCGTATTTGGGCATTTCACACACTTTTGGCAAGCCGAAACCAGCTCCGGTGGTGGTGATTCCTCAGGAACATGAAACTCCTCCTCCGCCAAAACCCGTAGTTATTCCTGAACTGAAGCTTTCTCCCAATACGCGAAATGTAAGTTATGAAGCGGGGAAAACGGAAGTTATTGTTACCTGCAATACAGATTGGCAAGCGAAGGAAGATGAGAATTGGTTATCCGTCAGTCCCACTTCCGGCAAAGGCAATGCCAATTTTGTGGTCAATTATGATGAAAATACAAGCAGCGAAGCTCGGACGGGTTATATTTATTTCACGGCAGGAGAAGTAAAAGAGACTTTAACCATTATCCAAGCAGGTAAAACCTTACCTCCACTGGAACTGAAAACCGTCTATTTTGACTTCGACAAATATAATTTAAGACCGGACGCCGTTGCAACTTTGGATGCCAATTTAGCAATTCTGGCAAATTATCCGAATGTCAAACTCGATATTCAAGGTCATACAGATTACATAGGTCCCGAGCCGTATAACCTTGATCTTTCCGAAGAACGGGCGAAATCAGTATATAATTATATGGTGCAAAAAGGTATAGATCCTTCACGCTTAAGCATTTCCTATTACGGTGAATCTCAGCCCATAGCACCTAATGATACTGCAGAGGGGCGTGCTTTGAATCGGAGAGTGGAATTCAAAGTTAAGTAACCCTGAAGAAATTTAATCCGCTTTCGGGGGATCCTTATCGGGGTCCCCCTTTTTATTTTCCGCGTTGAATTCATCCTTTGAAAAGATTTTATCCGATAGAACTATATTTGTTTTGCATAGTTAAGGGAAAAAGGAATTCCAGACTTTTGCTTGTTTCAGAAAAAATAGTTGACTTAATTTAATACTTTCAAATTTGCTGCAAAAATGGGAAAAAAATAAGATATGCGAAGATTGATTATAGCGATTGACGGTCCTGCAGCTTCAGGCAAAAGCACATCCGCAAAACTTTTAGCAAAGCGTTTGGGTTATCTATATCTTGATACCGGCGCAATGTATCGTGCTTGTGCTTTGGCTGCTCTGGAAGCAGGAATTAAATTAGACAACAGTGCCGCTTTGGATAATTTGCTGAAGAATTTGGATTTGAAGATAGAATACAGCGCGGAAGGCAATAAAGTTCTTTTATCCAGTAAAGATGTGACGCAGCGAATAAGAGAAGAAGACATTTCTCGTCTGGCGTCGGATATTTCCACCTTGGAAGCCGTGAGAAAAAAGATGGTGGCTTTGCAAAGGCAAATGGGAAAAGACGGAGGAGTAATTCTGGACGGCAGAGACATCGGAACTGTCGTTTTTCCCGATGCGGACATAAAATTTTTTCTGCTTGCCACTCCTGAAGAAAGAGCAAAAAGGCGTTGTAACGAATTACGGCAAAAAGGCATTCCTGCCGATTTTGCCACTGTTTTGAAAGAAATGACCGAACGCGATGCGCAAGACAGCACTCGTGCTTTGGCTCCTCTGAAGCCTGCTGCCGACGCTATCGTAATTGATACGACAAATTTAACGATTGAACAGCAAGCAGAAAAGCTTTATCAATATATAAAAGCGAAACTTGCAGAGGATAATAACTGATGGAAATTTTGTTGGCACCGTATTCCGGATTCTGCTTCGGGGTCAAAAGAGCTATCCAAATTGCTTTGGAAGCTGCAAACAAACCTCCGGTCTTCACAACCGGACCCTTGATTCATAATCCGCAAATGGTGCAAGAATTGGAAAAAAAAGGTATCAAAGTAATGGAAAATCCGGATGAACTGCATAACAGCACTGTAATCATCCGCTCACACGGCATCACAAAACAGGAAAATGAAATTTTACTGCGCAACGGAAATACAATTATTGACGCCACTTGTCCGTTTGTCGCCAAAGCTCATGAATATGCGCAAAGGTTAACTCAAGAGCATTATCCGATTCTGATTTTAGGTGACCACACGCATCCGGAAGTGGAAGCTTTGCTTTCTTATTGCGACGGAGAAACGATTGTTATTTCAAGTCCGAAAGAACTTCCTGAATTTCAGTGGCAGCGCTTGGGAGTGATTTCACAAACGACTATGGACTTAGCATCTTTGCGGGAGGTAATTAATGCGTTAATTCCGTGCGTGAAAGAGCTGAGGTTATTCAATACTATCTGCACAGCGACTTCACAAAGGCAGGAAGCGACTGTGGCATTGGCAAAAAAATGTGATTTGATGATTGTTATCGGAGGACATAACAGTTCCAATACCCGTATGCTGACTAAGCTGAGCTCGGAAATTACGCCGACTTTGCAGATTGAAACAGCTGCGGAACTCAAACCCGAAGTAATTATGGGAAAGCAAAGAATAGGTATCAGTGCCGGTGCTTCCACGCCTGATTATTTAATTGTCCAAGTTTTTAACCGAATAAAAGAAATCACGGGAGATCGGACAACCGTGAAAAGTGTCGAAGATATACCCGTCAATAAGGAGGAATCATGATTAATCATGATCAAGTTCAAGACCAAGACGAAGTCAAAACCCAAACGACTGAAGAAGAAACTTCGGTCAAAGAAGAGCAAGTGTCCATGGGTTCCGCGCTAAATGCGGAGAATGAAAGTAATGCAAAACCTGCTGAAGAGACATCTGCAGAACCGATGATGGAAGAAACAACGCCTCCGCCAAAACCTCAACCCGCAAAATCTGAACGGGATGTTTCCAAAGAAAAAAGCGAAATGGAAATCCTGTTGGAACAAAGCACATCTAACTTGAAGAAGGGACAAATTGTGGAAGGTGTGGTGGTTGACATCACTGATAAAGAAGTGATGGTTGACATCGGATACAAATCCGAAGGTGTGATTCCCATTTCCGAATTTGCCTATTCCGGCATTCCGGGAAAAAATGAAGTCATCAATGTCTACATCAGCGAAATGGAGGATGGAGAGGGGAAAATACATCTGTCTAAAAAACGCGCAGATTTTATTCTTAATATTCAACTTATCAAAGAGGCATTTGAGCAGAATAAGCCGATAAAAGGAGTTATCAGACGACGCGTCAAAGGCGGAATGATTGTTGATGTCCTCGGAATAGAAGCTTTTCTTCCCGGTTCGCAAATGTCCGTTAAACCCGTTCCTAATCTTGATCAGTTCATCGGAAAAGAGCTCACTTTTAAGATTGTCAATCTGGATGAAGAACGACGTAACATTATTCTTTCCCGCAAGAAAGTTTTGGAAGAGGAAATGGCGGCAAAGAGGAATGAATTGCTTTCCCACATTGAAGTCGGAGCGGAATTGGAAGGAGAAGTAAAAAATATCACTCAATACGGTGCCTTTATAGATTTAGGCGGAGTGGACGGACTTCTGCACCTTTCCGATATGTCTTGGGGAAAAATCAATCATCCGGCAGAAATGCTCAACATCGGTGACAAACTAAAAGTAAAAGTCATCAATTACGATCCGGAAAACGGGAAAATTTCACTCGGTTTAAAACAGCTGGTTCCTCATCCATGGGAACATATTGAAATAAAATATCCCGAAGGCACGCATGTTTCGGGCAAAGTTGTCAGCGTAAAATCATACGGTGCGTTCGTTGAAATAGAACCCGGAGTTGAAGGTTTGGTGCATATTTCCGAAATGTCCTGGACTAAGAAGATAACAGATGCCCGTCGCGTCCTTAAGGTCAATGATACAGTCAATGCCATTGTGCTGGAATTGGATAAAGAGAATAAACGCATTTCACTCGGAATGAAGCAAATGGAAGCCAATCCTTGGCTGACGATTGAAGAACGCTATCCCGTCGGCACTGTTCTGACCCGTAAAATCAAAAGCCTGACTAACTTTGGTGCTTTTGTGGAACTGGAAGACGGGATTGACGGTTTAATCCACATTTCCGACATCAGTTGGACTAAACGCATCTATCACCCCAAAGAAGTATTTAAGAAAAATCAGGAAGTGGAAGCCATCGTTCTTTCCATTGATCGCGCTTTGCATCGCGTTGCTTTGGGTATCAAACAGTTACGCAGAGACCCATGGGAATTTTTACCCGAAAGACTTCCAGTTAATACGGAAGTTAAGGGCAAAATCAGCAAACTGATTCCCAAAGGAGTGTTAGTCGATATTCCGCTGGATGATTATATCATAGAAGGTTTTGTGCCGATTTCGCACTTGGCGATTCCGAAGTTGGAACGCTCGGAAGACGCTTTCCATGTGGGCGAAGAACTGCCTTTGAAAGTTATTGAATTGGATATCGATAACCGTCGGTTGATTATGTCCGTCAAAGCCTTCTTCTTCTCGCGCGACCCGAAACTGCAAGAAGAATACATTGCTCTGCACGAACAATATATGCGTGAACGGATTGCTCGCCTGCAAAGGAAAAAAGCTGAAAAAGAAGCTCGCCAGCGGGATAGAAACAGACAAAGCCAACCTGCCGTCGTAACTGTGTCGGAAGAGGAAAAAACGGCTCTTGAAACAACTGAAAAACCTGCCGAAATTCCTCAGCCGGAAACTGAAACTTTACAACAAGTAAAAGAGGAAGTTCCGGTTCAAGAATCGGCAGTAGAAGTTCCGCTAACTGAAAGCGCAAAGGAAGAGCCAATCTTAACTGAAGCTGTTCAGGAAGCCGAACCCGAAGTGCAAAGCGCTTCAGAAACTATTCAAGAAACGCAACCTGAGCCTATTCCCCAACCTATGCCTGAACCTGAATCAATAACCGCATCCGAACCTTTGGTTGAACCTCAGATTATTGTAACTCCTTCGGAAATTCTATCTTCTCCCATCAGGAAAAAGGCAGCAGCCAAGAAAAAAGAGGCTGCAGATACTGTTGAAGAAAAACCCAAAAGAACCACAAAAGCCAAAGTCTCTGCTGCCAAAAAAGCAACTGCAACAAAGAAAATCTCAACTGCCAAACCTGAAACTGTGGTTAAGAAAACTGTCAAAGCCAAAGCAAAAGCAGCTGAATAAGGAATGTCCACAGCAAATATATTGTCCGAACCGACGGCTCGTAAGAGTCGTCGGTATTTGCTTAATTGGGATTTCCTGCTTCCTCTGCTCTTATTTACAGTTACAGTCCTCATTTTCAGATTTACAGAGCTGGATTTAAAATTCCAGAGCCTTTTTTACCGTAGCGGAACCGGCTGGTATTTAAAGAACCTTCCCCTAATCCGTATTCTCTATAATTACGGCAATTTGCCTGCCTTGCTGCTTGCACTATGCGGAGTAATCCTTTTCGGGTTGAGTTTTTTTACCGTTAAATATATTAAATGGCGCAAAATCGGCATATTCCTCGTGCTGGTGATGCTCATCGGACCGGGATTAATCATCAACCTAACACTGAAAGATCATTGGGGAAGACCGCGTCCGCGTAATGTGATTGAGTTTGGCGGCAAATATAATTTTGAGGAAATTTTATCCGTTGATTTAAGCAGTCCGGGAAAATCTTTTCCCAGCGGACACGCTTCCATGGGCTTTTACCTTTTGACTCCGTGGTTTTTACTGAGAAAGAAGAGACAGCGTTGGGCAGCTTTTTTCTTATTTATCGGTCTGGCATTCGGTTTGTTGATGGGTTGGGCACGCATTGCGCAGGGAGGACATTGGTTAAGCGATGTTATTACTTCAGGTATATTAGTTTATCTTACTGCTGCAGCCGTTTTTTACCTGCTCAAACTGAACAGCGCGCCTTTCTATCTTTCCCAAACGCAAATAATAAGTTCCGGTCAGCGGTTGGTAGCAGTTTCTATCATTATTGTCTTATTGATTTTCTTGCTATTGGGAGTAAGTCTTGCTGCGCCGTATGAAATGAAACGCAGCTATTTATCAAGCCTGCCCGATAAAAATGCTCCCTTCCGCTTGCTGGAAATGAATATTGCAGACGGAGACATAACGCTCAAACCAAAACCTGATATTCAAATCAGTTTTGATACACAGGGTTTCGGCTTTCCGGGCTGTAAATTAATTACCTCATTTAAGGAAGAAATGCATTCGGATACTTTGGCAGTCGTATTCAGTCAAAGTAAGAAAGGAATATTTTCGGAATTAAATAATACAATCATGTGCGGATTTCCCTTTGAAAAAAGCGGGAAAGTAAAACTGCATCTTAACGACGGAAATGCAGTAATCGCTCTTCCGGAAAATTCGGATACTCTCGCTTTGGACATTTTCATCAATAAAGGGACGCTGGATTTGGATTTGCCTTCTTCCTTCAAACCGCGAATCACTCTCAAAGGCGATTGCGAGCTGATTGACAAGACAGGCTTCACTTCTTCGGATAAAGTCTATATTAACGAGGACTTTAATGTCTATATTGCCGTCGCTAAAGGCAAAGTAATCCTGCGCTGATGATTTTCCTTTACATAACGGACGGCTTTGTTTATTTTGAAATTATAATATAAGCACAAAGGAGCACTCATGAAAAAAGGTCTGCTGATTACGCTGATTATTGTAGCCGTTATCTTAATAATAGTCATCTGGGGCGTCGGTAAATACAATGCCATGCAAAGAGCTAAGATTGATGTGCAAAATCAATTTGCGCAAGTCCAAGCCGCTTACCAACGCAGATATGACCTCATTCCCAATCTCGTGGAAACGGTTAAAGGTGCGGCAAACTTTGAAAAATCCACCCTTACTGCCGTAGTGGAAGCAAGAGCTAAAATGGGCGGAACTTTACAGTTGCCCAAAGAAGCTGTAAACGATCCTCAAGCTTTTGCCAATCTGCAGCAAGCTAACGAAGGCCTCTCTTCCGCTCTGCAAAGATTGATGGTCGTCGTGGAAAGATATCCGGAATTGAAAGCCAACCAGAATTATTTAAGCTTGCAGGAACAACTGGAAGGCACGGAAAATCGCATCAATCAGGAACGCCGTATCTATAACGACACTGCAGCTAAATTCAATAAATTGATCTCCGTTTTCCCCAATAATATCATAGCCGGTATGTTCAATTTCAAACCGGTTGAAATGTTCAAAGCTGCTGCCGGTGCGGAACAAGCTCCCCAGGTAGATTTCGGAGTGTAATTTACCTTTCCTAAGGCAGATTTACCTGCACGCTTTTTACTGCGGGATATTTCTGCAGGTGTTCTTTGATTTCGTCTACCACATTGTTGCGCCAAGTATCAAAGGACGGAATATTCAAATCTATGACTACCTCGCCGTCGGAGAAGCCGACATATTTGACCATCTTTAAGGTGACAATATCTTCTCCCACTTGCGGGTAGATTATCTTTTTCAGTTCCTCTATTATCGTGTCTTTATTAAAATCGGGCACGGGTTTCAGGCCTTTGGCGATTTCATAATTGGAGATGGCTGACTGTAAAGTATCGGCAGCCAGGACAGAGCAGTGAACTTTAACCGGAGGAAGTCCGCCCAAAGCTTCCATTGCGTCTTTCCAAGTAATTTTCTTTGCTTCTTCCAAGGTCTTGCCTTTTGCCAAATCAGTGATGATGGAGGCGGTGGCTATATTAGAAGCACAGCCGTAAGACAGGAAGGATATGTCTTTGATGGTTTGCGTCGGTTCATCCACTTTCAAATAAACGGTAACCTGGTCTCCGCAGGCGGGACTTCCTTCCGTAGCTTCAGCGTCGGGATTTTCCATTTTACCCACATTGTGCGGATGCATGAAGTGCTCCATCACTTTTTCCGTGTATTGCATTTATATCTCCTTATATTATAATATCGTTATCTATTTCAGCCGTTGAAAGAAACAGCATTTACTATTTTGCCGGCTGATAGAGCGGACTGCGTTTTCTCAATTCAGCTGCAGCTTCCGCCAATTTTTCCACTGTGTAATCAAGATCCTGCTTAGTCGTGTAACGGGAAACGGTGAATTTGAGCGAACCGTGCGACTGCATGTGATTTTTCCCGATTGCCATCATCACATAGTTTGGCGTTAAACCTTGGGAAGCGCAAGCGGAACCTGTCGCAACCGTTATGCCTTGCAAATCCAGCATCATGGTGAGCGCTTCACCTTCTATGTAATCAACGGTAACATTGATATTGTGGGCAACGCGTTTTCTGCCCCGCGGACCGTTCAGTTCCACATAAGGAATTTTTGCCTCTATGGAGCTGAGCAGATAATCCGAAAGCTCATACAATCTTTCTATTTGAGCAGGTAAATCGGCAAAGGTGAGTTCCACAGCTTTGGCAAATCCCGCCAGCAGAGCTATGTTTATTCCTCCCGGCTGCAAACTGTCCACTCTGGTTACGCCGTGAATTAATTGCCCCAATTTGGTTCCGCTTTTCACATAGAGCGCGCCGACTCCTTGCGGACCGTGTATTTTATGTGCGGATACGGACAAAGTATCCACTCCCAATTCTTCCGGATTTAGTTCCATTTTACCGTAAGCCTGTCCGGCATCTGCATGGAAAAAGATCTTGTGATCCGCTTCGGACAGCACTTTTTTATATTCTGCCATCGGCTGAATGGTCCCGATTACATGATTTACAATCGTAGTCATGAACAGAATGGTGTCAGGTCTGATTGCTGCTTTCAAAGCTTGCGCGGAAACCACTCCTTCCGCATCCGCAGGAAGGTATGTAACCTCAAAACCGTTTTGCTCAAAAAAAGCGGCATTAGTCAGCAAATCGGGATAATCCACCGTGGAACAAATAATGTGACTGCCCTTATCCGAATTTGCAGTAACTAAACCTTTGATTGCTATATTGTTCGCCAAAGTTCCGCCGGAAGTGAAATGAATTTCCTGCGGCTTGACCTGCAAGCTTTGGGCGATAATGTTTCTGAATTCATTTACGGCAGAATTGATTTCTTCACCGGTGCTGATAAAGGTTCCGGGAAACCAAAACTTTTCCGTAAAATAAGGCTTCATGGCAGAGAGCACTTCCGGTGCCGGTTTAGTCGTCATGCAATTATCCAAATAAATCTCTCCGCTCTTCATTCACTTCCTCCTTTATTGTTCATCTCAGTCATTTCTTCTATCTTGTCCAAAGAATAACCGCCCAAAACACTGCGCATGTTCTGATAAATATCTCCCCACACCAAATAAAGTCCGCATTCTTTTCCGTCGCAATGTTCGGGCGGATTGCTGTTGCAGCTCATTTCCCACGAATGATCTTCCACTGCTTGCATGATGTGCAAAAGCGTTATTTCTTCGGGTTTTTGAGCCAAAATATAACCGCCTTTCGCACCCGGCACGCTTTCAATCAAACCGGCACTGCGCAAATTTCCCAATAATCGCTCAATGTATTTGCGCGGAAGATGCCTTCGTTCGCAAATTTCTCTTGCGGAAATAGGTTCATTTTTAGCTTGAGCCATTTCCAACAATGCGCGTAATGCGTATTCAGTCCGTGTTGATATCTGCATTTCTCTATCCTTCTTATCCTCTTATGTAATACATACTAATCAGGTATGGATTTTTGGCAAGCGGAATTTATATCTTATCGGTAGGATATTTTTATTGTAAAATGACTCTGATATTACTTTGTTTTGTTTGTCTCTTTATAAAGTGACACCGAGTTTGTCAATTTGTGACACCGATTTGTCAATTCACCTGATTTCGGGGAAAAAGTGACACCAATTTGTCAATTCAGAGCTAGGAGTTTGTGACACTAGTTTGTCAATTTGTGACACTAGTTTGTCATATAATTATCAGTATATTGTATCTTACATTCAAATCGCTATAAACTAATCCGATTCTGTATTGCCATTCTGTCTTTTGCGGTATTCTGAGATATTATTAGGTAATGTAAATAGATATTCAAGCAGGAAATCTATGAATTTTATGACATCTTTGACATCTGCTGGATTCAGCTCATCACCCGGCTGTGGATGAGCTGTATCATTTCCAAGCATTCTTAAGCTATGTGACCAATCTTTCATAATAACAGGTAAAATACCCTTATCTGATAGATCGTTAATCTCTTCTTTTAGGTCTTTACCTTGAGCATTGCAGCTTCTAAGTGCTATCTGAAGAGTAGATCTAGCCATAGTTGCTGCAGCTTCATAATTTTCAAGTCTAAGGTTACTATGTGCTTGTGACCAGTATTTAAATACATCTGTTGGCCATTCAGGTCTTTGATTATCTATACGTAAAGGATAAGGTATCATCAAATAATTGTATAGAGAGTGCCTACTTGATATTGAATGCTCATTCGCAGACCAAAATACCATATTGTAGTTCCCGCAATTACCACATTGAAGAACTTCGTAATTGAGTTTCTTTTTTCCGTTTGGCTTTACTTTTTCAATGTGGTATATAACACTACAAACTCCAATAGCTTCACAAAATGGACATGTAATAATGTTTAATTCAAGTTGGTTGCCTCTTAACCCAGACCAATCGCCAAAATGCCACCATGAATCAAGCATAACTCCTCCCTTTATATTATTTAGATGAACAAATCTTATAATCACAAGGTAATAGTCATTTCCAAGAACTGAGACAATATCATTTTGTAAATAAAATTCTGCGTATATACTATACTTCTAATCATATCGTCATTGACATATTGCTAATATTGTATATTTCCATTCATCGGGAATAAATGCCTGCCCATGAGCTAGGGTAATGGTTACTATCTTATTATCCAGTTTGATGTCCTTAATGAACATATTTTTATCACAACAAGGAGTCAAGACGATATGGGGCATAATATCGTATTCCTTTTCTAAGACGTGTTCTACCTGATGACCACGTCCCATTTTTTACACCATGTGTAAGGTGACACCTTTGCTATCGACATTGTTTTCATAGTTTTCTCGGAATTTTGCTGGCGGAATGTAATTTAGGGCACTATGGGGGCGATTTTTGTTGTAATCTAACCGCCAATTCATAATCACATCCCTTGCTTCAAGTAAATCTCCGAAACAATTCAAGTCAAGACATTCTTCTCTGAACTTGCCATTGAAGCTTTCTACAAAGGCGTTCTGCTGAGGTTTACCGGAAGCAATGAAGCTGAGATCAACCTTGTTATCCTGATACCATTTAAACATCACAGAACTGCGGAATTCGGAGCAGTTGCCACAGACGATGAATTCCGGTAAGTTATGGTACTTGGCTATATCAGTTCGCTCTCCGGCTACTCTGATGCCTGAGATTGAAGTATCTACTACCCGGTGAATAAGTTTCCGGGTGAAGTTATCTCTGCTACGCATTGGCTGCTCCATATCTTGGTTAAGTTTTTTCTGAGCAACAAATTCTCCCGACAAGATCCTGCTGTAAAGCGAAAAATTTTTGATCAGAAAAAACTACACGCGCTTCCCAATGTGTCACTCTTCCGGTGGTGTAAATTTCGGGGATAAGGTCATTGGGTGTCACATTGTATTCTTCATTAATAATCAGATTAACCTTTTTTAATTTTATCAAGAGGCAGTTAACGGGAACAAACTCTCAAAAAAGCTTTACAATGTTTTTGTTCATAAAATCAGATTTGAGTGATACAGGTCTTAAATTCTGCTATGTTCAAAGCTTTTTATTTTGTCAGAATATCGTATAATGCTATGTTAACATAATAGTTGGATCTGCTGATTTTTTCCTTTCTAAGGAGGCCGTCCTCAGTTAATGCATCCAAGTATTTAGTAGCTGTAATGCGGCTGACATTGAGGTTACGCATAATAAATTCAATCTTGGTGTATGGATGGGAGAACAGGTTATTGATCAGGATCAGTTGATTAGGTATGGTAGTAGAAATACATTTCAATTCACCCAAATATCTATTGGCGACAGATGCTTTGCGTAAAACAGTTTTGGTCTCAATCTCCTGAGAAGGAGGTAGCGGTTTAAGAATAAAATTCATCTTCTCTCCAATGCATAGATAATGGCACATTACTATGCAGATCTATGCTGACGTGTATACAAAAATGGCATTTGCTATATATGCCAAGAACAATATGTATAGAAAATCCCACTTTTCTATATATGACCTTATCCCCGAAATTTACTCCGGTGGAAGAGTGACGCATGGGAAAGCGCGTGTAGTTTTTTCTGATCAAAACTTCCCCATTTTGCAGAAAGAGCTTGTCGAGAGAATTTGTTGTTCAGAAAAAACTTAATCGAGATGTGGAGCGGTCAATGCGTAGCAGAGATAACTTCACCCGGAAACTTATTCACCGGGTGGCAGATACCTCAATCTCAGGCATCAGAGTCGCCGGAGAGCGAACTGATATAGCCAAGTACCATAACTTACCGGAATTCATCGTCTGTGGCAACGGTCCCTAATTCCTCAGCTCTTTGATGTTTAAATTGTCTCAGGACAACAAGTTCGAACACAGCTTCACGCTCCCGAGAAGCCTCAACAGAATGCTTACGCAGAAAGCTTTAATGGCAAGTTCAGAAAAGAATGTCTTGACATAAACCGTTTTGCCAAGCTACATGAAATAAGAACGATGAGCAGTCAGTGAAAAGACAACTACAATTCCCTCAGACCTCATAGTTCTTTAGAATACCTGCCTTCTTTGAAATTCAGTGGAACTTATGATAAGAACGTCATTAGCAACCGCATCACCTTACACATAGTGTAAAAAATGGGGAATGTTATCAAAAAATATCAAGTTAAGTATTAAAAAACAATCACATTAACCCAAAAGGGAAAATATGTTTTAATAATATTTGAGATTAGCAACTTTATTTTCGGGTTGACAAATATGATTGTCATCAAAATTAGTTAAAAACCGAATTAGAGGAAATAAATCATATCTGTGGGACTAAACTAAATGACTCATGATAGGCGGATGATGTTTACAGATTATCAGGCAAAGTACTATGCTTATGAGCTTAGCAGAAAGGGCGGTGCAGGAGTCGAAAAAGTTGGCAGAGCGTTGTTTGACGCTTGTGTAGATTTAAATCCCCATCAGATTGAAGCCTCATTATTCAGCTTACGCTCTCCTATTTCCAAAGGTGTATTGCTGGCTGATGAAGTCGGTCTGGGCAAAACCATTGAAGCCGGCTTGACCATCTGTCAGTATTGGGCTGAGAAAAAGCGCAGGATATTGGTAATCAGCCCGGCATCGATACGCAAGCAATGGGCTTTGGAATTGCAGGAAAAGTTCAATTTGCCAGTTATTGTAATTGATGCCAAGACATCCCAGGATTTAAAGAAGAAGGGTCATGACAATCCGTTCGACTTAAAACAGATATGTATAGTCTCGATGCACTATGCCGGACGCATGGCAGAATCTATCAAACGGCTTCCCTGGGACTTGGTAGTTATAGATGAAGCACATAAACTACGCAATGCGTATCGGCCAAGCAACAAGATTGGTCAACGTATCCGCTGGGCGACAGATGGTCGCAAAAAGATACTTTTAACCGCAACTCCCTTGCAGAACTCGCTAACTGAGCTGTATGGCATCTCAACCCTCATAGACGAGAACATATTTGGAGATTTACCCTCTTTCCGAACCCGATACATGAACACAGGCGGAGATCTCATAGATTTACGCTCCAGGCTGCAAAGCTTCTGCTGGCGTACACTGCGCAGTCAGGTGCTGGAATATGTGAAATTTACTGAACGGCGGCTGATTACTCGTCCTTTTACACCGACAGAGCAAGAACAGGACCTGTATATGAGGGTCTCTGAATTCCTCAAAACCGAAGATAATTACGCTTTACCTCAGGGACAAAAGCAGCTGTTGATTTTATTGGTGCGCAAAGTGCTGGCTTCTTCACCCCATGCGGTGGCAGGAACGCTGGAAATCATCAGAGACCGTCTGGTTCGTCTGAAAAAGGAGTATCAGAAGAAGCAAACAGCACCGGAACAACTGATCATTGATGACTTCATAGATGACGATCTGTTGGATGAACTACTGGAAGACCAAGAGGACTTGGAGACCGAAACTGCTGAAGCTGAAGAAAGCGCTGAGACTAAAGCCATCCGGATAGATATTCAGAAACTTGACGCCGAGATCAAAGAGCTAAATAGCTATATCGAAACTGCCCGTAACTTCGGAGTAGACTCCAAGTCAAAGGCATTGCTTACTGCATTGGAAATTGGCTTTTCTCAAATGCAGAAAATGGGAGCAGCCAAGAAAGCAGTCATCTTTACTGAATCCCGCAGGACGCAAGCCTGGTTGAAGGAGTATTTAGATGTCAATGGTTACAGGGATGAAGTGCTGACCTTTAATGGCACCAATAAAGATGATGCCACAGGACATATATATGAAGAATGGCTAGAGCAAAACAGGGCTAACGGCAGATCGTCAGGTTCCAAGCAAGTAGATTTACGGACTGCTATTATCGACCGATTTAAAGACAAGGCAAGCATTCTGATCCCCACTGAAGCAGGCGCCGAGGGGTTAAATCTGCAATTTGCCTCGCTGGTAATCAATTACGACTTGCCCTGGAATCCCCAACGAATCGAGCAAAGAATTGGTCGGTGCCACCGCTACGGTCAGAAACACGATGTTGTCGTAATCAATTTTCTCAATGAGCGTAATGAAGCCGACCGTCGTGTTTACGATATTTTGACCGATAAATTCCACTTGTTTACAGGTGTTTTTGGTGCTTCTGACGATGTTTTAGGATCCCTTGAATCAGGTGTTGACTTTGAGCTCAAAGTGCTGGAAATATACCAGCAATGCCGAACTCATGAAGAGATAGACTTAGCCTTTGAGAAATTGCAAAAGGAACTGGATTCAGAGATTCAGACCAGACTTAAGGAGACTCGTAAGAAGCTATTGGAGCATTATGATGAAGATGTGCAGGAGCGGCTCAAAACCAGCCATACTGACGCAGTGGAAACCTTAGACCGGATTGGTAAGCTGTTCTGGTATTTAACCGTGCATATCTTGAATAGCAATGCCACATTCAATGATCGCAACCATACCTTCAAACTTACAAAATCGCCAATTAGAGACAGCAAACCAGGCATCTATCGTTTAATCTCCAAAGATAGCGAGAATTATAGCAATGATTTCCTTTACAGGATGAGTCATCCTCTGGGTGAATACGTCCTGGAGCAAGGGAAAAAGAAAGCTTGTCCCCGTGCTGATGTAGCCTTTGACATTACTCATCATCCCACCAGAATCAGCTTGATAGAACAGCTAAAAGGAAAGCAGGGATGGTTGAAATTAGACCTGCTATCCGTTAATTCCCTTGATACAGAGGAGTATTTACTGTTTACTGCAGTTGATGAGAGCGGTAATAATCTGGATCAGGAAACCTGCGAGAAGCTGATGTTGTGCCAAGGTAGCGTTACCGGTAAAGCTTTGGACTTTTCAGATATTGAGCCCCGGTTAAAGGCTGACAGTGAGAGATTTGTAGATGCCACCCTGACCAAGAACCTTGAAGAGAATAACAAACATTTTGCTGAAGCACGCGATCAGTTGGAAAAATGGGCAGAAGATATGGTAAAGTCTGTGGAGCAGGAATTGGAAAGCGTTAAGCGGCAGATTCTAGAAAAGCAGCGTTTATGCCGTCAAAGCTCCACTATGCGGGAACAGCTTGATTTACAGCAGGAGATAGCTAAACTGGAGAAAAAGAAGCGCAAAATGCGGGAAAAGCTCTTCAATACTGAAGACCAAATAGCAGAGAAAAGGGACAAGCTGATTGAAGCTCTTTCCAGGCGCCTGAAACAAAAAACTACGGTTACTACCCTATTCACAATCCACTGGAAAGTTGTATGATATCAACCACGAAATGCTCAAAAGAACTCGATGGGGATTTACCTAACTCTGCAGAGATAGTCTTAAAAGAGGAATCCTATCTGATCTTCGGAGCGATCTTTGAGGTTCATAAAGAACCGGGCTCCGGTTTTCTTGAAGCTGTTTCTCTGGAATTCCTTGCAAAAGAATTTACCGGGCAAAAGATTCCCTTTACAGCCCGGCCGGAACTCACAATCTTGGATAAGGATGAACCGATAGAACAAACATACAAGCCGAATTTTATCCGTTATGATAAGATCATCGTTGAGTTTAAGGCTGTTAACGAACTAAGCCAAATACATAAAGCGCAGCAACTGAATTATCTGAAAATTACCGGGATGGAGCCTGGGGTATTGGTGAATTTTGGTTCCTATCCCAAGATTCAGACAGAAAGACTTACATTATGACTTTCGTGGTTACAAAAAAGGAGTTTAGATGCCATCAACAGAGCAACTGAGAACCAAACTAACAGATAAACTGAAAGAACTGTTTCAGCTCAACCAGCCGGACCTTGATTTCGGATTTTACCGCATCATGCACGCCAAATCCGAGCAGGTTATCAACTTCATCGAGCATGATTTGTTACAGGTTATCAAGGATACCTTTGGACAGGTGGATGAACAACATAAACAGCAGCTTAAAGATGAAATTGAAAAGGAAATCCGGCAAGCCAAAGAATATGGAGTAAGCGATCCCGAGAATAGTCCCAAGGTAATCGAAGCCAAAGCCAAATATGAAGCCGTTAGGGACGGGGCTACATCCGAAGCTGAAATCTATGACCATCTTTATCGTTTCTTTGAGCGTTACTATGATGATGGCGACTTTATCTCCAGACGGTATTACACCAGGGAGACGCCGGGAAAGGCAGCACCCTTTGCAATACCTTACAACGGTGAGGAAGTAAAACTATACTGGGCGAACGCTGACCAATATTACATCAAAACGACCGAGTATTTTACCAATTTCACCGTAAACCTGACGGAAGCAATCAGAAAACTGCGGGAAAGCCAAAAGAGCAAATCCGAACAGTTGGATTTGGCAGATAGCTCAGTGCCTGAGGGACTGAAGCTGCATTTTAAGATTGTGGATGCCACTGAAGGCGAGCATGCCAATATCAAAGCCGGTGCTGCCACTAAAAGATACTTCATCCTGCATAAGGATAATCCGGTGGAACTGAATGAGAATAAAGAGCTGATTATCAACTTTGAATACAGACCCAACCAAGCAGAAGCCAAGCAGGATGCCCTGAATAAAGACGCCATATCGTGTATAATAAATGCGCTCAAGCTGAAGCCTGAAATGGCTGTATATTACGAGTGTCTATCCATCGCCATTCCCACAGATAAAGAGAAGGATAGAATCCTGCTGAGCAAGTATATCAATCAATATACCGCCCGCAATACCATGGATTACTTCATTCATAAGAACCTGGGTGCTTTCCTGAAAAGGGAACTGGATTTCTATATCAAGAACGAAGTGATGCGCTTGGACGATATCGAAAATGCCGACGCACCAAAGGTGGAGGATTACTTGACAAAGCTGAGGGTACTGCGGCAAATCGCCACCAAACTGATAGATTTTATGGCTCAATTGGAGGACTTCCAGAAAAAGCTGTGGCTGAAAAAGAAGTTCATTGTGGAGACCAATTACTGCATCACTCTGGACCGGGTCCCGGAAGAGCTTTATCCACAGGTTATTGCCAATGATGCGCAAAGGCAGGAATGGGTAAAACTATTTGCCATAGATGAGATTGAAGGCGATGCTGTGTCACCTGCATATAGTGAACCGCTGACCGTGAAATTCCTCAAAGTTAATGATAAACTGGTGCTGGATACCCGTTTCTTTGACGAGTCATTCAAAGCTAAACTGCTGAGCTCGATAGATGACTTTGACGAGCAGTGCGATGGTCTTCTTATCCATAGCGAAAACTTCCAAGCTCTGAATTTGCTTCAAGACAGATATCGGGAGCAGATTAAGTGTATATACATTGATCCACCATATAATACGAAATCTTCAGAAATTATGTATAAAAACTCATATAAAGATTCTTCTTGGTTGTCTTTGATGTTTGATAGACTAGTTTTAGGGAAAACTTTATTGTTATATGCGGCATCTATTGTTATTGCTATCGATGAAGTAGAACAAGAGAGATTAGGGCAGATTGTAGATCAGATATTTCCAGACTGGAAAAAAGTTTGTGTATCAATAGTTCATAATCCAAGAGGTCAACAAGGTAAGAATGTATCATATGTGCATGAATTCGCATACTTTATTTACCCTAACGATGAATCTAAATACATAGCAGAAACGAAAAGAGAAGAAATTGATTCGAGGACACTCAGGGACAGTGGCGGTGAATCAGATAGAACTGATGCAAAAACATGTTTCTACCCTATAATAGTTAAGAACAATAAAATCGTTAGAATAGGTGAAGTACCTAATGATGATTTTCATCCTAAAGGAGCTAATGTAGAAATAAATAATGGAGAAATTGAGATTTGGCCTATTAGCGAAGAGGGAGTCGAAAAGAAATGGAGATATTCAGTCAATACAGTCCATAAAATCTTTGATAAACTAGAAGTTAAAATGGGTAGATCATTATTTCAGATTATTTACAATAAAGATACTGGAACAATGAAAAGTCTCTGGACTGGAGCTAAATACGATGCAAGTGAATATGGTACAAAAGTTCTTCAAGATATTCTTGGCTATATTGATGCTCAGAGTTTCTCTTATCCTAAATCTATTCATACAATTACAGAAACATTGACTTTACAATTAAATGGAGATAATGAAGGATTGATCTTAGATTATTTTGCCGGTTCAGGCACTACAGGTCATGCGGTGATCAATCTTAATCGGGAAGATAGCGGAAAACGCAAATATATCTTGGTTGAGATGGGCGATTACTTTGACACGGTGCTCAAGCCCCGCATCAGCAAAGTCGTTTACAGCAAAGATTGGAAAGACGGTAAACCTCAAAGCCGAGACACCGGTGTCAGCCATTGCTATAAATACTTGCGTCTGGAAAGTTATGAAGACACCTTAAACAACCTGGTGCTGACCAGTGAACCGGAGCGGGAAAAGGCATTGGCAGTCAGCCCAACCCTTCAGGAAGATTATATGCTGCATTATATGCTGGATATAGAAAGCAGAGGCAGTTTGCTTAATATAGATTCCTTCTCTGACCCCACAGCTTATCTGCTCAAGGTAAAAAAGCCCGGTAGTGATGAATATGTGGAAAAGGCTGTCGATCTGATAGAGACTTTTAATTACCTGATTGGGCTGCGTCTGGTGCATCTGGCAGAGCCGCAGACCTTTACTGCCAGTTTTACCCGTCTGAAAGACCCGGATTTGCCACAAGACCAGGACACTAAATTAGTGCTTGACGGAGACCTGAAACAAGCTGCAGACGGCAAATGGTGGATTCGCAAAGTGGAGGGCTGGGTACCCAGGAACCCCTATAATCCCAATGACGGCTTGAAAGATAAGGTGCTGATTGTCTGGCGCAAACTGACCGGGAATCTGGAAGAAGATAACCTGGTGCTGGATACATGGTTCCAAAAGAACCGCATCAGTACCCTGGACTGGGAGTTCAATACCATCTATGTGAATGGCAGCAATAACTTGCCGAACCTCTTGTTGGAAGGCGATACATGGAAGGTGCGGCTCATTGAGGAAGAGTTTTTGAAACGGTTGTGGAGTACAGAGGGGGTATGAAATGGCAAAGGATTTAACCAATTCCTCAGTAGATCGCCAGAACATCCTGAATAACCAATATGCCATCAACGAGATCGAAAAAGCGGTGAAACTGCAGGGGTTTATTTTTGATGGGAAATTCGTATTAACCTTAGAACAAGTGGCTGATTTTTATGAAGTTACTCTGAGAACAATTAAAAACTACACGAAAAAGTACGAAACAGAACTGAAACAAAACGGCTATGAAGTTTTACGGGGTAACCGTCTATCTGACTTTAAGTTAAAAGCAAAACCGATGGATGTTAGTGAAATCAATTTCCTTAACATCAAGGCATCGCAATTGGCAATATTTGACTTCAGAGCTTTTTTAAACCTGGCTATGTTACTGGTAGAAAGCGAAAGAGCAAGACTACTCAGGCAAACCATCCTTGATATTGTAATAGATACAATTAATGCCAAAACCGGGGGCGGTACCAAGTATATCAATCAAAGGGATGAAGATTTCTTGAAGTCGTGGTTTAAGGGAGAGAATTACCGACAACAATTTACCCATGCACTAAGTGCCTATGTTAATATGGGCAATTTTAAATATCCGCTTTATACAGATAGAATTTATGTAAGTATTTTCAAAGAAAAAGCAGCTGAGTACCGTGCAATTCTGAGACTTCAGAAGAATGATAAAGTTAGGGATACGTTCTATGCCGAAGTCCTCGATTTAGTGGCTGCTTATGAATATGGCTTTGCCAAACTACTTGAAGAAGAATCACACAGAATTGGGCGTAAACTCACTTTCTATGAAACCGATGAGTTGTTTAGGAAGTTTGAGAAACAGTCATTGTGGAAACCTTTAGTCGATAAAGCAAGAGTAAAAATGGCAAGCAGGGATCTGGCATTCAGGGATGCACTACATCTACAACTTGAAGAATACATTACGCCATTGCAAGCTGAAGAATTTGAACGTTTTCTGGGAGAAAAGAGTAAGGAACTGGCAGAGCGATTGGAAGAAGCAAAAGATGTGATGAAAAGGCTCAAGGACAGAGAATAATGCTTTGCAGATATATTAATCTCAAAGAAGCACTCCTTACCCATAAATTAACAATTGAGAAGAGCGGTGGCGGAAATTCTGGCGTTCTTAATGATGGTCAATTAGATAGTATCCTTGAAAACATCCAAAATGATGACTGGTACCCTACTTTTGAAGAAAAACTTACTCATCTCATTTTCAGTGTTTGCAAGTGTCACTGTTTTGCAGACGGAAATAAAAGAATTGCCATTGTTTTAGGATTCGAATTCCTTTTGATTAATGGGTATTACTTTGCTATGACGAATTTCTTAGAAGATATGGAAAATATAAGCTATCATGTCGCAGCTGGAAATATTGATAAAGATCTATTGGGTAGGATAATCAGTGCCAGACTAAGTGGAAAAGAAGATGATGAATCTCTTAAACTGGACATTATTAACGCTACCACGGACAAAGTGGGTTAATTATGGCACGTAAAACTACCCTACAAACCCATAAATTCACCAATAAACTGATCCTAAACCAGTGGCTAATGAGCCTGTTCGGGATAGATCCTTTGCAGGAATATAAGGACAATACCCGACCCTTTCACAGGCTGGCTGCACCCATTAAAGATGCCGGGCTGGAAGGCTACGATACGGATGGCTTGCACAAATTCTATCATGCGCTGGTGGAAAGCGAGCTCTTTTACAACGAATTGCATCCCCTCAGCAAAGAACAGTTGCTGATCTATGAGGAGAATATAGTCTCCTACACCAAAACAATCAATTCCATGCGAAGCAGACCGATTGTCTGGAAATACTTTCAATGGTTAACCCTCCTCTTTGTGGAAATCTACCTGGATAGGTATTTTACAGATAAAGAGAAACTGTTGGATGACCTGAACAGCTATATCCGGCGTTTCAATGAAAGATGGACAGGCTTCCGGGATATTGATCCTTACTCTTTGGATGATTTGAATAAAATCTGCCTGCAAAACGCCACCGGCAGCGGAAAAACCTTGCTGATGCATGTCAATCTCCTGCAGTTCCGAAACTATGCTAAAAAGTCACGAGAAGGAAGAGAGATTTCCAGAGTTATCCTGCTGAGCCCCAACGAAAGATTGAGCGAACAGCATCTGGAAGAGCTAAAACTAAGCGGATTCAGCTTTGCCCAAAGGCTCAATACCAAGCAGGACGGCAGCATCGACATGATTGATGTTATCGAAATCACAAAATTGGGTGATACTGAAGGACCCAATACCATCGCTACCCGTAGTCTGGGTGACCAAAACCTGCTCTTGGTGGATGAAGGGCACAGGGGTATGAGCGGAAAAGAAGAAGGAGTATGGTTCACCAGACGGTCTGATTTGTGCGCCAAAGGCTTTACCTTTGAGTATTCCGCCACCTTTGCCCAAGCCGTAGCTGCTGCTAATAACAGGACATTGGAGGATAGCTATGCCAAAGCCATCATTTTTGACTATTCCTATCGCTGGTTTTATGAAGACGGTTTTGGTAAAGACTACCAAATCCTGAACCTGCCCAAGACCTATCAGCAAGTGCAGGATGTCTATTTGACTGCCTGTTTACTTAAGTACTATCAGCAACTCAAGATTTATGACGATAAAAAGCGGGAACGCGAACCCTTTAATCTGGAGAAGCCGCTCTGGGTCTTTGTTGGTAGCACTGTTACCAAGGAGAAGGGGAAAAAAGAGATTGAACTGCCAAGTAAAGAATTACTGGCAGATGTCGGACAGATCATTGTCTTTATAGCTAAATTTCTGTCTGATTCCCAAGTATTTCAACGCTATATCGAGCAAATCCTCTACGGGAACGGCAGCATTACAGGATTACTGGATGACAACGGTAATGACATCTTTGCGCATTCCTTTGCCTATCTGCTCAGAACAGTCAATCCTCAGGATGATATCGAAAGACTTTACCATGATATTTTAGAGCGATTGTTTAATAATGCAGCCGGCGGACAGCTCAGGATGGATAGAATCAAAGGTGACTCAGGCGAGGTTGTGCTTTACATAGGCAATACTGAAACACCCTTTGGTTTAATCAATGTAGGCGATGCCAAGGGGCTGTGTGAGCATGTGGATGCCTTTGCCACTCAGAACGGTATCCGGTTAATTGTAGAAGATAGTGACTTCACCGAAGCGATGTTTGCCTCAGTGAAGGACTCTTCATCTTCAATCAATCTGCTGATCGGTTCCAAGAAGTTCATTGAAGGCTGGGACTGCTGGCGGGTGAGTACCATGGGTTTGATGCATGTGGGAAGGAGTGAGGGAACGCAAATTATCCAGCTATTTGGACGCGGTGTGCGCTTAAAAGGGTATGGTTGGAGTCTGAAGCGCAGCGGTCACATTCCTGCCGTTACAAAACCGGATTTCATCGAAGATATTGAAACCCTCAATGTCTTTGGTATAGAAGCTGACTTCATGGAAAAGTTCAGGCAATTCCTAAAGGACGAAGGCTTGCCCGGTAATGAGAAGCGGATGATGATTACCATTCCGATGAATGTGACAGCCGATTTTGGCAAAAAACTCAAGATTTTGAGACCGAAAAAGAAAAAAGACGGCTCAGAATACGATTTTAAGAAAGATGGTCCCATCCCATCCCTGGATACTATTCCACAGTATCTGCAGAAAAATCCGGTTGTATCTGACTGGTATCCCCGTATTCAAACTATCAAATCCAAAGGATTACTGCTGAGCGGGCAAAAGGATGAAGTCAAGCTCAAGGGTAAGCAGGTCAGCCTGCTGGATATGGAGCGTTTGTATTTTGAACTGGAACGCTTTAAGCGGGAAAAAAGCTGGCACAATCTTAACCTGACAAAGCAGGGGATTATCAAGATACTCTCAGATTCCTCCTGGTATAAGCTTTATTTACCTGAAACCAGACTCACTCCTCAGAGCTTTGATGATGTAAATATCCTCCAACAGATTGCCACTGAATTGGTGAGAAGATTTTGTGAGAAATACTACAATTATTGTAAGGATGCCTTTATTAAGCCAAGATTGGAACTGCGAGACCTGACAAGAGAAGATGATAATCTGCCAACGGAAGAACTATATAAGCTTATTGTGGATGGAGACGATGCCACTTTGATCCAGCAAATAGAAAAGCTCAAACAAGAAATTATCCTGAATAAAGAAGATCTCATCGGTTATGGAGATCTGAAAGCCTTCAATTTTGGCAAACACCTCTTCCAGCCATTATTCCATGTGCAGAACGGTAGAAATATCACAATTATGCCCATAGCCCTGGGAGAGAGCGAATACCGGTTTGTCATTGATTTGAAAAACTGGTGCGAAAAGCACGAGGACGATTTAAAGACCAATGGTCCGGAGATTTTCCTCTTGCGTAACCTTAGCCGGGGAAAAGGTGTCGGGTTCTTTGAAGCCGGCAATTTCCATCCTGACTTCATTCTTTGGATATTGTCCGGTGATAAACAATATGTTCACTTCATCGAACCGCATGGACTCATGCATGAGGGAGTGAACAGCGAGAAAATCCAGTTCCATAAGCGCATTAAAGAGATAGAAGCCAGGCTGAGTGACCCTAAGGTAATACTGAATAGCTGGATTCTGTCGTGGACTTCAAAGCAGGAGCTCAAGATCAGTGGTTATGACCCGGACGAGTATCTGAAAAATAATGTAGTGTTTATGGAAGATGAAAATGATTACTTAAATAAAATCTTAGCTAATTAAATCATCATTGTAAAAATTGCATAATTATATAGCATTATACGAACACAAAAAGCTTAAAAAGGAGCAAATAGATGACAAAATGGGGAAATCATGTACTAAAAGTTGGTCCTAAAATTGATTTTAATGCTAAAGATCCTGATGAATTAACTGCTGAAAGCGGTACGGACACAGAAACTCTTAAGAACCAACTTATTGATCAATATAGAAAGAGCATTGAACCTTGGTTATCATCTCTATTTCAGAGTGAACATTTATCCCTGTTAATTGGTAGTGGATTCACTACTGCAATTGCAAATATGTGCAGTTGCACTGCTCAATGTATGGGTTACGATGAGACTAAATTTCCTGAAAGCCATCGAGAGATTTTAGATAAACATACAAAAGAAACAGCAAGAATTTTACGGTTTAGTGATCCAAATATTGAAGATCAAATCAGGGTATTAAGTCAATCCATAGATGGTTTAGAAGCTCTTGGTGATAGCGTTAATGCGATATCGTTTAAAACATCATTGAACGATTTGTTATCATCTTTCTTGAAAGGGTTGCTTGAGACTGAATGCGGTATTGGTAAAAAGCTATTTGAGTCGATAGAAGAAAGTCCCATTAATACTCTAATCCCATTTTTAATGAGTTTTGCTTCTAGAGCCGCTTCACGCGAAAGGTTGAATTTGTTTACAACTAATTATGACCGACTTATTGAATTGGGCTGTGATGCTGCAGGAATAAGAGTATTAGACCGTTTCATTGGAGGTTTGGAACCCGTATTCAGGTCATCACGTCTTGATATTGACATGCATTATAACCCTCCTGGCATTAGGGGAGAGCCAAGGTATTTGGAAGGAGTCGTGAGACTTACAAAATTACATGGCTCCTTGGATTGGCGATATGACAAAGACTTAAAAGTAATAAGGAAAGTAGGGTTACCATTCGGGGTTGATCCTGATATGAATCCCATACCTACTAACCCGGCTAACAGTGTAATGATTTATCCTAATCCGATGAAAGATAGAGAGACAGCAGAATATCCGTATGTTGAATTATTTCGAGACTTTGCTGCAGCAGTTTGTAAACCTAACGCTACTTTGGTGACATATGGTTACGGGTTTGGTGATGATCATATTAACCGAATAATCTCGGACATGTTGACAATTCCTTCAACTCATTTACTAATAATCTCATATGACAAATCTGATGATAGAATTACAAAGTTCTATCAAAAACAGGGATTTGAATCCCAGATATCGCTAATGATAGGTTCACATTTTGGAGACATCTCCAAATTAGTTGAACATTATCTTCCAAAACCATCGATCGATCGCATTTCAAGCAGAATGTTCGAGTTATTAAGTAAGCGCAATGTCGATATAAAAAACGATGCTGAAGTTGTTATACCACAAGTTGTTGAACAAGATAATAACCAAAATACAAGTCAGCCAGAAACAAAATTATCTACCTTAATGGATAAAGATATTCCATTTTAGGAGTTTGTTATGAGAACACCAATGTCTGAGTACTCAAGTTGTCTTATTGGAACAGTAGATGGTGTTTCGCCTGATGAGATTGATGTACTTCTCGATACTGATGCACCTCAATCTACAGCTTTAAATACTGGCACTCCTACAGCATTTCCCCAAGTTAATGGTTTTGTCTTAATACCAAATCAATCGGGAGCAATCGTAGGATTAGTTTACTGGTTAGGCATCGAAAGATCTCCATATCCAAAGCAAAAAGGATATTCAGATTTTGGGTTAATTGATCTTCCCTTCCCGCTACGAAAATTAAAGATAACTCCAATTGGAACACTTGTCTCAAAAAGAGGTATTGATAATAAATGGAAATTGGAAAGAGGTGTCTTTACTTTCCCATCAATTGGTGATAACGTTGTTATACCGACACCAGAACAAATTAAAGCGATAGTGACGGGTGAAGAGGACCGATACCAAGTAATTTTAGGAACATGCCCGTCAGCATTTGATGCTGATGTTAAGATCGATCCCAACATCCTTTTAGGCCGTCATTTAGCAATTCTAGGTAATACGGGAAGTGGCAAGTCTTGTACTGTTGCTTCGGTTATACGATCTATGCTCACGCAATCACATGAAAAGCACAAAGATGGAAATGAACCAAATGCAAGGTTTATTATCTTGGATCCCAACGGAGAATACTCAAATTGCTTTAATGATATTTGTCCCAATGTTCGAGTATTTCGACCTGAACCTAATGAAGATGATATACAAAATGGGATTGCTCCCTTTTTCCTTCCCGCTTGGATGTGGAACAGTTCAGAATGGGCTGCTTTTGCCCAGGCTGCGCCTCGAATACAAAGACCTATGCTTCAAGAAGCACTCCGGAGATTAAGATCGAATAAACTTTGTACATATGACAACATTGGCAAACTAACTATAAGGACGGGCTATTTTATACACACTAATAGCTGCTACATCAATACAGGAACTAATTCTTACGGACCCAATAAAGCGTTCGGTACCAGTTTAGAAAAGTTTAAAGATGATTTAATGAGTTTGTCGAGTTACCTTGATGGAACAAATTCTACATATGTAGAATCATGTATTGCTGTATTAGACGATCTTATAAAGAAAAACAAGTGGCCGAACAACAACGGGTTCGATGGTTTCTCCGCACAAGAAGTACAGAATGCAATAAATGCAGCAAAAACTCTGAATTCACACTTTCCTCATGTAGATAAAGAATGTCTCATAAATGAAGATACCCCAGTGCCTTTTGATCCTCGATATTTAACTGAGTCAATAGATGAAGCATCCAGTTCAGATGCTGGTAATGCTCAACAATTCATCTCAACGTTAGTTGTTAGGATAAAGTCTCTCTTGAATGACCCAAGAATATCATCTGTTATTGCATCAGAAACGTGCACTCTTGAAAGTTGGCTTAATAACACAATTGGAGAAGATAAATCAAGTAATGGACAAATAGCTGTTATTGATTTATCACTAATTCCATACGAAGTACTTCATCTGACAATAGCTGTAGCAGGTCGAGTTATCTTTGAGGCACTTCAACGTTACATGAAAAGTAATAAAGTTAGTCTTCCTACATCTTTGGTTCTTGAAGAGGCACATACATTTGTTTCTAAGCTATCATTTCAGGGAGATGAGATACCGAATCCAGCCGCTATGTGCCGTTTTACATTTGAACGAATTGCCAGGGAAGGACGTAAATTCGGTTTAGGTCTAATTGTTTCATCTCAGCGTCCATCGGAGATATCGGAATCGGTGTTGTCTCAGTGCAATACTTTTATGATACATAGAATAACAAATGATAAAGATCAAGATATTATTAATCGACTAGTTCCTGATACCGCACGAGGATTACTTAAAGAATTACCTAGTTTACCGACTAGACATTGTATTATACTTGGTGCAGCAGTAAAAATACCAGTCTTAATTGAATTACCAGAATTATCAAAAGAAATTCGACCTCATTCTGAAGATCCAAAGTTCTGGGAGGTCTGGACCGGGTATTCTGAACGTCCAATTAATTGGAAGAAAATTGCAGACGATTGGCAGGGAAATAATGAGTAGTTTCAATTCAAAACTAAACAAACTATGATAGTAGAAATTAGTAGGTTGACCTTATCCCCGAAATTTACTCCGGTGAAAGAGTGACGCATTGGAACGCGCGTGTCGTTTTTTCTGATTAAAAATTTCCTGCTTTGCAGCAGGAGCTTGTCGGGAGAATTTGTTGCTTAGAAAAAACTTAACCGAGATGTGGAGCAGCCAATGCATAGCAGAGATAACTTCACCCGGAAACTTATTCACCGGGTGGCAGATACCTCAATCTCAGGCATCAGAGTCGCCGGAGAGCGAACTGATATAGCCAAGTACCATAACTTACCAGAATTCATTGTCTGTGGCAACGGTCCCGAATTCCACAGTTCTGTGATGTTTAAATGGTATCAGGATAACAAGGTTGATCTCAGCTTCATTGCTTCCGGTAAACCTCAGCAGAACGCTTATTTAGAAAGCTTCACCGGCAAATTCAGAAAAGAATATCTTGACTTGAATTGTTTTGGAGATTTATTGAAATAAGAGATGTGATTATGAATTGGCGGTTAGATTACAACCACAATCGCATCCACAGTGCTCTTAACTTCATGCCGCCGGTAAAATTCCGAGAAAACTATGAAAACAATGTCGATAGCAAAAGTGTCACCTTACCCATGGTGTAAAAAATGGGACAGGGGCAAAAGGGAGAAGTAAAAAATTAATATTGACATTTGTATTACTGTTTTTTAAAAAGCATTATTATCAATAAAGGGAGGCTCTAATGGACAAACAATATCTTTCAATTGAAGAATTTTGGGAAATACCGGAAGAAGAAAGGTATTTAGAATCAACATTAGCTGATGTTTCTACAGAAGACTTGAAAAAAATTCTTGAAGAGTATAATTTAACAGAAAAAGAAGAGGAAATATTTATATCTGAATTAAAAAGACGAGATCCCAGCTTTGTATATACAGAAATAGGAGGCAATGATTTACTACATCATGGAATACATTATCCTGCACTTGAGACACTAATTTTTATTTATAAACTTGTGGGGTGGGTTTTAATAATTGCGGGTCTAATAGGCTTAGGGGTAATGGCTGAAAAAAGTGCATTGATTGCTTTTGTAATATTAATAGTAGCACTTATTTTTGCATTGCTGTTTTTTGCTTATGCAGAATCTATTAAAGTTCTAACTGATATCTCATCTTTCACTTATCAAATATTGAAAAATATGAAATCAAAAAACCAAAGTTAAACTGTATCTTATATTTATAATATTAAATTTAGAATAAACTGAATCAGAGGTTATATAATTATCACAGAAATAAACTTCTTAATCTATAAGCAGTATAAAAGTGAAACATAGCTTTGTAAGTTTTTGTTATAGTGGTTTTGTTGCCCGCCAATTTTATCTCGTTGGCTATAACTTACTGTGACAACAGGATAAATCCTATGTTACAACTTCGCAAACGAGCCGGCATTTCGGAGTTCTGAATTCCTTTGCCTACTTTCAAAGTTTATATAATCTTAAAGGAATTCCGGACTTCGGAACGCCTGGTATAATATAAAGAATGCGATGCGGTCGCCTACCGAAGTCTGTTTTAACTAAAGATTTCATATAACTTGATTGGTTATGAAGGCAAAAAGAACATCTAAGCAATTACAATTCTTACTCTATTATTAAAAATTTAATTTGAATTATATGGTCAAAACTATATTTTTTGATTGTGCTTTCTGAAGAATAATTCTGTTAATCCATAAAGATGTGGTTTAAGTTTTGTGAATATTACTTCCTCGTTCTTTTCATAATTACGCCAAATCATATTGCATATGAAATCTGTTAATTGTAAAACATAACAGTTTTTGCTTATTATACTTTTATTTTTGATATTATAAGCAAATTTATGTTCGTATCTTAGTTTTATTTCAAGATAATCAAACAAGCAATTAGCAGAGCCGACTTTTATTGATCTGGGATCCGGATGTAGCTCAATATCCTGTGTCATATCAAAATAATTCTCAGCGGCTATTCCTACCATATAATTATATAGCAGATTACGATTTTGTTCCCATTTTGGTATATTACATTTTGTTTTGTCTACAGTTATAGCAAAAATTCGTAAATCTGGAATTTTGTTTTTGAGTATTTCAATCCTTTTTATCAGTTGAATCCTTGCATGAGAAGAAAGAGAAGAGCCCTTTAATTCTTTGTTTTTGAAATCATTATAGGATTCTGTTAATCCTTTAGTTACTTGATAATTATACTCAGTTCTGTATATATATTTTACTATTCTTTTACAATAATGTTCGGTTTTATCAGGAATTTGAAGGAAACATATTGTAAGATATTTTGTGGATCTTTTATCAGCTAATCCGTTAAATTTACTTCCGAGGTTTCCGCTTTCGTCAAAAAATATCAGGTGCATTTCCTATCCGATATAAAATAATGAGCAGCCCCTGAGTCCTGCATATTTACAATATGCTTATGGCATTGCCAAGGTTACTCAGGATTTACCTGCTCATAATACAATATAATTTTCCACCATATATTGTCAATAATTTTTTTCTTTTCTTTTGCCCCGTCCTGAAATTGGTTGACCAAAAATAGAGAAAAAAGGATAAGGTATGAATAAGAAGTCACGACATCAAATTCGTTATAGTGAAGAAGTTAAGCGGATGGTAGTGGAAGATATCGAATCAGGCGTTATGAATGTAGCGCAAGCATGTCGATATTATGGTATTAGTACTCCGGTTTCAGTCTACAAATGGTTAGAGATATACGGATTAAGAAAAAATAAAGGTCAGAAGGTATTGGTAATGAGCTACAAAGAAGAGAATGAGTTAGTAAGGTTAAGTCGAGAGTTATCATTGCTGAAAAAGGAATTGGAAGAAGCGGAATTGCGTGCTATAGCATGGAAGAGCATGGTTGATGCAATTGAGCAGGATTTAGGATATCCGGTAAAAAAAAAGCCTTGGAATCAAGTCTTGCAAGAAGCCAGGAAGCAGTTATATCCGGAGGAAAGCGAGTCAGTATCGGACACCTCTGCCGGATTTACAGTATCCTAAAACAGAAGTTTGGTTTGGGCAGTTTGTTGCCGAATTTGGAAACTGCACGCAAGCTTCTTAATGATGGCATTAAAATCTACAACAATGACCGTCTGCATGCAAGCTTGGGCTATAAACTCCTGATTATGTTTATAATATGGCGCAGGAAATATCTGACTTTCCTGCGAAAAATTTTACTCCAAAAACGGTCAACCTATAGCAAGACTTGACAGTAATACGCAAAATATCTTTAAATAGAAAGAATATCCGAGAGGAAATACAACAACAAGCTTAAGTGGCAGATTAGAGGTGTAGGATGGGAAATAATAATCGGCTAGAGATTATCAAAGATATTAATGAAAGGCTTTCATCATTAAGACAAGAAGCTATACAGATAGATGTCCCTAAAGATGAAATAGCTTGTTTTTATGAGCAACGTTCAGATTTGCTAACTGATAAAACAAATACACAGATACTTAAACTTGATAGTTGCTTGGTGGAAACAGTGTCAATGAAGGGGCTAAAGAATTTGCTAAATCCTATGCTTATTAGTATTCTATCTGAACATAGACAATTTCTTAAAGAAGACCTTGATACCTTGATTGACAGCCTTAAAGCACTGCCAATTATTAATTATTCCGTATTCGGACAGATTAGTGGCTTCAATATTGATAAGGAAATTCTTGAGCTGGGTGATTTTATAGTGTATAGAGCAGATTCAGATGAATTGCGCAGTTTTATTGACCCCATAAATAGCAAAATATCAACTCAATGCAATGGTTTCAAAGGCTTATTAACAAATTGCACTACTGTAAGAATTAATGTTCCTTCTCGTGATGTAACTATGGCTATAATTAAAGCATATAAGTATTTTCGCTCATTCGATTTCGTTACTGCTTTTGTTATTAATGATATCAGCAGTAATTACAACTACGGTATATTTACTTATAAACCACCATCCTTAAACACATGTATCGCAATAGGAGAAAACAAAAGCTGGGAATTAAATTCAAATGTCGTGAACTCACCCATAACGCTTGTTATTAGTGAGCATGAAGGTCAACAACTTGAGACCTTCTCAGATATCTGGTTGTTAATCACAAAAATAAACAAAAACAAAATAGAATCAAGAATTCTTAACTCGATCGAATGGATTGGCAAAGCCATATTTGAGCCAGACATTTCAAAAGCCTTCGTTATGTATATGTTTTCTATAGAAAGCCTGCTTCAATACGATGAAGACACGATGATAAATCCATCTATCATTCACCAGTTATCAGAGTCTCTCGCATTCCTTCTCGGGATAAAATACAAAGATAGAATTAACATCGTAAACTGTGTAAAAGCTCTTTATAGAAAACGATCTGCAATTGTTCATGGAGGAGACACTCGAATTGGACAAAACGATATTATACAAATTAACAAAATTGCTATTTCAGCTGTATGGGCTTTTTTAAGCAATCCCGAACTTAAAGAACTAAAAAATATGAGTGACTTTAATACTTGGTTATCAATTAAAAAATTTACTGAACCAAGTTTAATTGAAGAAGAAACTAATTAAACATAAAATCTGATATGTAAAATTAATAAATTTTCAAATGTTTAGTATGTAATTTCAGTAGTCGTCCTACACTTCCAATGAAACAGCGGGAAGGGAGTGTGGGCTTCTTAAACACTGATCAGCTCATCTTGATTGTTATAGACGATCTGGTCTTTCTTCATCCATAGAGTTAAGGCTTTGATTTATGCCATCTAATCCATCAGTGCTGTTTGTTTTGTTAAGAAATTCCATCGGGGCATCAATATTTTGATTGCGACATCTGTTTTTGAGACAGATTTTATCTCGGGGAAGCGATGGTAATTTACCCGGACTGTTATCTGAGGAGAGTGACTTTAATCATTCTTTTTTCTTTGCCGGAAGAGATGCGTAGCAGGTAAATTCCGGAGGGAAGATTTTCTCCCGCATTATTTTTGCCGTTCCAGATTGCTTCTTTTGTATGTTGCAGATGTGTTTGCCAAACTTGTCTGCCTTTAAGGTTATAGACAGTCAGCAGGTAAGAACTTGCAGTTTTGTCAGTAAGGCGGATATTTAAGTTTTCCGCAAAGGGATTAGGATAGCAATTAACGGTAAAGCATTGGGGGACGGCATTTTCATCTTGGACAGATACAGGTGGATAGAGTTCCGGCAAAAGCTGATGAAGGAAACTTACAACCCCTTCCTGTTGCATATAATAAAGCGGAAATCCCAGCAGGATACAGGTGCCGTTGTTATCAGTTCTAACTACAAGAGGTTCTCCGTAACCGTTTAAACTATCCGTTGTTTCAGCATAATATAAAACTTGAGATGCACCCGGGAAAATATATGTCATCCCCAAACAGTTATTCCAAATTGGAGGCAGTTTACTCGGGTCCGGAAAAAGGGTAGGATAAATATCAGAGCGGGCGGAAATCAGGATTGGCGAACTTAACAGTCGAGGCACGACCCCCGCAAACCATTGGTCAAAGAAAGTTTGCGGTAAAGCGGAAGGATATTTCCATCCCGACACGACCAATTTTCCGCCGCTGATGAGATAACTGCTCAAAACCGTTATATTGTCATCCAAATAAAATTCTGAAAAATCGTCGCAATGCCACAACAGAAGCGGATAATGACTCAAAGTTGATAAAGACGGAGCGCCCAAAGCAGCGTAATCCCATTGCGAATAAGGCATTCCCGCTAAAACTGAAGAGTAAAAATCATCAACCATTTGGTCGGTTGGAGAAAGTATTAAGCCGGAACCGTCACGCGTTTCATCCACGACTAAGAAGCCCCAATCAAAGGGAAAATCGACAGGAGTGGCGCTCATTGTATCCGTAGGCAGGGATAGAAAGTTTTGCGCATCGCAAGCAGTAATGCGATACCGGTATGTAATGCCGTTGTTGACAGCGTTGTCCGTATAGGTCAAATCGCTTATCGGTAAAGGATTTATTTGTGTCCATTCGCCCTCAGGCAACTGTTTTCTCCAGACCAAATAACCTGCAAACGGAACGGGACATTCCAGAGCAGTCCATCTTAAAGTCACGCTATGATTAGCGGGAGCGCAAAGAGTGAGCTGAAAATTGTTAACAGAAAAGCCCCGATTGAGCACCCAATGGTTAGGATCGATTTGGATATTTGACATATTTTCAAAAGAAGTATCCATTAAAGAAAGATTATTGACGCAGCCCTCAGGAGTGGCGTAAACGACGATAGAATCCTGCAGGGAAAACTCATAACGCAAAGGAATTTCAAGTTCAAATTGCGTTGCAGTCGGACTAAAGGTTTGAGCAATAATTTTTGCGTGTCCGCTCAGATCGGTAAAATAATTCAATTTAGCGGAGGGTATCCCGCTTCCGTAAATCCATTGCCGGAAGAATTGATCAAGGTTTAGACCGCTTGCCTGTTCCGCCGTCTGCTGTATTTCTTCCGTAATGACATTACCGTTGCAATATGTATTCAGCCAAGTTTGCATAAAATTAAAGAAATTGGCGTTTCCCATTTTGAGACGCAGCATATGCAGCACTGAAGCTGATTTTTGGTAAGTGGGAGGAGCGAAAAGTTCATTATACGCAGGATTGTAAATAGTGTGGGGTCCGTTTGAGTTTTCCCAACTGAGATAATAGTTCTGAATAGAGGAAGCCAGATAGGATAAACCAGCATTCCAACCGTAGTGATGAGCCTTCCATAAAAATTCCGCATAAGTGGCAAAACTTTCTTTCAGCCAAACATCCTGCATGGTTAAAGGAGTGACTGAATTGCCGAACCACTGATGTGTAAGTTCATGTGCCACAGTTGGTTCGTTAACTAAATCACCCGTTAAATATTGAGCCCCGAAAGTCGTCATCGTTTGATGTTCCATTGCGGCGTAGGGCGAGATTGTAACGCAGGCATGACCGTATTTTTCAAAAGGATAGGGACCATAGAGAGAAGAGAAATAGGAAATCATTTCCGGCAGATTGGAAAAATCGATTTGGGCGTGTGCCAAGTTGGCAGGAAGGACGAAATTTTGGATGGGAAGGTTTCCCGCTTGCTGATTAAATTCCGTAAAAGGACCGGCAGCAATGCCGACCAAATAAGTGGCAACGGGACTTTGCATCGTCCAATGATGCGTTTTGGTGCCGTCTCCGTTATCAATAATACTTTGTCGTGTTCCGTTTCCGGCAACCAACCAATCATTGCGCACGGTGATATACAATTCAATCAAAGCCTTATCCCACGGGTGATCATAACAAGGCCACCAGTATCTTCCCGCATCAGGATTGGATAAAGTGTAAAAAGAATTGGCGTTGAATTTGAGACCGATATTATAGGGAGCGGGACTTAAACCCGGCGTTCCCGAATAAAAAACCTGAGTAGTGAATGCTTCTCCCGCCGTAAAATTCAAGGGAATATGGATAATTCCTTCGGCAAAAGTGAAGGCAGAAACGCTGTTATTGACCAGCACTTGAGTTACAAGAAGCGTTCCGCCTGTCAAATTGTAATCAATTCCGGTCAGATTATTTTCCGCAGTGACGAAAGTGAGAACATTGCCGTTGATATAATGCGTTTGGTCATTTATGGATAAAGTCAAAATATATTTAGTAATGTCAAATCCGGTCAAAGAGTCATGTCTTTCCGTTTGTTGCAGGGAAGGCAAAGTGCTCCAGTAGGGTTGAGTCCCCAAAAGAGGGTTTACGCAGGTGAGCAAAAACAATCCTACCGCCAAAATGAAAATTATGCCAAACTCTTTTCTCATAATGTATTCCTTTTGTTTAACTTCTTATCGGAACGGAAAAGATCAGTCAAGGAATTTGCTTCTTGCTTAATATCAACGGGGGGTTAACGGGGGGTTAACGGAGGCTTACCCTCCGTTAACCCCCCGTTAACCCCCCGTTAATCACAAGGAAGACATAAGCCATAAAAACGGGATAATCACTCATCAGAAACGGCTTGATTTGCTATTTGAGGAGCGGCTTTTACTCGCTTATCCGGAAGGGTAAATGATTTTTTTCATAGACAAACAAAGTCTCTTCGTGTTTTTGTCACAGATAAAATAATTATTGAAGAAAAAAAGGGAGAAAATGAAAACTGCGCTTGCCAAAATCCGTAATATAGGCATCATCGCTCATATTGATGCAGGGAAAACTACGACTACGGAGCGCATTCTGTTTTATACCGGTTATCTGCATAAAATGGGCGAAGTTCATGACGGCAATACTTTTACGGATTGGATGGAACAAGAACGCGAAAGAGGAATAACTATAACTTCGGCAACGGTGGCATGCCACTGGCGAGACCATCAAATCAACATCATTGATACTCCCGGGCATGTGGATTTTACGGCAGAAGTGGAAAGGTCATTACGAGTTTTGGACGGTGCTGTGGGTATTTTTTGCGGGGTTGCGGGTGTGGAACCTCAAAGTGAAACGGTTTGGCATCAGGCTGAAAAATATAATATTCCCCGGCTGGCATTTGTGAATAAATTGGACAGAGTCGGCGCTGATTATGAGCGGGTGATTGCCATGATTCACGAACGCTTGACCGCAAAAGCAATTCCCATCAACATTCCCGTCGGTAAAGAAGATAATTTTAACGGTATCATAAATTTGGTTACGATGAAAGTGTGCAAGTTTGATCCCGATTCGCAAGGTTTTAATGTCTGGGAAGAAGAAATTCCCGAAAACTATAGAGAAAAAGCTAAACTTTACAGAGACGAACTTTTGGAAGCGGCAGCCGAATTTGATGATGAGCTGATGACATATTATTTGGAAGGTGAGGATGTTCCGGACGAAGTGTTCAAACGCGCTATCAGAAAAGGGACTGTGCGCAATCAACTCGTTCCCGTTTTGTGCGGAAGCGCCCTACGAAACAAAGGAGTTCAACTGCTGATTGATGCAGTTTGCGATTATTTACCTTCTCCTTTGGACATCGGTTGCACTCTCGGTTTCAAGCACGGGACGCACGAAGAAGTAAACATTATTTGCGATCCGAAAGGTCCTTTGGTGGCATTGGCGTTCAAAATTCAAATTGATAAATATGTAGGTAAACTGATTTACATCCGGGTATATTCCGGAACATTGAAAAAGGGAGACAGTTTCGTCAATCAAACTACGGGCAAAAAAGAGCGCGTGTCCCGCATTTTGCAGATGATGAGCAATCGCAAAATTGATTTGGAACAATTGCAGGCAGGCGAAATTGGAGCTTTAGTCGGTCCCAAACATACGATTACAGGCGACACAATCACTTCCGAAGGCACCAATATTTTACTTTCCCGAATGCAATTTCCGGATACGGTAATTTCCATTGCCATTGAGCCAAAAAGTAAAGCGGACCAGGATCTTTTGAATGATGCTCTGGCAAGATTGGAAGAGGAAGATCCCACTTTTAACGTCCGCACTGATAAAGAAACGGGGCAAACTTTGATTTCAGGTATGGGTGAATTGCATTTGGACATCATAATAGACCGTTTGCGACGCGAATTTAACGTGCAGGCAAATGTGGGCGCTCCTCAAGTTTCCTACAAAGAAACTATCACGAAACAAGTGACGACGGAAGAAGTTTTCCAAAGAGAATTGGCAGGAAAAGTCAATTTTGCCGCAGTCAAAGTCAGGCTTTCGCCCGTTCCTCTGAACAAGCTTCCCGAAGGCGAGAAAAATATTTTTGTAATGAATGTTCCGGAAGAAGAAATTCCTTCCCTCTATCGGAAAGCGATTGAAGAAAGCGCTATGAGTGCCTTAAACGACGGACCTCTGATTAACGGTAATGTGGAACGCGTGAAAGTTGAGGTCATTGGCGGCAAATACGATCCGGTAAATTCGAGTGAAATGGCTTTTCATATCGCCACTTCGTTAGCGGTGAACAAAGCTTTGCGGGAAGCGGAACCTGTAATTATGGAACCGATTATGCAGCTGACAGTCCTCACTCCCGATGAATTTGTCGGTGACATAATTGCGGACATCAATGCCAAACGCGGCAAAGTGGATGTTTTCAGACACTTTAATGAATTTCAACAAGAGATTATTGCAGAAGTGCCTTTAAGCGAACTCTTCGGTTATGCGACGCGCATCCGTTCTATTTCACAGGGACGGGCGATTTATACTTTGGAATTTAAGAAATACGAGATTACCCCTCCCACCGTCCAAAGCAATATTCTGAAACGCATTCGCGGATATTGAATTCCGTTCTGCGGTTATTTGCTTCCGTTTTTCTGCCGGATAACTTCTTTAACTTGAACAGGTTATAAAAGTCGATTTTATTCGTATCTGAGCGCATCGATCAAATTTAGATTTGCCGCTTTTCTGGCAGGATACCAGCCGAAAAAGATGCCGATGGCACAGGAAAATCCGACCGATAAAAGAATTGACCACGCATTGACGGTTACGCTCCAATTCTGAGTATGCCCGATTAATTTCGCTGCTCCGAAACCCATAATGATGCCGATCAAACCGCCGGCCAGACTGATAGTGATGGCTTCAATTATAAATTGCAGCAAAACATCGCGCTTTCTTGCTCCCACTGCCATGCGGATGCCTATTTCTTTGATGCGTTCAGTGACGGATACAAGCATGATATTCATAATGCCGATGCCGCCTACAAGTAAAGAAATTCCCGCAATGCTTGCCAACAAAATCGTCATCGTATTGGACACTGATTCGGAAGTTTCGGCAATATCAGTTTGAGTGCGAACGAAGAAGTCTTCGGAAGTGGTATCCCGATGCCGCTGCTGAAGCAGGTTTGTGATATCCTGTTGGACATTGGGAATCATATCTTTGGATTCGGCGGAAACATAAATTTGCAGCATGGGACGGCGATTTCCCATGAATCTGGTCAAAACCATAGTGTAGGGAGCCATCACGATATCGTCTTGATCGCCTCCCATAACGCTTTGTCCTTTTTCTTTCAGCACGCCGATTACTTTGACCGGTATGTTTCGAATGCGGATTACTTTATTAATGGGGTCTTCGTCTCCAAAGAGGTTGGTAGCCACAGTTTTGCCGATGACACAAACTTTCATCCCCGATTTCACTTGGTTGCTGTTAAATAAAACGCCTTCGGAAGTCTGCAGGTCGCGGATGTAAAAATAATCAACATCCACGCCCATGACCTGTGTCCGCCAGTTTTGCGAACTGTATTTCAACTGACCGAAAGAATGCACCAAAGGCGATGCATATAAAACACCCTGCACCTGTTCTTTGATTGCAGCCACATCATCCACTTTAAGCATTGTTCCCGTTCCCGCTTCACTTCTTGCGGAAGAACGATTCATAAAGTTGGATGAAATGATTAGCACATTTGTGCCCATGCTGCTGATTTGTTCGTCCACGACTTTCTTGGCACCTTGTCCGATAGCCAGCATTGTAATCACTGCCGCTACACCGATAATGATGCCGAGCATAGTCAGGAAAGTTCTGGTTTTATTGCGTTGAAGAGATTTGACGGCAATTCTGATAATGGACGGTAATGACATCTTAATCCTCATCCAAAGGTGGTAATTTTTTTAGGTCTTCAATGGCGCTGCGCGGGTTGGGATTGGGACGATCGGAACGAATTTTCCCGTCCCGAAAAGTAATTATGCGCTCCGCATATTGCGAAATGTCGTTTTCATGGGTAACGAGAACGATGGTGATACCTTTTTTGTGCAATTCCTGAAAGACAGCCATAACTTCCACGCTGGTTCTGGAGTCCAAATTGCCTGTAGGTTCGTCAGCTAAAAGCAAAACCGGTTCATTGACAATTGCCCGCGCAATGGCAACTCTTTGTTGCTGTCCGCCTGAAAGCTGATTGGGAAAGTGCTGAGCCCGATCTTCAATACTGACGTCATGCATTGCTTTAAGCGCAAGTTCCCGTCGTTCGTGATGAGATAACTTCGTTCTGTATAGCAGAGGCAATTCCACATTTTCAAAAGCGGTTGTGCGAGGGAGCAGATAAAAGGATTGGAAGACATAGCCGATTTTTTGATTGCGCAATTGTGCCAAATCCTCTTCAGAAATGGTGTGAACATCAATTCCGTCCAAATTGTAAGTTCCCTGCGTAGGTTTATCCAAACAGCCGATTAAATTCATTAAAGTAGTTTTGCCGGAACCGCTGGCACCCATAATCGCCACAAACTCACCGGTCTTGATTTCCAAATCCACTCCTCTGAGTGCGTGGACTTCCACCTCTCCCATTTTATATACTTTGGTCAGATGTTCTGTCTTGATTAATGTTTCTGCCATGATTTTATACCTTAACGATGCCCGAAGCCGCCTCCGCCAAACGCGGAATTATTAGTGGACTGCTTGGCGTTTTTGTAATTCACACCCGTAATAAATTTTTGGTCTGCAGCCAAACCGGATATTACTTGCACATAAGTGCCGTCCGAAAGACCGGTCACAATATCCAGCGCTTGCGGTTTTCCGTCTTTCAGAATGTAAATGCGGTTGTGCGAAGTCGGCTCTTCTTCCGTAAAGCTTTCGCCGAAATTAAACTGACCGGAATTTTGCGAAGCAGTTTGTAAGGTTCTTGCCATTCCGGGAGCGGATTGAGAGTTTGCACCGTTGCCGACACCGCCTTGCTGACGCAATTTTTGGAAATAGGCACGCCGTTCGCTTTGGTTCATATTGGCGATTTTTTGTTTTATGCTGTCAGGAAGATTAAAGGCGCCACCCGCGGCACCGGGAGCACTTCCTGCAGAAGCATATTGTCCGTTTGTGGAAGAAGCGGCATTGGCAGAACCGTTTTGGGCAAACATTCTGGAACGAGAGGAAAAAGTATCATCCCACTTTAATCCGAATTGCTGCCAAAGTTCTTTGCTGGGCTTGAAGCGAATAGCCGTTTCCGGAATGCGTAAGACATTTTCCTTTTCCTGCACTACGATAGTTACATTGGCAGTCATTCCGGGCAAAAGCTTAAGTTCTGGATTGTTTACATCTATAATCACGGAATAGGTGACGACATTATTCGTGGAAGTGGAGCTGAGACGCACCTGCTTCACTCTGCCTTCAAATTGTTCATCGGCAAAAGCATCCACGGTAAATTCCACCTGTAATCCGTTTCTGATTTTACCGATATCGGCTTCATCCACATCGGCGTAAATCTGCATTTGCTTTAAATTATTGGCAATAACAAACAGCGTGGGCGCATTCATACTGGCTGCCACAGTCTGACCTTCTTCCACTGTGCGCGAAATTACAACACCGTTGATGGGTGAAGTGATAATGGCATTGCTGAGGTTCTTCTCAGCTCTTTTTAATGATACTCTGGCATTAGCAAGATTGAGCAGAGCCTGGTCATAGGCATTTTGCGCTTTTTGCAGGTCGTAGGAAGTGCCCATATCCTTTTTGTGCAGTTCGGTCTGGAGGTCTAAATCCAGTTTGGTGGACCTGACATCTATTTCCGCTTTGTTAACATCAGCGCGGGCAGCATCAACGGCATTTTGCAGGTTTTCCGTATCCAGTTTGGCAAGCAATTCACCTTTTTTTACCGTATCGTTAAAGTCTTTGTATATCTTTTGGATAGTGCCGGATACTTCCGTGCCAACTTCTACCTGCGTGGACGCTTTCAAGGTTCCGCTGGCTGTGACTTCTTCTCTGATTGTGCCCTCGGAAGCAGTTTCCAATCTCCATTCGGGTCTGTTTTTTTGTTTCTTGTAAAGGCTGTATGCAGTGATCAATCCAATCACCAGCACAACGATTATTGCGATGCGAATAAACTTTTTCATAGCTTTTTCCCGCTTTATATCTCTTTTTTCGTCACTTTGAAGTTTCTGGCATAAGTGCAAATAACGCCTGTTGAGAGAAGGGCTATCTGTCAATTAAAACCTGTCTTTTCTTGTTACAAGCTGATTCCTCTTTTCCTGCAGTTTTTCTCACAAAAGATAAAACAAAAATTCCAAGCGGAAATAAAAAACGGGCAAAATAATTTCTTGACAGAGGCAAAGAAAGGAAAGGTTAGGTAAATAAGCATAATACATGAGACGAGAATAAATCTTTTCTCTACGGACGGAGGTATCGTGAATATTGAATTAACTTATGACAACCGGACCGCAAAATTAAAAATTGCCGGCAATCTCACTCCGGACAACAGTAATCTCTTCCAAGAAAAGCTGGATGAAGTTCTGAACAGCGATGCCGATTTTTTAAAGCTTGATTTGCAGAATTGTCAAAATATGAGCAGTATCGGTGTCGGCAAGATTTTGTTGTTTTGCAGAAATTTCAGAGCCAAAGGCGGAGACATGGAAGTAACAAAGTGCTCTCCCGAAATTTATGAACTGTTTAATATGCTGAAACTTAATCAGTTATTCACGGTTAATCAAGATTAAGTTATGGCTGATGAAAATTTGTATTAGTGTCTGTAACTTCTTTATCAAAAAAGCAATTCTCCCTTTTCTTTTGCATAAAACCTTTTACTTCTGCTTTTAGCAGGAAAGAACCATTAGGATAAAAATAAATAAAAATATGTCTTCTCAAAAGAGAATAAAACTTTCGGCAGCATTGACCCAAGCGATAGGACAAGGGAAAATGCTCGGAATTGAAGAGCATAAAATCAAGTTATTAGCGGCGGGCATTTGTCATTTGAGCATTCCGCAATTGGCGATAAATTCTGATTTAATCCTGTCTCAAGCGCAACAGGAACTTTTGCAGGACGGCTTAAAGCGATTGGCAAAGCACGAACCGGTGCAATACATTCTCGGTTCGGCTTGCTTTTACGGATTGGATTTAACTGTAGACGCAAATGTGCTGATTCCTCGTCCGGAAACTGAAGGCTTGGCGGAATGGATAATTGAGAGCGAAAAAGATAGGGCATGCGTTTTGGAAATCGGAACCGGCAGCGGTGCTATCGCTTTGGCACTTAAATATTTAAGACCGGATTTCAAAATAATCGCTACGGATGTTTCGCTTCCCGCATTACAAATTGCCCGTGCTAACGCCAAAAATTTAAACTTAGATGTCAAATTTGTGCCTGCTGACCTTTTCCCTTCACATCCTTTGCGTTTTGACCTGATTGTTTCCAATCCGCCCTATATAGCACCTTCGGATTACGCAAAACTGGAGGAGGAAGTTCGTTTTTATGAGCCTAAACTTGCTCTCTTTGCCGAAGATAAAGGGTTGGAATTTTATCGCAGAATTATCAAGCAAGCAGGAAAATATCTTAAACCAAGCGGAAAAGTCTATCTGGAAATCGGAGACACACAAGCGAATGCAATATCCGAGCTGGCTTTGAAACACGGATTTAAGAATGTGGAAATGAAATGTGATTTGGCGGGCAGAAATCGCTATTTGCGCTTCACTTTGTAAAGATATATTGACAAAATAGGCGTTATCCTCTAATGAAACAAAGACAGTAAAAAGTTGAACAGGCAGGCGTATGGACAGATTTATTATTGAAGGCGGGCATCCTTTACGCGGAACAGTTTCCGTAAGCGGTGCCAAAAATGCTATTTTACCCGTTATGGCAGCGGCTTTATTGGCTCCGGGAATATCTGTTTTGACGAATGTGCCCAATCTGATCGATTTGAAAACAATGGCACATCTCTTGCGCATTATCGGTGCAAGAGTAGAACAAAATGACGATACAATGCAGATTGACGCTTCCGATGTCTGTTTTTGCGAAGCTCCTTATGAATTGGTCAGCAAAATGCGCGCGTCAATTTATGTATTGGGACCGCTTTTGGCACGCTTGGGTGAAGCCAAAGTTTCTTTTCCCGGCGGATGTGCAATCGGCACCAGACCCGTAGATTTGCATCTGAAAGCTATTGAAGCTTTGGGTGCCGATGTCAATATTGAACACGGCTATATTCATGCCAAAGCCAAGCGTTTGAAGGGAACGGAAATCTATTTTGCCAAATCTTCCGTCGGCGCTACAATCAATACTTTGATGGCATGCGTCACTGCTGAAGGAACTACTGAATTGTTAAATGCGGCAAGAGAACCGGAAGTCGGCTCCACCATTGATTTTTTGAACCAAATGGGTGCTGAAATCAGCGGGAAGGATACAAATCATCTCACCATTCACGGTGTGGATAAACTTCATCCCGCAAACGCAAAAATGATTGCCGACCGCATTGAAGCGGGAACTTTTTTAATTGCCGGTGCAATGAATACTGAACCTTTGACTGTCAGCAATTGTCAGCCCGAACATTTGGAAGCCTTAACGGAAAAATTGCGTCAGACCGGATGCAAAATGCAGATTAAGGATAGCGAGATCACAGTCCTTCCTCCCAAAAAGCTCCATTCCGTTGATATTATTACTTTACCTTATCCGGGTTTCCCTACAGATTTACAAGCCCAATTTATGGCACTGATGACTCTTGCGGACGGTGTAAGTGCCATTACCGACACAATTTTCCCTGATCGCTTTATGCATGTGGCGGAGCTTAATCGCCTGCAAGCAAATATAAGTTTAAATCTTAATACAGCTACCGTGCACGGAGTAAAAAACTTAAGCGGAGCAGAAATCATGGCTACTGATTTGCGTGCAAGTGCTGCTCTTGTTTTGGCGGGTCTAAGGGCACAGGGTGAAACGATTATCAATCGTATTTATCATATAGACCGCGGTTACGACAGAATTGAAGAAAAGCTGAATGCTGTCGGAGCTCATATCGTTAGAAACACTGTGTAAAGTAAAATGAAAATTCACAATAAGTTAAAGCTTTTAGGGACGGCAGTTATTTATCTGTCCGCTTGCATGCTTTGGGGAATGAACATAAGCGGCAATTTTGATGTTGAAAAGTATCTTTCCGCTTTGACTGCAAACAACCTCGTAAACGGGAAAATAATTTTGGCTAAGGATTCCGTTTTTACTCAAAGCGGAATTAATAATAAAGGCGGAAAGAATTGCGTGTTTTATCTTCCGCAGCATAATTCACCTGTGAAAAAAGAATTGATGCGTGAAATGGAAGACTTTCCTATTTACCAAATGGCTCACGACCCGGACTTTAATACCAAAGGTGATGAGCATTACAGCGCTGCCGATTATTATGTCTATGCTCGTTCTTATGTGAGTATGAATAATGCAAAGCTGTTTTCGGGCGTTTGCATTGGCGAAGCTTATACCGGAGGAGCTCATCCCATGCACTTAAATTTGGTGTATTTGATTAATTGCAAGAGCGGGAACAGCCTTTCCGTTAAAGACTTGATTAAACATGATGCATGGGGCGAACTGATGAGCCTTGCCTATAAATCCTATTTGGAACATTATTATCTTCCCAGCGGTTTTGATTCGGTGGATGAAGACCTGCGCTTGCGCAAGAATGAACTTTTTACCTATACGAACGACAAAGATTTTTTAACCAAATTCAGCCACATTTTTGTCTCACCCGATTATCTGATAGTCTACTTCCCATATTATGATTTCGGTGCCTATTACGAAGGAGATTGCTATATTCCGATTCCTCTTGAAAAATTAACCGATTTGCTGACGAGTGAAGGCAAAGCATTACTTTTGGAGCAATAAAAAAATGGATATTTTAGTTACCGGCGGAGCGGGATTTATCGGTTCGCATTTGTGTAAACGCTTAATTGATGAAGGACACAGAGTTGTTTGTCTGGATAATTTTTCCCCTTTTTATAATCCTGCGGTGAAAAGAAATAATATTTCAGCTCTGATTAAAAATCCGGCTTTTCGTCTGGTAGAAGGTGATATCCGCAATCCTGTCTACTTGGATCGTTGCTTTACCGACGGCAAAATTGAGGCTGTCATTCATCTTGCAGCCATGGCAGGTGTGCGTCCTTCTTTAAATCATCCGGAACTTTACTTTGATGTCAATGTCATGGGCACTCTGCAAGTGCTGAGAGCCTGCCAAAAACATCAGGTTAAAGCATTGCTGGTTGCCTCTTCTTCGTCAGTCTACGGTGACCGAAGCGAAGGTGCTTTCAAGGAAGACGATAAATTGGAAAAACCCGCTTCACCCTATGCTGCTTCCAAACAAGCGGTGGAAGTTCTGTGCGAACTTTGGCAATCAATTCTCCAAATTCCGCTCTTTTGTCTGCGTTTCTTCACAGTTTATGGTCCGCGCCAAAGACCGGACCTTGCCATCCATAAATTCACTCGCCTTTTATATGAAGGAAAACCTCTTCCCGTCTACGGTGACGGCACAACAGGCCGTGATTATACTTATGTTGACGACACTGTAGAAGGAATTATCAAAGCTATGGACTATGCGCTTATGCACAACGCTTTTGAAATCTTCAATTTGGGTGAATCCCGTCCGATTAACTTATGGGAATTGATCAACGAATTGGAAAAAGCCTCCGGCAAAAAGGCTAAAATTGAAGCTCTGCCTCGTCAGGAAGGCGATATAACTTACACCTGCGCAGACTTGACTAAAAGTAAAATTTTACTGGGCTACAATCCCTCAACTCCTTTTGAGGAAGGCATCCATCGTTTTATCGCATGGTTTGAAAGCAATGATAATTTAGTCTGAAAACCTGCAGAGTAAAAAACATTGCAGATAGTCCATCCCTGAACCGGGGAAAAATAAATCAGGGTCTTTCTACATTTCGGGCGAATACTTCAAAAAATTCGGGCAGTAATCTTGCGGGTTTTCCGTTGTGAGCAAAAACTGCCGTCATTTTTGCGGTGAAGCATAATTCACCTTCTGCATTATAAATTTCCTGCATCCATTCACTTTTCAACTTATTGACGCTCAAAATTCTGCTGTGCACCTCTATCACTTCTTCCAGCTTAAGCGCTTTAAGGTAATCCAGCTCAAAATGCAAAACATAAATCTGCCAATTCGCTTCCAGCATCTTCTTTATCGACACTCCCATTTCCTGCATAGCTTCACTGCGCGCAGCTTCCAAAATAGGTAAATAATCCGCATTATTCAAGTGTCCGTATATATCACATTCGTAACCGTATATCCTTTTCCTGAAGATGAACATCTTGCTCGCTCTCCTGTCCTTGTTCTGAAATTTATTATGCCTATAGACAGATATTTGTCAATTGATTTCCTAAAGGTTTTTTCATTGACTATCTCATGATGCAGTAAAAAACTGGAGAGTTACCATGTCCCATTTTTTGCACCATGTGTAAGGTGACACGTTTGCTATCGACATTGTTTTCATAGTTTTCTTGGAATTTTGCTGGCGGAATGTAGTTTAAGGCTCTGTGGGGGCGATTTTGGTTGTAATCTAACCGCCAATTCATAATCACATCCTTTATTTCAATTAAATCTCCAAAACAATTCAAGTCAAGACATTCTTTTCTGAACTTGCCATTCAGAGACTCCACAAAGGCATTCTGTTGCGGTTTGCCGGGAACAATGAAACTCAACTTCACCTTGTTATCCTGAGCCCATTTGAACATCACGGAACTCCGGAGCTTATGACCATTGTAGCTGACCAGATATTCCGGTAAAGACCTAATCTTCGCCAGTTCTGTCAGTTTTTTGGCTATCCTCACTCCCGAAATGGAAGTATCCACTATCTGCAATACCAGTTCCCTGGTATAATCATCCATCAGGTTAAAGACTCTGAACTCCCTGCCATTCATTAAACTGTCCGAGACAAAGTCCACCGACCAGCGGTTATTGGGACGTTCTGCCTAAACCAAAGTACAGGATGTCCGCATGCTCAAGCCTTGTTTCTGTAAATCCCCAACAGCTGCTTGTTTCTGCTAAGGACTCACTATTTTTTTGAGAGAAGCTCCTTCATCGCCTCTATCTCCAAGTCCTACTCCGCCACTATCTTCTTCAAACGGTGGTTTTCAATCTCCAAATCATGTTTAACTCTGGCATCACTGGGGTTCATGCTACCATATTTATTCTTCCAGTTATAGAAGGTGTTCCGACTGATCCCGACTTTCTGCATACTTCCTTAACATCTGCTGCCGTATCGGATTCTTTCAGGATTTGGTGGATCTAAGTATTGGTAAATCTACTACGCATTGGTCGCTCCATATCTTGGTTAAGTTATTTCTGAGCAACAAATTCTCCCGACAAGCTCCTGCTGTAAAGCGGGAAATTTTTGATCAAAAAAAAACGACACGCGCGTTCCAATGTGTCACTCTTCCAGTGGTGTAAATTTCGGGAATAAGGTCATAATCTTTAAAATGATAGATGCTGTTATAGAGAGCACTAATTTTTCCTATCATCAATTTGATCTGCATATAAAAAATAGCATAATATTTTACAGATATAATAAAGAAGAGGTGCGCTCTGATTTTGGAAAAAGAGCTCAAAAGCTAAAAATTTGCGATTATTATATGTTATTTTTATATAAGAAAATAGCCCATTAATAATTAATGCCTTAATTATTCAAGGTCTTTTAGGGATTGGGAAAAAACCGTATATATATTCTGCAAAAACTAAAGAGACGATGGATTCAACGAAAATAGAGACTAAAAACCTCCTTCGTATAACGGAGCAGATTTTTGAAAGGATGCAAAACAATTATTTGTCATTTTACAATATATATTAATATATTAAAATTGGATCTATATATTACTTTTACGTTTTTTTGTTACGTTTCTTATATTGTTTAATAGTCATAATAATATAGACAATAATTAAAATATATACAATTATTAAAATTGCTGATATGATTCTATAAAATCTGTTTGATAATATTTCCCATTTTTTAGCATATAATATTATTAATATAGAAGAAAATAATGACGGTAATAATAGGGAGAGTAATTCACCTCCTGTATGAAAACAAAATCCTATTAATTCCTGCGGTTTAGAAATTAATTCCGATAAATATCCTTCCCATTTTAAAAGGTTATTCTCACCTTTAGCTATTTTATTAATATCAGGAATTAATATTTGAGTAAGATATTGAGATAATCTTAATATACCTCGTAATAACCCTAAATATATTATTGCCATTATAGCATAAACAAAACATATAGTAAATAATAAAACCATAAGGGTCAGATGATTGTTTATTAAATTTTCTATTTTAAAATATGTTATAATTGTTACTATAGGAGCAGCTGCTGCTAGTCCCAAATTTATCATTTTTCTTTGTGACAATTGATTATTATGAAGTTCTTCATATATTATTTTATATTCTTCCATCATTACATTCAATTGTTTTTCCTCTAAATTTGTTAATTCTTTATTTGTTATTTTGTCATTTTTAGAAGGTAACATAACTATCTCCTCATAATATATTATTTATAAATATTATATTCTTATATATTAAATTAAATATTATATAATACTTTATTCAAAAAAGAAGGAAGCTAATATTATCATTTTCTTATTGCTTATTTAATTACAAGCTATTTTTTACCTTTTGTCGGCTTTGTTGGCGGTTCAGTTTTTTGGACGGGGGAGTAAGTTTTTAAGAAGACGCTTGCGTCTTCGGTAAGTTTATCATTGAGGAAGGCAGCTGTTTTGTCAATTCTGTCAAGGGGGCAGAAGTCCATAAAGCTGTTCACATAGACTGGAGGCATATCTTTTACATTGTATAAAAGTTCATAAGTGAAGCAGGAGCCTTCCATTTTAGCTTCAGGCAGAGCGGGTTTGACAGTCATCAATTTGAGGGTAAAGACTTGAGGGATGCCGTCTTCGGGCACAATTTCCCATTGTTTGGAACTTGAAAGCATATCGTTTACGAGGGAACAAAGCTTTTGACCAATTTCATCTTCTTTGCCGGGTATAAAATTGTAATGAATCTTGAAGTCTGCAGCCCCAAGTATTGAAATCAATGAAAGCATTATAATGCAGCCGAGAATACACTTTTTCATTTTTTACCTCCCTTCATTTTCTTCCAATCAAAAAAGTAATTGTCGGCTTCTCTGTCAATTAAAAAAGCTGGAAGCGGAAAAAGCTTGACGCACAAAGGCAACTTTACAAAATAATAAACAGAATGAAATATAATCTGATTGGGAGGTAGAAATGCAGGTTAAAAGCGTCATTATGGACAAAGCTCAAATGGAAAGAACCCTTCACCGCATGGCACATGAAATCATTGAGCAGAACAAAGGTCTGGAAAAAATCAGATTAGTGGGCATTCGTTCCAGAGGAGTTCCTTTAGCGGAACGCTTGGCGCGTTACTTGAATGAAATTGATAATACGGAAATTCCCGTCGGCATCATTGACATTACACTTTATCGCGACGACCTCAGCACGATTTCTCATCAGCCCGTCATTAAAGGCAGTTCCATTGATTTTGAGATGGATGATGCCATAGTTATTTTAGTGGACGATGTTTTGTATACGGGAAGGACTGTGCGTGCCGCAATTGACGCTCTTTTGGATTTCGGTCGTCCGAAGCAGATTCAACTTGCAGTCTTAATTGACAGAGGGCACAGAGAATTACCCATAAAAGCTGATTATGTGGGCAAAAATGTTCCCACTTCCAATGAAGAAATCATCAAAGTATCTCTTGAGGAAACTGATGGCGAGGATTCGGTCAAAATCGTTTTGGTCTAAAGTTCAGCAGGCATGGCAGATTAAAAAATCTCTTGTCTGCGTGGGTCTGGATTCGGATTTGAATCAATTGCCCGCTTGCGTGAAGGGAGATGCCAATCCCATCTACACTTTCAACAGCGCAATTATTGAAGCGACGCAGAATTACGCTGCCGCATACAAACCCAATTTAGCCTTCTATTTAGCTGCGGGCGTTAAAGGTCTGGAAGCACTAAAACTTACGGTGGAAAGCGTTCCGGAAGACATTCCTGTCATTCTTGACTGCAAAATCGGGGACATCGGCAACACGATGGACGCATATTTGGAAGCCTTTTTTGAGGAGATAGGAGTTGATGCCATCACCGTTAATCCGCTGATGGGAAGCGATGTTCTCAACTCAATTTTGGAAGACGGACGCAACTTCGCTTTTGTGTTGACTCTCACTTCCAATCCTTCCGCCAAAGATTTCTTCTTAAAGCAGGATTTATATGTTAAAGTAGCGGAATGGATGAAAGATTTCAGTTCCAAGCAAGTGGGAGCAGTGGTGGGAGCCACTCAACCGGAATATCTGGAACAAATACGGACTCTGCTTCCTGAGCGGATTTTCCTCATTCCAGGGATAGGAGCTCAAGGCGGTGATTTGCTGACAGTTCTGAGCAAAGCAATTCAGAATCCTCTTTTGCCGAATATCCTGATTAATTCTTCGCGCAGCATAATTTTTAAGGATAAAAGCGCCAATTTTGCAGAAACTGCAGCGGCAGAAACACTCAAGTTAAGGAATGAGATCAGGCAATTTTTATCGTAAACGGAAGTAAAGATTCCGCTGTAAAAACAATCAAGAAACGGTGTTAAAGGCGTGTCATTATTCCTGTAGCAAGGTCATAATGAATTAATTCCACTCCTGCTTCCGTAAACAAACTTTCCGCCAATTTATCAGGATAACTTTCTGCAATATATACAGTTTTGATTTCCGCATTGATAATCATTTTGGCGCAAATGCTGCAAGGCTGATTTGTGCAGTAAAGAACTGCATTGCGTGTGGAAGTTCCGTTGATGGCACATTGGATAATTGCGTTTTGTTCAGCATGGACTCCACGGCAAAGTTCGTGTTTTTCACCGGCGGGCACATTTTGCGTTTCTCGCAGACATCCTGTTTCACTGCAGTGTGTTATATTTTTGGGGCTGCCGTTGTAGCCCGTGGAAAGAACTTGGTTATCATGCACCAAAACCGCACCCACTTGACGACGCAAACAAGTGCTGCGTTGAGCCGCCAAGTATGCCATCTGCATGAAATATTGTTGCCAAGATGGCCTGTCCTTCATAATAAACCTCAATCAAGCCTCAAATTCAATTTATCTTATGCCTTTATTTTTTCCTTTCTTATAGTTGTCAAGCGGGTTATTCAGAAGCAGAAAAAAGGAAGAAATTGTCGTTTTTCGGATTGACAAAATTCTTCAGTATAGATATAATAGCAAAAAATAATTTTTGCGAGGAAAGAATGACTTATCGCGTTTTAGCAGTAAATCCTGGTTCCACTTCCACGAAGATCGCAGTCTATGATGATCTGACACCCGTTTTTGAAGTAACTTTGCGCCATGATCCCGATGAATTGAATAAATATGGCAGCATCATTGACCAGTATGAATTTCGCAAAGAATTGGTAATGGCAGCGATGCATGAGCACAATGTCGATCCGAAAACTTTGCATGCTGTAGTAGGCAGAGGCGGATTAGTGCGTCCTGTCAGCGCAGGAACGATGAAAGTGAACGATAATATGCTGCGTGACTTGAAAGACCCTACAATTTGGGGCAGGATACACGCTTCCAACTTGGGTGCTTTTATAGCGGATTCCATCAGCAAAGAACTGAATATTCCCGCCTTCGTCGTGGATCCTGTCGTTGTTGATGAATTTGATGACATTGCCCGTATTTCGGGTCTCCCTGAAATTGAACGCAAATCTCTCTTGCATGCTTTAAACATTCGTTATCTGGCTCGTTTGCTGGCAAAAGAGTTGGGTCAAGAATTTACAAGCTTAAATATGATCGGAGTTCATTTGGGTGGCGGAATTTCGATAGCAGCAATCAAAGCGGGCAGAATGGTGGATGTCAATAATGCACTTTTGGGTATGGGACCGTTTTCTCCCCAACGCTGCGGAGCTTTACCCATCGGAGATTTAGTGGAATTGGCATATTCCGGAAAATACACCCACAAAGAATTGGTTAATAAACTCTCCAAAACGGGCGGACTGATGGCATATTTGGGCACGGACAGCGGAATTGAAGTGGAGAAACGCATTCAGGAAGGGGACGCTTACGCCAAGAAAATCAGGGATGCAATGTGCTATCAAATTGCAAAAGAAATAGGCGCTGCCGCTACTGTTTTATGCGGAAAAGTGGATGCAATTTTCGTTTCCGGCGGTTTGGCATATAATCAGAATATCATCAATGAAATCAAATCCCGCACGAGCTTTATCGCTCCGTTTTACATTTACCCGGGCGAAAAGGAAATGGAAGCGCTAAGTCAGGGTGCCATTCGTGTCCTGAAAGGTCTTGAACCCGCTCTAGAATATCAGTATTAATTGTCGCTTTTATCAATCTAACAGCGCTGTGAGTAAAATCTTAGCGCTGTTATTTTTTGCTTATTATTTTGTCTCCGATAAATAAACCACCTATTTTTGCAACCGAATTCCAAAAGAAATCTATCCGATTTTGCCTTTATCCCTGTCTGCAATAATTCAGAATCAAACCGAATAGTCCTATCTTGTTGATATCTTTCATGCTATCTTGTTGCCCCTTAAGTTCCTGTCGATATCCAGTCGATATCCAGTTGACTTTATTTCGACTGGATGTCGACTGGATATCGACAGGATATTAAGAAAGAGGAAAGAAAAAGTAGGCGATATTGAGTGTATTTAATTGCAATACAGAGCATTACTGTAAAGAGACGCAAAAACTACAAGACGGTTACAAAGAAAGTAATATACTTTTTAGAGCAAGAGCCAAAAAATAAGCGATTGAAAATTGACAAACAATTCTGCGAATCGTGACACAAGGTCTGCAAACTTTGGCATTGTCAGGCATTGACCTTCTTCCTGAAAACTCCACCGGATTTTAAGGACACTTGAGCGTTAACTCTCATTTTGTTGTTCAAACATTTCCTTTTACGGACACGAAGTTATCGGAAAAATGCTTGAAGCAAAAATGCTTATCAACTAAAGTAGTTACGATGCGGAAACGATTTACCGGGGACATATTTACCGGGTATTGAAAGCGGGTGAAGTTGAGTTTCATAGCACCGGGCAAACCGCAACAGAATGCTTTTGTAGCAAGCTTCATTGGCAAGTTTCGAAAAGAATGTCTTAATTTGAATTGCTTTACAAGTTTGCTGGAAGCGAGAGCTGTGATTATGAATTGGCAGTTAGATTACAACAAAAATCGCCCCCACAGTGCTCTAAACTACATACCGCCGGTAAAATTTCGAGAAAGCTATGAAAATTATGTCGACAGCAAACGTGTCTCTTTCCACGTAGTGAAAAATGGAATAGGGTCAAAAGGACTCCGAGTTCGCTTTGGTAATATATCATTATATGATCCCTTTGCGTCTATATCCTTTGTGTCTCTTGCGTTCTTTGCGTTAAAATTAATATCCCTTGCGGCTTTTGCGTTAAAATATTCTTAGCGTCTTTTGTTATCCTTATCTTGTTTGCGTTTGAAATGACTTTATTATGGCGGTTTTGACTATGGAGCGAAAAATATGTTTACAAAAACAACCTGCTCATAGAAATGGATACTTGATGGAATACCGTTCATCTTTACGAAAACGGAGTTGGAGGCAAAGATGGAATTGATTACCGAAACCTTGCATTTTCCTTCGGACTGTAATGTCATTTTGGGTCAGGCGCATTTCATCAAAAGTTTGGAAGACTTATATGAAGCGATGGTTAACAGCGTTCCGGGCATCAAATTCGGCATTGCATTCAATGAAGCATCCGGACCTTGTTTGGTGCGCAAAGAAGGCACGGACAACGAATTAATAGAAATTGCCGTGGAAAACATGCTGAGGTTGGGAGCCGGGCACGCATTTTTAATTATTCTGCGCGACGCTTATCCGCTTAATGTTTTACCTGCAATCAAAGATTGCCGGGAAGTGGTAAATATCTTTTGCGCCACTGCCAATCCCGTTCAGGTCATTTTGACAAAAACCGAACAGGGCAAAGGAATTTTGGGAGTAATTGACGGTCAAAGTCCGAAGGGCATAGAATTGGATACCGACATTACAAACAGGAAGAAATTGCTGCGCGATATCGGTTATAAAAGATAAAGTTCCGTCAAATTGAGCAGGAAATTGAAACTGAGAACTTTCATTGCGTTGGAATTGCCCAAGGTGCATAAAGACGCAATTTTGCAGCATCTGAATCGATGGCGTTTTTTGCACAGCGAAGGCATAAATTGGGTCGCGCCCGAAAACCTGCATCTGACTTTACTGTTTATAGGCGATACTCAGGGCGGAGACCTTCCCGCGCTGAAAGAAACGCTTTCCCGAAAGGTGGAGAGTTACGACAGCTTCAGCTTAAGGTGCCTCGGTTTTGAGCTTTTTCCCGCACGAGAGCCGAAACTTTTGTGGGCAAAGCTTCAAACTGCCGATCAAGGCATATATTCTTGTGCCAAAGACTTAAAGCGTTCAGTTCAAGCGCTTGGTTACTCGCCTGATGTAAAACCGCTGAAACTGCACATCACTGTGGGAAGAATAAAAAGTCCACAGTCTGTATGGCTGGAGAGGGAATTTCTGGAAGCGGAATTGCCTTCCCAACCTGCAGACTACGATACAGTTACTTTTTATCAAAGCATATTGCGACCCGAAGGTCCGCTTTACTTGCCTTTGGAGCAATACACAATGCAAAAGAAACATTTATAAGCGATACTGGAGGTATCAATGCTGGAAAAGACGAAAGACACTGCCCTGAAGACAGCTATGACGCAATTGGAAAAGAAATTCGGCATCGGCACTTTAATGCGTTTGGGAGACAATCCTCAAGCGGCAGTGGAAGTCATTCCCACCGGTGCTCTCAATCTTGATTTGGCTTTGGGCATAGGAGGCATTCCCAAAGGCAGAATTACCGAAATTTACGGTGCCGAAGCTTCCGGCAAAACAACTTTAGCTTTGCACATTGCCGCTAACGCACAAAAACAAGGCGGGACTGTTGCTTTTATCGATGCTGAACATGCCTTGGATGTATATTACGCCAAAAATTTGGGTGTGGACATAGATAATTTGTTGCTTTCTCAACCGGACGGTGGAGAGCAGGCATTGGAAATTGTGGAAACACTTGTTCGCAGCAGTGCTCTTGAGCTTGTAATCGTTGATTCTGTAGCTGCTTTGGTTCCTCGTCAAGAAATTGAAGGGGGTATGGGAGACAGCCATGTCGGTTTGCAGGCACGGCTTATGTCCCAAGCTTTGAGAAAGCTCACTGCCATCGTTTCCAAATCCAATACCGCTGTGGTTTTCATCAATCAGACGCGAATGAAAATAGGTGCTCCTCCTTATGTCAATCCTGAAACTACCACGGGCGGAGTTGCTCTAAAATTTTATGCCTCGGTGCGTTTGGAAGTTCGTAATGCCGGTGCCATAAAAGATGCGGGCGGTGAAAACCAGATAATAGGTATGCGCACTCGGGTCAAAATCGTGAAGAATAAATTCGCTCCTCCGTTTAAGACAGTTGAATTTCCTATCATTTTCGGCGAAGGAATTTCCCAACTTGATATTCTGCTGGATATGTGCATCCGGTTTGATTTAATCAAGAAAAGCGGTTCTTGGTTTTCTTACGGTGATTTGCGTTTGGGGCAAGGTGCGGATAAGACCAAACTTTATCTTAAAGAAAATCCCGAACTTACGGAAGAGCTGACCACCAAGCTGAAATCATTGATTAAACCGGGAAACATTCCTCTCGCTCCTGAAGAAAATGAACCTGTCGATCTGGAAGAAGAGCAATAGCGACCGTGTTTGTCTGATTAAAATCGGAGACAGAATTTGGGGTTCTCTTCCGGAAAAACGGTTGCTGACTTTATTCCAATCCGGAGTTGGAAGTTTTGAAATTACGGAAGAGCAAGCGCAAGTCATAAAAGATCATTTATTTCAAGCAGCTTGGGATAAATTGCTGGATTGGTTAGCCCGCCAAGAGCATTCCTCTTTGGAAAGCGAAGAATACCTGAAACGGCAAAGTTTCCATCCCTCAATTATTGAACGCTGTCTGGCGGAAGCAAAGGAAAAAAAGTTTATTGACGACAAGCGTTATTGCAGTCTGCTGATAGAATCTTTGAAGGAGCGGGGAAAAAGTCCTCATCAAATTCAAGGCAAACTGATTGAAAAGCATCTTCCTTCTTCGCTTTGGGAGCCTATTTTAGCTGAAATTTATTCGCCGAAAGAAGAACTGAACAATTTACGCGCACAAGCGGAAAAAGCATATCTGCAATATCGTCATTTGGATAAGCGCGCCTGCTATGAACATTGTCTGGCAGCGTTATACAGAAAAGGATTTGATTTGGAAAAAGCGCGCACCGTTGTTGCAGACATAGTCTATCGCCCAGACGAAAAAAAACCGTAGCTTGAACTACGGTCTCATAAACTTTGTAAAACCTGCCCTGCTTCAGATTATTTTTTTGACTTTATTGCTCTTCAGGCAGGAACTGCAGACTTTATAATTATCGATTTTACCTTTGTATTCGCCTCTGATTTCATGCAGATTGGGGTAAAAACGACGCTTTGTGGCATTCATGGCATGAGAGCGATGATTACCGATCTGAGCACCTTTTCCGCATATATCGCATACACGCATTATTCTCACCGTCCTTGTTTTTTATCTCTTGTAGGCAAGAAAATTTAAGCCGCTTTTTCTGGCAAGATTTTATTTTGCTTCCTCTTGCGGAAGGCGCAGAATACATATTCTGTCAGGTTCTTTCCGTCATGCGCTCCAACGAAGAAACTCCATTTCTTACAAGTCCGTCAGGTTTAATTTGCACATTTATTAATAGTCCTGGTCAGCATTATGCGGCGCTTTTACTTGACAGGGAGTTCAGAGCTGAGAGAGTGACTATGGAAGTCAAATATGAAGCAAATACCTCGCCTGCTGGCAATTACCGATTTGTCCGGACACAGCAGCACTTCTCTTCAAGCAGTCATTTCTTTGGCTGCCGCTTTAGGAGTAAAAGTAACTGCTTTGCCCACTGCAGTCCTTTCTTCCAATACCGAACAGCCGAATTTCAGGATAGCCGACCTTTCGGATTATCTGCAGGACTTTTTGAACCAGTGGAAAGAACTCAACTTGAAATTTGACGCTATTTTAAGCGGATTTCTCTCATCGGAAAGGCAAACTTCCGCAGTGCAGCAAGCTATTTCCGATTTTCATTCCCCTCAAACTTTGACTGTTATAGATCCGGTCATGGCTGACCAAGGTGAACTTTATCCTTGTTTTGAACAAAACATCGTCACTTCCCTTCGCAGTTTGCTTAAGGATGCGGACCTGATTACCCCCAATTTGACTGAAGCCGCTTTCCTGCTGAATTTATCATACGATTCAAAGCCCTCTCTCAAACAGGTAAAAACTTGGTGTCGGGAGCTTGCAAAACTCGGTCCGAAAAAAGTTGTAATCACTGACGTCCCCGTTTTGAACAAACCAAAGCTCACTTCAGTCCTCGCTTATGACAGCGCAAACGATGTTTTTCATCGCACTCTCTGCCGTTATTTAACGGTAAATTTTCCCGGCACGGGAGATATTTTCACTTGCGTTCTGACTTGTCTTCTGCTGCAAGGAAAGGAATTCTTTTCCGCAATCGACCAAACAGTCCTTTTTATCAATAGCGCCATGCGTCTGACAATAAAAATGGGCACACCCGCAGCAGAAGGAATTTGTCTGCCCGCAGCGTTAAAATTTTTACCTCCCGTCTGATTTGCTTGTTTGTCTTAAACTTGCGTTCAGATATGATTTCCCGCGTAAATCATAACTATTGCTTGACGGAAAGATAAGCTTATTTTATTTTAACTATTCAAAAATAATCTTCCCTGATGAGAGAGGAGAGGGAATAAGAGGATAAAAGGCAATGGGATATTTGTTTCTGACCAGCGGTTTATTTTTAGGCTGGGCATTGGGTGCGAATCATCATGGCAATGTATTCGGTCCTGCAGTTCAGACCAAGATGATCAAATTCAAGTATGCGGCAATGATTTCCAGCATATTTGTAATTCTTGGTTCGCTGGCTGAAGGGAGCGGAGGTTCGGCAACTTTGAATCGTTTGGGAGCCGTCAATGCTTCAGCCGGAGCCTTCACCGTAGCTTTGGCAACTGCACTCGCCATCGCTTTGATGACCAAAATCAAACTTCCCGTTTCCACTTCTCAAGCCATAGTAGGCGCAATTATCGGCTGGAATATTTTTGCCGGAATGATGATTGATTACCACTCTCTCGTCAATATTGTTAGCAGTTGGGTGATAGCTCCCGTGCTGTCGGCAGCGATTGCTTTCGGGCTGTATCATTTATTTAAGCATATCTTAAATCACAGTCATGTTCACCTTCTGCATTTGGATGCATGGAACCGTTGGGGATTGGTCATTATCGGCGCGTTTGGCGCATACAGTTTAGGCGCGAACAACATAGCCAATGTTGTGGGAATTTTCATCTCCAGTTCTCCGTTTAAGGATATTTACCTGACGCCGGCTTTTCGGATAACGGGATTGCAGCAGCTGTATTTTTGGGGAGCGGCATCCATAGCCTTGGGCATGTGCACCTATTCCAAAAAAGTGATGGAAACCGTCGGAAACGATCTTCTGAAACTTTCTCCCATTACCGGATTAATTGTCGTTATGTCTTCTTCGTTAGTTTTGTATTTATTCGGCTCGCACGAATTGCAGCAATTACTCATCAATCTGCATTTACCCACAATTCCTTTGGTGCCGTTATCTTCATCCCAAGCTACGATTGGAGCGGTAATCGGAGTAGGATTAACAAAAGGTGGCAGGAATATCCACTTTAATACTATGGGCAAAATTTCTTTAGGTTGGGTGACAGCTCCCACTTTAGCCTGCATTTTGACATTTTTCCTCCTCTTTTTCGTTCAAAATGTCTTTGAACAACCCGTAGTTAATCCCACAGCTTATCAATTTTACAAAGACGAAATGCTGGAACTGCAAAAGCGCGGAATTGACCTTGACGCACTTGCGGAAGTGAACGGACGCCACTATGAAAATGCCCGCGAACTGAATGCCGCCCTGAATAAAATCGAAAAACTTAATCGCAAGCAAAAATTGATTATCTGCACAGTCACGCAAGTAAATCCCCTGAAAGTGGACTACAATCTGCTGAACAAGCAATTGGAACCCAATTTCCTCACTCCTGAACAGTGGAAAACTTTACGAAATTTGGACGGTCACACTTATCTTCATAATTGGCAGTTGGAAAAGGACTTGCAAAATCTTTCTCCCGAATGGCACTTTAAACCTGAAACCAATCAAAACCAAATCTACAACAACGACCTACAGAATAAACTTAAAGCAATCTACAATATCTGCCAAATTTCCCCTTCCCAAGAAACGGAAGGTTAAATTAATTCTATTATCTAACACTATTGACGCAAAGGTGATTATTTTTAACGCTAAAGACGCAAGGGGTATTAATTTTAACGCAAAGGACGCAAGAGACGCAAAAGGTATAGACGCAAAAGGGTTATATAATGATATATTACCAAAGCGAACTCGGAATCCTTTTTGCTTCCGGTGACCGTTTCGGAGTCCTTTTTGCTTTTGTAATCAATCTTGTGTCGTAAAACTATCAGGCAAAATGGACTTCGGTTAATTGTTTCGGAATCCTTTTTGCTTTTGTAATCAATCTTGTGTCGTAAAGCTATCAGGCAAAATGGACTTCGGTAAATTCCCGAAGGTGTAGCATAGGATTGTATCCTGTTGTCACCGCAGGTTTGTAACCTGCGGAAAAAAATGGGCGGGTAGCAAACCCGCCCTAACAACAGCTTGGAAAGCTATGTTACAAGAACGAACTAAGCGATTTGGAGTTCTTTTTGCCTTCACAAATATTCAAGTGTAACAAAGCTATCAGGCAAAACGGACTTCAGAGAGCGTCATTTCCGAAGTCCGGAATTAGACAACGCAAAAGACGCAAGAGAAATTAATTTTAACGCAAAGGACGCAAGGGACGCAAAGGATATAGACGCAAATGATTTTATTTATGAAAAAATATCAAACCGCAGGTTTTGTAGCATAGGATTGCATCCTGTTGTTACCGCAGGTTTTTGTAGCATAGGATTTTATCCTGTTGTTACCGCAGGTTTGTAACCTGCGGAACTTAATGGGCGGGTAGCAAACCCGCCCTAACAACAGCTTGTAAAGCTATGGGACAATAATACAGCAATAAAAGTGTCCGGCATTCATCAATCAGGATGCGCATTTGACTTTTTTATCACTTACATATTGCTTAAGCTTAAAAGTGGCTCAAAAGCAGACCAAAAGTATATCAAATGTATATTAAATGTATTAAAATCAACATTTGATATGCTTTTGAGATACATTTGATATACATTTGGTCTATATCGGCTAAAGAGAAAGAAAAGGAAAAAAGACGAGAAAAACTAAAGGGGAAATGAGGAGGAGAGGAAGGACAGGTTTACTTTTTAATTAATTATAGTGTAATGGATTATCCTCTGCCGATACCGTAATATTCAAAGCCCTGTTCCCTTAATTGAACGGGGTCATATTGATTGCGTCCGTCAAAGATGACCGGGGTTTTCAACAGTGCTTTGATTTTATCAAAATCGGGATGGCGGAATTGATGCCATTCGGTAATGAGCAGAAGGGCATCGGCATTTTGCAGAGCATCGTATTGATTGGCGGCAAAAGAGAGCTGAGGCAGATTTTTCAGACGGCGTTCGGCTTCCGGAACAGCTACGGGGTCATAAGCGACAACTTTTGCGCCCGCATTGATTAAAGCGGGGATTATGACCAGAGACGGTGCTTCTCGCATATCGTCAGTCTGCGGTTTAAACGCCAATCCCCAAACCGCGAAGGTTTTGCCGCTGAGGTCAGTTCCAAAGCGGGTTTGGACTTTTTGCACCAAAAGGCGTTTCTGTTCCTCGTTTCTTTGTTCAACGGCAGTGAGGATTTGGGGTTCGACACCCGCTTGCTTAGCCATGTGAATCAGAGCTTTAACATCTTTGGGAAAGCAGCTTCCGCCGTAACCGACCCCGGGATAAATGAATTTGTAGCCAATTCTGGAATCGGAACCTATGCCGTTTCTGACTTCGGCAACATCAGCGCCCAATTTTTCGCAGAGCAAAGCGATTTCGTTCATAAAGCTGATTTTGGTTGCCAGCATCGCATTAGCGGCATATTTAGTCATTTCTGCAGAGCGGATAGACATTACAAGAACGCGGTCTCTGCTCATATTAAACGGGGCATACAGTTCGCGCATGATTTCCGCAACCGCTTCGTTTTCGGTTCCGACCACCACTCGGTCAGGTTTCATAAAATCTTCTACAGCTGCACCTTCTTTGAGAAATTCGGGATTGGACACGAGGTCAAAAGTTAAATCACTGCCGCGCTCGTTCAGGATTTTCTGGATTTCGGAGCGCACCAAATCAGCAGTTCCGACGGGAACAGTGGATTTATCGACGATAATTTTGTGCTCGTTCATGGCGGAAGCGATGTCGCGCGCAACAGACAATACATATTGCAAGTCTGCCGAACCGTCTTCTTCGGGAGGAGTTCCGACGGCGATAAAAATAATTTGCGAGCGCCTTACTGCCTCAGGCAAATCGGTTGTAAACAGCAATCTGCCTTCGGCGGCATTGCGGTTGACCAAATCTTCCAACCCGGGTTCAAAAATGGGAATAATGCCGGCTTGCAATTTACCGATTTTATCCGCATCTTTATCCACACAGATAACTTCATTGCCCATTTCCGAAAAACACGCGCCGGTAACGAGACCGACATATCCTGAACCTATGATTGCAAGCTTCATTGAACTCTCCTTAAAACAAAATTATAAGTCATAATAAGATCCGTCAAAATTCAGACAGCAGACGCACTTGGGAAGGTTCGACGCGAACTGTGACAGCTTGGTGCAGAACATTCACCTGTAGAGTGATTTCGCTCAATTTGGATTGACTTTCCACCACTCCGTGCAAGCCCTGTAAAGGTCCGCCGACAATCTCCACTTTCCAGCCTTTTTCCAGCCAGGTTCCTTCTTTAAGTTCCGCGCGCAAAGTCCGTCCTGCGCGGATTTGCTTCAATTCATCCAATAATTGTTTTTCATTCGGCACTTTGAGGAAATTGACCACACAGCCCGAAAGCAGGATAGTCGTTTTTTGCGAAAAATTAAAACGGGCAAACAAATATCCCGGGAACATTGGTTTCGTAAAAGTAATTTTCCGATATTGATAGACGCGGGTGCTGTCCATTTGTGGCAGGTAATAGGTGATGCCTTCTTTCGTCAGATACTTTGCTAATTTCTTTTCACACTGCGGTTTAGTATGGATGACGCTCCATTTTTCTCCGGAAGAAGAAAGCTCCAAATCGCCGAAAAGTTCGTCGGCAAAAACGGGTTTATGAGTTGCCAATCCTGCTCCGCTTATTGAGATTAATATCTGTAGTGATCAGGTTTGTAAGGACCGTCCGGAGAGACGGAAATGTATTGTGCCTGCTTTTCCGTAAGACGAGTGAGCTTCACGCCCAATTTATCAAGATGCAGGCGTGCCACTTCTTCATCCAAATGTTTGGGCAAGCGGTAGACATGCTTCTCGTGCTTGACTTTCCAGAGCTGCATCTGCGCCAAAACTTGATTGGTGAAACTGCAACTCATCACGAAAGAAGGATGACCGGTGGCATTTCCCAAATTTACTAACCTGCCTTCCGACAATAAAATGATGGAATGTCCGTCCGGGAAAAAGACTTGGTCAACTTGAGGCTTGATATTGATTTTGCGGATGCCGGGCAAAGCATAAAGAGCGTCAACCTGTATTTCGTTGTCAAAGTGGCCTATATTGCAAACAATTGCCTGGTCCTTCATATTCTGCATGTGCTCAACGGTGAGAACATCACAATTTCCGGTAGCGGTGACAAAAATATCGCCTTCCGCAAGAGAAGCCTCAACGGTGGAAACTTCAAAACCTTCCATCGCTGCTTGCAGTGCGCAAATCGGGTCAATTTCCGTGACTATTACCCGTGCTCCGAAACCGCGCATGGATTGAGCGCAGCCTTTTCCCACTTCACCATAACCGCATACTACCACAACTTTTCCCGCCACCATAACATCAGTGCCGCGTTTGATGCCGTCCGCCAACGATTCCCGGCAACCGTAAAGATTGTCAAATTTGGATTTGGTGACAGAGTCGTTAACATTGATTGCCGGGAAAAGAAGTGTTCCCGCGTCCATCATTTGGTAAAGACGATGCACGCCTGTGGTGGTTTCTTCGCTCACACCTTTGAGATTTGCGGCAATATTATGCCATTTTTGCGGATTTTTTTCCAATTCCGAAAGCAGCAGTTTATCCAAAATCGCCAAATCTTTGTTGGAGTTAGAAACTTCCGGCAGCTGACCGGTCTTCAGGTATTCTTCTTCCAAACGATAGCCTTCGTGCACCATCAAAGTAGCGTCACCGCCATCGTCAACAATGAGATCCGGTCCCCCGTTTTCCCAAGTCAAAGCTTTTAAGGTGCATTGCCAATACTCTTCCAAAGTTTCCCCTTTCCAGGCAAAAACGGGAATACCTTCAGCCGCAATTGCCGCTGCCGCATGATCTTGCGTGGAATATATATTACAGCTTGCCCACCTTACCTGCGCGCCCAATGCCGTTAAAGTTTCAATCAGCGAAGCAGTTTGGATCGTCATGTGCAAAGAACCTGTAATGCGAGCGCCCGCAAGAGGCTTCTCCTTTCCGTATTTTTCCCGCAAAGCCAAAAGCCCGGGCATTTCTTTTTCCGAAATGGAGATTTCGCGCCTGCCGAAATCGGCTAAACTGATGTCAGCAACTTTATAATCCATGTTGTCCTCTGTGATTTTCTCGGTTTAACTTAATGCCTTCTGTTATGATCTCTGTCTCTGTCGCCGCCATGATGGTCAAAACCGCTTCTGCCGCGGCCGGGATTACTTCTGTCTTGAGGATGAGCAGGACGATTAGCCGGATTTTTTCCGGCGGCTATAGCTTCATCACTCGGTTCCGGATTTCCAGGCAGACCTTTCATCGTAAGAGAAATTTTGCCGCTTTTTTCGCTGGGTTTGACGCGCACAACGACTTTGTCCCCGATGCTCAAAAAATCGCTCGGCTGGTTAATCCTGTGGGAACTGAGCTCGGAAACATGCACCATTCCCTCTTTGGCGCCGTTCAGGAATTTCACGAATACGCCGAAGGGTTCCATTCTCGTGACCACGCCTTCATAAACTTCGCCCACTCCCGGTTCCACAACCACGCCCAAAATCATTGCTTTGGCTTTGTCAATGGCTGCTTTATCGGGAGAAAGGATGCGCACCGTGCCGTCGTCCTCAATGTTTATTTCAACTTTGCAGGCTTCAATGACGGCTTTGATGTTTTTGCCGGAAGGTCCGATGACTTCACCGATTTTATCAACGGGAATTTTGAAGCTTTCAATGCGCGGAGCCGTGGGTGATAATTCCTCTCTGGGAGCGGGAATGGTAGCTTCTATCAAGTCCAAAATCTGCAGACGCGCAGTTTTGGCTTTTTCCAACGCGATGGACATAATTTCTTTAGTGATGCCTTCAATCTTGATGTCCATTTGCATAGCGGTGATGCCTGCTCTCGTGCCTGCACACTTGAAATCCATGTCGCCTAAATGATCTTCCAGACCCATAATATCGGTCAAAACCACATATTCATCACCTTCCATAATCAGCCCGTTGGCAATTCCGGCAACGGGAGCTATAATGGGAACGCCCGCAGCCATTAATGCTAAAGTTCCGCTGCAAATTGAAGCCATGGAAGAAGAACCGTTCGATTCCAAAATATCGGAAACGACTCTAATCGTGTAAGGAAATTCCTCGGATGAAAGAATGACGGCTTTTAAGGCGCGTTCGGCTAAATTTCCGTGTCCCAATTCACGCCTTCCGGGTGCTCCCATCCTTCCGACTTCGCCTACGCTGAAAGGAGGAAAATTGTAATGCAGATAAAACTTCTTTTTGTATTCTTCTTCCAAACCGTCAATCACTTGCTCGTCATCGGCACCGCCTAAAGTGACTGTTCCCAAAGATTGAGTTTCTCCTCTCGTGAATAATGCCGAGCCGTGCACGATCGGCAGCACATCAATCTCGCAAGTGATGTCGCGCAAATCGTCCAAACCGCGTCCGTCAACCCTGTGCTGCTTATGCAAAATGGAATCGCGGACAAACCGTTTGATCAATACGTCAAAAGCGGCTTTGTAATAGCGTTCGGTCTCGGCAAAAGCATCGCCTTCGGCTTCTTTATACTTTGCCAGCATTTCTTCTTCCGCTTGGTCAAAAGCGTCTTGGCGTTCCTGCTTGCCGAAAATCATAGCTGCTTCGGCAATTCTTGCACTGTAATCCGCTTCCACTTTGGCAGTGATTTCGGGAGGGATCAAGTCCAATTGAATCTCAATTTTCGGCTTTCCGCATTGAGCAACGAATTCCTGCTGCACTGCCACTAATTTTTTGATTTCTTCGTGTCCGGCATAAACCGCATCCAGCATTACCTGCTCGGAAAGTTCATTAGCGGCGGCTTCAATCATCACGACGGAAGAAGCACTTCCTGCAACGGCAAGATTGAGTTTGCTTTCATCCTTCAGCTCTTGCAAGGTGGGATTGATTACGATTTGATCGTTAATGTAGCCGACCGTTACTCCCGCTATGGGTCCGTTGAAAGGAATGTCCGAAATGGAAAGTGCTAAGGAAGCGCCAAAAATGCTGATAAGGTTGGAATCGTTAACGCCGTCAAAGGAAAGAATGTTCACTACCACATGAACGGCATTGCGAAAGCCCTCGGGAAAAAGAGGACGAATGGCACGGTCAACTAATCTGGCGTTGAGAGTGGCTTCCGTTGTGGGTTTGGATTCGCGTTTGAAAAAGCCTCCGGGTATTTTTCCGGAAGCATACATACGCTCATTGTAATCCACGGTTAAAGGGAAGAAATCCGTTCCTTCCGTAACTTCCTTTGCCATGACTGCTGTTACCAAAACTGCGGTTTCACCGTATTGAATGAAGACTGCGCCATTGGCTTGCTTTGCCATTTTGCCCGTTTCTATGAGCATTTCTCTGCCGCAGAACTCTAAAGTTTTGCGCGTAATATTAAAATTGTGCATAATATTCTCCTTCTTTATGCGCGGGAGAATAAGCAATAGGTTGAAGGAAAGGATGTCTTTTCCCTCAATGTATTGCTCCGTTCTCCCGATCTTTTATTTCTCAGACTTACCGCTTTAAGCAAAGTCTGCAAAACTACATTATCTCATTTTCTGACGGAAAAACAAAATAAAAAAACCGGCACCCTCGTGCAAAAGAAAAAAGGGGATAATCACTTATCCCCCGCAAAAGGCAAAAGTTTATTTCCTAATTCCGAGTGCTTTAATGATAGCGCGATACCGTTTAATGTCTTTCTTCATCAGGTAATTCAGTAAACGGCGACGCTGCCCGATCAGTTTTAACAGTCCGCGCCGGGTAGAAAAGTCCTTCGGATGAGCTTTAAGGTGTTCAGTGATGTCCTTAATTCTCTGTGAAAGAAGAGCAATCTGCACTTCGGGCGAACCGGTATCTGATTCATGGAGTTTAAACTCTGCCATGATAGCCTTTTTAGCCTCAGGTTTCAACGCCATTTTTCGTCTCCTTTTTATTTTGAGGTCAGATTTTTATCCTCTCAAGTTTTGTAAAGAAATATGATTGACTACCTCGGAAAACAAGGGACGCAAGAGTAATTATTTTTAACGCAAAGGACGCAAGAGACGCAAAAGATAATGACGCAAAAGCTAATATTATTAGTTTGTTACGCAACTTGTAACATAGGATTTTATCCTGTTGTAACCGCAGGTTTTTGTAGCATAGGATAGTATCTTGTTGTGAGTGGGTATTAGCAATACCCGCTTTTTGATAAAATAACTCCGGCAATGCTATTGCCGGAATACAACAGATTGCTAATCTATGCTACAATAAAAATGGGCGGGTAGCAAACCCGCCCTAACAACAGCTTGGAAAGCTATGTTACAATAAAATAGCAATTACATTTATTCAAATTATAAATCTAGAAAATAAAGATGAAAAAATGTCTTGACTAAAATAGAGAAAATTAAAAAAGATAAAATCGGAAAACGGAATAGAGAGTAAAAAAGTGGGAAATCTGAGATAGTTATTGTTTTTTCTTCTGATAAGTCATTGATTTAAGTAATAGTTACAAGCTCCCTATTCAATTGACAGCACAAATGGTGTTGGGTTGAGACTACGATTTAATGGTTCTTTGCGGAGGACCGAATTCAATTGACAGCACAAATGGTGTTGGGTTGAGACATTATTAGGATTATAATATTATTTATCCAGATTCAATTGACAGCACAAATGGTGTTGGGTTGAGACTCGCAGATGTTATTCTTTTCAGAAGTAAGAATTCAATTGACAGCACAAATGGTGTTGAGTTGAGACTAAAATAATATGTTGTTGCAGGAGATAAGTATTCAATTGACAGCACAAATGATGTTGGGTTGAGACGTGTTAACAAGATAATAGTAATTCATTGTTATTCAATTGACAGCACAAATGATGTTGGGTTGAGACATTCCTCCTTATCGAATAAATACATGGTTGAATTCTATTGACAGCACAAATGGTGTTGGATTTACAATAAAACAAATAAAGATTTGCTCTAATTGCAATTTACCTCACTCCTGTCGGCTGTTCCGAAGTCCGGAATTCCTTTTAGCTTATATACACTTTTATGTTTTTTCAGGAATTCAGAACTCCGAAACAGCCTCAGTTTTTCGGAGTTCTTTTTGCTTCCGGTGACCATTTCGGAGTCCTTTTTGCCTTCATACCAATCTTGTGTCGTAAAACTATTAGGCAAAATGGATTTCGGTTTATTGTTTCGGAGTCCTTTTTGCCTTCGTAACCAATCTTGTGCCACATAACAAAAAGGCAAAATGGACTTCGGTAAATTCCCGAAGGTGTAACATAGGATTGTATCCTGTTGTAACCGCAGGTTTGTAACCTGCGGAACTTAATGGGCGGGTAGCAAACCCGCCCTAACAACAGCTTGGAAAGCTATGTTACAAGAGCGTCATTTCCGAAGTCCGGAATTCCATTTAGTATCATAAACTCTGAAAGTATGCGGAGGAATTCCGAACTCCGAAATGACGAAAAACAACAGCTTGGAAAGTTATGGGACAAGGTTTTCTGTCTGCCGAAAGAATGCACTTGACACTTTTGTGCTATATACATTATGATATTATATAGTGAGGATTTAGATATATGAAAAAGGTGCTGCTAAGTTTTATCGGAAACAACGATTGCTATTTAAGCGAAGGGAAAGAAGGGGCTATTATCAGCATCCTAAAGTCCAGACCTTTTGACGCTTTGTATATTCTCTTCAATAAAGAGAGTTATTTAGAATCTGCTTATGAGATTAAGAATTACTGCAAAGAGCACTTTCCGAATCTGCAGGTAAATTTTGAGCCTGCAGTGACAATTGATCCCATTGATTACAATTTGGTGTATCCCGCCATGTATAATGCGGTGATGAATATTAAAGCGAAAGAAGACCCGAAAGAAACGGAATTTACAGTTTCAGTAACATCGGGCACACCGACTATGCATACCTGCTGGGTTCTGCTGAAGCAAGGAGGAGTGCTTAATGCGGAATTAATTCAGAGTTCCCGCGAACAAGGTGTCAGTTCCATATCTTTTTCTTTGAAAGATTTTCCCCCTTTGGATCAAGCAATATCAATGAGCGCACAATTATTGATGTTAAGCAGAGAGAACATTGCTCTGAAACGCATAATAGATTACGAATTTGAAGATTTTATCGGCAATTGCGAAGAAATCCAAAACATCAAAAATCAGATTAAGATGATAGCCAAATACGATGTCCCGGTTTATATCAGCGGAGAAAGCGGAACGGGAAAAGAAGTGGTAGCCCGTCTTATTCATCGTCACAGCAGCAGGTATCAAGGACCTTTTATTCCCGTAAATTGCGGTTCCATAAGTGAAAACCTGTTTGAAAGCGAATTTTTCGGACATAAAAAAGGTTCATTTACCGGTGCCATAAACGATCATTTCGGCTTTTTTGAAGAGGCGAACGGTGGAACATTATTTTTGGATGAAGTGGCAGACCTTCCTCTGCAGATGCAGGTAAAATTACTGCGCGTTTTGGATAGCGGTGAAATCACACCGGTCGGAGGAAAAGTCAAAAAAGTTAATGTCCGCCTCTTGACCGCCAGCAATAAAAACCTGCAGAACTTAGTGTTTGAAGGCAAATTCAGACGCGACCTCTATTATCGGATTGTGAACTATGAAATTGCCCTGCCGCCTTTACGCACCAGAGGAACGGATATCTTGCTTTTGGCATCCCATTTTGTTGAGCTTTTTAACAAACAAAATAATACCAATAAAACTATTTCCCCCGCAGCGGAAAAAGTGCTCCTCAATCAACCTTGGCAAGGAAATGTGCGCGAACTGCGAAATACTATTCAGATCGCTTGCATCAATTGCAAAGGCAATGTCATCAAACCCGAAGATATAAAATGCAATAGTTTGACTGATAATCCAAAAATAAATGAAATTAGTATTCCCGATGATGGCATTGACTTAGAAAAAGAAATTCTGCCTCTATATTATAGTGCTGCGCTCAAAAAAGCGAACGGCAATGCGGCAAAAGCGGCAAGGTTATTGAAATTGGAGCCTCACACTTTTCGTGCCCGCTTAAGGGCTTTGGGCATGCTGTAAAAATATTTACCCTTATCCGTAAAAATATTTACCACCATTCCCCTCAAGAAAGGGGAGGGCAATAGCATATCATATTGACATACAATTAGTTGTAGCATTTAATAATTTTGGCACAACTTTGGCTCTATTATCCTTTCAGATATTTTAGGTAGAAAGGAGGATGCTATGTTTGTAAGTAAAGAATTTAGGACTTTAATTGATCGGATGTTTGTTCCCCCGATTGACTATGACGCCATTAAGGTAGAGACAAGAGAAACTCCCGAGGAACCGATTCTAATAATTACTCTTTATAAGAATAATGAGGTTATCTTCTTCCATAATTATGCCTTTGAATCTTCCTTCTTAAAGGAAGAAAGACAAGAGCAGGTTTGATTTTAATTTCATGGAGGATATTAAGAATAAGAAAAATAAATTGCACAAAAAAGCAGGTTTGAATATCTTGGCTTTACAAAACTGAGAATGCTATAAAATTTATAAAAGGAGAAAAACTGAGGATGAAGATAACAAACCTGCTTCTGATGACTGCACTGTTGCTAAGCGTCACATTTTTGGCGGCTGCGGACAAATCTAAAAAGGAAGAGAATATGCAATCCGATTTAACGGCAAAAAAGGTAAATGCGATTATTCAGACCAACCAAGGAGATATCGAATTGGAACTTTGGCCCGATATGGCACCCAAGACTGTTGCCAATTTTGTGAAGCTGGCAAACGAGAAATTTTATGAAGGGACATATTTTCACAGGGTTATACCGGATTTTATGATTCAAGGGGGCGATCCCAATACGAAAGATAAGGATCGCAGCAATGACGGAGCCGGCAGTCCGGGCTATAAATTTGAAGATGAATGCTATTTGGGAGAAGCGGTTCCTATGACGGGAGCAATCACTAACGAGGAACAAGCTCATCAGGTTTGGCAAAACCAAATTTTGCCTTATCTGCAAAGCACTCCTGAACCCGATCCCGAAATAATGGCGATCGCTGATTCCGTAATGGCAAAACAAACCGGCCAACCCATTATGGAACATAATTATGAATATTATACGCAAAAGACCGGTCAGCCGCCTCTCATTGATAATAGCAAACGCACTCTGAAGCATACAGTTGAATACGGAACTATTTGCATGGCAAACAGCGGTCCGGACACGAACGGTTCTCAATTTTTTATCGTCACAAGGAAAGACGGTTGCGACTGGCTGAACGGAAGGCACACCGTATTCGGTAAAGTTACCAAGGGAATGGATGTGGTTCACAAAATAGAAAATTTGCCTCGTGACGATAGAGACAATCCCTTGGAAGCAAATCAAGCCATAATCAAAAAGGTGACGGTAAAGAAATAATCTTACTGTCTCTGAATTGACTTCTCTGTTAATGTATAAAACAAGATATAAGCAAGTGTAACAGAGATAAAATACATGTTTTTGCCGCTGAAAAAAGATAAGCAAAGAGGAGCCGAATGAAAGCAATCTACACTTTTGAAGATGAACATACCGGTAACGACTATTTAATTATACCTAAGATTAGAGAAGTGCAAACAGCTTTGGGCGGAATTGTCGTGACTTTTGATAACGGGGATAAAAAGACATTTGCAGTGAGCAATCTGAAACAGGAACTGGAGCGTTTTTTACTGAAGATTGAGGCATATTACCAAGACCTGACTCAATGACCGCAGTCGGGCAAAAAATCATAGACAGTCCGCCGTCTCTTCAGATATTGTAGCCTTCTTTAAATAAGAGAAGCAGGAGGAAGCAATGTCTTTTCTAAATTTAACTCTGCTGAGCGTGTTTAAGAGCGGATATTTCACTTCCGAGACTTTAGTTCAAATGGTCAGAGTAGCATTAATCCTGATAATCGGCATCCCTTTGTTAAAAATTGCCACGCGTCTGACCGTTAAAGTCACGCGAAATAAGTTCTCCGCACAGTCGGAAACTCTGATTAAGCGTTTCGTTTATTACACGGGTTTCTTGATTCTTATAATCACGGTGCTGAACGAGTTCGGCTTCAAATTATCGGCATTATTAGGTGCGGCAGGAATTTTTGGCATAGCTGTCGGTTTCGCTGCCCAAACCAGTATCAGCAATATCATCAGCGGCATTTTCCTCATTTCGGAAAAGCCTTTTGCCATCGGTGACACAATTGAAATCAACGGAACCATCGGCAGCGTTCTTTCCATAGACCTGCTTTCCATCAAAGTAAAAACACCCGATAATCGTTTTGTCCGTATTCCGAACGAAAATATGCTGAAAAGCGAAGTGATAAACATCACTCGTTTTCCTGTTCGGCGCTTGAATTTGTCTTTCAATGTTGCTTATTCGGCGGATTTGAATAAAGTAATCAAGATGCTGCAAAAAGTTGCGGAGGAGGAAGAATTGGCTTTGAAAGAGCCCGCACCTCTCATCCAAATTGAAAGTTTTGCGCCTTCGGGAATAAATATTCTGTTCGGGGTTTGGGGAAAGCAGGAAAACATAGGCGAACTGAAAAACGCTTTATGGCAAAGCGTTAAACAAAGATTTGAACAAGCCGGAATCGGCATTCCCTGCACCTATCTTGCCACTTCCGGTCAAGCTGAGTGGTTACCCGAAGTATGAAACTGAAAGGATTTATCTTTGATTTGGACGGCACGCTTTTAAATACATTGGAAGATGTTGCGGCAGCAGAAAATAAGACTTTGGCGGAATTCGGTTTGCCTACGAGACCCGCAGAGGAATTTCGTTTTTTAGTCGGAGGCGGAGCTGAAGATATTGCGCGGCGTTTGTTGCCGCCGGAAATGCACAGTCCCGAAAACATCATGAATTTCATCTATAAATTCCGCGCAAATTACCATCTTAATTGGCATGATAAGACTCGTCTCTATCCCGGTCTGACTGACCTAATTAATCATCTGTTGGATGAAAATTTTCCTCTTGCCGTGCTGTCCAATAAACCTGAGGAGTTTACGCAAAAACTGGTAGATTTCTTCTTTGGAAATTGGCTCGGTTACGAAGACAGGAAAGTATTTTCTCCCGTTATCGGACAGCGTAAGGATCAACCCGTAAAACCTGATCCGACCTTAGCCTTAGACATTGCCTCGCAATGGAAATTGCCTGCGGAAAGTATCGGCTTAATCGGTGATTCTGATATTGATGTATTTACCGCAAAAAATGCGGGCATGTTTGCCATCGGAGCAGGTTGGGGTTTTAGAGGAAAAGCAGAATTGGCTGCAGCCGGTGCACGAATTATTTTGGACAGGCCTTTTGACCTTTTACGCTATCTCGATTAGGAGAAAATTATGAAAAGCTACAGACACGAAATTATTATCCAAACCGAAACGCGTCGCGCTTTCGTCAATATTACTCCGCAAGTGGAACACTGCGTTGCCGAAAGCGGAATTAAAGAAGGTTTGTGTCTGGTCAATCCCATGCACATTACTTCCAGCGTATTTATCAATGACAATGAAAGCGGTCTGCATCAGGATTTTGAAAGATGGCTGGAAAAATTGGCACCGGAAAAACCTTATTCCCAATATGCTCATAACGGTTTTGAAGATAATGCGGATGCCCATCTCAAACGCCAAATTATGGGTCGCGAAGTTGTCGTTGCCGTAACCGATGGAAAACTTGATTTCGGTACATGGGAACAAATCTTTTACGGCGAATTTGACGGCAAAAGGCGAAAACGTGTATTAGTCAAAATAATCGGTGAATAGCTATCAGAATAAAAAAGGGTAAAGTTGAGCAGCCGATACGGAAACATATTTGTTACACCGTGACATAGCTGATACAAATTAAACTCATCTTCTAATATATTATTATTAAAGCAATTAGGTGATTTTCCATTATTATGTTGTAACAGTATAGTTACATTTCTTAATCTAACACAATTATTAACGATTTAATAACCACTTGAAATACAATAAGATATAACTATAATAAAAAATTGGCACAAGAGTTGCATTTTAATTTTTATGTCTCGAGATTAAAAAAGATAAAAGATAATAAGTTAACGGAGGTTATAAAATGCGAGCAAAGACATCGTTCAGAAACAGTTTCCTCGTCATGCTTCTTTTGCTGATTTGTTCAGCTCTTCCTCTTCTGGCTGGTTCCATCAGCGGAACAATCACAGATGAAAATGGTCAGCCGATAAATCATGCTAATGTTCAATTGATGTTTGCTTTTCCTCAGAACGGAGAGCACGGCGGAAACGGTATAGGTTTTCGTAATACTATTACTGCGGAAACAGGGAATTATTCATTTGAGAATATCCCCGCGGAGAGTTATTATGTATATGCAAATGCACCGGGTTTTGTGCGCAGCTGTTACGCAGACCCGGAAACAGGAGAAATTCAAGTCGTAGAAATTGATGCAGACGATCAGGAGATTGTCGGTATAGACATTCAGCTCACCCCGCAGAATGATCCCCCGCCTCACAATTTTGGTGCAATATCCGGCAATGTTATCGGTTGGATTAACAACAATAATATGGGAATGATGGCAGAAGTCGGTTTGGTAACAGTGAGTGAACCGACTGTCGTGCTTCCCAATCTTTTCGGGCATGTAAATTTCAACGGTCATTATGTAATCAATCATATTCCCGCAGGCAGTTATATGGCTTGTCTGTTGGATGAAGAACATGCTCCGATAGCCTTTTCCGCGCCCGTTGAGGTGATTGCGAATCAGATGACTGAAAATGTGAATATTATTGTGGGCACCACTCCCATGGGATACAGCCTTTCCGGCTATATTTACAATGCGGAGAATGGACCTGTGACCAATGGGGTTGTGGAATTGCGCAGCACTGCCAATGACGATCACAATCATCAGGGAATGATGCATCACGAGCACAGAATGGTTCATCCCGATTCCAGCGGCTATTATGTTTTCACTAATGTAGCGGCAGGCGAATATTATGTTTCCGTCTGGACTATGGGCTCACCCGTAGTTTTCTATCCTTCCGTTTATAATATTGACGAAGCTACTGCCGTAACCGTAACCGATCAAGATGTAACGGGTATAAATATAACAATTCCCGAACCTCAGAATTATACCGTCAGCGGATATGTTAAAGATGCGGATACTCAAGCTCCTTTAGCAGGCATTAAGGTCAGAACGGACAGAATGGGCTTCCATCATTTTCCGATGCACGACCCTATGTTTAATAACGAATATCAGGCCTTAACGGATGCTAACGGCTTTTATACTTTGACTTTGCCGGACGGCAGATATACTTTAGCTGCAGTTGATACCACACATTTCTATCGCATTCAATTCTATGATCACGCACAGAATCCTTTTCATGCGACAGTTATAATGCTGGATGAAAACCTGACTGGTATAAATTTTGACCTGATTCCGAGGCAGGACAGTTTGCAGTGCAGTATCAGCGGCACAATTACCGAAAACGGGGAAGCAGTTACTTATCCTGTTACCGTGGTTGCAGTGTCCAGTGACGAAGATTGGGAAGAATCAACAGTCACCAACGCGAGCGGTGCATATACCATTAATCATTTGAGACCGGGTAATTATTATGTTGTTGCTTATTCAATTTACACTGCTCCCACTTATTACGATAATGTCCTAACTTGGGAAGATGCGGATGCAGTTGCAGTTCACGGTCCTGTTTCCGGAATTGATTTCAATCTTACAGCCATTGAGGCTGACGGACCTTGCAACTTGAGCGGCAGAATTACCGATGCCGAAGGTCAGACTATAGCAAACGCTATTGTAATGCTGACTGACAGCAATAATGAAGTGTTGGGATTTGCCCGCGCCAATGAAACAGGTTTCTACACAGTTTCCAATGTTCCCAGCCAAGTATACACCGTGGTTACCACGAAGCTTGGTTACGGAACAGTGACGCAGAACCTGACTTTGACAGGTAATCAGAGCTTGAATTTCGTTCTGAACGCTCCGACCACTAATGAAGATGCCGTCGTTCCGGTCGTCCATGCTGCTATGGACATCTATCCCAATCCGTTCAAAACTAACGCCGTGATTTCTTATACAGCTCCGAAGGATTCTCAGGTTGCTGTGCGTATTTACAACCTGAAAGGTCAATGCATAAAGACCCTGCTCAACTCCAAAGTGAAATCTGGCAGTCATACTCTCGTTTGGGACGGCTCTGACCATAACGGCAAGTCTGTCGCCAATGGAATTTATTTCGTAAAATTGCAAGGCACCGGCTTTACCATTAGCCAAAAAATAACAATCATGAGATAAACTCCTTCCCAAACTGAAACTCCCTCTCTTCAAGCGTAGGCAAGAAAGAGGGAGTTTTTTTATTGACTAATAATTTATCTCCAAGTTTCTAACAAAAAAGCGGCGGATAAAAACTATGGAAATAACAAAGGATTTTCTGGAAAGAGCTCGGACCGTTTCTGTGCTCAAGCAAGATAAAACGCTCAGTATTTCTTTAATTGAGCTTCCGAACGGTAAGCAATATATATTGAAACAATTTGAGCCGATATTGGAACAGCAAGCCAGAACCGAATATTTATTTTTACAGACAATTTCCGCGGAGCACATAATCAACCCTATCGGCTTTCTTGTAATCGATAAACCCAATCTCGTAACTGAATACTTGAAAGGCGAGCCTTTATCCATTCATGCTTTCAGCAATATTCAAGAAGCTGAAATCTGTCTGGCGGACCTTTGTCTTACAGTCGCCTCCATTCACGCTTTGGGAATTTGCCTGAACGATATAAAACCCGATAATATAATCGTCAAGAATAACGCCGCTTACATTATCGATTTGGGTTTAGCGACAATGAACCTGATGTTTGAACGAGAAATGCGAGGCACTATCGCTTTTGCCGCTCCTGAAAAAATCCTGCGCCTGACCAATCATTTAGCAGCCGATGTTTTTGCTTTGGGGATGCTATGGTTTTATCTTAAACATGGAAAAACAATTATGGACACTGTCGGTGAAGAAGAATACCTGCATCTGATATGTGATGAAGAATTGTGGCAGAAGCAATTAAGCATACTGGAAACTGATGAATTACTTCTTTCTTTGCTTACTTATTCTCCGCTCAAGCGTCCTTCAGCTCAGGAAGTTGCAGCGGCTCTTTCCGCAAAACACAATCTAAATCTGCAGGGATTGGCGGAATCCAAAGTTGAAAATTATGTATTCAAAACTCAGTTGTCTGCAGCGGAAAAATTATGGAAGAAGCGTTCTCTGAACTGTGATTATGCCGATGAGCCTCAAAAACTGGAAAATCAGCTTTCTCTTTTAACGGAAGCGGAAGGCAGAAAGCTGCTTGTTTTGGATGAGATTACTTTCATTACTCAGCCGGAAGAGTTTTTCCGCTCATTTCCTTTTGGTTATCGCGAAACTAACATCTATCAACCACACTTTATTGAATGGCTGGAAGAGCAGCCTGTTTCCATTCTTTTACGCAGAAATAAAAATTTGGAACCGACAAGCTTCTTTAACGAAATAGCGGCACGCACTAATGCCATGCAGCTGTGGCTCGGTTCGGAAAGCGAATTAAAGCCAGTTTCACTTCGTGAAATCAAAGAAGCTTTTGCCGATATAATTTCTAACCCGAAAGACAATCCGATGCTGAAGGAGCAAAATCAAGTTTTAAAACCTTTTCAAATCAGAATGCAGCTGCTTTCCCTGCTCAAAGCAGCTCCGCAATTACAGGGAAAAAATGAACTGACCGAATTCCTCAGTTGGATTAATATCTCTTTGCCGTTAGCGCTGGTGGAAAAAGTGTGGAGAAATTGGTATGTTTTGGTGCAGGAAGGATTGCTGACAAAGCAGATTGTATTTGAAGCTACGCAAATTCGGGCTGAAAGGCATGAGCGTGCAGGCGGCAAACCTTCGGCTGCGGCAATTAAAAAAGCGGTGGAGTGTGCCGCCAAAGCCAATCTTTTTAATGTAGCGGGAGAAATTTCTTATAAAACCGGCGACAAAGATGCGGCTTTGGAGTATTGGAGCCGGTATATAGAAGACCTGATTAAAAAAGAGTATTTCCTTTCCGCCTTTGAATTTCTGCGGCAGTTGAACAAGCGAATCAAGACTCTGCCTTTTGAATTAAAGAAAAAAGAAGCATTCCTTGCGCGGATTTGCGGTCACTTTGAACTTTCCAATTCCATGTATGAGGACTTAATTGCGCAAAGTGACGGACTTTACAAAGCAGTCCTGTCTGTCGATCGCGCAATCGTCCTGCAGGCTTTGAAAAGATTTGACGAAGCGATCGAGTCCTATAAGACAGCCATTGACCTTTTCCGTTTGCACAAAGATAGGAAGAGTCTCTTTCGAGCTATGAACAATTTAGGCGTTGTCTATTTCACTCTGCAACGCTATTCCGAAGCGGAACAGCTTTTCAATGATGTGCTGCTGGAAGCTAAGCAAAGCGGCAATTTACAGTTTGAGGCAGTTTCTTATCTCAATTTGGGTGATTTGCATTTAAAGCGCGGAGAATGGAAAAGAGTAATTTATTATGCCGAAAAAGCTATCAGTATCACCTACACCAATGAGAAATGGAATTTGTATGCGAACGGCAATGTCCTCAAAGCCAGAGCCCTTTTTGCTCAAGGTGAATTTACGGATGCAATTGAGATTTTAACAGCCCTGAAAGCAAATCCGCAAGTGACAGAAAATCTTTTGCAGTATCAGGAAATTTTAGCTTGGCTGCTACATTTCTATTTAGTTACCGAATCCGCCTCCGCAGAGCAATTGGCAGTAAGCATCAATCTCAATCCGGGAAGCCTGCACGAAATTCTGCAAAGAGAGCTTTTCTTTTTGAATATGTATGAAAAGCGCTATTGGCAAGCGTCAAATTATCTGCATGAGCTGGCGGAAATGCCTATTCTGAAAGCATTTTTCAATTCTGATTATGCGGTTGTCAAAGAACGGATGAATGAAATTAAAGCCAAATCCGAATTGGATACCTATCTTTATTATTTGACTCAATGCTTACGCTTATTTCCCGAAGAAGCTTTATCACTATTAGCGGAAGAAATTCAAGAAGCAATCACATTATATTCATATAAACCTATCAAGACTTTATCGGAAGCAGGAAATCAAACAGCAGGCAATCCCGTTTTCTGGGCGGACTTTATTGATGTTCTTTCCACGCAAACCGAAAAGGAAGACATAGCTTTGGCGGCGTTGCGATTTGCAACCAAGTTAATATCGGTTGATAACTATGTTTATTTCCAATCAGTTAATCAAACTTTGCAGCCTTTGACTGCAATTGATCGCCAAGGCAATGTTATTCCGGTTGCCGATCTTGTTTTAAGTCCCGGACTGCTGGATTTTCTTTCCCGGCAATCAGGTTTTTTCTATTTTTATCCCGTCCCTGCCAATTTGGAAGGGAAAGTTTATTCCGACATTTCGGGATTGGGAATTACGACTGTATTCGGTTACACTGAAACAGGTTCAAATGGAGTGCTTAGGCTTTTTTACTGTGATTCTCGTCAGAACGCTCAATTGGATTCCAAGCTCCAAGCTGCCTGTAAAACAGCTTTCTTCTTGGCTCAAGCTGCAATCTCAAATCTGGAAAATAAAGAAAAAAGTTGGGAGCAGACATTTGATTTCACAGCCGAAGAAGCCGAACGTGAAATACCCACCATGGTCGGTTCCGGTGCAAAAATGCGGGAAGTCTATGCCAAAATTTCTCTCGTAAGCGAGCACAATGTCAATGTCTTGATTACAGGTCCGACCGGCAGCGGAAAAGAATTGGTGGCACGCGAAATTCATCGCCGCTATACTTTGGCTAATCAGTCCGGTGCAAAAACTCCGTTCATTGCTGTTAACTGTGCAGCTATTCCGGAGCAATTATTGGAATCAGAATTGTTCGGTTACAAAAAAGGTGCTTTTACCGGTGCGGTTTCCGATAAAAAAGGCAAACTTCTGTTAGCCGATAACGGGACGATTTTTCTGGATGAAATAGGAGAGATGCCTCTTTCATTGCAGGCAAAGCTTTTGCGTGCCATTCAGGAGAAGGTGATTACTCCGCTTGGAAGTGATGAAGATATTCCCGTCAATGTCAGAATTATTGCCGCTACCAATCAAAACTTGGAGGAACTGGCGGAGCGCAATCTTTTCCGTTTCGACCTTTATTATCGCCTGAAAGTTATGACGATTGAGCTTCCCTCTTTAGCTGAACGCAAAGAAGATATTCCTCTGCTGGCAATGGCGTTCTTGAAAAAATTCAACGAGAAATTCAATAAGCAGATAAAATCGATTCATCCTGCCGTGCTCAACTATTTGCAGAACAGAGAGTGGAAAGGCAATGTGCGCGAACTGGAGAACGAAATGGAGAGAGCGGTCCTTATCTGCACCGGGGACCGTCTCACTTTGGAAGATTTTGCCGCGGAAGCGGATACTTCTTCCGGTTCCATCTATCGCAATCTGCCTTTGAAATGGCAGGAGTTTAAAGAATACAAGCAGCGCATTGAAGACGAACTGGAACACCAATACATAAAAATGCTGCTTGAGGAAGCAGGAGACAATATTACCGCTGCCGGAAAACTGGGTGAATTGGACAGAATGCAAGTCTACAGATTACTGAAAAAGAAAAAAGACTGAGGAAATTAATTCCGAACTCCGAAATATTAGTCGTTCGGAGTCCTTTTTGCCTTCGTTAAGTTTCAAGTGATATAAGACCATAAGGTAAAACGGACTTCGGTGATATGCCAACGCAAAAGACGCAAAGTTGATATATTTTAACGCAAAGGACGCAAAAGAAGCAAAAGGTATAGACGCAAAAAATGTTATGTATGATAAAATAACAAACCGCAGGTTTTTGTGGCATAGGATAGTATCCTGTTGTGAGCGGGTATTAGCAATGCCCGCTTTTAGGGTAAAAATAAATCCGGCAATGCTATTGCCGGAACCCAACATATTGCTAATCTATGCTACAATAAAAATAGGCGGGTAACAAACCCGCCCTGACAACAGCTTGGAAAGCTATGTTACAAGAGCGTCATTTCCGAAGTCCGGAATTCCATTAAGTTCATATAAACTTGAAATGCTTGCGGAGGAATTCCGAACTCCGAAATGCCGAAACGCAACAGCTTAGAAAGCTATGTTACAACATTCGTAGCATAGGATTGTATCCTGTTGTTACCGCAGGTTTGTAACCTGCGGAAAAGAAATGGGCGGGTAACAAACCCGCCCTGACAACAGCTTGGAAAGCTATGTTACAACATTCGTGGCATAGGATTGCAGACTGTTGTGAGCGAATATCAGTAGTGATCATATTTATGAGGGCGAACACATAGGTTCGTCCTTACGGTTATATTCTCCCATGTGTATATTCTTTAATTATTTATCAGCCGCCATAAAACCATAGAATATAATAATATAAGCCAATATATTTTTAATTCGGTTAAAGAAATCTTGACAAAATATCTGATAAATTTAGATAATGAAAAGAAAAAAGTTAAGAAAAGGAGTTTTTATGCCTGTTACCAAATTAAATCAAATTTTGGATCTGGTAAAGCAGCATCCCAGAAAACGATTAGTTGCCGCTTGGGCAAATGACTCGCATACCATTGCCGGTGTCTGTGAAGCGATCAAGAAAGAGATTGTGGAAGGAATTTTAGTCGGTGATCCAAATGCCATTTTGAAGACTTGCGAAACCCTGAAGATTGACAGCACTCTGTTCAATATAGTTCCTGCGGATACTGATACTAAAGCAGCAGCCAAAGCTGTGGAGATGATTAACAAGGGCGAAGCAGACTTTTTGATGAAAGGTCTTCTGAGCACTGATAAATATATGAAGGCAATTTTGAATAAAGAAACCGGAATAGTCAATCCGGGAGCGGTGCTCAGTCATGTTACCGTAATTGAAACGCCGAATTATCACAAATTATTAACTGTCACTGATGTAGCCGTTATTCCTTTACCTACTTTGGAACAAAAAATTGCTATGACAAATTATGCGATCAAGACTGCGCATTTTTTGGGAATAGAGATGCCCAAAGTTGCCATGTTAGCCATTTCAGAGCAGATTTTGCCGAAAGTTCCCTCTTGTGTTGATGCTGCTCTGATAACCAAAATGGCTCAGCGCGGACAAATCAAAGGCGCAATTGTAGAAGGTCCCATGGCTCTGGATTTAATCGTGGACCGCGAAAGTGCGGAAATTAAAGGTATAAAAAGCGAAGTTTGCGGTGATGCGGACTGCATTGTTTTCCCCAATATTGAAGCAGCCAATACTTTTTACAAGACTCAGACTAAGATGTGCGGAGCCGAATTGGGTGCCATCGTAATCGGTGCCAGAGTTCCGTGCGTGCTTACCAGTCGCGGGGACAGTGCCAAATCAAAATTGTATTCCATTGCTTTGGGCGCTTTGCAGGCATAAAAGATGCAGTTGAAACTTGCCATTGCTTCCGATCATGCCGGTTTTTGCCTGAAGGAAGAAATAAAAAAAGCTTTCCCTGAAATTGAATGGAATGATTTTGGCAGTTATGACCAAAACGCAGTGGATTATCCGGATACGGGTAAACCTGCAGCGGAAGCTGTTGCCAAAGGCATCTTTGAGCGCGGAATTCTAATCTGCGGTTCCGGTATCGGTATGAGCATTGTCGCCAATAGATTCAAAGGCATCAGAGCAGCTTTGTGCTGGACACCTGAAATTGCTGAACTTTCTCGCCGACATAACGACTCCAATATCTTGGTTTTAGCCGGCAGATATACATCTTCCGAAGATGCTATAACCATGGTCAAGGTATGGTTGCAAACCGAGTTTGAAGGCGGCAGGCATCAAAGACGCATAGAAAAAATTGATAAAGAATAGAGGTAACAAATGAAACACATCAAAGAAACCGATCCCGAGCTTTTTGCCTTTATGGAAAAAGAACTCAGGCGCGAGCAGCAGAATCTGGAGTTAATCGCCAGCGAAAATTTCACTTCTTTAGCCGTATTGGAAGCTCAAGGTTCAGTTCTCACCAACAAATATGCCGAAGGCTATCCCTACCGTTGGGACAAAGAAACCGGCAAACTTGATTACAATCAATATGGACGCTACTATGGCGGCTGCGAATACATTGACGAAGTGGAGCGTCTGGCAATTGAACGCGCTAAACAATTATTCGGAGCGGAGCATGCCAATGTTCAACCTCATGCAGGTTCCCAAGCTAATATGGCTGCGTATTTTACTTTGTGCAAGCCCGGAGATACGATTTTGTCATTGGAATTGGCTCACGGCGGACATTTAACCCACGGGCATCCGCTCAGTTTTTCCGGAATGCTTTATCACATCGTTCATTACACGGTGGACAAAGAAACCGAGCAGTTCAATTACGACGCTATTTATGACCTTGCCATGCAGAATAAGCCTGTTATGATTTTAGCCGGAGCAAGTGCCTACCCTCGTGCCATGGATTTCAAAAAATTCCGCGAAATTGCAGACGCCTGCGGAGCAACTTTAATGGTGGACATGGCTCACATTGCAGGTTTGGTGGCTGCCGGACTGCACATGAATCCGGTCCCCTATGCCGATATTGTTACCTCCACTACCCATAAGACCTTGCGCGGTCCTCGTTCCGGACTGATTCTCTGCAAAGAAAAATATGCCAAAGATGTAGACGCCAAAGTCTTTCCCGGAATTCAGGGCGGACCTTTGGAGCACATTATTGCCGCCAAAGCAGTCGCTTTTCACGAAGCTATGCAGACAGAATTCAAAACCTACCAGCAACAGATTATCAATAATGCCCAAGCTCTTGCCGGTGCCCTTTTGGAAAACAATTTCAAGCTTGTCTCCGGCGGAACTGATACGCATTTGATGCTGATGAATCTGGGAACTAAAGATTCCGGAGGACCGAGCGGCAAGAAAATGGAAGAAGCTTTGGATAAAGCCGGCATCACAGCCAATAAAAACACCGTGCCTTTTGACACTCGCTCGCCATTTGTCGCTTCCGGTATCCGTTTGGGAACTCCTGCAGTCACCACCAGAGGTATGAAAGAACCCGAAATGAAACAAATAGCCTCTTTCATCCGTCGCGTGGCTGATAATATCAAAAACGAAGAAGCTTTGGCTGAAATCAAAACAGAAGTCAGAGAACTAACCTCCCGTTTTCCTCTTTATTCCGAATTGGGATAATCATCCGAAACAATATATAACAGGTAGGGGCAGACCGGTGTGTCTGCCCTAATAATTCAGACCTTTTCCGCAGGTTACAAACCTGCGGTTACAACAGGATGCAATCCTATGCTACTTGTAACATAGCTTTCCAAGCTGTTGTTAGGGCGGGTTTACTACCCGCCCATTAAGTTCCGCAGGTTACAAACCTGCGGTTACAACAGGATACAATCCTATGCTACTTGTAACATAGCTTTCCAAGCTGTTGTCAGGGCGGGTTTGCTACCCGCCCATTAAGTTCCGCAGGTTACAAACCTGCGGTTACAACAGGATGCAATCCTATGCTACTTGTAACATAGCTTTCCAAGCTGTTGTTAGGGCGGGTTTGCTACCCGCCCATTAAGTTCCGCAGGTTACAAACCTGCAGTTACAACAGGATACAATCCTATGCTACAAAAACCTGCGGTTACAACAGGATGCAATCCTATGCTACAAGCTGCACGAAAAACCGGCATTTCGGAGTTCGGAATTCCTCCGGAAGCATTTCAAGTGTATATGAACTTAATGGAATTCCGGACTTCGGAAATGACGCGCTCTGAATGTCGCTCACCGAAGTCCATTTTGCCGAATAGATTTTATACACACTATAGATTACGGAGGCAAAAAGGACTCCGAATCGCTCTCTGAAGGCAAAAAGAACTCCAAAACCTGTGATTTTACATTTTTGCATTTTATTTGTTCTTTTGCGTCATTATCTCTTGCGTCTTTTGCGTCCTTTGCGTTAAAATATATCAACTTTGCGTCTTTTGCCTTGAATAATTCCAACACAGTTATTATTGGCATATAAGTGAGTATTTTCTTGACGGTTTAGCTAAAAAATGATTTCAGGATTAAATGATGAAATGTAAATGTGGAAAAATCCATGCGGGAGATAATTCCCCAAAATGAGACGCTTTTTCTTAATTTGCCTTGCCTTATTTGCAGTCTGCTTATCGGCAACCCAGACATCAGTAACCAAAATTACGGCAAGCACGGATAATCCTCTCGTTTCCAGAATTACGATTACTCTTTCGGAAAAAACAGCTTGGTCTCATACCGTGGACAGAAGTAAGCACCAACTCATTATTACTCTTCAAAATTGTGAACTTGCGGCACCTTCTCCTTCCGGCATTGATAACAACAATTTGATCAGTTCAGTTACTTTTGCCGGTAGTCCTTCTTACCTGAAAATAATCGTTACCGTAAACGGACCTTTTTTGCTTGAGACTTCCTCCGCGGAAAATCCCTTCCGCATTTTTCTGGATATTTTTGCTTATCACGACCCCTATACTTATGAAGATTATTTAGCTCAAACGCGGTTCTATGAGCAGACTGAGCAATGGGATGCCGCTGCCAAAGAATATGCCATAATGATGAGGCATTATCCAAAGCAGACAGACGGCTATTATTTATGGGCGCTCACTTTGCTCAGAAGCAATAAGCCGGAAGAGGCAAAAACCAAATTGCGTCTTGTCTCAACCGATTCCAAATATTATCCTGCCGCTCAAGCGGCTCTCATTAAATTGGAAAACAATGAGCCCGCAGAGGCTATTCTCAATGAAGCTCAGAGATTTACCACCCACCCTTTATCGCAGGCATCGGAAAAATCAAATCCTGACACAGTTTTAACTCAGTCTGCCGCGTGCGGAAGCGGCACCCTTCCCTCTTCTGATAAAAAAAGATATAGCATTCTCTTTTCTTTACCGCTTTGGTTTTGGCTGCTTGTCCTTATCATTCTGGCAGTCCTGTTCTTAATTATAATAGACATCGCTCTTAAAGGCAAAGAGCGTAAAAATACCGCTGCAACCCTATCCAAAATCGGAATTGTCTATGATGCCGGAAAGCAGGACCTGGTAGTTCGTCTTTTGGAACGCGGCTGGCAGGAAAATGAAATTGCGCGCGAGCTTTTGCTGACTGAGCCCGAAGCGGATTTCTATATCCGGCGCGGCAAAAAAATCATTAAAAGGAAGAAGCATCGTCGTGAATAAATTTTATCTTTCTCTGCTTGTCGTTTCCCTAATGCTCTGCTTTTTTTCACAGCTGAATGCCATCAGGTATTCGGCATTTATTCCTGAACTGACCTACACTCCTTACGTTTCAAGTGTGGCGGATAATTACACTCAACCGGAACCGCGTTACCTTCCCGAGTGCGAAGATTCCATCTGGTGGGAAATTCCCATCCGAAATTGGGACACTTTTAAGCGGTTCGGTTACAGCCTTTTCAGCAATTACAAAGACGAAAATGCCATTTTCCGCTACCATTACAAAAATCAGGGTTTGGATTTCTTTAACCGGTCAAATTATCTGATGGGTTACGACGGCACTTTTTTCCCCGGCTCGCAATTTAACTTTTTCTATGTAGGCTTCAATCAGCAGGCTTGGCTGAACGACAAATGGAGCTTCCATTCCCAATTCACATACAGTTCTCTGCGCGGAGATTCTCTTCGTGCTTCCCAAAGTCCCATTCTGAATTCGCACTGGAAATATTACGGACATCACTTTGAATTCGGCGACTGCACAGCCGGCATCAATTATGAGGATAACATCATCAAAGCTTCTCTCGGCAGGGGAAGGCTGAATATGGGCAACAGCATCACGGGCAGCATTCTCTTGAACGATCGCGTGAACGACTATGCCTTTATGACTGCCGAATTCCAAATCGGCACTTTCGTCATTTCTTTAATGAATGCACAGCTCATGGCGGACAGCACTCTTGCCATCTACCACAATCATATCCTGAACAATCACAATTATCCGAATAAATACTTCGTGACTCATCAATTTACCTGGCAGCCTGCTAATCAGGTCAATATCTATGCGGGTGAAACACTCATCTACGGAAACACTGCTTTCAATTTTAATTATCTTCTGCCCCAAGGTTACCACAGAGTAATTGCGGACAGTGATCATGACAGAGATAATGCCACCATGTATGCCGGTTTTGATTGGCATTTGCATGACAGGTGGCTGTTTTACTTCACTTTTATGATGGATGAATTTCGTCCCGAAAAATTGCTCCATGATTGGTGGGGAAACAAATATGCCGGACAGGGCGGAGTTTCTTATCTTTGGCCCTATCAATTGGCTGAAAACAAAAGGATCAGAACCACTTTTGAAGCGACTGCTGTCCGTCCGTGGACATACACGCATAATTTAATGTATGATAAATACACGCAGGACAATCATTGTTTGGGCTTTCCCTTCGGAGCAAACCTGATTCATTTTGCGGGAAGATTGGATGTTCCTCTGCCTTGGGACTGCAGTTATACAAGTTACGCTTCTTTCATGCGTCAGGGTGTCAGCACAATACCCGGTGAGGATAACGTCGGCTACAGTTACTTAACCAACTACGGCACCTACTTTGATACCTTTAATGAGCTGTATGACAGCACGGCGCAATGGCTTCAGGGCAAAATTGTCAATACATACAGGATAGAGAATTCTTTTCGCATCGGCATTCTGAAGCATCATCATCTGTTTTTGTCACAAGCTGCGGAAAAAACTTCTCATTCGCATTGGAATAATCAGATTGTCTTCGGTTGGCAATTGGCTTATTAATTTATTTTAGTGTGCTAAATTGCCGCTTCCAGTTTAACGCTGAAATTTCTTCCCGGAGCGGGATAGCCGTATTCTTCTTCGTAATATGTGTCAAAAATGTTTTCCAGACCGCCTTTGACGCTAAATCTGCCGAAGGATTTATAAACCATTAAAGTATGCGTCCAATACGAAGGCAGGACTTTGTAATTATAATTTTCATCTTGGCTTAATCTGCAGTCTCTGTAAAGGGAATTATAAGTAAGCTTAATCTGCAGCGGCAGAGTAAAATTGGCTTTTAAATCCAAACTGTTGCGCGGGGTCTCGGTCAATCTGTAATCGCCGGAATGCGAATAACTCAAAAAGGCATAACCGAAATCAAAATCCAACCGGGCAAAGGGCTGCAGCAGAAATCCGCTCTCCAAACCGTAGGAATTTACTTGATAAATATTGTCGTATTTTCCGTCTTTGAGATCTATCAGATTCCTCACTATATTATAATAAGTGCTCAAAGAAATTGAACCGCCCAGGTCTTTCCAAGTAAAAGGATGATTAACGGAAGCTTCAGTTTTCAAGGCAGATTGCGGTTTCAAATTCGGATTGCCTTTTTCCGCACTGTAAAGTTGGCGCAAAGTTGGATATGCAGTATTGACACCTGACGCCAATGATAGAAGCGTATAATCAGCAAGCGTGTAATAGACGCCCAAGGCCGGTTCGGCATACCCGGTCGGTTTGTCTTTCAAATCACCCGTAGCTATTGATTCTCCCAAACTTGCCGTTAAATCCAAATTCTCTTTCGCCTGATAACCAGCCTGCAGAAAAAGATTGTGCAGATTGAAGTCGTGCGATGTCCAATCCTGATAATTGCCGTTGTCTTTTCGCGTGCTGAATTGATTTTCCCATCTGTATCCGGTCTGCAGCTTCAGCTTGTCAAGCGGCGTCCAATCCAATCTGGGATTAAAACCGAAGGTGCTGTATCGCATTTCCGAATTGATGTAAAGATGCTGATATTCGGGGTCGTTGTATTCCTGATAGGTATCCTGCCCGCCGTCAAAATAAAGGAAGGAATTTAGCTGCGCGTCTTCGGAAAGGATAAATTCGCCCATCACCGTGGACTGATAACGCAGCCAATCTTTATACAATCTGTATTGGGAAGGCTCGTATATGGAAGAAGGTATCTCTTTTCTGTCAATTGTAGTCACACCCGCAGTCAAGCCCAAAGTATGCAGTCCGCCGACAGTGAAATTATATTCGCCCTGAAAATTGTATTGCGTCTTTTGATTATGATTGCGGACGGCTCCGTTTTCCCAAGCCGTTGGCTTAAAATCAGCGGGTAAAATAAAGCCGTCTGTATGCTCTCGGGCTGCGTAAATTCGGAAATTGCTTTCGGAAAAGCTGTGCGCTAAACTTACTTCCGCCTGATTGGTATTATTCCTTTTTGCCAGCAGACCGATTTTCAGCCATTGCGAACGAGAAGGCTCTTTGGTAATGATATTGATTACTCCCCCCATCGTGTTGCTGCCGTAAAGAGAAGACGCCGGACCTTTCAAAATCTGGATTTCACTGATTTCCGCCAAAGGCAGATTCTGCAAATCAACATTCCCGAAGTAGCCTGCATTCAAAGGACGGCCATCCACCAAAATCCGCACTTCATTTTTGCGGAAGCCGCGAAGGCGCAAATTGCTTTCATCTTTCGTTCCCACAGTTACGGTTAAACCGGGATTGTCTTCCAATGCGGCTTTCAGGTTGGATGCCACTTTCGGAACATCGGTCGTCAAATTTACGGTGGAAAGAGTGCTGAGCGCTTCCTGAGGCCTGCGCGCTATGACTCTTATCGGTTCCAATGTGTAGCGTTTAAATCCGGTCGTATCCTGCTGCGCTTTCGTTTCCGCGTTTAACGGAGCCAGACAAAAAATCCCTGCACCAAGCATCAGCAGATAAATCGCTTTCCGCTTCAGCATCGTCCCTTCCCGAAAATTAATTCTGCCGAGTTTGAACTTAATCGAGCAGATCTTTGGCAGGATAGTTTGTCAGCTCTGTTGCAGTATAACCCGAAAGGTCTGCCGGAACGGTAAAAATTATGTCTGCTGCTGTATTAGGTGCCAAATCAAAGGTGTGAACCTGACCGGTAGCCGGTCCATAAACCCGCAGGTATGCCACTTTTTTCATTTTCTTCATATTACTCGGCAAAGCGGCAGTCGGGAAAATCGTCCGTTCGCTGGACAGCAAATAATAACCGTCGTTAATTGCTGCAGGCTGGTAATATCTGCCCAAACCGTAATCATCAAAGCACACGATGCTCACTGAATCGTAAGACGCTATCCCCTGCAAAAGGTCGGAAAGCTTGATTGCGTCTTCAGGATTGCCGTCCCAATTCGTCACTTGATGAATAGGCAAACCTCGCAGCTCAATCATTTGCGAAGAATTGTCCGCTGCTATGACCTCAATTTTACGATACATTCTGAAATAACCGGCATGCTTCACTCGGAAAGCACTCGGCAGATTCGGGTCCGCAAACCAAGTTCGCCCTTGGTCGGAAGGCACCAAATAACCGCTTCTGAAGGTATCCCAATTTAAGTCATAACCGGCAAAAGAACTTTGCCGCGGACTGAAACCGTCCGTCCCACTCACGATTTCATAGGCGAATAATCCTCTGAAATCAAGACTATCCGCTGCCGTTGCATCTACGGAATCGGTTACAGTAGCTTGATCGATAAATTGCTCCAATTGGTAACCGTAGACATGAGTCGTGTCCGGAGGAACATCAGTGGGGTTGTCATTTTCGCTGCATGCGGTCATAGATAATAACAGACACAGTGCAGGTAATAAATAAAGCAGTTTTTTCATAAAACCTCCTTTTTTCCGGAGGCAAGACAGCAAACCAAACTGTCCCGCCTTTCCAAATGGGAGGCATAGCCGTTTCCAACTATACCCTATCGGTGTCTGCTCCTGCCATAAAGGTTTAGAGACAGACACTCGGCGTCAAATCCATTCCCCTCAAGCCTGATGTTTTTGTCAATTTTTTCTTTCTCTGTCACTTTATCCATTTTCAACCCAACATACTGTGCCGATATAACTTATACTCTTTTACAAACTTTCAAATTCAGCTCTTCCCCGTTCAAAGCGCGGGGTTAACGGAGGCTTACCCCACGCTAACCCCCCGTTAACCCTCCGATAATCAAGAGCAAGATATAGGATTGCATCCTGTTGTTACCGCAGGTTTTTGTAGCATAGGATTGCATCCTGTTGTAACCGCAGGTTTTTGTAGCATAGGATTTTATCCTGTTGTTACCGCAGGTTTGTAACCTGCGGAACTTAATGGGCAGGTAACAAACCCGCCCTGACAACAGCTTGGAAAGCTATGTTACAACATTCGTAGCATAGGATTTTATCCTGTTGTTACCGCAGGTTTTTGTAGCATAGGATTGTATCCTGTTGTAACCGCAGGTTTGTAACCTGCGGAAAAGAGATGGGCGGGTAGCAAACCCGCCCTGACAACAGCTTGGAAAGCTATGTTACAACATACGTAGCATAGGATTGCATCCTGTTGTTACCGCAGGTTTTTGTAGCATAGGATTTTATCCTGTTGTAACCGCAGGTTTGTAACCTGCGGAACTTAATGGGCGGGTAACAAACCCGCCCTGACAACAGCTTGGAAAGCTATGTTACAACATACGTAGCATAGGATTGCATCCTGTTGTTACCGCAGGTTTTTGTAGCATAGGATTTTATCCTGTTGTTACCGCAGGTTTGTAACCTGCGGATCATAATGGGCGGGTAACAAACCCGCCCTGACAACAGCTTGGAAAGCTATGTTACAAGAGCGTCATTTACGTAGTCCTTTGCTGCTCTATGTTGCACTTCTCTCCCCCTAAAAATGAAGGAATCTGCTTCCTTATATGCTCTAATTTAACATACTGAAAAATAATATGATAGACAGTATTCAAACACTGCTTGCGGGATTTTTTTCTTGACAGGATTTATTTATAATCAACAATTTGTCAAAATCTTTTGGGAGGTTTTTATGAAAAAAGGACTATTTATCATTCTCGCCCTGTTAGTTGTAACGGGATTGTGCGCTTTTACGAAAGGCACGATCAACCCCGGCGGAACTGTCAGTTTCTCCAGCTACAAAGAAAATTCGGATGCTGACGGTACTACCACCATTAGTGTGTTGCCGCAAGTCGGCTATTTCGTAATTGATAACTTGGCAGTTGATGTCCTGATCAATTATGTTTATCAAGACGATCAGGATTATGACACTACCATATCCTCATTCGGCGGCGGTCTTGGCGGTCGCTATTTCTATAAGAACTTTTATGGCGGTTTGGGCTTTACCTATCAGTCCAACAGCCTTGAAGCAGGTGCAATCGATACATCCTATTCCGGAATGTATTTGGGCTTGAAAGCCGGTTATGTATATCCCATAAATCAATATGTGGGTCTTGACCTCGGCTTGTATTACAAAATGGGATTAGGTAAATACGGCGGAGATATGGATGACACCGATAACGAAGAATCCGATTTCGGCTGCAATGTCGGCTTCCAAATCTTCCTGCCTATGAAGTAATTAAACAAAGACATACGCATCTGTCTTACCCGGGCTTGAATAAAGTCCGGGTTTTTTTATTGTCTTGATTTTCCTCGTCCGCAGACTATAAAAACTATTGCCCTTCCCGCTTTTGCGCCCTGTCCAATTTGTCCAAAACAATTGCGGTTTTAACTGAATTCCACATAAAAATGATAAAAAAGACGACAGAAAAGAAGATTGCACCCAAATCGTAAAAAGTCAGATAATTCTGTCCGGAAAGCCAAATCTTGGGATTCCAAAAACAAATGACAGTATTGAAAATAATGATGACAAGGCGAATTTCCGTGGGTCCGAATTTCAGAAAAGAAATGCGGAATTCCGCTTTTGTATACGCTCCGATGTGCGCATAAATATTCAGCAGCAGATAACCTATTGCCAAAAGCATCCCCAATTCCATCTGCATCAAAGGAGATATTCCCAATGCCAAACACATGATCACTGTCGACCAAGCGTCACATATATGGTCAACAAAATAGCCGTATCTTTCACGCTCAATTTTTCTCACCCGCGCTAAAGTGCCGTCCAAGCTATCCGCATACCAATTGAGAATAAAGCCGAAACTGGCAAGAAATAACCAATATGGCGAATACCAGGTAAGGCAATAACCGGTTGCAATAACCAGGGTGGAAAACAGACCCAAAATCGTGAGATGGTCGGGAACGACTTTCGGTGGAAGCGCCAAAGCTAACTTCCTCAAAACTTTTTTTTCCCACGGTCCGGTTAAAGTATCAATTATGCGTTCCGCAGGATGCTCTGTTTGATTTTCTTCCATTATTTTTTCCTTTCTACTTTTTTATGATTATTCCTCTTTGACTGATAGTTAAATACTCTCCTTTTTCGGAAAAATAAAAAATTCGTTAGCTATGAACTTGAAAAACGGACCTAATAATTGCCCGATTAAATTTGCTAACAAATAATGCATCCCGAAAAAATGATTCAGCAGCCACAGCGTCCCCAAATTCAATACAAAATCTATTGACGCAGTTACTATATTATATCTCAATAACAGCCGAAAATAATTCTCTACAGTGTGATTAACCCGCACTTTCCAGGTCTTAAAATAATTCCAACTGAAATTATGAATTATGGCGACTTCAATGGCTATCGCTCCCGCTATCATCAATTTTACATGCAATTGACCGTGCAGCAGCCAAATGACAAGCATATTCACGCCCGTCCCCATCCAAGCCACCGCTTGAAAGCGGAACACTTTTCCCCAGTTAAAATCTTTCAGCTTCCAGTATAACTGCTCTTTGCTCATAATTCTTTAGCGTCTGACCGCATCAATCGTCCGAAAATACATTTCCTTTTGAATATTGCTGTCTAACATAAATAAAATAATCTACGTTTTTATTTTAGTCGGAAAAACTTGTTCCCCCATAAATTAAAACCTGATCTTAAAAAGAGCCTTGCCTTTTAATAAAGCGAAGATACATCCCTTCCTTACATAATTTTTATCTTTAAATTACCATTTACTCTATCCCTCAAGATTGTCAACCCTTATTGCAAAAATCTCTTTTCCCGGCAAGTGTAATATACGATTTATCGTATTGTTACCGCAGGTTTTTGTAGCATAGGATTGCATCCTGTTATTACCGTAGGTTTTTGTAGCATAGGATTTTATCCTGTTGTTACCGCAGGTTTTTAACCTGCGGAAAAGAAATGGGCGGGTAACAAACCCGCCCTGACAACAGCTTGGAAAGCTATGTTACAACATTCGTAGCATAGGATTGCATCCTGTTATTACCGCAGGTTTTTGTAGCATAGGATTGCATCCTGTTGTAACCGCAGGTTTTTGTGGCATAGGATTGCATCCTGTTGTTACCGCAGGTTTGTAACCTGCGGAACTTAATGGGCGGGTAACAAACCCGCCCTGACAACAGCTTGGAAAGCTATGTTACAACATTCGTAGCATAGGATTGTATCCTGTTGTTACCGCAGGTTTTTGTAGCATAGGATTGCATCCTGTTGTTACCGCAGGTTTGTAACCTGCGGAAAAGAAATGGGCGGGTAACAAACCCGCCCTGACAACAGCTTGGAAAGCTATGTTACAAAAATTAACTGAGCGATTCGGAGTCCTTTTTGCCTGCGCAAACAATCTTGTGCCGCAAAACTATAAGGCAAAATGGACTTCGGTTGATTGTTTCGGAGTCCTTTTTGCCTGGGTAAACTATCATTTGTCACAAAACCACTTGGCAAAATGGACTTCGGTTGATTGTTTCGGAGTCCTTTTTGCCTTCGTAAACTATCATTTGTCACAAAACCACTTGGCAAAATGGACTTCGGTGAGCGACATTTCCGAAGTCCGGAATTCCATTAGGTAACATAAACTCTGAAAGTGCACGAAGGAATTCCGAACTCCGAAATGCCGAAACCCAACAGATTGCTAATCTATGCTACAATAAAAATGGGCGGGTAACAAACCCGCCCTAACAACAGCTTGGAAAGCTATGTTACAAAGCGAACTCAGCTTTCCTGAATCAACACGGAAAAATCGTCAGGCGGAGTAAAAAGTAAATTCGCCCAAATTTGCATGCTCTCGTAAAGAAGCCTTCCCAACTCGGGACATGATTTATTTATGTTATTCAGAGCATTCTGCAAAGCGTGATAGACATTATCCGCACATTTGTAATCTGAATCATTAATCTCTTTCATCATGGCTTGCACATTTAGATTTTCCTTTAAATAATCCAGAAGACTGTCCCGCTCAAGCTTTAATTCTTCCAATCTCGCCAAATCATTCCACTCCTCCGCTTCCGCTATTTTAGCATTGATCACATTCACCCGAAGCTTTATCTCTCGTAATGTTTTCCCGTCCGCTTGAGGTGCTGTAATCAAATTATGAAATGCCCCTTCCCCGTTTTCCTGCTTAAAATCAACTTCCGGCAAACTGTAAATTCGTGCCCGATGATTTACCAAAGCATAAAGAGATGAAGCAGTTATGCTTTGATAAGGATGCAAAAGCAATTCCAACAAATAATTCACGCCGGTTGTCCTTTTCAAAGTGAAAGAACTTTCACCCCATCTGAAATGAACTCGGTTTCCGCTAAGTGTTATTATTAAATACACATCAGCTTCACCTGCACTGAAATCAAACATCATTTTCATAACGGCCTCCGTAATTTTTTTTATCTATCGGAACTAATTGGTAGTAAAGCAAATTATGTCAATAGAAAAATTAGTAATACTAAAAATATTCGCATTTTCTTCGGTAACCCCATTTTTATTCGGTAATAATAAATAGAGGCCAAAATCGTCGCGACAGATTGGAACCTAAAAATTAAACCAAAAGAGGTAAAAAACATGAAAGTCAAATTCAAGTACGGCATCAAGACATATTCCGGCACTGTGGACGAGATGACTTACGGTTCCTACCGCAAAGGCAACCTGTGCATCGGCAGAGAGTATGTCTATCCCACATTGACCGATAACAACCATCAGAAGGGTGCTATCGTCAAAAACTTGGCAAAGGTATACAGTGAGGTCAGTTCCGACTATTTGGCGGACCTGAAGACTTACGGGGTTCGTAACGGGAAGGAGAATGTTCCTCGTAATCAGTTGATTCCCACATCATTTTCGCTGTGGCTGAAGATGATGTTTGCTTGGGGAGCGTCAGACCCGACGCACATTGATTTGGCAACAGTGACTCTGGCGGACATCGTAGCGTTGGATGCCGAAGTATACACGATTGCTCAAGCGGTGGAAGCGGGATTTCTTCCCATGGTTACTATGTATGAAGACCTTACCAGTTCCATCCAGTAACCTTGTCTCATAGTTGTGTAAGCTGTTGTTTGGGCGGGTTTGCTACCCGCCCATTAAGTTCCGCAGGTTACAAACCTGCGGTAACAACAGGATGCAATCCTATGCTACAGCTGCGCGAATAACAGCCGTTTCGGAGTTCGGAATTCCTCAGGAAGCATTTCAAGTGTATATAAATCTAATGGAATTCCGGACTTCGTAAATGACGCGACCGAAGTCCATTTTGCCTAATAGATTTTACACACACGATAGGTTACGAAGGCAAAAAGAACTCCGAGGCTGAAATATTAATTAAGGAGAAAATATGAATCCGATAATTCAAAGTTTAGCCAAGGAATTGGCTGATTACATCAATGCCAAGGTTAACCTGCCCTGGATGAATGAAGAGCAGGAACAGGCGTTTTTTGAACTGGTGGTCACGAAGGTGCTGGATCTGATTATGAGCAGAGTTCTGGACCAATTGGAGAAAAAGGACAGCAACGAATAAGTCTCTTGCAGCAGGCAAAACTTCGGTGCAATTTAACTAAACGCAACCTAAAAAATAAACTCGTAAGGAGGATAAAATGAACCGCTTTTTGGATGGTTTGGCGCATGAGCTTTGGGCGGAAGTCAGAGAACAAATGGACTTGCCTTTTTACACGGAAGAGGAAGAAGAGCTTTTCTTCCAATTCATAGTGGCAAAGCTAGCTGAAATTGTTACTCGCAATCTGATTTTCTGCTTGGCGATTGAACAGGCGGATTAAACTACAAATGCAAAATGGCGGCAGGACGGCTGAAAAGCTGTCCTGCCTTTTTTTATTTAGCAATCAAATTGTTGTTTTGACCTAAAATTATAATGACTCCCAAAAAAATATTTTTTCGCTTGACATCAATCATTGCTTTTGCTAAAAAAGAACATATCCGGAAATTGAGTTTACCGCAGTTAATATAGCTGGGGAGAGTATATTTGCGGACGAAGAAAAATAAAAAGAAAAAAATGCAAAAAACTGTTGACAGGATTTTTGAGATATATATAGAGGTATTAGAATTAAAAAATAGAATTAAGCTAAGGCAAGAAAAGGTATATGTTTTTGATTTTTAGGTTTTCGCAGAAAGGCGGTTCAGCCCTCAATGAGGGTAAAAACCGAAAGTGTTTTAAGTTCGCAAATAGGGCTGCTTTCCTCAATGTTTCCGAAGTGAAGGAAAGCAAAATTGAAAAAATTTAATCATAATATGGAGGAAATATTATGAAGAAATACTTATTTGTCTTATTACTAATCGTCTCGGCAGGTATTTTGCTGGCAGTGGAATCAGCGCCGTCGGAGACGGTCGGATATGTGAAGTATAGCTGCTTAGTTGGTGACAATTTAGTTGCGATGCCAATGAATGATGGTAGCACTGTTGTCAGCGAAGAGATGTTAGCTTACAATGGCAATGATGATATTAACACCGTCAATATTTGGGATCAAGTCGGACAGAACTGGTTAGCCAATGTTAATTACGGCGGAAATTATTTTGAGCCCGATATGAATGTGGGTCCAGGTTCTGTGCTATTCTTTAATACATACAGCGCTTTTTCTTTTTATAGTATCGGTGCTATGCCCACAACGAATGCTCAATATAACATCGTTTGTGGTGACAATACCATTATGGTTCCGCTTAATTACAGTTCGCTTACTTTGGTGAGTGAAGTTTCAGCAAGCATAGATCCTAATGATGCTATTAATACTATTAATTTATGGGATAATGCTGGCCAAATTTGGCTAGCAAATGTAAATTACGGCGGAAATTATTTTGAGCCTGATATGAGTGTAACAATAGGAATGCCATTATTTTTGAACTCCAGTTCATCGGCACCAATTACATGGCCTTCTGGTCCGCGTGGTTCAGTAAGATCTTCAGCTTCAAGAAGTAAATAAAGGAGTCAAAAATGAAGAAGTTTTTTATTATTATTGCCATTATGTGTATTTTAACTGTAGGGTTAACAGCCGCAAGAACCAGAGCATATTCTCAAAAGTTGGTTAATGCTACAGATGGCGGAGTTTTGCCTACGGTCGTTAACGGAGCCACAGAAAGTGCACCGGATTATAGTCTTACAGTTTATTTTACTTCCAGGCCAACGGAAGTATCTTCCACTGTTCCTGATCTTGATACTTGTGGTTCAGCGGGAGCTGCATTACCTGGAGTATTGCGTGTTGCGCGTATTGGAAACGGATCAGCACAGCAGCCTTATGTAACAATTGCTTTTGTGCAATTTTCTGTTTTTGCTACTGATTGGACAGTGGGTGAAACTTTGCATTGTATTTTGACTTATCTTCCCACAAATGAGGTAGTAACTTGGGATCTTGTTGTTCCTGACAATAATACAAGCGCCATAGGCTTCTCTTACACTGGTACAGCGATCAATCCAATTCCTCAAGTTGTAGCGCCTCCTTTTCCTGCACCTACGTATAATTTAACTGTTGAGTCCAACTATGTAGGTGCGGAAATTTACAGGAATGGGACAGACACTGGTTTTGTAACTCCGCATGTCTTTACTGAAGCCGGAACTTACACTGTTCAGTTGGCGGGTGTGACGCAATGGACTCCGGCTGAATATGTATGGGACGGAACTTCTGATCAGACTATTCGTTTTATGGGCGTTAAGACTCCCAATGCCGTAAATGCGGTTTATCCTCAGAATGGACAGACAATTCATATTGCCTGGAACGCTCCTGCGTCTGCAGTCTACACCTTGCAGTGGGCTCCTGATCCTGATCCTGCAGCAGTGGCACCCGAAAATTACATCGTCAAATGGATGGGCACAGTTCAGACTACCGTTGCGGCAACCGTTACCAGTTGGGATACTCCTGCCATAGGTGAAGGGACTTATAACTGGGAAATCATTCCGGTTGTAACAGACCCTGCCAAAGGCGGTCGCAGAACTTTGCAGCCCGTGCGGGCAACCATTGCGAATAACGCCAAAGGCAATGGTCCTTCTCAGCAGTGGACATTCACCATTCAAAGAGATGAACAACCCATGTATAATGTGAATGTTACAACCACTCCTGAAGTTGGTGCCGATATCTATGTTGATAATGTTTATAGCGGATATACTACTCCTTACATTTTCAATTGGGGTGAAGGCACCAATGCCGTAATTACTGTGGTGAAAGAGTATTATACTTTTGAACCCGAGAATTACACAATCAATAATTTGAATGCCGATACTGAGTGCCAGTTTACGGCAACCTTTGTTCCGCCCGTGATCACTTGGTCATCTTCCGTTAACGGATTACCTGAGGGAGCAATTGTTGGCCCCGATAATATAACATTATCCTGGAACATTGATATTGTGATGCCACCCGATGGATTTTTCAAAGTCTACGAAGATGCCAATAACCCTCCGACAACATTAATCTATACCGGAACAAATACTGAATTTACGATTCCCGGTCCATTATCACCCGGAACATATTATTGGTTTGTGGAACTGCATAACACTGGAAAGGCATTGTTGGGAACTTCCGGTATTCGTTCGTTTATTGTCCAAAATGTGCCGGTGGAATTGACTTCCTTTGATGCTGCCATTACTTCGGAAATGTTCGTCAATCTGACCTGGGTCACCCAGTCCGAAACCAATGTGATGGGCTTCAATATTTACCGTTCCGATGATAATGTCGCCGATCATGCAATCAGAATTAACAATTTGATGATTCCTGCAGCCGGAACTTCCTCCACCGCTCAAACATACAGATGGGTGGACAGCGAAGTGGAAACCGGACATACTTATTATTATTGGCTGCAGAGCGTCGATCTGAACGGCTATAGCGTTATGCATAATCCCATCAGCGCTACGGTGAACACTCCGGGCACTCCTCCGGTGAATGAACTCTCCGTGCTGAACAGCATCTATCCTAATCCGTTCAGCATTCACGCTAACAGCAATGTGAATATCAATGTTACCATTAAGACCGGCGAAGTCGGAACCGTTACTGTTTATAACCTGCTGGGTCAAGTAGTAAAGACCTTCAAGGTTACTTCCAACCAGACTAATGTCACTTGGAACGCCAAGAATGCCGCCAGCGGTATCTATTTCGTTAAATTAAGCACGCCTACCACCAATATGACAAAGAAATTGGTCATTGTGAAGTAAGCGGTATTAACTTACATCTTAATAAGCCCCGTTCATCGTAACGGGGCTTTTTTTTGTTCCATAGGCATGTCGGAGTTCGGAATTCCTTCGTGCGCTATCACAGTTTAGCTTACCTAAAAGGAAGTCCGGACTTCGTAAATGACGCTCTTGTAACATAGCTTTCCAAGCTGTTGTTAGGGCGGGTTTGCTACCCGCCCATTAGGTTCCGCAGGTTACAAACCTGCGGTTATAACAGGATGCAATCCTATGCTACAAAAACCTGCGGTTAAAACAGGATACAATCCTATGCCACGAATGTTGTAACATAGCTTTCCAAGCTGTTGTTAGGGCGGGTTTGCTACCCGCCCATTAAGTTCCGCAGGTTACAAACCTGCGGTTACAACAGGATAAAATCCTATGCTACAAACAATTCCACTTGACAATATATTGCTAATTTTACAGTATAGAAATCATGAAAATTAATCAATCATACCGTAGAAGATTACCTCATGCTTTTGCCGAAAATCATCCAATTTTTTTTACATGGCGATTAAAATTTACTTTACCAGATGCTTGTTTAACTGAGATTAAAATGAGAAAAACCTCTTTTGAACATAAGATTGAAAAATTAAGTGAAGAATATAAAACGATGCAGAGATTCCAATTCAGCCAAAAGGAATTCTTCTGGTTTGACGATTTAATTGCAAATAGCGAAATATTTAATCGTAACATCCTAAGCGATAATGAATTATTAATCGTCAAAAATGCCATTCATTATGAAAATGAAAAACTATATTTTTTACATGCATATTGTCTTATGCCTAACCATGTTCATATATTAGTAACTCCCTTCGGCAAAAACAATAACAATAAAGATACGATTGCTGAAATAACCCATACTCTTAAAAGATATTCCGCCAGAAAAATAAATCAGTTGTCAAATCGTAAAGGCAGTTTATGGGCACGGGAATCGTATGACCGTATAATCAGAAATGAACAAGAACTATTAAGAACAACTCAATATATAATAAACAATCCCGTTAAAGCCGGGTTAGTTAGCAAATGGGAAGAATGGAAATATAGTTGGGTAGCAGAAGATTTGATTGAGATTTTGTAACATAGCTTTCCAAGCTGTTGTTAGGGCGGGTTTGCTACCCGCCCATTAAGTTCCGCAGGTTACAAACCTACGGTTACAACAGGATACAATCCTATGCTACAAAAACCTGCGGGGACAACAGGATAAAATCCTATGCCACGAATGTTGTAACATAGCTTTCCAAGCTGTTATTAGGGCGGGTTTGTTACCCGCCCATTAAGTTCCGCAGGTTACAAACCTGCGGTTACAACAGGATAAAATCCTATGCTACAAAAACCTGCGGTTTGATATTTTTTCATACATTAAATTTTTAGCGTCTTATACCTTTTGCGTCTCTTGCGCCTTTTGCGTTAAAAATAATAATCCTTGCGTCTTTAGCGTTGTCTCATCCCATACAAGCTTGTTAAAAATAGCCTTTAAGAAGAAATAGATTGACAGAAATATTAAGTTATTTAATTAGAACCAAAATGCGATTTAACATTGCAGGAGCAGGTTACCCGTCAATTTTCGGGATACTGACGCTTTCAATGCTTAAATCCCGAAAATAAAAGAAGGAGAAGCTCATGCCGGACAAAACTTTGGTTTGCAAAGACTGCAACAAAGAATTCGTTTTTACCGAAGGCGAACAAGTTTTTTATGCTGAAAAAGGCCTGCAAAACGAACCTCAGCGTTGCCCAGAGTGCCGTAAAGCCCGCAAGGCAGAACGCAACGCTCGCAGAGGTTTCAGCAGACGCGACAATTAATCTCGCAGACACTTTAACCCCGACAGGCTGTTCGGAAACGGACAGCCTGTTTTTTTGTCCAATATTTTTAAACCTGTTCTTCGGACAGGTTTTAATCTGTTGTATTCCGGCAATAGTATTGCCGGAGATATTTTTGGACTAAAAGCGGGCATTGCTAATACCCGCAAACAACAGGATACTATCCTATGCCACGAATGTTGTAACATAGCTTTCCAAGCTGTTGTTAGGGCGGGTTTGTTACCCGCCCATTAAGTTCCGCAGGTTACAAACCTGCGGTTACAACAGGATAAAATCCTATGCTACAAAAACCTGCGGTTTTGATATTTTTTTTATACATAAAATCTTTTGCGTCTATACCCTTTGCGTCCATAGCGTCCTTTGCGTTAAAATAATTTCCTTTGCGTCTTTTGCGTTATCTAATTCCGGACTTCGGAAATGTCGCTCTCTGAATGTCGCTCTCTGAAGTCCATTTTGCCTGATAGTATTGTGACACACAATAGGTTGCGAAGGCAAAAAGAACTCCAAGCGCTCACCGAAGTCCATTTTGCCGAATAGATTTTATACACACTATAGATTACGGAGGCAAAAAGGACTCCGAAACGATCAGTTAATTTTGCGTCATTATCTGTTGCGTCTTTTGCGTCCTTTGCGTTAAAATAATACTTCTTTGCGTCTCTCGCATTAAAACATCACCTTTGTTGCTGTTGCTTTCTATTGGATACTTTGCGATGAATAAATAAAAAAAAAGCCCCCGCCTTGAGCGAGGGCTTAATTTTGCGACAGCTCTGAGAAAGCGCTGTCTATTTCCTAAGTTTAGCGTTGGCAATACCAAAGCTGGCAGGTTTGGGACTGCTTACTTTAGTCTTACGCAATTCGTTAGTGTAACGGATAGGTTGACGGTTGTTTGCCATGCGTCCACCGACGGCTGTTACCTTATAGAACTTCTTGGCAGAAGTAATATCGGGATCAGTCCAACTATTGGTATATGCGGTTGCATAGTAAGTGAAGGTTCCGTAAGGATCATCGGAAGCGTAGATTTTGTATTGAGCTGCACCTTGGACATTAGGCCAGCTTAAAACGCGTCCCGATGTTGCTGCAGTCACGACAGGAGTTTCGGGAGCAGTGCCATAAGGAATGGCAAAGGCATCCAGCTCATAAGCGTTGGTTCCGAAAGAACCTACTTTATAAGCTCCGCCGTAAGTGGTATCTACCCAGTATAGTGCACCACCGTTGGAATAACCAGCTAAGAACATCAAGCCGTTTACTTCATCTAAGGAAGCGCCCTGCGCATAGTTAAGATCAATTCCGAAGTAACCGATAAAGGTTAATTCGCAGGTTGCGGGATTGATTGTCCACAGGCAGTCGTTACCGAGGTCAACGCCATACAGGATGTTATCGGCGTTGTCATAAGCTATGTCAATCATCAAACCGCCGATATTAGCTAAGCTATGCTGTCCTTGGGCACCTAAATCATACCACAGAGAATCAATCACGGTAGCTGCACCGGTTGTTATATCCACAGTATAAAGGTAACCGTCACTGCTGACACCATAGAGGGTATCGCCCGTTCCGTCGTTATCGTCAAAAGCAATACCCATCAGGGCTGCGCCCGTGGGACCGATCAGAGTGGAAGCTCCGCTCAGAGGATTGATGTCATAGTAGTTATCGGTGGTCAGGGTGCCGTCATCATACTCAACGGTCTTCCAGGTACCGTTTACCCATGCTCCGCCGGACATGAAATAACTGCCGGTATAACCATTTGCCAGGGGATTCAGCGTTCCGGGATTATCAAGATTGAATTGGACATACTGATCCGTCTGAGCATTATTAGCCAAAGCGGGCGTATTAAGCGGCAGGCAGATAACTACATTTTCCGCAGTATTATTAGCCGCATCTTCATCCGTTGCCAAGTTTGTGGTTACGGTAGCCAATTCGGCAGTCCAGACAGTCGGCAAATAATTGGCGAAAGTAACTTGCTGGGTTGCTCCAAAAGCCAGATTAGAAACAGACTGCGTATTGGAATATGAACCGATAGTGCAAGTCACAGTAAAGGATTGAGTGTTCAGTCCATAGTTAGTCACTGTTGCTTTTGGTGTTACGACAGCTCCTTCGGGATACACTTGCTGCGTCACATCCCAAGACGCAACACCGACATCGTTGTTCAACGGAACCATCAGTTGGACATCATCCACATACCAAAAATCAAACTGATAGTGATCTCCGTCCAACACCCAAGCTACATAAGTAATGGGCTGATTTATTCCGGTAAATATAACGTTAACCGTTCCGCTGGCGTCACCCGTTCCGCTGGCATTGGTCCACGGGCTGTCATACCATGTATTCAAGTCATAACTATACTGCATTTTATAGGTTATGCCGGCAGCATAGTCGTTATAGTAGTGTTTGAATTTGGCAACGAAGGTAGTGATGCCGGTAGTATTAATGGGCGGAGTAATCAAGCGGGAGATGAATGTCCCTGATGCCCATTCAGCAGTCATTTCATTCGAAGTTCCGCCTGCAATATTAGTATCTGTGACACTCCAGCGATTGGAACCGCCGGTTGTAAAGGACTGGGTCCAGTTCAAAGGCCAAGTCAGTGTCGTGCCGAAATCCTGAGTATAAGGAAGAGTAATACGCGGATCGGCTTGGAAAGTGAATGAATAAACTGCCGAATTCATCGAAGTTTCAGCATTATTGGCGGTAACCATCCAGAAATAACGAGTGTTGTAAGATGGCGTCCAACCGTTGGCTATGGCATTATGCGAAGTTCCGGTTAAACCGTATTCGGCATATACGGGATCATCGGTAATTGTCTCTTCGGAAGTGGCAATATAGAAGTCATAACCGGTAATCGGACCGCCGGGAAGCCATGCATTCCATGTGAAATCAAATCCGGCAGGAGTAAGAGGAACATTAATCGCTCCGTCTGCAGGATAGGTTAAATTGACGAATGCTTGCGGGGTGAACAGATGCAGCATCAAATTAGGATAACCCAGAACGGTTGTGCCCGCAGGAGGTGCGGCAGGGTCGGGATTGGTGTAGTCGTCATAATAACGGATGCTGCGATAGGCTGTCGTGGAAGTGCAATAGAAGTAATCGATGGAGCTGTCATAACTTGATTCGTTCTCATCTACGCAAATTGCCAGATTATCCGTTCCGTTATACAGGAAAGGCGTATCAAGCGGAATTTCAATCCATTCGTCGACAGCCGGCAAAGCAACTTCACCCGTAAAGACCTGCGTCAAAGACGATAGCGGAATCCAGCTTGTGCCGGTTGCAAATGCGTTCAGAGAAGTATGACCCATATAGACAGTCCAGTTATTGCTGTTAGTTGCTTCCCCCGCACCATTCCAGTGATAATAGATCTTATCTATCATCTTTTGGCCGGTTACACCGATTTCGCTCTGCAGGAAGATGCTCTGGCTATATGTATAGCCGTAATAAGGATAAATCGGCAAGTATAAATTTGCTGTTCCGTTACCGATTATTGAAATGCCAACCGGCAGAACTGTTGCGCTAAGGGCTACATCGTGATCGGTTCTGTATGCGTTGGTAATGCGCAAAGTGGCGGAAATGGCGCCTTCCGTCGTGCCTGTTACATAAACCGGAATTACTACTGATTGTTGAAAAGTCAGGTTTGCCGGAAGGTTGTCATCACTGAAACTGAATTGATCAGCATTCGTTCCGATGATACTGATATCGGACACATTAATACTCAAAGTTCCACCGCCGGTATTGGTAATGGTTACATTCTGCGGTCCCGTCTGCACTCCGTTCATTACAGTGCCGAAGTTAATGGAAGAGGGAGCGTAACTGAAGGTGGGTTCGGTCGGCATAGGTGTGGCGGTTAGGCTGATATCGTCAATCGCTATCGGAGGTTGAGTGCCCCCGGAACCATCATTCCACCAAGAGAAAACTAACCTTTTAACCGTGCCGGAAAGAGTTGCCGGTAAAGTAATGTTAGCCTGCGTCCAAGTATTTTGCATGTTGTAATTGCTCCCTACTTGACCTGAAGTCAACCTTGTTCCCGCTACGGGTGTAACATTGGTGTCCACAACGAAAACCTGCAAGTAATCATAATAAGCACTCTCACCATAACCCTTCCACCAGAAAGTAAGAGGGAAGTTTAGTGAGTTGGCGTCAAAAGCGATATCCTTATAAATATGGACTATGGAAGTGGAGCCGGTATTATAGGCATTGGTTACGCCATTGTCATTGGAGATGTAGGCGGACTGTGCTCCATTATGGAAAGTGGCGGTTCCGACGCACCATTGATTTGTCTGTGTGCCGTTCACAACAATCCAGTTATTCCAGCCGCTTTCGAAACCTTCGGTTAAGGGTAAAGTAGCCGGTGCATAAGCACTACCGCTGAGATTAATTACATAAGTGGAACGCTCACCCGAACTGTAGGTAATGGTAACAGAACCGGTGTAGGGTCCGCCTGCGACGGTAGGCAAGAACTGCACAGTGAAGTTTGTGGATTCGTTAGTGGTAAGATTGGTATCAGTCGGTTGCTCACTGATGCTGTAATAGTCACCGTTTGCCACGACGCTGCTAATGACCAAAGTCCCGGAGCCGGTATTAGTTATAGTAAACTGCTTGGTGGCAGGAACTTGAGTGGGACACAATCCGAAATTCCATTCTGTTACATCGGGAGTAAGGGTAAAGATGGGAGCGGTAGGCGTCTGGCGGACAATTACATTATCTACAAACAAATCGTTATCCGCATTAGCAGTAGTAGAGCATCCGTAGAAAGCCACATATTTGGTTCCAGCTGCTCCCATTGGGATAGTTATTGTTTCTCCCAAATATGAAATGTTGTTATATACATAAGGAGATCCTGCATTATCCCATTGCCTGACAACATTTGCAGGTGTCCAAGATGTTCCGTCACCGATAAGGACTGCGAATACATCATCGGTTCCGGTTGTTCCATTCGGATCAGATGTAATAGGATTAGAAGAATAATAATCGGTCAATGCAAGATCAAACTTTAATTCATAATCATTTGCAGGTATAGATATGGGTGGAGTAATTAACCAACCGTTTACGGTACTGAAGATATTAATTACTGCAGCATAATTTGTTGAGCCGTCCGTTCTCCACACACGCGTCAACCAACTACCTGTTCCAGGAGAACCTAAGACAGTAGGATTAGCCAAAACGCCACTGTATTTATTCCAGTTTGTAGGAGGCCAAGGAGTGCCGGTAGTTCCAAAATCCGTAACCCACGGGAAAGTGTAAATTGTAGGGTCGGGTCTGGTGGTAAAACTCCAAACAGGACATCCGGACGCATCTCCGTAAGCGTTGGTGGGGACGACTTTCCAGTAGAAAGTCGTATTAAAAGCCATATTGCCAACGGGATCATAAGTAAGAACATCGCCCAGATTAGTGCCGTTGACTATATTGGTAGGCGGATTATCAGTTCCGAAATACAATTTATAGCCTGTAGCTCCGGAGGCTGCATTCCAATTTAAGGTTGCAGTTTCAAGCACTCCTGTGGCTCCGTTAAGAGGAGATATAAGGGTTGTGGGATTGGGAGGAATAGGTGTAGTAATACCGACTAAAGTTATATTGGGTCTATAAGTTGATGCAGTTAATGAAGTCGGTGCCGAGCCGTCTGCTTGAGCTCTTGTAAATAAATTTGTCGTAGTAGTAGTGTAGCGCCAATTAACATAAGGGCTTACAAAAGGAGCACTACCGCTTTCAACTAAAATTTCAAGATTGCTTGTCCCATCATAGGCAAAATCATTAATGTCAAAGGTATACCATCCTGTAGCATTAAAAATGCAGGTTCCGGTATAAACTGAAGTGGTTCCGACATTGATGTTTGCCCATGTATCACTTGCCAAAGTTGTTGCTGTCGTTTGTTTCATGTAAATCGTAACAGGAATACTTGTGGTTGTATTAGCTGTGCCACAATACCATTTAAGATGTGTAATAGTGCCTCCGGAAGAAACATTTATTTCCGAAGCAAGATAAAGCGCGGCTGAACGGTAATAATTATAGTATGTACTCATCGGATAATATTGAGTTGAAGTTCCAGTTCCAATCACTACATCTGCAAACATTGCCGTTGCCAGCACTAATGCCATTACTAAAAGTAAAATTTTCTTCATAACAAAAAACTCCTTTTTTAAGATGTTTTGCTGAAGTAAAAGTTATTTAATGTGTGTCCTTGTCCCTTGAGCGGGAAATTCCTTGGTGATGAATTCAGACACGATTGATTGCGAAAACGAGAAATTGTCGGAAGAAGGGAAAGCTTACTTTGCCTCTTCCGAACATAACTACGACACTTTACTAAGTCAAGGCGAGAAAAGGATTGGGAAGCATCGGCGTCCGGTAAAGCCTCTTGAGAAAAAGAGTTCTGAGGACAATGATCTTCCCGATTCATAAATATACTATGATTGTTTATTGTTATAAAATAACATGCAGGGTTTGTTTTAATAAAGCTAACCGGCTCAGGATAAAAATCTGATACAGCTAAAGACGGCATTCAACCCCCTTCTTTTAATATAACCGGTTTGTGAAGTTACAAATCATTACCACTTTTGAACTTTTATCTTGAAGCCATTAAAGGATATTAAAATATATTGTCAAGGAATTTGTGCATTGTGTCAATTTGTTTTAAACCGTTTGCCAAATAGCTCAGCAATCTGTTGGGTTGCGGCAATAGTATTGCCGGAGTTATTTTTAATCTTAAGCGGGCATTGCTAATACCCGCAAACAACAGGATACAATCCTATGCTACAAATGTTGTAACATAGCTTTCCAAGCTGTTATTAGGGCGGGTTTGTTACCCGCCCATTTTTATTGTAGCATAGATTAGCAATCTGTTGTATTCCGGCAATAGTATTGCCGGATTTATTTTTGGACTAAAAGCGGGCATTACTAATACCCGCAAACAACAGGATACTATCCTATGCCACAAGCTGCGCGAAAATACGGCATTTCGGAGTTCTGAATTCCTCCGGGAGCATTTCAAGTGTGTATGAACCTAATGGAATTCCGGACTTCGTAAATGACGCTCACTGGATGTCGCTCTCTGAATGTCGCTCTCTGAAGTCCGTTTTGCCTGATAGTATTGTGACACTTGAAAATTTGTGTAGGCAAAAAGAACTCCAAATCGCTCAGTTCGCTTTTGTAACATAGCTTTCCAAGCTGTTGTTAGGGCGGGTTTGCTACCCGCCCATTGAGTTCCGCAGGTTACAAACCTGCGGTAACAACAGGATACAATCCTATGCTACAAGCTGCGCAAAAAAACCGGCATTTCGGAGTTCGGAATTCCTCCGCAAGCATATCAAGTTTATATGAACTTAATGGAATTACGGACTTCGTAAATGACGCTCTTGTAACATAGCTTTCCAAGCTGTTGTCAGGGCGGGTTTGTTACCCGCCCATTAGGTTCCGCAGGTTACAAACCTGCGGTAACAACAGGATACAATCCTATGCTACAAAAACCTGCGGGGACAACAGGATACAATCCTATGCTACAAGCTGCGCAAAAAAACCGGCATTTCGGAGTTCGGAATTCCTCCGCAAGCATATCAAGTGTATATGAACCTAAATGGAATTCCGGACTTCGTAAATGTCGCTCTCTGAATGACGCTCTCTGAAGTCCATTTTGCCTGATAGTATCGTGACACACGATAGGTTGCGAAGGCAAAAAGGACTCCAAATCGCTCTGTGAAGGCAAAAAGAACTCCAAATCGCTCAGTGAAGGCAAAAAGAACTCCAAGCGCTCACCGAAGTCCATTTTGCCTGATAGCTTTGTGACACTTGAAAGTTTACGGAGGCAAAAAGGACTCCGAAAGCGCTGCTTCATTCATTCGGAAAATCAAACAAGCCGTATTGGTCTTGCACTGGTGAAATCCCCAAATGTTTATAGGCTTTGAAAGTGACTTTTCTGCCTTGCAGGGTGCGTTCCAAAAAGCCTTGCTGCACCAGATAGGGTTCAAAGATTTCTTCTATGGTGCCGGGGTCTTCACCAATGGCGGCAGCTATAGTTTTCAGGCCTACGGGTCCGCCTCGGTAGTTTTCTATGATAGTGGACAAAATGCGTTTATCCATCTCATCCAGACCGGCTTGATCAACTTGCAGCATTTCCAAAGCCTGTTTGGCAATTTCTTCCGTAATGACGCCGTTGCCTTTGATTTGAGCAAAATCGCGCACCCTGCGCAGAAGGCGATTAGCAATCCGCGGTGTGCCTCTGCTGCGGGAAGCCAATTCTTTCACGCCTTGAGGTTCAATCGGCACTTTCAGAATACCCGCGCTGCGCAAAATAATCTTTTCAATCGATTCAGTATCGTAATAGTCCAAGCGCAGAACAATGCCGAAGCGGTCTCTGAGAGGAGGGGTTAGCAATCCTGCCCGAGTGGTGGCTCCGATTAAAGTGAAGGGCTCCAAATCTATTTTCAGAGTGCGCGCACCGGGACCGCTGTCCAAAATGATTTCCATACTGAAATCTTCCATTGCCGGATAGATATACTCTTCGATCACATGACTCATCCTGTGAATTTCGTCAATGAAGAGAACTTCGTGCCTTTGCAGATTAGTGAGCAGTCCTGCCAAATCGGAAGGTTTTTCCAAAACAGGACCGCTGCTGACAGTGATTTCCACATTCAATTCACGAGCAATAATTCCGGCTAAAGTAGTTTTACCCAAACCGGGAGGACCGTAAAAGAGAACATGGTCCAAAGGTTCATTCCGCAGTTTTGCCGCTTGAATGGAAATTTCCAGCATTTGCTTAATTTTGTTCTGACCGATAAATTCCTGCAGCGTGCGCGGTCTTAAGGCACGATCAAATTCAACTTCTTCCGGTTGACCTATCGGATTATTAATTCTTTCTAACATAGCACACCTAATTTAACTATATTCCAAAGACACCGGCCGATTTTATGAAAGGAGGCTGACTGCATTCCTTCATTGCTTTTCGCGCAGTTTCTTCCACCAAGCCAAGCGCTTGGCAATTTCTTTTTCAAAACCGTATTCTCCCGGTTTGTAGTATTGCTTTTCCGGCATGGCGTCCGGGAAGTATTTTTGGTAGAAATATTTATCGGGATAATCGTGGTCATACTTGTAATCTTTGCCGTAATCCAAATCCCGCATCAGTTTTGTTGGCGCATTGCGAATGTGAAGCGGAACGCCCAAATGGGAAGTTTTCACTGCATCTTTTGCAGCTTCTGAATAAGCTGTATAAAGAGAATTGCTTTTGGGAGCGGTAGCCAAATAAACAACTAATTGCGCCAGAGCAGTATTGCCTTCCGGCATGCCTAAAAAGTTGACTGCTTCTTTTGCAGCCACTGCTTGCACCAAAGCTTGAGGATCGGCCAAACCTACATCTTCACTGGCAAAACGGATTAATCTGCGCGCGATGTATAGAGGATCTTCTCCCGCTTCCAACATTCGCGCCAACCAATAGAGCGCTGCTTGAGGATCACTTCCTCTTAAAGATTTATGCAATGCGGAAATGACATTATAATGCTCTTCCCTGTTTTTATCGTAATACATAGTCCGTTTGGCATAAACCTGCGCCAAAGTTTCCAGAGGCGGATGCGGATTACTTTTCAGATAAGGAGCCAGCAATTCTAAGTCATTAAGAGCCCTTCTGGCATCACCGGAACTTTGGATTGCCAGCCAATTGATGATTTCTTCGTCAGTTTCCAAACCAAGTTCGGCATAACCTTTGGTTATAATATCCCGCAAATCAGCTTCAGAGAGCATTTCCAGAACAAAGACATGACAACGGGAAAGCAATGCAGATATAATTTCAAAAGACGGATTTTCCGTTGTAGCACCGATTAGAATGATAGCTCCGCTTTCCACATAAGGCAAAAAGGCATCCTGCTGTGATTTGTTGAAGCGGTGAATTTCATCGATAAACAGAATAGTCGGCTGATTTTTTTCCCGATGTCTGTATTCCGCTTCTTTCATCACATTCTTGACATCGTTGATGCTGCTCAGGACAGCGCTGAAATGGACAAAAGGCAGGTTGGAAGTTTGCTCGATTATTTTGGCGATCGTCGTTTTACCCGTTCCGGGCGGACCCCATAGGATAAAAGAGTGATAATCGTTATGCTCAATCATGTGCCGCAAAAGTGAATCCTCTGCCAGAAGTTTCGGCTGCCCTTTCAATTCGTCCAACGAATGCGGACGCAGTTTTTCCGCCAAAGGAACTGTGGTCAGAGGTTCCTTGCGTTCGTTATCAAATATGCTTTTTTGGTCTTTCCGCATGAGTTTTCTCAATAATCAGGACAAATTCGCCTTTGGGAAGTTTTTCCGCAGCCTGATAAATTTCTTCCAATGTGCCGCGGATGATTTGTTGATTTGGGTAAGTGAGTTTGTAAAAAAGGATCGCCTTTCTTTTTTTGCCCAAGGCATCAACCATGTCAGTAAGCACAGGCATCAATCTGTATGGCGCATCCAAAAAGACAAGGTCGTAATCAGGCAAATTTTTAACCGCCTTCAATTCTTCTCTTCGTTTCTCTTTCTTAGCGGACAAGAAGCCGTAATAGATAAATTTATCGCATTTTAATCCGCTTGCTGCAAGCGCTGCCATTAAAGATGAAGCACCGGGAACGGGATAAACGGAAACTGCATAATCGTGACACAATTGCACCAATTCCGCACCCGGATCCGCAAAACACGGTGTTCCCGCATCACTGATCATTGCTATAGCCTTTTCTTTTCTGATCAGCAATTCTTCAAACAGCTGTTTGATTTCGTCTGGCTTGGAATGCTCATTCAAGAAGTATAGCGGTTTATTTACATTGAACGAGTTAAGCATACTTCTGCCGACCGGACCTTCTTCACAAATTACGGCATCGCAGCTCTTCAAAATAAAAACTGCTCTAAATGTTATATCTAACATATTCCCGATGGGAACGGAAACGGGATAGAGGCCTGAGGGAAGTTTAGAGCTGTCCATTTCACGGATTTTTTTCAGTTTCTCCAATTTTGGTGAGATTACTTTATCCCTGAGCATGCTGAATTCTTTTTTTACGCTGTAAATACCACAGCACCAAGCCTCCGATTAAAGCAGCCCACGCAAGAAGGATGCCGATTAAACTGAGCTTGATGCTTAAACTGTAACTGGCAGGCGCAAATTTCATTTCTACAGTATGTTTACCTGCGGGAATGACAACTCCGCGCAAGATGTAATTGGTAGCGTAAATCGGAGTTTCCTTACCGTCAATATACGCTTTCCAACCTGCAGGATAATAAATTTCGCTCACTGTCAGGAAAGCCGGTTTGTCCGTCTCGGTTACAAAACTCAGGTAATGCAGGTCAAATTTATCGGGAGTGACTTTCTTTACGGACGGAGATTGAACATCTTTTACTTCTTCTTCCACAATGGCAGTGCTCGCGGGATTGAATCGTTCGGAATTGATTTCTCCCCAAATTTTCTTTGGTTCCTTTATCACTTTTACGCTGTCTACGAACCAGGCGCGAGGCAAAGCAGTCAAATTCCGATGCACGACAACTTGTTCATCATTACTGCTGAACACAGGCTTCAAATTGAAAAAGGGCAGGCTGTCCGAAAAAATGACATACTTGACACTCAGCATATTGAGCAAATTCCAATTGATTTTGTTCTCTCTCAGCATAGCATACAGGCAATTTTCCAACACTTCCTGATAGCGTTTCAGTTTCGCTCCGTGGTAACCTTCAATCGTTTGATGATAATATGCCCACTGACCGGCAACACCGATATTAAGAGGAAAGATGCGGTAATTATCTTTATCCGATAAAAGATATTCATCGTAATCACGCTTAGTGAAGTAATCTTGAGTGTAACTTGCCGGTTCGGTATTTTGGAGATTTTTGCCCGTATAGAGCCAAAGGTCAATAAACGCCAGAATTAATATTCCGACATACATAACAGTTTTTGCCGCTTTCTTTTTCAGGAAAAGGAAAATGAGCCCCATTCCGGCAGTCAGAATCAATAGACTGATAACTCCGCTTTTGTAAAGCATTCCCAATCTGAGTTCTTTGAGACCGGGCAATTGGTCGTATGCATTGTTTTGTTTCAGATATTGTATTTCTTTCGCATTGGTAAAAGGCAAGCCTTTGAAGATGCCTTTGCCGGCTATGACAAACAAAAGAAATACGACGGCAGTAATGATAAAAAAGGTCTGAAAGTGATTTTGGAACTTCTTATCGTCTGCTTGCGCCTTTTCTGTTATTGCCTCCAAACCCAAAGCCGCCAGCAAAGCCATGTTGAATTGGAAAATTACCAGCATCATAGACGGCACTCGGAATTTGTTGTAATAGGGAAAATGCTTCAGCAGAAAATCGGAAAGCGCACCCGCATATTTTCCGAAAGACATGATTAAAAACAGCAGAGACGCAATCCACAAAAACCCGCCCAGCTTTTTCCTTTTCCCCATCAAGGCAAACATCGCCAGCACAATAATCAAAATCCCGCAGTAATTGTATATCTGCGTGAATTCCATTCCGCCCCAATAGGTTTGATTGATGCCTCCGAAGAAATCGGGAATGAAGAAAGCGATAATTTCGGCAGGAGGAAAGCTCCATCCTTGAGCGTATGCTTTATCCAAACCTTCGGCACCGCCTCTGATTGTATAATGCGAATACTCCTCCGTGGAAAGATATGGATTCATCACAGCCAAAGCGGTTATACCGAAAGCACAGAGCAACAGCAAAGTGAAGATGCCGAATTTTTTCCATTCTTTGCTGCTGAAAGTCTCAATCAGCCAATAAATCCAGAACATACCGATAAACAGATAAAGGTAATAACTGATCTGCAGATGATTTTCTCTCAGCTGCGCAATCAGAAAAACGGACGATAGTCCCAACCCCAGCAGATTTGGTTTATTGCGCAAAATCATTATTGCCCACATCACCCACGGCATCCACATCACTGCACGAAACTTTGTATTGTGCCCGATTGCCAAAAGCCCTGTCCAATGGCAGCTGAAGATGAATGCTATCGCTCCGAAGAAAGAAAGAAAATTGTCCAAACCTAAATTACGCAAGAGCAAAAACACTCCCAATCCGCCGATAAATAAAAGGAAAATACGCCAGTTCATTACATGGTCTACTACTCTTGTGATATTTTCCATAAAAGGATACTGATTGGGCAGAGAAATCAGGTAACTCGGCATCCCGCTGAACATATTCGGCTGCCAAAGAGCCTTGTCATGATGGGTTTTATTGTATTCCAACAATCTGTGTGCTGCACCTTGCCATTGAAAAGTATCAGTTGCGGAAGTCGGTGGTGGAACTCTTTTTTCAAAAGCGACGGGAAAATAAAGAACGCTGACTACAAGAAATAATAATATCACATATATCCAAGGCCGCTTCTCCAGAAAATCCGCTATCGGATTTTTCTTTTGAACAGGCTGCGCACCCGGTTTTTTCTTTTGGGGAATTCTTCCTTTAGCAGATGCTGATGTGTGCTGACTCATTCTAACCTCTTTAGTTTATTTTTCTTTCATTTTCTTTCCTTTCTTTTCTTTCTTACAGGCAGATTTAGTCAAGAAAATTGTATTTGTGCCTTGTGTGCTTAAAATAATCCCTCTGGATTTATTGCGTTCGCCCTTGTAACATAGCTTTCCAAGCTGTTGTCAGGGCGGGTTTGCTAGCCGCCTGTTTTTTTGTAGCATAGCTTTCCAAGCTGTTGTCAGGGCGGGTTTGCTACCCGCCCATTAAGTTCCGCAGGTTACAAACCTGCGGTTACAACAGGATGCAATCCTATGCTACGAATGTTGTAACATAGCTTTCTAAGCTGTTGTCAGGGCGGGTTTACTACCCGCCCATTAAGTTCCGCAGGTTACAAACCTGCGGTTACAACAGGATGCAATCCTAAAGACCATTGAATAATTAGGGCATTAAATATTTAGGGTTATTTTCTAGTTTAGAAAGCAATTTTTCCAGAAAAAAGAGTATATTTTGCTCTTTTTTTGCCTTTTTACCACCATATAACCTCTAAT